>Ga0111538_10003318_pt1 | contig 22525 bp, 19 predicted proteins | sample SoiMethybrSBSTD1_FD_79669 | JGI IMG/M metagenome (GOLD analysis project Ga0111538, IMG submission 79669) | Bulk soil microbial communities from a Populus tree surrounding site in Tennessee, USA - Soil MetaG P. TD hybrid SBSTD1 (version 2)... | ecosystem: Environmental > Terrestrial > Soil >...
ATGGCATCCATCCCGCGCAGCGCGGCGAATCCGATGGCGATGCCTATCGCCGCCGAGCCCATTGTCAACAGCACATGTTCGACGACAAGCTGACGGGCGACGCGCGACGTGCCCGCGCCGAGCGCCAGACGCGTGGCCAACTCCTTCAAGCGCACGCGCGATCGCACGAGCACCAGATTGGCGACGTTCACGCAACCAATCAGCAGCACGAACGCCGCGCCGCCCCACATCAGATACAGGATTGGTCTGATGTCCTCCACCATCTGGTCCTGCAGACGAGCGACCACCGTGTGAAAGCCAGCGTTGATCAGGACCTCCTTGAGCTGCGGGAATCGTTCGAGGTTCGCCGCGTTCAGCGCGTCGATCTGGCTTTGCGCCTGCTGCACGGTGGCACCCGGCTTCAACCGCGCTATGAACAGCGCATTGTTGCTGTGCCGCTGCTCGTCGGATCGCTCCTTCGCGGTGAATGTCATCGGCGTCCACATCGCCGTGTCGTGGTCGGTTGGCCTGAAGCCGGGCGGCATCACGCCGACGACCGTATGCGGCCGGCCGTCGATGCGGAGTTCGCGGCCGATAGCACTCCGATCGCCGCCGAACTGGCTGCGCCAGAACCCATCGCTCAGCACCACAACCGACTCGTGACCGATCTCGCCTTCCTGATCGGTGAACGTGCGGCCGATCTGGGGCGGCACACCGGCGACCCTGAAGAACGACGGTGTCGCCGTGATCGACTCAACGCGAGCGGCAACACCGCCCTGATCGACACTGCGGTTGTCCTGCTTGAAAAACGCCTGCGCGTCGAACGCCGTGATGTCACGCAGTCGATCGAAGTAGTCGGGCACGGCGCTGCCGATCGGCTCGTGCACGCCCGCACCCGGATAGGCGTTGCCGGCCATGACGACCCGATCCGGGTCTGGCAGGGCGAGCGGTTTGAGCAGTACACCCCGAACGACAGAGAAGAGCGCGGCGTTCGCGCCGATGCAGATGGCCAGCGTCAACGCGGCCGTCGCAGTGAACGCCCTGTCTTTCCAGAGGAGGCGGAGGCTGACGCGCAAATCGTTGAGCACGCCTCGATATTACCCACGATCTGGCATCGATCCGCCACGCCTCAGCTGGCCTCGCCTGCGAGGTTGTTCGAACCCCGAGCTAGGCGTACTCTATGAGCGCCAGCGACTGGGGGTGCCATGGGACGCACAGGTATTTGGATTGTAGTAACCGCGCTCGTGTTAGCGATCTATGCGGCACCTGCGGCAGCACAGGTCAGCGTGGCGGTCGGCGTGGGCACGCCGCACGTTGGCGCCAGCGTAGTCGTCGGTGCGCCGGTGTACGGTGCTTACCCGTACTACCCACCCTACCCCTACGCCGCTCCGTATCCGTACTACGCGCCGTATTACTACCCGTACGCGGTCCCATACGGGGGCGTCTACTATCGCGCGTACCCGGGGTACTACGGTGGTGGGTACTATCGCGGCGCAGCGCGGTACTACTATCGGGGCGGACAGCCGTACTACTATCGCGGCGGAACGCCCTACAACTATCGCAGTGGTCCCGCCTACAACGGGCGGTCGCCTGGCTACTATGGGAACGGCGGCGGTCGCGGGAACGGCGGCGGGCGTGGGAACGGTGGCGGTCGCGGGAACGGTGGCGGCGCGCGGTACGCCCACTCGCGGCGCTAGACGATCATCTGGCCGGACCTGGAGCCCAGGTCTGACCAGCCTTCGCTGCGCCTCGAGAGGGACGCCGCAGACAACAGGTGTCGCGCGTTGCCGCCGACAACCAGCGCCTCCGCCTGGCGCGGCAATCCGAGCAGCCGGATCTTGTGCAGCTCGAGGCCAGGGTGGAGCCACGGTCCGTCCGACCCGAAGATCAGCTTCCGCGGGCCGGCACGTTTGATCGCCTGCAGCAGGTAGTCGAATCGACGCACGCCTGACGTATCGCCGAAGACGTTCGGATAACGGGCCATCTGCTCGATGACGCGCTCGTGCGCGCGCCAGTCATCGGCAAAACTGCCCAGGTGCGCGATCACAAACCGCACGTCGGGATACTCCGGCGCGAACATGTCGATGACGTGCGCTTTGCCGGCGACATCTACGATGATCGGCACCCCGAACTCGCGTGCGGCGTCGCACACCTCGCGAGTCGGCATCGCCTCGTGCCCGTGAATCTTCAGCCCGCGCAATCCATGGCGGGTCACCGCCTCGCGCACCATCTCGCGCACGCGACCGGCGTCGCTCTTGGCGTTCACCATCGCAAACCCGATCAGGCGCGGACGCCATCGCGCCACGATGCGCGCCAGCTCGCGGTTGGCGGTGGTGTAATCGGTGTGGAACGCTGGAAAGACGACGGTTCGCGCGATCCCGGCCCGGCGCGCACGACGGAGATACGACGCCATTGGCGCGATGGTGTTCCACGGCGCGGTCAGCAGATCGCCACGACCAGCGTGGCAATGGAAGTCGACGATCATGTGCGGCCGAACTCTTCGAGGAAGCTCACGCTGGTAAGGATGCCGCGCTGAAAGTTCTTCATGCTGAACTTTTCGTTCGGCCCATGCAGGCTGTCGCCGGGCGACGCGAATCCCATCAGCACGGTCGGAATGCCAAGCACGCGGGCAAGCTCGCTGACGATGTGGATGCTGCCGCCCGACCGCACCCACTGCGGCGCGCGGCCGAACACGCGCGTATACGCCCGCACCGCTGCTCGCATCGCCGAATGCTGGCGGTCGATCAATGCCGGCCGCGACCGGATGTGTGTCCGCACCGCATATCGCACCGTCGGCGGCGCGATGCGCGCGAAGAAGCCGCGCACGAGCCGCTCGATCTCGTCCGGGTCCTGATCGGCGACCAGGCGGAAGCTCATTTTGGCCAGCGCTCGTCGCGGGATGACGCCCTTCGGACCGTGACCGGTGTGTCCGCCCTGGATGCCCGTGATCGCCAGCGACGGCCGCACGGTGAGTCGCTCGTAAATCGAGTAGCCGCCTTCGCCCCACGGCACGTCGGCGCCGGCCTCGCGCAGAACGGCATCGTCTGATGGTCCGGTCCGTGCGAGATACGCACGCTCCTGCGCGTCCCAGCCGCGCACGCGATCGTAGAAGCCGGGGATGGCGATGCGCCCGTCGCGATCGTGCAGCCTGGCAAGCATCTCGCACAGGACCTGCAACGGATCGTGCACGGCGCCGCCGAAGTTTCCGGAGTGCAAGTCACGCCGCTGACCCTGAACTTCCAATTCGAGCGCCAGCTGTCCGCGCAGCGAGTAAGTCAGCGCCGGCTGATCCGGCCCGAGCATCCGCGTGTCGGACATCACCGCCGCGTCAGCGCGCAGGACGTCGCGATGTCGCTCGAGGAACGGCACCAGATTGGCGCTCCCGATCTCCTCCTCACCCTCGAAGAGGCATTTCACGTTGACCGGCAGGCGATGCTGGCCGGCGAGCAGGGACTCGATGGCCTTGACGTGCGCGAAGAGCTGACCCTTGTCGTCGCTGGCGCCGCGCCCGTGGAGAAAGCCGTCGTGAATGCGGCCCTCGAACGCCGGAATCTTCCACTCGTGCAGCGGATCTGCCGGCTGGACATCGTAGTGGCCGTAGACCAGAAGCGTCGGTCGGCCCGGCGCGCCGATCCATTCACCGTAGACGATCGGATGGCGCGCGGTCGGAATCAGGCGCACGCGCTGCAAGCCAATGCGCGTGAGTTGCGACGACAGCCATTCGGCGCAGCGCTTCACGTCGGCCGCCCGCCCCGGATCGTTGCTGACGCTCGGGATCCGGACAAACGCCTGCAGCTCCGCATTGAAGCGTGGCTGGGCCTTGGCGATGAAGGCGGCGACGTCGGCGGCGGTCACGTATCAGTACCAGTTCTGGCACGGCACCCATCGCTGCGAGACCGGGAAGTAGGCGTAACACTGGACGGTCACCTGGCTGCCGCCCAGACTGCTGGCCTGCGCCCGGTACCGCAGCTGCAGCGTGAAGATCATCTGGGTGGCCTGTTCTCGCGTCATCTGCCACGAGCCATCGCGAGCGATGTACTTCCATCCGGTGGGAGTGCTCGTCCACGAGTCGAAGTAGACCCAGTTTGTTTGCGGTGACTCGGATTCCGCGGTGAGCGCGTTCGCGGCGACGCCGAGCTCGAACTCCAGCTCCATCTCTCGCTGCCGGCCCCCGCGTTGACGGCCCGGTACATATCCTCGCGCGCGCTGACGACGCCCGTATTGACGAACCTGCACGGGCGACATGCCGGGTGGATGGGTGACACGTCGCGGCTTTAGGCCCACCGCACGGCCGGCGGCGAGGGCGAGTTGACGCGCCCCCGCGGCGCGATTCCTCGCGATGATTTGAGACCACGCGAGCGGATTCGCCAAGAAGATCGACGTGAGCGTCGCCACGAAGCGCGCCCAGAGGATTCCGCGGTACTCGAAGATCGTCTTGCCCTGCTCGATAGCCAGATCCCGCACGTCTTCCGGGAGCGCGTGCAAAACGTCGAGCGCCTGATGGACGACGTGCCCTGGATCCATCCGCTCGGCGGCGTCCTCGAGCATGGCTTCAAGCGATCCCATATGGCCGATGTGTCCGACGCTCGCAGCGGTACGCATATAGATCCCCCGCTAATTCACCGCACGTCTCAACCCCATGCGCTGGCGACGACGTCCCCTGACCCGGCGGCCGGCGCCGTTGCCGTTACCGTTGAAATTCACCGGTGCCGGCGCGTTCCCCCACGGCATCACGCGATTGGCCTCCATACGTCTGGCCAGCCCCATCGACTGCGCGCTGGTGAGCCACTCTTCAGCGAACTCGGCGATCTCGAGCAGCAGCGCCTCGAACTGGCCGCGCTGCATCTTCATGATGTGCGGCTGCGCCAGCCAGCGCAGGACTTCGCGTCCGGCCACACCCATACGCTGCCGCGGCGATGTGACCAGCCGCTCGTTGTAGTAGCGCACGAGGATTTCCTCGACAGTGTCCCAGGCGTTGTCGGTGCCGAACAGGTTCTTCACGTCTTCGGCCCCGAGAATCTTGAAGGCCTCCTCGAGCAACTGCATCACCTCGACGCGCAGCACGTTGAGATGACCGAACGAGGTGAACTTCAGGTTGTTGCGCAGATCGAGTCCGGCGCGGCGGACGATCGCGATGCTGCCGAAACTCGGATCGTAGGCGCGCTCGCGGACGACGTCGCTGATGCGCTTGTCGCGCCAGAACAGCGCCACCTGGTTGATGAAGTGGCCAAACTGGTTGTGGAAATCGACGTTCGGCGTCGTCCCCTGCGGGACTGGCGCGCTCCCATAGCCGAACGCTCTCCTGTACGCCTGAAGCCGATCGTTCTGCGTGTAGCGCAGCACGTCGCGCCGATCGAACTGGTAGAGCAGGAACGCGCCCTGACCGCTCGACAGGCGGACCGCGCCGGCGTGGAACAGCTCCTTGAGCTTGCGGATCACTCGGAAGACGCCAATCTTCTCGTGCTGGTAGATGTAGTACAGATCCCCGACGGCGACGATGCGCTCCGACGTGATCTGCTCGTCGTACGGCTCAACGCCCTGCGGGATGCGCGTCTTGCCGAAGGCGTTCGCTGCATCCGGGCCGACGCCGATGAGCTGGGCCAGGCCCTTATCCGGCGGCGGCGCGCTCTTCATGTCCTGCTTCACCACGGCCGCAAGCACGTCGTCGACCTGCTGCTTCAGCGCATCGCCCAGTGCAGGATTCCCGACCAGGTCGCCCGCGAACCGATTGGTCACCGCCTCGCGTAGTGCCGCGATGCGGTCCATCACACTTTGATAGTCGTATTCGTTTGCCATAGGTCAGATCCCTGCAATGAACTGCGGAACACACATGCGAGTCTTCGCCCCCCGGAACCTGGATTCGTTACGGCGACGGAGTCACACCCTTCACTGGCGCGACCCCCTCTTACGTGCAGCCGCCGTCTTCTTCGCACCGGCGCTTTTCGCTGAAGCGAGGGCTTTCCGTGCCGTAGCGTAGCCACCGGGATTGGCCTTGATGCGGCACGCGCGGCTCAGAACGAACGTCTGGCCGTGCTCGTTCACGAACTTGACGTCGTAGGTGCCTTCGGAGGGTTCCGTGATGTCGACGGTCGCCGTGAACCCGAGCCCATTTGGATCCGGGTTGCTGAAGTCGTGGGTTTCGAAGAACGGCGCGCCGGGGCCGACCCCGACCAGCTTCAACGTCTCTGGATCGTCCAGTTGCTGACCCGTGACGATCAGATCGAGGCGGGTCACACCGTTGACCGTTGACGAGTCCGGCAGCGAGATCTTTCTTGTCCCGCTCTTGTGCCAGATCACTCTCGTCAGGCGCGGGCTCAGCCCAGGCGTCCCCGGGGTGGTCGGAAGTGTCACAACGTCAGCTGGTGGGATTCCCCCGGCCAGCTGCGCCGCGATATCGAGATACGACTTGATGGCGCGGAGCGACTCGGTTACACGGAGCGAGCTGAATGCATCACTGGACATGGCGTTCATTCCCTAAAGATTTTCAGATTGATTGAGCGCGCTGGACACCAGGTCACGCAGGTTCTCAAGCGTCTCCTTGGCGGCGAGCACGCCGTCCTTGCCCGAGTCCTGGATCAGCTGCGGGGCCTCAACGGAGGCAAAGTGCTCCACCCATCCGAGCAGCTCCGCCACCGTAATGCGTGGTTCTCCGTTGAAGACGATCTCGTGCACCTCTCGCTCTTCGGGTCCGAAGAACACCGAGTCCATGGCCGAGTACGACTCGTGCACGGATTCGACGATGACGTTGAGGACCTGCGAGAGGCGAACGAGTTGTGTGCCGAGGAACTTGTCGGGCAGCGCATTCCGCTCGACGAATGGCTTCTGGGCCACCCAGGTCTGGAACAGCGACGTCGTGTAGTCGACGAGGATCAGAAAGTTCGTGAAGTTCCGTTCTTCCTGTACGGTGAGGACGAGTCCCCGCTCGAGCCCAAACCGCGTCGCAAGCAAACCGAGCGCCCCGTCGACGTCTTCGGGTCGTCCAACCAGATCGGCAAACGCCGGCGTCTGGAAGAACGCGGGATCGAATTCCACTTCATCGCCGAGGAGACGCGTGAAGTACTCATTCACCCGCTGCACCCTCGGACCGCCGACGTTCCCGAGTTCGGAGACGAGCTCGTTCAGTGCCGAGCGCACGATCACCCGCACGGACTGGGTGCTTTCGTCGTCAGCATCGGGCCGCAGCGGCTTCAATCCATCGAGTAGCGGCAGTGCGTGGTCAATAGCGACCCGTGCCCGCTCGTAGATACTGGCCTGTGCTCCCGTGGTCTCGCCGAGGTCCGCCTTGACCATGAAAGGACGCGCCTTCCACGTGGACTCGATGTGGCCTTCGACCTCCTTCAAGTCGACGGCATTGTTCAACGCGGCGAGGAACCCCTTGGGGTCGTCGGCGCGGTAGCGCCACCCGAGCAGGTCGCGAATGGCGTTCTGTGCTGTCCGCGTCAGCGAGAGACCGGCGGCCGCGCTGGACCCGTCACTGCTGCGGCTCTCGCCGTACCCGCCGGCTTCTTTGGTCAGCACCGGATACGTGATGACCTCTTCCACCGCATTTCTGAGTCTCTTGTCCGCCATACGGTCATCCCTTTCCCGTCTCGTTCGTGTTGACGTTCTCGAATTCCTCGATCGGCCTCGGGTCTGCGCCACAGACTGTCGCCTGGTCACCAGCCGCACCCCATGGCGCGCCGCCAGTCATGTGGCCTTGCCGGTCAACTCCAATTGGTCGTCGCGGACAGTAATCTGCTGTCCAATGTTGGTGGCCTGAACCGAAACCGAATTGCGGGCCAGACGCTCGGCGAGTTCGCTCCAGCAGTCCGCGAGTACCGCGGCCACGGCGTTCATCGGCAGCACACACCGCTCGATGGCCGTCTTGACCTCCTGGCTCCACTCCCACCATCCGCGCCCGCGCTCGTCGCCCATCTCGAGGAGCTGCGCAATGCGATCGTGGCTGGCCAGATCACCGACGTACGACGCGGTGAATCGATTGAACAACCCGTGAATGTCCCGCAGTGCGGCGTGCACGCGCTCGAGCGGTCCGTTGGGCTGTGCACCCTGCAGCGACTGCGCGGCGAGCGCATCTGCCTCCTCGAGCGCGCTGGACAGGTCAGTCATCAGGTTGTCGAGTTGATCAACCAGCACCACAGATCCGCGCGCCGGCCGATCCTCGATCACCGTGACGCGCAGCGCGGACATGACGTCCTGCAACCGGGCCAGCTCACGGCGCAACGATGCGAGAGTCGCGTCAAGGCTCATGGTCATCTCCTCGACAGTTCTCGGTAGAACCCTTCGCGAATTGCGTCAGCCGTCGCGAGCCCGTTGTCCAGGGCGTATCGCGCCGCACCGATCAGGAAGCGCTCGGGCACGATGCCGGGATCGGTACCCGCGGCCAGCCGCTGCGCGCACTCTTCGATCATTCGCTGCTCTTTCTGACCGAATCGATAGACCTCGGCCAGCGACTTGTTACCGATCTCGGGGAACGGCCGATAGCAGAGCGCATCGACGACCAGCGGAATCGCCTTTCCGGCGGTGCGAAGCATCTCGCTCGGAAACAGGTTCGGCGGCGGCGGCGGATACACCGCTTTCCACGCTCGCTCGTAGCGGCTTGCCTCGGCGTGGAAACCCATACGTCGCAGGAGCTCCACACTGAGCAGCACGCGGAGATACGGCGTGGGATGTACGCCGTTGCGATCGAAGTAATAGGTGATCCGCGGCGATCGGCCGACGACGTCCATCAACGAGGCGACGACGCACGGCCCGCCAAGCAGCAGTCCGGCGAGATCCGCCCACGTCTCTCTGTTCCACCTCACCCAGATGCGCGCAATCTCGCGGCCCAGGCCCGCCCGCAGCAGCGTGCGGGCGATCGCCAGCGGCACGGCGCGCGAGAGACCGAGATCGCTCTGCGTGTTATGGCTGACTTCATGGAGCACCGCGCCGAGCGTCCATGGATTCACCATGCGGTGATACGGCAACTGGATCAGCGGGAACGGGTTGTATTGCCGCCCGAGCTGCCGCAGCTTGATCCCTCGCTTGTACGTCGCGGGACCGAATCCCGTGCGCATGTAGCAGAAGGGTGGCGGCGCCGGCACCGACTTCTCCTTACCGATGCCGAGATACGTGACCTGGTAGCAGTCGAGGGCGATGCGATCCGTGCTGAGCAGCCATTGCCCGAACGGTGACTGACGCTGGCCGAACAACTCGAAATAGAAGTCCCAGATCTTCTCAATGCCCTTCACCCAGTTGTGCGACCGGTGCTTGTGCGAGACGAGGGATGTCAGCCGCGTCTGGTTCGGCGCCTGCAAGGCGGCAGCGGACAGCTGCCGCATCTGCCGTGCGCGTTGTGTGAGCCCTCGGCGGAGCTGCGCCATCAGCGCATTCACCGCTTGCACGTGTCCCTCGGTGGGCGCCTCAGGCCCGGTGCCGAACTCGTTGCGTGTGAAATCACGCAACGCTGCCGTGTGCCGGGTCAGGTTGAGTGCCTGCGCACGGATCCACGGCCCGAGCACCGGCTGGCTGGCGCTGGTTCGCCGAGTCGATCCGCCGCGGTGGACAGCGGCGGAGGGCGGCGGCAGCACGGCGGCGGTGGCGGTGGCAGTCATGGGCGATCACACGAGAGAGGGTTACTCGTTCGTCAGCGTCCGCACGTCGGGCAGCTCGGTCCGGCTGGCGCGGCGGGCTGGAACGAACAGCGACACAGACCCGTCGCTTGCGCGGGCCACGAGCCGGCACCAGGCATGATGGCGCCGAGACCGTTCGGCGCTCCGAGCATGCCAGGGGCGGCACCAGCGCCGGCACCGACACTTGCGCCGCCACCAGCCACGGCGCTCGCGCTGCCTCCTGGATCGTTGGCGGCACGAACAGGTGCACCAGCGGGACGCCCCAGCACGCGACGCGTGCGCTGGTGATACCGGCGATCCAGGGCCAGCGAGCGGCGATAGGTCTGCGCGAGCACGCGCGGATTGCTCAAGGTGCGCGCCGTCTGTTGCGCCAGCGTGCGCGCGGCCATCTGCGGCGTGATGCGACGGCCCCTGGCGATCTGCGTACCCAGCCGGGCAACCGTGCTGCGTGCGATGCGAGGCACCGCGTGAATGAGCGGACGCGTCGCACGGTTGCGGAACAAGGTGCGCGTGACGTTGGCCACCCCGCGTTGCAGTTGCGGAGTCACGCGCCGGATCAGACGCGGGGCGAACCGCCGGACCAGCTGCCCGCCGACGCGGCCGATCAACTTGCCGCCGATTTTCTTGAGCGCCGCTCCGCCGAGTTTCTTCGCGGCCATTCCAGCGAGTTTCGGCAGGACGAACTTCGCGGCCAGGCCGATGAGCGGAAGGAAGTGTTCCGCCGCCTCCTGCTCGTTGGCGGCTTCGGCAGCGGCGTGGCCCTCGTGCTCCATTTCGGCGAAGGCGTTCGCGAGCTGCGCGGCAGACGCCTCGAACTCGAATTCCTGCGCGACCTCGAGTTCGCCCATCTCGCCTTCGAGCTCACCGGACTCGCCTTCGACCACCGGCCACGGCCGGGCCTGTCCTCTCAGGGCCGAGCGCGCCGCGGCCAGCGCGATACGCCGTAACGCCTGTGAGCGTCCCCTGCGATCGGCCATCGCCGCGAGACTGTTGAAGAACGACTCGTGCTCGGCTTCCTGTTCGTGTTCCAGCTCGAACTCGTTGGCGAGTTCGGTGGCGAGCTCGAGTTCCTGTTCGAGCTCGCCGGCCAGTTCCAGTTCACCTTCGAATGCAGTAGCTCCAGACATGGTGTCATCCTGCGTTGCAGAGTCCGTGACCGTGATAGCGGTGAATACGATCTAGATCGAACGGCCGCGCCGCCTGACAGTCGCCATCGCCATGGCTCGCGGCCGTCCGACCGCGCGGGTCGCGCGAATGTTGCGGCGGAGCACCGCCCCGCAATACCGCGGGCTGCTCAGTACGCGACGAGTCGTGCGCGCCATGACCTGACCGGCACGCTGACGCGTGATCGGCTGGCCGGCCGCCGCACCGCGGCGAAGCGTGCGCACGGTGCGTCGCATGATCGTCGGCACGACGCGGACAAACGGTCGTGTCGACCGGCGCATGCGCAACACGCGCGTGAGGATCCCCGCGCCGCGAACCAGGTTCGGCACCAGCCGGCGCAATGCGCGGCGATCTCGTGCCGACAACGTGGCCGTGGCGGCGGCTCCGGCCATAGCCTCGGCCTCGTGCTCGCTTTCGGTGAAGGCCGCGTAGTGGGCCATCGCCTCGGCTTCGAGCTCGTGCTCAGCCAACTCCTGCGCGACTTCGTGCTCGCCGAGTTCCTGTTCGCCCATCTCGAACTCGTGCGACTCCATTTCGCTCGCCCCACCGAGCTCCTGCTCGCGCAACTGCTGTGCGGCGAGCCGTGCCAGCTTCGAGCCGAGCATCGCGCCGGCCGGGCCTCCGAGGAATCCGCCAACCGCTTTGCCGGCGATCGGCGCGGCGACGCGCGCGATGTTCTTGAGCATGGGCGCGGCTCTCTTCACCAGACGACCGATGCCGCGGAACGCGCGGCCGAAGAACTGCTCGCCCTGCTCGAACTCGAACTCGTGTTCGCCGAGTTCACCCTCGCCTTCTCCTTCGCCTTCACCAAGCAGGCTGCCGAGCAGTGGGCCGAGGAACTGTTCGCCCTGTTCGTGCTCGCCGAGCTCGCTCTCGCCTTCCAACTCGCCCTCGCCTTCCAGTTCGCCGGCGAACTCACTTTCCGCTTCCAGCTCGCCCTCACCTTCCAGCTCGCCCTCGGCCTCCAGTTCGCCTTCGGCCTCGTGTTCGCTCTCCCCTTCCAGTTCGAGCTCGCCCTCGAATTCACCTTCGAGTTCCAACTCGCTTTCCAGTTCGTGTTCTAAGCTTCGTTCCATGTTGGCCCCCGGTCTGTCGGCTGCCGTGCAGCTCGCTGAACGTTTGTGTACGGAAAGCATAGGGAGCGCGTTATAACGTGGGTAGTCGCATCTTCGCGGGAGCGCGAACGTGTTCACACGTGCGCGCTCCTTCACATATGTGTCACGCGAACGTGCTACATGCAGTAGGTGCGAGGATCGATTACAAAGAACATCCCTCAATCGCAGAAGGTTGATGCACGACGCGCGCGCCATCTCGATGTCAGAGTGGCGGAACATTCGCCACCGATCGCACAATGGCGGATACGGCTGTCGTGATCGAGGTCTGCGAATCCTCGGACAATTCACACAGATGAGTTGCAGACATGGGCGCTAAGGTTGCGAAGACGCAGCGGCCTAAGCCGAAGGCCCGGGACGAGGAGTCATCGGCGTTCGAGACGCTCGTGCGCCAACTCGTCGCACACGCGCGTCACGCTGGCGCACAGCCTTCCGCGCCGACCACACCTGACGAGGCGACCGCAAAGGAAGACTCGGGAGAGGTGCTCGTCGACTGTGAAGTGGACGGTGTGCGCTGCGTGCTCGCACGCGCACATAGCGCGCCGGCCGAGCCGGTGCGACTCAGCCCTCGCGAGCTCGAGGTCGCACGCATGATCGCGAAGGGCTATCCGAACAAGATCATCGCGTCGGTGCTGGACATCAGCGTCTGGACCGTCTCCACGCATCTGCGCCGGATCTTTGCCAAGCTCGGGGTCTCATCTCGTGCGGCCATGGTGACGTCCATCTTCAAACACCGGCAGCTCTGACCCTCACGCACACGCCGATGTCGATTTCGAAGTACTCTCACCGGCGAGGGCGTGATGAGAGTTCCGGTCACCATCGTCGTGTTCGTGGTACTCGCTTGCACGGTCAACGCACAGTGGCGCTACCGCGATCCCAGCGCGCCGCGTCTGCCTGACGGCAAGGTCGATGTGAAAGCCCCGCCACCTCGCACGGCGTCGGGCACCGTGGACCTCTCCGGCATCTGGCAGACCGACATCAAATACAACTTCAACCTCGGCGCCGATCTGAAGCCGGACGACATCGTGATGCTCCCGGGGGCGCAGGCGCTCTATGCAGAACGCCGGGACAACAACGGCAAGGAGGATCCGGAAGGCGTCTGCTTGCCGCCGGGATTCCCGCGCGTGAACGGCGTGCCGTTTCCGCAGAAGATCATCCAGCTCACCGGCACCATCGTCATCCTCTACGAAACGCGCACGACCTTCCGGCAGATCTTTTTTGACAGCAACCACACGCTCGCCAACGATCCGCAGCCGACCTGGATGGGGTACTCGAAGGGCCGATGGGATGGTGACACGCTCATCGTCGAGACGACAGGCTTCAATGACAAGACGTGGCTGGATGATGCGGGGCATCCGCATTCGGAGCAGATGAAAGTCACCGAGCGGTTTCGACGTCCTTCGTTTGGACAGCTACTCGTGGACATCACCATCGACGATCCGAAGGTCTACGCGAAACCGTGGACGGTGACGCAGGCGTTTCAGCTGATGGCCGATGGCGAACTCATCGAGTACGTCTGCAACGAGAACAACCTCGATGTGCCGCATTTGGTAGGCAAGTAGAGGAATCAGGAATCGGGAATCAGGATTCAGGGGACCAGGCGCTTCAGCTCTTCGTTCCAGTTAAGTACGATCTGGAGTTCCTGGTTCGCGGTGCCGGTCTGCGCACTCTTAGGGACGATCATCAGAAACTGTTTCGCATCGCGCGTGATGTCCCAGTTGGTGGAACCCGCGCCTGGTGCCACCACACCTTGCATCGCAAACAGCCTTATCGGGTTCGTCCAATCGGGAGCCGGTTGGGTCTTGATGCCGAGGACCTGTAGCGTCCCCGTTGTGTTGACGAAGATCTCGCGCCCGTCGCGGCTCCAGATCGGCGAAGCAGCAGACTCGTTCATAATCTTCCGGTGACCGCCGACGCCAGTTGGAAAGGGGCTCACGTACGCGAGGCTACCCTGCGCGGTGGCGACCGTGTAGACCATCCAGCGTGCGTCCGGTGAAAAGCTTGCGCGAGTGATGAGCGTCGCGCCCTCGGGTGGTTTCATGACAAGCGTGTCTTTGATATCCGCCTTCGCCGCCGCGGCCTTCGGTCGAAACGCATGCAGGCCTTCTGTAGACCCGTAGAGCAGAACCTCGCCGTCGGACGACCAGTCGAACGGACCCATGTTGCCGGCGACATCGGTCCCGGGTAGTTGCGCAGCCGTACCGCTCAAGTCTGACGGGATTTGCCAAAGCGACGTGCCAACGCGATAGGTAATCGCGCGGCCGTCTGGCGTCCAGAGGGGTCGATCGCCGCCGTTGAACGTCAGTTGACGCCATTGGGACTGCGCCACCTCATAGATCCAGACATTCGAGGTCGTCGCGCCATCGAGTCGATACACGGCGATCCGGGACTCGTCGTGATTGAAACGCGGATGGTACACGTTGTCGCTCGGAGCCGGGAGCGGCTTGAACTTCCCCGATCGATCGGCCAGAGCGAGCGACACTTGATCGCTGGCGCTGCCCTTCACGTACACGAGCGTGCCGCTATCGGAGACCGCGTACTGGGCAATTCCGATGTCGGCGCCTACCGCGCGCCGGACGTCGGGAACAACGGGCACCGGTCCGCCACGCACTTCGAGGGAATTCAGATCGAAAGGCAGCGCGAACAGCGTGGACTCGAACACGTAAACGATGTGCCCGCTGGACACATAGCGCGGATCTGCGGCACCAGTGCGGAGGATCTTTCGCTCGCCGCGATCGAGTTTGAGGGCGATGACTTTTGCCCTGTCCCAGCCCTCCGCGCCTGCTTCACTCGTCGCAGCGAACAACAGGGTGTTGCCATCCGGCAGCATCTGCGGAGCGTGAATGCGTTCGCCCTTTTCGGTCTTGACGAGATGCTCCGCGGCGCCTCCGTTCCCGGACACGCGCCAGATGCCATCGTTGAGCGCGTAGACGATCTTGTCGTCCGGCCCCCACGAGACGCCCAGGGGGTTTCCCGCCTTGGTCAAAACAACCGCAGTACCTCCGGTCAATCGAATCTTCTTCAGCGCGTTGTCACTGGACCAATAACCCACCCACTGGCCGTCAGGAGAGAAGAACGGTGACGAAGGATTCTCATCGTCGGTTCCTGGAATCGGCCTCGAATCCGATTCGTCGAGATTCCAGAGGTAGACGCGACTATCGGCAACGAAGGCCAGACGGCGTCCGTCTCTCGAGATCGCCGCGACAGGGCGACCCTGACGTGTGAATGACACGGCATTCAGGTGGTGCGCGAAGCGCATGATGTGCCGCGGCTCGGCGGGCTTGAGCTTCCACGCGGCCGCCGCGGCGAGTGCACCCACCACGACCAGCGCCGTGGCGATAGCCGGGACCATCCATTTCGAACGTCGCGGACTCTCGAGTGGAACCGCGGCATCGCGCACGGTCTCGAATGCGCCTGCCATGGCGAGACGCACATCGGCCATGTCGTGAATGCGCTTCTTCGGATCTTTCTGCAGGCACGCTTCGAGCACCTGACGAACGATCGGCGGAACCGTGTCCGGAATCGCCGCCAACTGCGGTTCGCGCGCGAGCACGGAGGCGAGTACGTCCGACACTTCTTCGCCAGCAAACGGACGATGACCGGTCAGCATCTCGAAGAGCACCACGCCGAAGGCCCAGATGTCCGCGCGCTTGTCGACGGCCTTCCCTTTCGCTTGCTCGGGACTCATGTACGCGGCGGTACCGAGGATGAAACCGACTTGCGTCATGGCCGGCGTCGTGATCGTCGGAGATAGCGACAGGCTGCTGCTACTGCCGATGGCGGGCCCTGAGTCGATCGCCTTCGCCAATCCGAAATCGAGGACCTTGACCGCGCCACCCGGCGTCAGCTTGATGTTGGCAGGTTTCAGGTCGCGGTGAATGACGCCCGCGTTGTGGGCGGCCTCGAGTGCCTCACCGATCTGCTGCGCAATCTGAAGCGACTCTTCGACCGGTAGCGGTCCGTGCGCGATGCGATCCGCGAGTGTCGGCCCGTCGACAAGTTCCAGTACCAGCGCCTTGGTGTCGCCGGAATCCTCGAGGCCGTAGATGCCAGCGATGTTGGGATGGTTGAGCGAGGCCAGCACCTGTGCTTCGCGGCCGAACCGAACCAGCCGCTCGGGATCGTGGGCGAAGGCTTCGGGAAGAATCTTCAGTGCAACGTCGCGACCGAGCTTGGTATCCCTCGCTCGATACACCTCGCCCATTCCGCCTTCGCCAAGCTTCGCGAGGACTTCATAAGGCCCGAGGCGAGCGCCGTTGGGCAGGGGCAAGGGAGTGGGTGGATTATAGGCGTGTTCGCGGGTGGGACGACCTATCCCGCACAACGCATCGGCATCGTGCCGGATGTCGAAGTGCGGCCAACGATCGCCGGGCATCCGCGCCGGACGCGACGAAGTGCTCGAAGAAGGCGTGCGGCAGATTCTCGGTCGCGACGTTCCTGCCGATCAGATTCGCCGGATTGCCACGCCCGCGCGCTGAGCGCTGCCTATCGGCTCGCGAGCGGCTCAGACGCGATCACCACGGCGTACCGCGCCCGTCGTCGTGTCGGGTTGTGGAAGACAATCGGACGATCGAGTTGCGTGGCCAGGCAGTCGCCCGTGCGAAGCCGGTGGCGCTCATCGCCGAACGTCACCTCCATCGCGCCTTCGAGCACCCAGATCTGCTGGAACACATGGATACCTCGCGCGCCGTTCTCGAATGCGACGCGCTGGCCTGGTGGGAACTCGACTTCAATGATCTGCACCGGCTGAGGCATGCCCGTGGGCGAGACGATGCGACGGCGATAGCCCGATCCAGGGTCCTCCCACTCTGGCTGATCTTCGCGGCGCGCGAGTGGCCCTTTCGGCACCGTCCGCACGCCATCCGTCCCATCGAACAGCGATGGCAACATCACCCCCAGGCCAGAGGCGATGCGGTCCAGGACGACGGCAGTGGGGCTAGTCTCTCCCCGCTCGATCAGCGAGATCATCGAGCGGCTGACGCCGCTTCTCGTGGCGAGCTCATCGAGCGAGTACCCGCGCGCCGCGCGTAGCACACGGACACGCGCGGCAATGCGTTCGTGCAGGGCGGACGGGGCCCCGCTTGTCGTTTCCATGATAGTAGATATTCCTTCCACTATATAGGATACTGCTCAATCTCTCCGTGCGTTCAGGGATGCCGTACACTACACGGCCTCACCGCGGGGATGCTGACGCGAGATCCCACTCGCGTCGAGGGAGGCATCGATGCGATCACGGTTCATCGGTCTACTCGTCCTCACCTGCAGTGTTTGCCTGACGACCCGGACCATCGCTCAGGAGAACACCGCCGAACTGAGGGGGCGCGTCGTAGATGGCCAGGATGCGGGGATTCCTGGGGTCACTATCCTCGTCACCAATGAAGCAACCGGTGTTTACCGGCAGAGCGTCAGCACCGCTGACGGGTCGTACTTCATTACGGCAATCCCACCTGGCACCTACACGCTCGCAGCCGAGTTGTCAGGCTTTGCGAAGTACAGCCGCAAGGGCGTTCGTCTCGATCTCGGCCGCACCACGACGTTGGAGATACCACTCAGCCCCGGCGGAGTCACCGAGACGATCACCGTCACCGCCGACACGCCGCTCGTCGATCTGACCTCGAAGGAGATCGGCGGCAACGTCACCAACCGCGAGATGGCGATGCTCCCGTCGGTGAATGGCAACTTCATCGGCGCGGTCGCGCTGCTGCCGGGCGTCATCTCCAACATCAGCACCGAATCGTTCGGCTCGGATGCGATCAGCACCAACGGGCTGGATTCGCGCAACAACAACTTCATGCTCGACGGCGCCAACAACAACGACGACGTGATCGGGCAACGGGCCGGGTCGCAGGCGCGGATGCCGGTCGAGGCTGTTGCCGAGGTCCAGGTCGTCACGAATCAGGGCGATGCCGAGTTCGGCCGCACGACCGGCGCCATCGTCAATGCGATCAGCAAGAGCGGAACGAACGTCTTTCATGGAGTCGCTGCGGGCCTCTGGCAGGACGCGGGCCTGACGAAAGAGGACTACTTCGTCAAGCAGAACGGGCTGACCAAACCCGACACACGACTGCAGACGTACCGTGCCAATATCGGCGGCCCCGTCGTCCGCGACAAGGCCCACTTCTTCTTCAACGTCGAGCGCGTCATGGTCGACCGCGCGACGACGATCACGATCCCGGCTCGCCCGGAGTTCAATGCCTCGCCAGTGACGCAGGATCGGGTATGGAATACGCTGGTCCGGTTCGATCACCAGCTGAGCGCCAACAACACATGGGCCGTCCGCTGGCTGCGCGAGTCGTCGCCACAGCTCAACCAGATCATTCCGGTGGTGTACAACAACAATCCGATCACCGGCACGTTTCCAGTCACGGAGAACGCGTCACGCCAGGAGAACGACGTCGATCAGACGGTCGTGGCGACGCTCAATTCGGTGATAGGGAAAAATCGATTCAACACGTTCCGTGTGAATTTCACCCAGGAGGACGTGGCGTTCGCCAATCCAAATTTCGACGGCAACCAGGCGGCGCTGATGCCAACGCTCGTCTACACCAGCTTCGTCGATCAGCAGAGCAACGTGGCCCAGGCGCGCGTGAACGACGCGTACCAGATCGAGGACACGATGTCGTGGTTCATCAGCGGCCACGGCAGCCATGACCTGAAGTTCGGCGGGCAATACGAGTATGTCGGGGCGAAATCAACGGCGCAGGACAACCTGAACGGAACCTTTTTCTTCAAGAGCGATCAATCGTTCAACGCGAACGATTTCAGAACCTATCCCGACCGGCTGCAGATTCGAGTGCCAGGCGGGCTGGACCGCTATCAGAAGGCGCAGTTCGTCGCGACGTTCGTTCAGGACAAGTGGCGAGTGAATCGCGCGACGATCAGTCTTGGGCTGCGCTACGACCTCGAAGTCCAGCCAATCTCGGAAGTCGATAATCCTGCCTTCCCTGATCCGTCGGCGTATCCTGTCGATAAGAACAACATCGCGGCACGGCTCGGCCTCACCTACGACCTCGCCGGGGACGGCCAGAGCGTCGTCCGAGGTGGGTACGGCCGGTTCTACGACAAGACGCACTTCGAGCTCATCTCGGCGATTCTGACCGCAGGCACCTTTTCGGATTCGTTCGTCGCGCTGTTCCCGGCGAACAACTTCGACCCCGGTCCGTCGGCGGGAAACGCGCCCACCGACCCGATGCTCGTCGGCGGCCCCACCGTCAACCGCGCGCTCGTGTCGGCGGCGTATCCGCCCGGCAGCCGCATCAGGAACACAGGCACGGTCAATCTCGACAACCCCGATCGTGTGATTCCATACACTGACCAGTTCACCGCCGGCTACGAGCGGCAACTGTTCACGACCCTGTCGGTGAGCGCGGACTACGTCCACGCGCGCGCCCGCGATCAGCTGATGATCCAGGATCTCAACCCGGGGGTGAGGACCTCGCCGGCGCGGACGGCCCCCATCGTGCGAACCAACCCGGCGTATGTCGCCCAGGTGAGCCAGCCGGTCAACGCCGGCGCGATCGACTACGACGCGCTGCAGGTGGCCCTGGTGAAACGCTTCGCGTCGGACTACTCGTACCGTGTGTCGTACACGCTCGGGTATTCGCGTGGCAACACGAGTGGTGCGGCCATCCCGATAAGCGGGTTCCAGTTCCTGAACGATCTGAACCTCGACCTCAACGAGGGACCAACCAATGTGGACCGCCGGCACGTTCTGACGATCAGTGGCCAGACGCTCATACCTAAGACGCACGGTCTCACGTTTGCCTGGGTCGTGCGCACATTGAGCGGAGCGCCGTTTACGCTCTTCGACTCGACGACCGATCCTGATCTGAACGGACAGTTCACCGAGCCACTGCCCGCCGGCAACTACACCGGCACGCCTGGTCCCAACCGGAATCCGTGGACGGTGGACGCCGAAGGCGAGCGCAACGGCGCACGAGGCCCCGGCCTGTTTCAAGCAGACGTTCGCTTCGGCTATCGGCTGCGACCGGGTCAGGACCGCACGCTCGATCTGTTCATGGACGCGTTCAACATCACCAACCGGGCGAACTTCGACAACCCGCTTGGTGATCGACGGCTGCCCGACTTTCTCAACCTGACTGCCCTGCGCTCCGGCGCGATCCCGACGACGGTGCAATTCGGAGTCCGAATGGGGTTCTAGGCCTTTGCCAAGCGGCCGGCTTGAGCCATCAGATAGTTCCTTTCAGGAATGCTGGTGGTCTTGCCGGCCGCTGAGCGATAGTGCGCGATCGCACCCTCGCGGTCGCCGGCCTTCTCCAGCAGGTGCGCACGTACCGCGTGAAGACGATGATGATTCTTCATGCGGCCGTCGGCATCGAGACCACGGAGCAGGTCCAGGCCTGCGTCAGGACCTTCGACCATCGCCGTCGCGATCGCGTGATTGAGCGCGATCATCGGATTGTCAGAGAGGTCTTTTAGCACTCCGTAGATCGCGAGGATCTGCGGCCAGTCGGTGTCTTCAGCCCGCTCGGCTTCGTCGTGCACCGCGGCGATTGCCGCCTGGAGCTGATACAGCCCGACCGAGCCCGATGAGAGCGCATCGGTCACGAGGGCGACGCCTTCGGCAATCTGCCCGCGATCCCACCGGGTGCGGTCCTGCTTGTCGAGCGGAATGAGCTCACCGTCAGGACCCGTGCGCGCGTCCCGCCGCGCGTCGGTCAACAACATCAGCGCCAGCAGTCCTTTCACGTCGCCATCCGGGAGCCTGCGATGCACGGCTCGTGTTAGCCGGATCGCCTCGCGCGCCAGATCGCTTCGCTGCAATTGCGCCCCATCGCTGCTCGTGTAGCCCTCGTTGAAGATCAAATACAGGACGTGCAGCACGGAACGAAGGTGCGCCTTCTGCTCACCGCTCGACGGCAGACGAAATGGAATCCCCGACGCTTTGATCGTGCTCTTCGCCCGGCTGATCCGCTGTGCCATCGTCGCCTCCGGCACGAAATACGCCCGGGCGATCTCCGCCGTCGTCAACCCGCCGACCGCGCGCAGCGTCAGCGCGATCGCCGACGAGGAAGTCAGCGTCTCGTGGCAACACATGAACAGCAGGATGAGCGTGTCGTCCTGCTCCACGTCGTGCTCGACGGCTGGGACAACCTCATCGACCTGCTGCGCCGCGTCGTCCTCGCGCCGGCGGCGGGCGCTCTCGCTGCGGATGTGATCCGTCATCCGACGTGACGCGACCTGGATCAGCCAGCCGCGCGGATTGTCGGGCACGCCCTCGCGAGGCCATCGCGTCGCCGCGGCAATCAGCGCTTCCTGCACTGCATCCTCGGCCGCCGCGAAGTCGCCGTACCGCCGCATCGTCGCACCCAGCACCTGGGGGGCGAGATCGCGGAGCAACTGCTCGGTCGCGTCGTTCATGGACATCCGCTGGCGATCATCGATCTTCTGCGAGCGTACTTCACTGACTGCACGTGCCACGATTTACACGGAGGCACGGAGACGCGGAGGACGAGCGGAGGATGACTTCACGTGCGTCTCCGTGGCTCCGTGTCAGATGCACGTGAAGTCGCATCATCGGAATGGTTTGACAATTCCGAGTCGAACTCATATATGTATGACTACGACATATGAACACTCCCACCGACGAACACTCCTTGAAGAAAGGCACCGCGGAACTCCTCGTCCTCGCGCAGCTCGAGGACGAGCCGCGGCATGGCTATGACATCGCTACGCGGATCGAGCAGCGCTCCCACGGCGCGGTCGTGTTCAATGTCGCATCGCTGTATCCGATCCTGTATCGCCTCGAAGCGCAGGGCAGCATCTCGGGCTGGTGGGTCGAACGCGCCGGCCAGCGGCGCCGCCGCTTCTACAAGCTGACCGCCGCCGGGCGCAAGAAGCTGACGCAGCAGCGCGAGACGTGGAGCGTGTTCATGGCCGCGGTCCAGCGCGCCGCCGGACTCGAATATGCGTGATTTCGTCGCGCACGTGCGCCGGCATCTGTCGCGGCGCGACGTGCCGGAGGATCGCTTCGACGAGATCGTCGAGGAGCTCGCTGCCGAGCTCGAGTCGAGATACACCACGCTCCTCGAACGCGGCGCCAGTGACGAGGAGGCGTGGTCGGCCGCCGCCGCACAGGTTCCCTCCTGGTCTTCCTTCGCTCGCGAGCTCGCTTCCGCGACCGGCGCACCGCCGCCCCAGAAGCAGCGGCCGTCCCGGTTGCGTATGTCCCTTGGCCTCGATCGCTGGCTGCACGATCTGAAACTGGCGATCAGGATCCTGCGGAAAGACCGTGGCTTTACGGTGACGGCGCTCGCCACGCTGACGATCTGCCTCGGTGGTCACGCCGCGATTCTCGCCGGCGTGAACGGTGTGCTCTTCCATCCGCTGCGGATCCCGGAGGCCGACCGCGTGCTGCTGATGGCCAACCAATACCCGGCCGTCGAGAAACGGTGGGGCACTGTCAGCGCCCCGCCAGACTACGACGATCGACTGCGGCACGTCACCGTCATGGAGGAGCAAGCGCTCTACAACTATTCCGGTGTGACCTTGGAAATCGCGGGCGTGCCCACTCGCGCGCTCGGCATCGTGGGAACGCCCTCGCTCCTCCGCCTGCTTCGCGCGCGCCCGGCTCACGGCCGTCTGTTCGTCGACAGCGAGGCCACGCCAGGGAACGACCAGAGCATCATCTTGAGCGATCGG
>Ga0111538_10003319_pt1 | contig 22522 bp, 18 predicted proteins | sample SoiMethybrSBSTD1_FD_79669 | JGI IMG/M metagenome (GOLD analysis project Ga0111538, IMG submission 79669) | Bulk soil microbial communities from a Populus tree surrounding site in Tennessee, USA - Soil MetaG P. TD hybrid SBSTD1 (version 2)... | ecosystem: Environmental > Terrestrial > Soil >...
CATCATCGATGGTGGATTCTGCGGGCAGAGCACCGGTCGCCAGCCTGCTGGGACACGCGCAGGTCGAGCTCGCGATCCTCTGTCTGGGGAGTCTGCTGCGTTTCTCGGCGGAGCCGCTCGCCCTGCGGCTGCACGACGACGGAACGCTGACTCGCGCCGATGCGGACCAGCTGGCCGCTGCCCTCGAGGGCTGCGAGATCGTCTGGCGCTGCGACGCGGACGCCAGGATGGAAGCGATCCTGGCGGGCTATCCGCGGCTGCGTGACTATCGCCGGCAGAGCCCGCTCGCGCTGAAGTTGCTCGACGTCGCCGCCTGGGCCGATCGCGAGCTCTTCTATTGCGACAGCGACGTGCTGTTCTTTCGTCCTTTCCGAGCTCTGTTCTCGCGGCCGCCCGACGCCTCGCTGTTCATGAGCGATCGCCAAAACGCGTACTCGGTCCGTTCCTGGGACCTGCTGCTTCACCGTCGCCTCGACATGCCCAGCGGCGTCAACACCGGAATCATTGCGTTTCTGCTCGCCCGTCATGACCTCGAGCTCGTGGAGTGGTATCTCGCGCATCCCGCCTTCCGCTTCGCCCCGGTGTGGGTCGAGCAGACCTGCTGGGCCTTGCTCGCGGGAAGGAATCGCTGCTGTCTCCTGGAGCCCAGCCAATTGACGATACCGGTTCCCGGTAGGCAGCCGGTAAAAGATTGCATCGGGGCGCACTTCGTAGGAGCCGTCCGCGGCTGTCTGCCGCACTGGCGGGAGGCCCTGGCCGAGCCCGTTGACAATGGAGCCCCGGAAACGTTTCGCAGTCGAGAGGCCGCGCCTTGCACGCCGGCACGTCTCGCCGTCACCGAGGCGAGGCGCGTGCTGGGCCGCTGGCGCCGAGGCTCGCGCTGAGAAGGCACCGTCTTGGCTTGGCCTCATGCCTTCAGCCGGCTTCGTAGGCGTCCGAGCCGGGATGCGTCCTTGGCTGTCGCGCAGACCAGATTGGCGGACTCTGTCGATTCGCTGGACAGCAGCTCGAGATCGGCGGCGAGCAGACGGCCGAACTCGCTGAGCAGCATGAAATCGGTGTAGCCGAGCCCTTCGAGCCAGCGCCGGAGATCGCCGGGCTGCATTCCGAAGTCTCGCATCCAGGGCGCGAAGACCTCGAGGTGTAGGAGCGGTTGGAAGCGACGCAGGGTGCGGCTGGCGCCGCGGAGCACGAGCAGCTCCGCGCCTTCGACGTCGCATTTGACGAAATCCAGCCGGGCGAGGCCGTAGCGCTCGGCATGGTCGTCCACGGTGTCGATCGTGCAGGGATGACGGTGAATGCGCGGCGACTGCTGCCACGATCCGCTGGAGTGCTGGAGCAGAGAGGCCTGGGCGAGGTCGCCGTCGGGCTCGACCATCTCGCCCGCGCCCGGGTGGTCCGCCAACGCGACGTTGTGCAGGCGGACGTTGCCATGGCGACAGCCGAGCGCCACCTGCCTGTCGAGCTCCAGGAAGCTGTCCGCCATGGGCTCGAAGGCATGGACCTCGCCGCGGCCGCCGACGAGGTTGGAAAAGAGTCGGGTGTAGTACCCGGTGTGGGCGCCGATGTCGAACACCACGTCGCCTTTCCTGACGAGGGTGAGAAAGACGACCTTCTCGAGGTTCGGGGTGCCGCGCAGAGTGACCAGGCGCCGGTAGACCGACGGCACCTGGGCCAAAGCGAAGTCGATGAAGTGGTGCAAGGTGCGTGGCCCGCTACGCCGCCGCCAGCTCCGTGAGCAGCTCCGAGATGACCGCCATCGCTTCCTCGGTGGAGGCGATCTCCGCCGCGCCTCCGGGCTCCCTGCCGAGGCAGCGGGTGAGCCCGGGGTACCCCCACTGCCGTTGGTGCGCGGCCGCGGAGGGGAATGCTTTGCCGAGGAGGACGACGGCCGGCTTGGCAAAGGCGGCCGCGGCGTGCATCGCCATGCTGGAGTTGCAGACGACGAGGTCGGCGGCGGCGATGACGGCGAACGCCTGGCGCAGCGGGGTGGGGGCAAGACGCAGCGGAGCGCTGCCGGCGACCTCGCCGGCGAGGGCGGCCTCGACGGGTCCCGTCAGGACGGTGACGTCGTGCCGTTCGGCGAGGGCGGCGGCAACCGCGGCGAAGCGGCCGGCTGGCCACAGCTTCGCGGGCAGTCCGCCGCCTGGAGCGATGACGATCCGGGCGCGCCGCGCGGTGGGCTGGGCGAGGCGCCACCAGCTCTCGGCTTCCTCGACCTCAGGGCGATCGAGAAAGATCTGCGGCCGCGGTGCGGGAAGGTCCTGGCAGCCGAGAAGCTCGGCGAAGCGCAGTGCCATGCGCGCCACGTGCTCGCCGGGATCGAAACGCACTAGGGCCTGCGCCGCCGAGTGCCCGCCTTCATAACCGATGACGCCCAGGCGATAAGGGATGCCGGCACGCATGAGGAGCAACGAGCCCCAGGCGGTCCCCGCCACGTCGATGCCGACGTCGAAGCGGCCGGCGCTCACCTTCGCGACCTGCGGGTGGCGACGAACGTAGCGCAGCCTCTGCCCCCAGCCGGCTCCCCGCGTGTACTTGTTCTGCCAGGGAGCGTCGACGACGAGGACCTCCGAGAGGTGGGGATTGTGCCGCAGAACCTCCAGGTTCCAGTGCCCGACACCCGCGGCGAGGTGGGCGCGCGGATAGCACCGCCGAAGGGCGTCGAACAGGGGAGTGACGACCAGCAGGTCGCCGATGTCGTTGTTGCGCAGCACGAAGATCGAACGCGGCTCGGCCGACGGCGCCCCCGCGGACGGCGATCGCGCCGCCGCCAGCCGCACCACCACCTCCGTGGCTCCTGCCGACGCGCGGCGGCCGAGCCGACGCAGCGAGCGCACCAGGGTCGAGGACCTCAGCGGCAAGCGGCTGCTACCTGCGCCTCGTAGTCGACAGCAATGCTGTTCCAGTCGAAACGCTGCAAATAGCCGTTGTCCTCGAGGTCCTCGAGCGGGCCGGGCTCGAGCGACTGCGGTGGTGGGAGCGCATGCAGCGAGGAAGGGAAATACGGGGCCAGATCCGGGACCGCTCCGGCGCGCGTGGCGTAGACCGGCATACCGGCTTCCAACATCTCGGCCAGGCTGAGGCCCCAGCCTTCGACGTCGCTGGTGAAGAGCCCAACCTGATGCTCGTGCAGCAGGGCAGGCAGCTCGTCGCGGCCGTAACTGGGGATCAGCCGCACCCGGCCCGCCGCCAGCCAGGCCGCCGGAATCTCGCGCTGCGCGTGGCTGCCGCACCCGGCGATGGTCACGGAGTCCGCCGGGCACGCGGCCAGCCGGGCGCGCAGGAAGGCCAGCAAGCTTGCAGTCCCTTTTTGCGCCGACCATCGGCCCAGCCAGAGAAAGCGGGTGCCGTTCGGAGTCGGCCGCCGATCGCGCTGCCGGCGAAGGGCCAGCAACACCTGCCGCTCCTCCGTGGAGACGGCACAGAAGTACACCCCGATCTTGTCGCGCCAGCGGGGGAACTTGGCGACCATCCGATCGCGCTCGAGCGTGCCCAGACAGACGATCCGCCGCGCCGTGCGCCAACCGGCGACGATGGCCCTCGCCCGCGCGGTGGCGGCCAGCAGATGCACGATGGCGCGGGGGCTCGGGCCGCGGCGGAGATCGTCGACGACGCCGGCATGAAGGTACCGTAACTCGGGCTGCACGCTGCGGACGACCACGGGCGCGAGCTCTGCTAGTCGCGGGCTGGCGGATATCGCCGGTGTGTCGACGACGTCGTAGGCGCCATCCCTCGCGACGTGCGACTCGAGGGCTTCGCGCTGCCTCCTCCACACCTGCCAGTGCGAGGAGGCCGCCAAGGGCTCGGGCGACCAGGCGACCGCCTGGTGGCCACGACGGCGAAGAGCCGCCGCGAGGTGGAGCGCGATCTGGGCCGCTCCCAGCTCCCTCGTGAGAGGCGGATGGCTGACGAGGAGGATGCGCACGGCGTGTCAGTGACCGACCAGCCCGCGCGCGACCAATTCGCTGGCCAGCAACCGACCGACGAGCGCATGTCCCTGGGGGCTCAGGTGGACCCCGTCGAGGTAGAGGGCCTGGCGATCGGGAGCCGCGCGCAAGTGGGGCAGTGCATCGACGAAGGGGATCCGGTGTTTGGCGCAAAACGCCGCCAGCCGCGCGTCGATGGCATCGAAACCAGAGCTGAACAGCTGGGTCTCGTCGGGAGTGACGAGGATCAGCAGGGGCGCCTGCAGGCTGGCGGCTGCGTCGCGGATGGCCAGCAGGCTGGCGAAAGCGGGCACGGTGCTGTCGTCGCCATGCTCGCGCAAATAGGCGATCTTGCTGCGCGGCTCCGCGTCGTTCAGCGTGTCGGGGAAACGCGAGCGTCGCACGTCGTGCACCAGGACGTAGGCGGCGCGGGTGAAGCCCTGGTGGAGGCGGCGAGCGAGCGCCGAACGATAGAGGTAGCGGTTCTTGACCGCCAACAGGCGCTGCCACGACGTCGGCGGTCTCGGCGGGGCATCCGCGGCCGGCTGACTGAGGTCGTTCATGAAGAACTGCACGACGACCAGCCGCGGTTGGTGCTTGCGGCCGTCTTCGCGCAGCGCCGCCAGCTCGTCTGCGGTGTTGTAGGCGAAGATCGCGAGGTTGACGACGTCGTAGCGGGGGCCGAGGCGTTCGTCGAGCTGCCGTTGGAGCACCGCCGGATAGATCTGCTCCTGCGGTGCGCCGAGCCCGAACGTCACCGAGTCGCCGAGCAGCACGAGACGCTGGCGGCGCGAGCCGTTGGCGTGCTCTCCGTCCCGATAGCCGTCGGCGTTGAAGGTGTAGGTGATCGTGCCGTAGCGCTCTGGAACGTGCACCGTGACTCGCGGCTTCATCTTGAACCGGGAGCCCGCCAGGACGACGGTGTCGTAGAGGGTAGCCGTCCCCTCTCCGCCTGCCTCCCACAGCCGCGCCCCGAGCTCGCCCGCCGCAAGCAGGGCCACGATCAACGCGATCCAGCGTCCGAACCGGAGTCGTCGCGGCACCCTCCGGGCGGGAGCCGGAAGCGCCAGCGCAGCGGCCGACACCTCAGCCGGCGACGTCATGACGTGCGCTGCACGACGACGCGGCCCATCACCAGCCGATCCATCCGCGTGCGCAAGAAGCAGTCGAGGGCCTCGGCCGGCGTGTTCACGATCGGTTCGTTCTCGTTGAACGAGGTGTTGAGCACCATGGGCACGTCGGTTGCCGCTTCGAAGGCGCGAATCAGCTTCCAGTAAAGCGGATTCGACCTCGCCGACACGGTCTGCAGGCGTCCCGTGCCGTCGACGTGCGTGACGGCTGGAATGAGCGACCGCCGTTCCGGACGGATGGGGTACACCTTGAGCATGAAGGGGTCGGGATAGTCGACGGTGAACCACTCGCCGGTGCGCTCGGCGAGCACCGACGGGGCGAAAGGACGAAAGGACTCCCGTCGCTTGATCTTGTGGTTGAGGATCTGCTTCATGTCCGCCCGCCGCGGATCGGCGAGGATCGACCGGTTGCCGAGGGCGCGCGGCCCCCACTCGGATCGCCCTTGATACCAGCCGACTACCTCGCCGCGGGCGATCGCCGCGGCGGTGTCGGCGACCAGACGGTCCTCGTCCGGGCAGGTCTCGATCCGCAGGTCGCCGTACCGGCCATCGGCGCCGGCGCTCCCCGCCAGCGCCTCGCCGAGCGCCCGCCGCACCGTCGCTTCCGGATACTCGGGCCCCCAGTAGGAGTGCTCCATGACGAACGGCTCGCGCGGCGCACCGTCGATGACGTGATGGGCGTAGAGAGCGGCACCGAGCGAAGTGCCTGCATCGCCCGCGGCGGCCTGGATGAACACCTCCTCGACGTCGGTTTGGGCGAAGAGCTTGCCGTTGGCCAGCGAGTTGAGGGCGCACCCTCCGGCCAGGCAGAGGCGTCGCTGACCGCTGCGCCGGCCCAACGCGCGGACCAGCGCGAAGAAGCGCTCCTCATAGACCGCTTGCAAGGAGGCGGCGAGGTCGTGGTGACGCTGGCCGAGCTCCTCGTCCGGCCGCCGCGCGGGACCGATGAGCTCCTCGAGAGCGGGACTGAAGACGAGACCGAGCTCCGGGCTGCCGTCGTCCCAGGTCATGTCGACGCCTTCGGAGAGATGGCGAAAGTAGCGCAGGTCGAGCGCGAAGGTGCCGTCGGCCCGCGCCGGGACCAGCGCCGCAAGGGCGCGGGCGAAGCGCGGCTCGCCATAGGCGGCGAGGCCCATCACCTTGTACTCGTCACCGAAGGAGAGGAAGCCGAGATGCTGAGTGATCGCGGTGTAGAACAGTCCCAGCGAGTGCGGGAAGTGCACGCGCCCGAGGACCGCGAGCTGGTTGCCGCGGCCCACGGCCATCATCGTCGAGACGAAGTCGCCGAAGCCGTCGACGGTGAGGCACATCGCCTCCTCGAAAGGGGAGCAGAAGAACGCGGAAGCGACGTGAGCGAGGTGGTGCTCCACCGGCACGATGCGCGGGGAAGTCCCGTTGCCCAGCACGTCGGCAACCCGACTGCCGAGCGAGCTCACTTGCGCCAGGTTCCGCGCCCGACCCGCCGCGCGCCGCAGGCTGCGCGGATGGCCTAGGGCGAGTGCCGCCTTGCGCCACAGGTAGGCCCGCGGCTGGCGGGCCACGGCGATCGCTGCCACCGCCGCGTGGTCGCCGCCCACGGCTTCGGCGGCGCACCAGCGGAGGGCGAGCTCGGGGAAGCCGGCCCAGTGCTTCTGACGGCGGAAGCGCTCTTCCTCCACTCCCGCCACGAAGCGGCCATCGACCACCGCCGCCGCGGAGGCATCGGCGTGGTAGACGGAGAGACCGAGAATGGCTCGCCCGGCGCTCACCGTGGGCCACCGTCAGGGCGTTCGCCGCGCAGCAGCTCGCGAAGGCGCACGTCGACGACGAGACGAAACCAGAACGCCTGCAGGAAGTGGAAGAGGAAGCCGTTGGCGCCGTCGAGGACGCCGAGGCGGATCACGTAGCGATAGAAGAAGTACGCCGCCGGCCGAAAGAACAGCGGCATGCGGTAGTACAGCGCCTTCATCCACAGCACGCGCTCGTCGGGCGTTCCCAGCAGCCGTGGCGCCGTCTTCCAGGGCAGCCCCGTCGTCCGGCGGACGAGCTCCTCCTGGGCGAATGCCTCGGCGTAGCGCAGGTGCTTCTGCAGGTAGAAGAGGATGGCGTCCTCCTTGCGGTTCCACTCCACCAGCGGGGCGCGGAGCCGGCCGACCGGCCCGCGAACGTAGACGCGGGTGTCCTGCTCGACCGGGTCGAGCTCGCCGTGGCCGCGGCGGAACAGCTTGAGCAGGCGCTTGCTCCCATAGCCGCCGAAGCGGATCGCCTTACCGCGGAAGATCTGCCGCCGCCGGATGTAGAACCCGGCCTCGGGTACGTCGGTGCGGGCGAGGAGGGCGGTGATCTCGTCGCGCAGCTCCGGGGACAGCGCCTGGTCGGCCTCGAGGAGCAGGATCCACTCGTTGCGGACGGGAACGTGGTCGAGCGCCCACTGGAAGATCCACGGGATTATGCGGCCGTGCTCGTAGGGGAGCGTGTGGACGTCGCCGTAGCGGCGGGCGATTTCGACCGTGCGGTCCTCGCTCTCGGAGTCGAGCACGACGATCTGCTCGGCGAAGCCATGCACGCTCGCCAGCGTGCGCTCGAGGTTGGCCTCCTCGTTGCGAGTGGCCAGCAGCACGGTGAGCGGAGCCGTGCCGCGCGATTCCGCGGCGAGGATTCCACGCGTCGCCGGCGCTGATGCCGTCATGGGCGCTGGTTCCCGCCGCGTCGCGCCGCGGCCTCGAGCAGCCCTTGCCAGGTGGCGGCGAGACCCCACGCGCCGAGCGGCGCCTCGCTCGCGGACCTCACCGCCGCGGGTGCAATGTGCAGCGCTTCCCCGATACGCGCGGCGAGGGCCTCGAGGTCGCGCGCCGGGTACACGAAGCCGTTCTCGCCGCTGCGCACCAGGTCGCGAGCGGCACCGACGCGGTCGGAGGCGACCACCGGCCGATCGCACGCCAGCGACTCGCCGACGGAGACTCCCCACCGTTCTTGGCGCGGGGCGTGGACGAAGAGGTCGGCGCAGCTGAAGAGTGCCGGCAGGTCGGGATACGGCACGTAACCCAACAGCTTCACGCGTGGCAGCCGCCGTTCGGCGACGAAGGCCTCGACCGCGGCGCGGTCCGGACCATCGCCGGCGACCAACAGCCAGCGGTTCGGTGCAGCCACCTGCGGCCAGGCCTCGAGCAGGTCCCAGGGAGTTTCGCGCGGGTGGAGCTTGGCCACCGCCAGCACCGCAGGGTCGCCGGCGGGAACCCCGAGGCCAGCCCGGGAGAGGTCGCGCTGCTCGTCGTCGAGCAGCGCTCGCCCGCGCAGGCCGGCGACGTCGACGGGATAGGGGAAGCGGCCGATTCGACCGGCGGAGAGACCGAGCGCCTCGAGGTACTCGCGAGTCGCGGTCCCGACCCCGAGGAAGAGGTGAAAGAGCCGCCGCACTACCAGGCGGAACAGCAGCCGTTTGGCCGTCCGCCGCGGTCCCGGGCCTTCGTCGAAGAGCACCGAATCGAGCCGCAGCGCCGTCGACGAGCCGGCGCGACGGGCGGCGGCGGTGGCGGTCAGATAGGGGCGCCGCGTGTAGCCGTTGACGATCACCAGGTCGTGGCCGGCGGCGAGCTCGCGCCGAAGCCAACCGTTGCGACCTCGCGGCGGCGAGGCGGCGCCGTCGTACCCCGCCAGCAGGTCGCTTCCCCAGCCGACGTCGCGGCCGAGCTCGGGGTCGTAGGCCTGGCTCGAGGATAGCGGGTCGGTGTAGAGGACGCGCAGGGAATGCGCGCGGTCTTGCGCGGCGTGCCGGAACAGCGGCACGTCGAACTGCGTCGGCCGCTCGAGGACTACGGCGAGTCTCATAGCTGGTGGTTCGAGGGGATCGGCAGGGGACTCCCGCCGGTCTCCAGCCGCGTCGGGGCGTGAGGCTGGCGGCCGGCGCTGCGCAACTGCTCGGCATAGATCTGCTCGGCGGCGACAGCCACGCGATCCCAGCCGTATCTCGCCCGCACCGCCGCCAGTCCGCGACGGCCCATCTCGCTGCGGGCGGCGGAATCGTCGAGCAACGATTGCAGCGCGCTCGCCAGCCCGGCGGCGTCGCCCGGCGCCACGATGCCCGCGCCGAGGCGCCGGACCTCGGCCGCGAGCCCGACCTCAGGGGTGACCAGGACGGGCGTGGCGGCCGCCATCGCCTCGAGCACGACGTTGCCGAAGTTCTCCGAGTACGAAGTCAGCGCGACGATGGTGGCGCGGTGGAGCAGGGCCGCGCGATCCGCGCCCTCGACTGCTCCCAGGAAGATCACCCGCTCGGCGACGCCGGCGCGACGGGCCAGCGCTTGCAATCGCGGGCGAATGCCTTCCTCGTCGCCGCCCGCCAGTACCAGGGTGACCGAGGGCACCCGTGCGATGGCGGCAATCAGCCGATCGAGCCCCTTCTTCCAGCTCAGCCGGCCGAGGAAGAGCGCCACCGGCGAGCGGGCGAGCGCCGCCGTCACCTCGGGCGCGAGGATCCCATCGGCGGGATCGGTCTCTTCGTCCACGCCGTTGGGGAGCAGCGCCATCGGCGGCAGCGGCAGGCGCAGCTCGCCGGCGAGCCGCCGCGCATCGTCCGCCTCGAGGTCGCTGGTCACGTGGAGCGCCGAGGCTCCGGCGAGGGCGGCACGTTCGACGAGTCGGAGCCAAAGTTTCTTGCGCAAGGCGCCGCGCCGGTGGAGCAAGTCCATCACCAGCATGCCGCGGGGAGCGAGCAGGTACGGCACACGGGCATCACGCGCCGCCTTGGCCGCCGCCGCGGTCGGCCAGAGGAACACCGAGTGCAAGTGCACCACGTCGACGCCGCCGATCTGGCGACGGAGCGCGTTCCGCAGCGCGGGTGCCCAGTAGAGACGGCGGGGACCGCGGACGCGAAAGTAGCGGACGTTGACGCCATCGATCTCCACCGACCGATCCGTGGGCACCCTGCCATGCAAGTCGGTGTCGGTCGTGAATACCGTGACGTCATGACCGCGAGCCGCCAGCGCCCGGCAGAGTCCGTGCACCGAGCGGATGGGCCCGCCATGCTGCCAGGCCGGAAGATAGCTCGGTACGACGTGGAGGAGCCTCACGCCGGCACCCAGGCGGCCGGTGCGACGGAGGATGGGGCCACCGCGATCTCGGCGAGCAGGGTCGCGAGCCGGCCGTGATAGGCCTCCCAGGTCGCAGCCCGTGCCGAGAGCCGGCTGGCGTCGCGCATGGCGCGCACCGCAGCGGCGTTCTGGACGCACCAACGCATGCGATCGGCGAGCGGGGCCACGGCGCCGACCGGCACGGTCCAGCCGTTGACGCCTTGGATCACCAGGTCCTTGGCCCCCACCATGTCCGAGACCAGCACGGGAGTCCCGCTGGCGAGGGCCTCGACCACCACCATGCCGTAGGAATCGTGACGCGACGGCAGGACGAGGCAGTCGGCGTTTCTCAGCTCGCCGGCGAGGCTGGCCTGGTCGACGGCACCGATCACCTCCACGCCGGGTGGCGACGCGGCGACCAGGCAAGAGGCATCGCCAGGGGGGCCGACGATGCGCAGCCGAGCCGGCGGTGCGTTGCCGGCCAGCGATGCGAACGCCTGCAGCAGCAGGTCGAGGCCCTTGCGGTGGATGCTCGCGCCAGCGAAGAGGAAGAGGAAGCGCTCGTCGTCGCGCGGAGCGGGCTCCTTGGTCTCGATGGCCGCGAAGATCGCGGGGTCGGCGCCCAAGGTCACCGCGTGGACCCGCTCCGCTGCGATGCCGGTTTCGATATAGGTCGTGCGCGCCAGCTCCGACACGGTGAGCACGTGATCGGCCAGCTCCACTTCCGCGTCCTTTACCCGCGCCAACCGGCGATGCAGCGCCGGCGAGTCGAGCGTCGACTGCACCCGGTCCTGCGCCAGGTGGTGAATGGAGGGAGCATCGAGGATGGTGGTCAGCCCCCGCCGGCGAGCGACGCGAAAGGTCGCCACGGCCGAGATCTCGCATGCGATCACCGCGTCGGCGCGGGTGGTCGCCAGCCGGCCCGCTGCCCACCGGTCGAACAACCGGCAGGCGATGAAATCGACGTGTGATGCGAACCGGGAGGGGAGCCGTTCCGCCAGGTGCCTCATGGCCGGGGTCCAAGGCGCGACGCGCACCAATCGAGGTGGCAACGGCACCGGGGCGTAGCGCGCCCAGAACCGTCGGGGGACCAGACGCGCATGTTCCGCCAGGCTCGGCACTCCCGACCAGTAGCCGGCCAGCATCCCCGCGGCGGCAAGACCGACGGCCGCCTGATGGGAGTGTTGACGACCCGGGTGGGTGATCAGGACCTGGGGGAGGGTTGAGACCGCCATCGAGAGAGCGCCGGCTCGACCGCCGGCCGGGCGCGAGGCAATGGATGTCCGCGCCTTGGCCTCGCCAACCGGGATGGCGCCACAGCGAGCCGGAGATCGCGGTCGAGGCGGGCGGCGAGCATCATCAGCCCGGCGAAGAACCAGTAGTACACGGCGCAGGTGACGTCGAAGATCGGGGCGCCGAAGAGCTCGGCCATGAAGTAGAGGAACGCGCCGGTTGCCAGCGCGCGGTGAAAGCGGGTGTGGAGGGATATCGCGTACTGAAACGAGAGACCGATCAACAGCAGGCGCACGAGGTAGATGAGAAGGAAACCGATGAAGCCGAGCTCGAGCATCACCTTGCCCGACTCCACCTCGGTGTTCAGACCGTGGAGCCACGCGTAAGGGATGATGCTCGGGGCGACGGCCGCGGCCATCTGATGACTGGCGCCGATTCCATAGCCGAGCACCCCCGCCTCGGGAAGCAGCAGGAAGGGAGAGCGCAGCGGCGACATGATGCGCTCCGGCAGGTCGGAGCTGCCCGCCGCGCGGCCGAGGAAGGCCCCCAGCGCCTGGCCTCCGAAGAGCGCGATGCCGGCGCCGACGAGGCCGAGGACGAGGCCGGCGCGGCTCACCGTCAGTCCCGCATCACGCTCGCGCATCACGGCCAGGTACCAATAGAACGGGAAGATGAGGGCGAGAGTGAAGAGCGGCCCTCGGGAGCCGGTCATCAGCATGCCGAGGAAGCTCATGCCGAGGGCCAGGTAGAGCTTGCGATTGGCCAGGAAGTGCCACCGGCTGGCTCCCAGCACCGCCAGCAGCAGGGTGACGTTGGCCAGGAGGTACGAGGTATAGCCGGTGATGAACGCAAAGGTGCCGGTCACCCGCACGTGCTCGGAGCTGCCGAAGGTGATGATGCTCGCCTCGTCGCCGCCTCCCGTGGCGTATGCATTGATCCTGCTTCCGGGCGAGCTGGCGAACTGCGCCAAACCCAGGCAAGCCACCGGAATCGCGATCAAGCAGTAGCGGCGGAGAAAGCTGTTGAGCTGCTGATCGTTCTCGAAGCAGGCCGGCAAGAGAAACGTGAGGGGGACGTAGAAGAAGTACGCCTTGAACCCGAGGATCCCCACCAGGACGTTGGGTAGTTGCGGGTTGAAGATCTCGAAGCCGCCCCACGCGGCCGCGAGCGTCAGCAAGGAGAGGAGCGCTGGAGAGACGGCGATGCGGTAGCGGCGAGCGCCTTGGTCGCGGAGAAAACCGGCGTAGCAGCCGAGCAGCAGCAGGTCCTTGGCGAAGTAGATGAGCTGCTGCGAGCCGGGGAACACCCACTTGCGCAGCGCGCCCTCGAGGATGAGCACCACCATGGCGAGCTGTGTCGCCTTCTGCCACCGCTGCAGCGCCCAGAAGAACGCGCCGGCGCCGAGGAACGCGAGAAGAAGCTTCTCACCCACCGGCTTGCTCCGAGCAACGCAGCTGCTGGCGGCCGGCGACCGCAGCCTGCAAGACGTCGACGTAACGGGCGAGGATCCGTTCGTTCGCATGCGCCGCGAGGTGGGTCATGGCTTCCGGAGTGAGGTGCCGCACGCGGTCCGCCGTCGCTTCGAGGGCGCGTGCGATGGCGGCGGCGAGCGCTTCGCGGTCGCCGTTGGGGAAGAGCAGGCCGGCCGGCCCGACCGCCTCGCGCAGGCCGCCGCCCGCGGAGCCGACCACCACGCAGCCGCAGGCGATGCCTTCCAGGGCGACGATGCCGAACGGTTCCCGATAGCGCGACGGTACGACCATCACGCGGTGCCCGTTCATTACCCGCACGAGATCCTCACCTTGCCGTACGCCGGCGAAGGTGACCCTCGAGCCGAGGCCGAGACGCGCCGCTTGCGACGCCAGCGCCACGCGCTCGGGACCCTCGCCGACGATGGTCAATCGCGGCTCGACCCCGCGCTCGGCCAGCAGGTGGATGGCATCGAGGAGCAGGTCGACCCCCTTGTCGGAAACCAGCCGCCCCACGAAGAGCAGGTCCGTCTCGCGCGCCATGCCCGGCAACAGGCGAAACAGCCCATCCCGATAGGCATTGGGGATCACCACCGTCGGCGTCTCCAGGTCGGCGGCGATCGCCTGGCTGACGGCGATGGATGCGGTGGCATGGCGGAGCAGGCGCCGTTTGAGGCGATCCTGCCAGGCGATGCGGCCGTCGGGGCGGCAATACCAACTGTGGTGCGAGACCACCCACGGCCGCCTCACCAGGGCCAGCGGCCAGAGCGCGCGCAGACTGACGTTCTTGTGAAAGAAAACGTCGCACCAGTGCACCCAGCGCAGTAAGGCCAAGGGGCTGGGCCGGCGAACGACGCGGTAGGGCTGACGATCCGGAAGCTCGTTCGGGGTCGTGGTGACCACCACGACCTCGTAGCCGATCCTCGCCAGGCCCTGGGCGAGGTTCGCGACGTTGAGCTCGAGCCCTCCCACCTGGGGCAGGAAGGCCGGCGAGTAGATCAGCACCCTCATTGCAGCAGGGAGGAATAGAGCGCCGTGTGGCGCGCCAGAGTGTGGTCCCGATACCAGAGGCTCGCGGCGTCGGCGATCGCCTGCCACTCGGGCTGGCCGTCGCCCTCGGGCTTCCAATGGGGAATCGCGGCGCGCCGGCTGCTCTGCTGCGATGCGTTGTTGCGACGCGGCCAGGCACAGATGGGCAGCGAGCGATGGGCGCAGAAGGCCGCGAAGACCGTCGACTTGGCGAGCAGAGCGCGCGGGTAGCAGAGGAAGCCGGCGATGCTCTCGGCGAGGAGCGCGCTGACTTCCTGAGCCGGTTGCTCGCCGAGCACCCGTACGGGGACGCCCGCGATGACGGCTGGCGTCGTGGTCCGCGGTCCGACGTCGACGACCTCTTCGATTCCCAGTGCGGCACAGGCGCGGGCGAGAGCCGGCGCGCTTCGGCGGTAGGCGCGGGCGCGGATCCCGGCACTGCCGAAGACCACCAGGTGCGGGCGCCGCGAGCGCAGCGCGGACGTCTCCGCAGGCTCGCCGACGGTCGAAAAGACCGGCAGGGTGCTGACGACGGAGGCGGGATCCCACGCTCGCAGCATTTCGCCGTAGAGCTCGAGGCTGGTCACCGCGCGGTCGTTGAGGCGTTGCAGGCGTTTGGCGAGATGGCGCTGCAGCGGGGAGAGCCAGAACGAGCTCTGCCACGGCAGACCAGTCGCGTACAGCTCGTGGAAGATGGTCACCAGCCGGCGGCCGCTGGCGCCGGCCTTCCACCTCTCGAGCCCGTCGATCAACCAGCGCGGGCAGCCGCGGCGCGCGTAGCCGTAATTGGCGTAATGCAAGAGGATCCGTGCGCTGCCGGTGGCGTCGAGCTCGGCCACGAGCGCGGCCGCCCGTCGTCCGGTGGTCCCGGCTCCGCCGCCGCCATTTGCCGGCAAGACGAATCGGGTGCTCAACCCTTGTTGCTCTTCCAGCGCTCGCCTCAACGCCTGGGCGTGATTGGAGACGCCTCCCCACGGGTCGAGGCCCGGCACGATCTGGACGAGAGCGCGATTCATCAGTGCGATTCGACGGGGTCGGACTGGGGAGCCACGGCGAACGCCGAGCTCGCGTACGCTTCGAGGCAGTTGCCGGCGACCCGCTCCCAGGAGAAGGACTCCGCGCGGGCGCGCGCTCCCGTGCCGAGGTGCGCCCACAGCCGGTCGTCGCCCGACAGGCGCTCGATCGCGGCCCGGATCGCAGCGGAATCGCCAGGTGGAACCAATAGCCCGTTCTGCTCCGGCACGACGATCTCCGGCAGCGGTCCGACGGCGCTGGCGATGACCGGGCAGCCGCAAGCCATCGCCTCCACCAGTGCCAACCCGAAGAGCTCGTGAGCGCGCGCCGAGCCGGAGGCATCGACCGGAGTGGGGTGCACCAGCGCCATGGCTCGGCGGAGAATCACGGCCACCTCGTCGTCCGCGAGCTGGTGGTGGAAGCGCACGTCCTTGCCCCGAGCGAGCCGATGCAGGGTAGCGAGATAGGCGGCATCGACGGCGGGTCCGATGACGTGCAGTGTGGTCGCCGCCGGCAGGGCCTCGATCAGCACGTGGATGCCCTTGTGGGGTAGGACCCGACCGAGGAAGACGAGCGAACCGTCGTGCGCCGGCGACGGCCGCATCGGCCGGCGGCTGAGGTCGACGCCGCCGTGGATGACCCGCCGCTGCTGGTTGCGGCCGGGAAGGCAGCGCGCGGCATAGTGGGAGATCGGCAGGTGCGCGGTGATCCAGCGCGACTGATCGACGTGATACGCCGGCGTCCAGCCGCCGCCGCCGAGATCCGAAACGAAGACCCGGCTGCCTTGCAGACGGCCCTGCAGCGCGGCGATGAAGGTCGGCAGCACGAAGTATTGATGGCAATGGACGACGTCCGCGCCGCGCAGCTCGCCGAAGAGGCGCGGCGAGAACGGCGTCATCCGATCTCGAGTCCAGCTGCGGAGGATCACGCGCTCCAGCCGCGGCAGCGGCCGTTCGCGGGCCGCCCGCGGTCCGAAGCTCACCAGCTTGACGTCGACCGCCGAGCTCGACTGCGCCATCGCTTTCGCCAGCTCCTCGACGAACCGCTCGCCGCCGCCGATCGCCGACTCGGCGGCGAAGTAGGTGGGAGAGACGTGGACGATGCGCATGTCAGGCCTCGGGCGCCACGGTCCGCAGCTTGAAGATCAGGAACCAGGCCGGCAGGGTCCACGCCAGCCGCTGCTCGTAGAGCTCGGGATGGCGATTGGCGAACCGCTCGACCAGACGGTCCCACAGCCTGGCGCGGAAGACGATCGTGCGCTCGACGACCTCGAATCGGGCCGCGCTGTAGAAGCTCCAGGGATGGCCGGCGGTGAAGTAGTCGAACGAGAAATAACTCAGGTGCTGCCGGTGCGTGGGGTCGACGTAGGAGTTCGCGCAGGAGAAGTGCGGCGTGGTGATCTCGAGGATGCCGCCGGGAACGAGGAGCGCATGCGCCTCCTCGACGAAGTCCTTCACGGAAGCCAGGTGCTCGACGACGTCGTGGGCGAAGATGTGCTCGAAGTGGCCGCGCGGCAGAGGGTAGGGGTGCTCGTCGAGGTCCCAGACCAGGTCGGGCTCGCCGCGCACGTCGACGTTGAGACTGTCGGCGCGTTTGCGCAGGCCGCAGCCGAGGTTGAGTCGCCGCGGCAGCTCTGGTGTCAGCGCCACTGGACCCACTTCGGCCGCGTGAATCCGAGCGTGGCGACGATCAGTTGGAGAGACAGCCCCACCGTCGCGCTGAGCAGGTTGAAGAGCAGGACTCCCCGGGTGTTGCCCATCGGCATGGTGGCGATCCAGGCCACCTGGAAGATCGCCAACGCCACGGCGCTGAACGCTTCCCAGCGGATGAAGGACCTGGCGAAGTTCACGCCGACCATGTAGCCGCCGAGCAGCGTCAGCCCGGCACCGGCGACGACGAGCAACAGCTCGCGGTGCAAGCCGTGATAGTGGGGGCCGATCAGCCAGAGAAACATCTCGGGCGTCAGCCAGGCGGCTGCCAGCAGGCCGCCGGCGATCGTGAGGTGGACGGCACCGAACTGGAGCACCCGCGTGCGATAGGTCCGATCGTCGGCGATGCGTGCCAGCCGGGGCAGGAAAACCACTCCGGTGAGCCCGGAGAAGATGCCCACCAGCATGCCGAGGCGGGTGAGCGCCCCGACCTCGGCGATGTTGCGGGTGGCCCCGAAGCTGGCAGCCAGCCAGATCACCAGCGGGCCCTGGATCGCGAAGTAGAGCGCGCTGGGCAGGGTCGGCAGCAGGTAGCGCAGTACGGCTCGGCGGTAGGGGAGCAGGTCCGCACCCTCGACGCCGCGTCGGCCGGAGGCCGCGACCGCGGCTGGCCGCTGCGGCCGACCCCTGCCGTCGCGCGCCAGCCAGGCGGTGATCGCCGAAGCAGTCGCGGTTGCGAGGATCCCGAGCCACGAGCGCAGCAGGGCGGTGACGACCATCGATGCGGCGAGCAACAGGCGCACCACGCCGCCGATGACTTCGGCGCGGTAGGACTGGCCGTAGCGGTCGTGCAGCCGCAGGGCGAGCAGCCGCACGGCGGCCACGATCTGGAAACCGACCGCCGGAAGCACGGCGACCGTGATGAGTGCGATCTCGAGTGGGAGGAAGCCTTTGGCGCGGGCGGCGGCGGGAAGCGCCACGGCGACGACCGAGGCGCCGACCACGAAAGCCACCCGGCGCAGCGACAGCACCGCGGCGAGATAGCGGCCGAAGTCGTCGCCCTCGCGGCTGGCGCGGTGGAAGAAGTGCACCAGGGAGCTCGTGCTGCCGAGGTCGGTGGCGAAGGAGAAGAAGGTGATCACCGAGGTGGCAAGCGTGTAGAGCGCAAACTCGTGCACCGGCATGTTGCGGATGAGCAGCAGCCCGGCGACGATGCCCAGGAGCTGGCTCACCGTCTGGGCGCCGAAATAGGCGGAGAAGATGCCGACCCACCGCCGCCAGCGGCTGCGCGGAGGCGCAGCGGCCGCCGTCCGAGCGGTCGCCGCCTCGCCTTCGCCGGCGTCCAGGACGATCGCCATCACGCCTCGTTGGCCGCGTTCAGGGGCAGCGTTCCGGCGGGACGTCGCGGCGTTCCCTGCAGAGCCAGGTCTTGCTCCCGCAGCACCCGCACGGCCAGGGCGCGCGAACGAGCCCCGTGGGAGAGCCTCGCCAACCCCGGCTCGAGCGCCTCGGCAATCGGAGCATAGAAGCCGGTCTTCCTGCGGGCGAAGGGCTCGCTCGGCAGCTCGGGTGCCGCGGCGCGGATCGCGGCGGCTTTGCCTGCCGTCCGCGCCGGCGCGAAGCCGTTGCAGGCGGCATGCTCGCGAAGCACGGGGTCGACCAAGGGCACCCTGAGCTCCACCGACGACGCCATGGCGGCCCAATCCGAGTCGCGCAACAGTTGGTGCCGCAGGTACCGCGTCGTCTCGAGCTGGTGAACCGTCAGCCACGGTTCCCTGCCGAGCGCGGCTGGCACCGGCGACGGCTCGCGAAGCGCCGATTCGACGTCGGCGAGAGGGTCGTAGCGGCGCAGCGCTTCGGCGGCGACTTCGGCGCCGAGCAGGCCTGGCAGCTCCTCCGGGAGGTACAGGGCGCGGCGAAGCAGGTAGGCACCGGGAAGCGTCGGTCCCCAGCGCAGCAGGCCGGCCGCTTTGGGCCGCGCGGTTGCGCTCGCGAGCCGGCGCCAGAGCGCTCCCAGACCCGGCACGACGGCAGGGAGCCTCGTCATCCGCTCGAGTCGCGGCACGTCGCGGAACGACGGATACCCGCCCAGCAGCTCGTCGCCGCCGAGCCCGGAGAGCACGACCTTGAAGCCCGCCTCGTGCGCCGCGCGGGAGATGACGAAGGTGTTGAAGCCGTCGATGCTCGGCTGATCCATGGCAGCCAGCGCTGCCGGCCACATGGCGGTCAGGTCGGAAGGCGACAGCTCGAGCTCGCGATGGCGGGTGCCCAGCGCGGTGGCGACAAGGGCCGCGAGCGGCCCCTCGTCAGCGGTTGTGCCGCGCAGCGACGCGAACCGGACGGTGAGGGTGCAGAGGTCCGGATCGTGCCGGCGCGCCAACGCCGCGACCATCCCCGAGTCCAGGCCCGCGGAGAGGAAGACCGACACCGGGACGTCGGAGACCAGATGGGCCGCGACCGAATCGGCGAGCGCATCGGGCAGCGACATCGGCGCGCCGGCGCCGGCGTGCCCGCCGCCGGCGCGCGGGAAGTAGTGCCGGACCGGCGCGCTCGGCGAGCCGTCGTCGACCACGAGGTAATGCCCGGCCGGCACGGCGCGCACCGACTGACGGATCGTCATCGGCTCCGGCACCGAGCCCCAGATGAGGAACCCCGCCACCGCCGCGAGGTCGATCGCCGCCGAGATGCCGCCCCCGGCCATCAGCGCCTTGACCTGCGAGGCGAAGCGCAGCACGCCACCTTCCGTGGAGTAGTAGAGCGGCTTGATCCCGAAGGGATCGCGCGCCAGCAGCAGCCTCTTGGCGACGTCGTCCCACAGCGCGAAGGCGTACATGCCGCGCAGGCGAGGCAGCATCGCGACACCGTCCCTGGCGTAGAGCGCCAGGACGACCTCGGTGTCGCTCTCGGTGTGAAAGCGCACTCCCTGGCCCTCGAGCTCCGCGCGCAGGGCGCGGAAGTTGTAGATCTCGCCGTTGAAGGTGATCTGGTAGCGGCCTCCGGCGTAGCTCATCGGCTGGGCGCCGGCAGGTGAGAGGTCGAGGATGGCGAGGCGATTGTGACCCAGGGCGATGCGGCCGTCAGGCGCGATCCACAGACCCGAGCCGTCGGGCCCGCGACGGGCTTGATGCTGGCGCGTACGCAAGACCTCGTCGCGGTCGAGCAGGGGAGCGGCGGAGCTGAGGCGCAGCGCGCCGTTGATGCCGCACATGGTCAGCTCTCCGACCGCAACTCCGCCGAGGCGAGCGCGGGTCCATCCACTTCCTTCGCGGCGCCGGCGAACAGTAACGAGTCGAGGTGGGGGCGGAGTCCGGCTGCGAAACTCTCGCGGCGAAACTCGCGCTGCCAGCGCGAGCGGCCCGCTTCTCCCATGGCCGCGGCGCGATCCGGGTCGTCGAGCAGCTCGGCGAGCGCCACCGCGATCGACTGCGCTCCCGGGCTGACGAGCCGTCCGGTCTCACCGTCGACGACGATCTCGGCCGCCGCCGAGCCGGCGAGAGCCAGGCACGGCCTGCCGGCCCGCATCGCCTCGAGGTAGACCAGGCCGAAGCCTTCGTCCCGGCTCGGCATCGCGAACAGGGCGCAGCGGTGATAGAGCGCGTCGAGCGTGGCGTCGGCGACGAAGCCGGTGAAGAGGACACGGTCCGCGATGCCGCTGGCCCGCGCCAGGCCCTCGAGCCGCGAGCGGTCCTCGCCTTCGCCGACGACGACCAGGCGAAGCTGCGGCCGCGAGGCCGCGAGCGTCGCCACCGCGCCGATCAGCTCGTCGTGCCCCTTGTAGCGCTCGGTGGGGACGAACCGCCCGACGACGAGCACGAAGCCGTCGCCGGCGCGGGCGAGCAGGTCGGCATCGGCGCCGCCCTCTCGTTCCGCGCGTTCGGCGACGGCCAGGTGGAGGGGCACCACCGCTGGAGCGCCGGGGTTGTGCCGGCGCAGCCGTTCGACGGTATGGCGGGAGCAGGCGAGACGCACCGCGGCGCCGGCGAGGGCCCGGCGGCGGCTGCCGCGCAGCGGGCGCCAGCACTCGATGCCGTAGAGGTACACGAGGTAGCGCGCCTGCAGCCGGCGCGGCAGCACGCCCTGGATGCGCGCCATGCCGAGGAAGTCGTAGACGTGGTGGCGGAAGCCGTCGAGGAGTTGGGACCGCCACACCGCGCCCGCCAGCGCCCGGCGGTTGCCGTCGAAGGTCTCGCCGTGGACGCCGGCGGGAAGGTCCTCCTTTCCGCCCAACGTCAGGATGCGCACCTCGATGCCGCGCTCGGCGGCCCACTCGCGGGTGGCGCCGAGCAGCAGTCGGCCGGCGGCCGCGATGCCCCCGCCACGCGGCGACAGACCGCCGGAGACGAACAGCAGGCGCTGTTGCGAGGGATTCATTCCAGCGGTGGGCTCGAGGTGGCCCGCTGCCCCGTGCATCTCGCCTCCCGCTTTCGCTCGCGACGGACAGGCTCCGCCCCCTTGGGTGTCCGGGCACCGTTTTCGAAGGTCATTCGGGACTTTCCGCCTATCCAGCCGGCGCCGGCGCCGGCCATCGAACCTTCGTCACGACGCGCCCGCGCGCGCCGATCGACTCACCACACCGCGCGCTTCACCCCACCTTCCGCAGCGCGATCGGCGCCAGCACGTCGCGGTCGATCTCCGTCGCCACCGACTGGCGCAGCAGGGTGATCGACACCACCAGCCGGAAGCGGCCCTTGTCGCGCAGCACCACGCCGCGGTAGCCGCGCAGCGCGCCGGCCAGGATCTCCACCTCGTCGCCGGGCGCGATGTAGGGGTGCGGCACCAGCGGCTCGCCGGTCATCTGCAGCAGCCAGAGCGAGCGCAGCTCCCCGGCAAGCTCGCCCGGCGCCGGTGCCGGGATGAGCTTGGAGATGACGTTGCTGCGTAGGGCCAACAGCCGGTCCTGCAGGTCGCCGTGGAAGAAGAGGTAACCGGGAAACAGCGGCAGGTGCGAGGTGCGCCAGCGGTCGCCGGCGCGGATCCTGTGCTCGCGCTGCGGCAGGTAGTAAGGCACCTCGCAGTGCAGCAAATGGCGAGCGAGTGCCTTCTCCTGGCGCGACCGCGTGTGGGCCACCCACCAGCGGTCGACCTCCCGCACCGCGCCGCCGACGAGCAGGGGCCGCGGCGGGCGGTGGATCGCCGCCGAGGCGCGCACGGCGACCGGGTCGATGGGGTCGCCGCCGGGCTCGCCGAAGAGGTTCGGCGGCCAGATCTCGGGCTCGCGTTTGAGTAGGGGCACCTGGGTGCGCTCGCTTGTCGGACCGGATGCGTTCCGCCGTCGCTCGGGTGGCGACGATTGTAGCAGCCGCCGCGCGCCCTCCGGCCGGCCAACCGGCTGAGCGCTCAGAGGTTTGCAACGGTGCGGACTACAGATAGCCCTCCCGGGAGAGGTGGCGCAGGACCGCCTCTGCGGCCTCGAGCGGGCTCGCGGTCGCGGCGTCGACGACCACCTCGGCGTCCGCGGGCGCCTCGTAGGGGTCGGAGACGCCGGTGAAGGCAGGGATCAGGCCGGCACGCGCCTTGGCGTAGAGGCCCTTGGCATCGCGCGCCTCGCAGACGGCGAGCGGCGTCGCCACGTGCACCAGCACGAAGCCGCCGAGCGGCGCGATCAGCTCGCGCACCTCCTTGCGCACGGCGTCGTAGGGGGCGATGGGGGCGCACAGCGCGATGCCGCCGTTCTTGGTGATCTCGGAGGCGACGAAGCCGATGCGGCGGACGTTGAGGTCGCGGTGCTCCTTGCTGAAGCCCAGCTCGGAGGAGAGGTGCCTGCGCACCAGGTCGCCGTCGAGCAGCGTCACCGGCCGGCCGCCGGCCTCGAGGAGCTTCACCTGCAGGACGCGGGCGATGGTCGACTTGCCGGCGCCGGAGAGGCCGGTCAAGAACACCGTGAAACCGCCTTCGGCGCGCGCCGGATGGGTGCGGCGCAGCTCGGCCGCCACCTCGGGGAAGGTGAACCACTCCGGGATCTCGGCGCCGTCGGCGAGGCGCTTGCGCAGCTGCGTTCCGGAGAGCTGCAGCGTGCGCGCG
>Ga0111538_10003321_pt1 | contig 22513 bp, 18 predicted proteins | sample SoiMethybrSBSTD1_FD_79669 | JGI IMG/M metagenome (GOLD analysis project Ga0111538, IMG submission 79669) | Bulk soil microbial communities from a Populus tree surrounding site in Tennessee, USA - Soil MetaG P. TD hybrid SBSTD1 (version 2)... | ecosystem: Environmental > Terrestrial > Soil >...
GACGCCAGCCAGATCCCGGAGGAAATCAAAGATCAATTGCTGCAGATGAGCGGCGGCGCCGCGCAGGCCGTCGCGCAGGCCCTGGGTCTCGCCGACCTGTCGGGCAAGCCGGTGGACGTTCCGGGCACGCCGTTCGGACGCGAACGCGCGCCGAAGTTTCGCGACGTGTCCATCGCGTCGTCGCTTGCGGCCGAAAATGAACCGACGATCGCCGCCAATCCCGGAGACCAGAAACGGCTCGTCGGCGGATCGCACCGTGGCAGCGTCTGCGTGGTCTACAGCAGCGCAAATGGCGGCGCCACGTGGACCGACGGCACGGCGATGACGCTTCGAACCGGGGCCAGCTGCAGCGATCCGGTCATCACCTATTCGCCGAACGGCGCGCGCGTGTACTACGCGTACATGGATATTCGCGCGACTACCATGACCGGACCGACGGGCACGTTCGTGACGCAGGATCTCGACATCGTCGTCAGTCACTCGGACGATGACGGCGCGACGTGGTCGGCGCCGGTCGTCGCTCTCGACGGCGATGCGTTCACGATCCGCACGAACCCGTTACCGCAGATCGTCGTTGACCCGGGATTCACGTACGACAAGCCCTGGATCGGCACTGCAGGTGGCGCGGCCGACAGCGAGTTCGTGTACGTGACGGCGACGCGCTTCCGGCAATCCGTTCCGGGACTTCCACCGACTGCCATCGCGTTTACCAGATCTGTTGACCGCGGCCTCAATTGGTCGTCGCCGTCAATTCTGGACAGCGGAGCGGACCCGGGGCCGGGAACACCGCAGGTCGTGGTTCAAGGTTCCCGCCCGGAGGGCGGACCGCACGGCGAGCTGCTGGTCGCCTGGTATCACTCCGGCGCCGACGGCTGGTTGAACGGCCAGTTTCAGATTCGGACGCGCAGGTCGCCCGACTTCGGCACGACGTGGGACCCGCTCGTGGTAGCGGCAAGCGAACAGTACGAGCTGCGCTTCTTCCTCGGACCGCTCGACTTCTACCGGCGCTGGTGGATCGCGATGATGCCGGACGTCGAAATCGCGCCTGGCGGCGCCGCGCACATCGCGTATACGTACTCACCGTTGAACCTGAACCTGGTCGCCAACGCCGCGTCCAGCGAGCAGGGCGATATCCGCTACATCACGAGCGCCGCCGCGCCGTACGACGCCTGGTCCGCGCCGTTGACCGTCAATGACGACGGGCCGGGAAGAGCACAGGGCTTCGCCGCCCTGAACATCCAGCACGGTGGTGCCGCATCGCACCTCCACCTCATCTGGGAAGACACGCGGCTGGCGCCGAACCTGCCGACCTCCACCCCGGCGGCGTGTTTCACCGGACCGATTCCCACGCGCAACTGCGACTCACCCAACTTGTTCTATGACGTCTTCTACGCGCGCCTTCTCCCGGGCGAGGGTACGGGCTGGTCCGAGAACCTCCGATTCTCCGACACGCTGTCGATTCAGGATTTCGTGTTCGCAGGCGATTACATCGACCTCGCCGCAAACGACAGGCTGGTCTACGGCATCTGGACCGATCGACGGGACCAGATCAGCCCGTTTGCTGGGGACGACGACATCATGGGCGGTGGCTGGGGACTCGTCCCGGGCGAACCGCTGTTCGTGCAGACGTTCGACTTCCCGAACGTCGCGTGTAACGGGCTGACCGTGGCCGGCGTGACGTACTCCTTCACCATCAACGGCGCGCCCGGCACCGACTGCCGCGCGGGCACCACCGCCGGCCCGGGCGTGACGAACAACATCCAGGCGCCGAACATCGAAGGCAACGGCGCTGGCGTTCTCCGGCTGGAGTTCACGTCGCCAACGCGGCGGTTCGGTTTCGGTGTGGCGCAGAGCACGGCGATTTTGCCGCAGACGGTGACCGTCGATCTATTTGGGCCAGGAAGCAGCGCGCTTCGCCGGGAGCTGGTGCTGAACGCCACACGCGATCCGACGTTCGTTGGGGGCCGTTTCGACTACGACGGCCCAGCCGTGACGGAGGTGACGATCCGGTTCAGCGCGTTGACCAGGTTCGTCGTCGACAACGTGACGTACTCCCACCACGGGCAGTGAGGTCTCTTCAAGCGGGCGGGTCGGCACCGGAACCACTCGGGGCTCGACCCGCCCTACGTACCGGAGATGATGTCGATCCCTCCCGCCTGCGGCGGGAGGTCCACGGTCGTCACCGTGCGCAGCGTCGCGAGATCGATCATCTCGACGGTGCCCGGCTCGGCCGCGATCCCCTCGACCGTCACGAACGCGTAGCGATTGTCTGGCGTGACGACCACGCCGTGGACGACGCGGCGCCTGGTTGGAATCCGCGCGAGCTCCTTTCCGGAGGCGATATCGATGACCGACACGGACTGATCGCGACGGTTGGTGGCGAGCAGGCGGCCGTCGCGTGTGACGGCGAGGTTGTAGACGCCTGGTCGCGCCGGAATGCGGCGGCGAAGCGTCCATCGATCCGCGTCGATTTCGACGATCTCGCTGGTGCCGTTGCACGCGACGAAGATCGTCGCGCCGTCCGCCGAGGGTTGCGCCCACGTCGGGGAGCACGCCACCGAACCGGCCGGCGGCGCTTCGGCGCCGTGGCCCGGGCCGTGCGTCATGGCGGCAGGCGCCGACGCTGGCGGCAGTGCCGTGCCGCCGTGTTCCAGGCCGCGAGTGACGATGAAATGACGCGAGACGCCAAGCGCGGCGGTGTCGATCTCGATGACCGCGTCGTCCATCATGCAGGCCGAGTAGTGCCGCGTGCCGTTCGGGCTGAGCCGCGATCCATGCGGCATCCGGCACGTCATCACTCGCGCAATCTCCTGCATGGACTCGGCGAGTAGAATCGACACGGACGACGCCACCGGATCGCCGTGCAGGTTGAAGTTCACGACATAGAGAAACGTCCCGTCGGGCGACACGTCGAGCGTGGCCGGGAACAGGCCCAGCGTGGCGCGGCCGACAACGGCGCGTGTCGCGGTCTCGTACTTGAGCGCCATGCCGTACGGCTGGCCGTGCGCGAGCGTCACGAAGAAAAACCGGCCGTCGCGCGAGCTTGCCAGCCCGTGTGGACCGTCGATGGCGAGCGGCATCACCCCGGTCGCGATGTCCGACTCGACGCGTCCGGTCTCGTTCGTGAATCGGATGAGCGAGATGCGATCGGCAGCCTCCGACGCGACGGCGACGAGATAGCCCGGCGATCGCTGAGCCTCCTGTGACACTCCCGCCGTGATTGCCACTGCGGCGACGAGCACCAGGACGTTCTTCAGCGGCATGCAGCAATTATCTCAACTACTGAACCTTCAGGTAGCCAAGCCTGACGAGAAAACGATCGGCTTCGAGCAGGGTCTCCCGGTGCCACTTCCCGTCGGCGACCTGTGGGTTGAAGAACCCGTGAGCGGCGCTCTCATATCCGACAAGCTGACAGTGATTGCCACGGGTGGTGGCCGCCGCGCAGAATCGCTCCGCATCCGCGTACGGGACGGTCGCATCCGCCTTGCCGTGAAGGATCAGGATCGGCGGCAGGCCGGCAGTCACATGCTGGGCCGGTGACGCGTCACCACCGCGTTGGCCGAAACGTTCCGTCAGGCTGGCCGCATCACGGCTCGTATCGACCGCCGGATTGAAGAGCACGAGCGCATTTGGCCGCCCGCTGACCTTCTTGTCTTCGCTTGGCTCGTCGAACGTCTCAAAGACGGCAGCGCTCAGCGCAATGTGTCCGCCCGAGGATCCGCCCGCCGCCACGATCCGGTTCGGGTCCACACCCAGCTTCGACGCGTTCGCTCGCACCCAGCGCACGGCCGACCTCGCGTCCGCCATCGCCTCGAGAGCCGTCGTCCCGTGGCGTCGGAAGACACGATAGTCCGCGACGATTGCCACCATGCCGCGTTCGGCGAAGTGCTTCGCCTGCGGCATGAACTGCATGACGTCGCCCTGCGACCAGCCACCTCCGAAGAAGAACACGATCGCCGGCGCCGGGGCCGGCGCCGTGGCGCGCGCTGGATTGAAGACATGCAGACGCAGGTCGTTCCCACCAATCGACTTGTATATGTGCGTCGTCGCGCCCTCGATGGTCAACGGCTGTGGCGCGATGGTCTGCGTCTGTGCCCAAACCACGATCGGAGCGAGCAACAATGTGAGCGAGCCCAACCGGGTCATCTCAATGCCGTCCTTGGAGTGGGTTTCAAACTCTGGCAGCAGGAGGGGCCGGCTTTAGCCGGCCCAGCAAGGCGGGCTGAAGCCCGCCCCTCCTTTTTGAGTTCTGAAACGCACGCTTAACGCCTTCAGGGCTATCGGGTAGTCTACGTCGGCCACCGAGGTTCCCATGCTCGAACTGCGTGACGTCACGAAGCGCTACGGCGGGCTCGCCGCCGTCAGTCACCTCAGTTTCTCCGTCCAGCCGGGGGAAGTGCTCGGATACCTCGGGCCGAACGGATCGGGCAAATCCACGACGGTCAAGATGATCGTCGGCCTCATCGCGCCCACGACGGGCCGGATTCTGTTCAACGGGATCGACATTCAGGATCAGATTCTCGACTACAAAGCGCTGGTCGGGTACGTCCCGGAAGAGGCGCATGTCTATACCTACCTCACCGGTCCGGAGTACCTGCGCCTGACCGGACGGCTGCGCGGCATCCCCGCGTCAGTGCTCGAGGCCAAGATCGATCGTCTGCTGTCGCTTTTCGGACTCGACGCGTCCTATCACGTGCCGCTCGCGGCGTTCTCGAAGGGCATGCGGCAGAAAATCCTGATTTCCGCGGCCCTCCTGCACAACCCACGCGTGGTGATCTTCGACGAGCCGACGTCGGGGCTGGACGTCTCGGCGGCGCTGATCCTTCGCGGCGTCGTCAAGGGACTGACCGCGGCGGGCCGGATCATTCTCTACAGCTCGCACGAGCTCGACTCGATTGAGAAGATCAGCACGCGCGTCATCATTCTGCGATCCGGAAAGATCGTGGCCGACGACTCGGTCGTCCACCTGCGCGAGCTGATGCGGTCGCCGTCGCTCGAAGATGTGTTCGCCCAGCTCGCGGTGCGCGAGGACGTCGACGTCGTCGCGGCGTCGCTTCTGGAAGTGATCGCCCAGTGACGGCAGGCAGTCAGATTGACGCTGGGACGCAGCGCCGGGCGCTGGGCCGCGCGTTTCTCGAGCGATTCTTCGAGAACGAGATCATGGGTCGTGGGACGGACCTTCGATCGTCGTTCCTCTGGTTCATCGGCCTGCTCAGCGCGCCCGGCGTGTTCATGGCCGTGATCATGTCCTTACCCTGGGAGGGCGTCTTCCTCGCCCGCGGTTTCGAAGCCGTGGACCGTGCCGCGTGGCCGGACAAGGCGCTCTATCTTGGCCTCTCGATGGTCGTCACCGGCGTCATCGTCAGCATCGTGTGGAACGCGCTGCTCCTGGACCGTCGCGACGCGTCGATTCTCGGGGTGCTGCCGGTCAGGCCGCAGACGATCCTTCGAGCCAAGCTCAGCGCGCTGGCGGTCTATGTGCTGGTGATCTCGGTCGGCATGCACGCGGCGGCGTCCGTGGCGTTCGGTGCGATCCTCGGCAACCACGGATCGCTGGCATTCGTTGTCAGAAATGTCGTCGCGCATCTCGTTGCCGCCACGCTCGCCTCGGTCTTCGTGTTCGTCACGCTGTGCGCGCTGCAGGCGGTGGCGCTCGTCAGCCTTGGCCCGAGGCTGTTCAGCCGGTTCTCGCCGCTGCTGCAGACGCTGCTCGTCACCGTGGTGATTGTGGCGCTCCTGATCCTCCCGACGGTGGTGGCCGCGCTTCCGCCGACATTGGAACAGTCGGGCATCGCACCGCTTGCCGACCACCGTCTGTCAGGCTCGTCCGGCGTCACGGCGCGTGTCGATCTTCAGACGAGAGTGAAACCCTGGATTCTGAAGACACCCATCCTGTGGTTTCTCGGGCTGTACGAATGGATCCTCGGCACGGCCGATCCCGTGCTCGCAAGTCTGGCGCGTACCGCACTTTTGATAACCAGCCTTGCCGCCGCCGTCCTGCTCCTCGCGTATCCGCTGGCCTATCGGCGCACGCTCGGAGACACGCTCGCCGGGCCGGCCCGTGTGTCGATGCTCGCGCGGCTTGCGGCGCTCGTGTCGTGCGTTCTGGCGAGATCGCCGCAGACACGCGCGTCGATGCAGTTTTTCCTCGCGACGGCCGGCCGCGTCGATCGTCATCGGCTCATGCTGGCGCTCGCGTGCGGCGCGGCCGCCGCGCTCGCGCTGCCGTCGTTCCTCGAAAGCCGCGCCGCGGCAGGCGACGCCGCGACTCCTGTCTCCACCGAGTGGATGTCGATTCCGCTCGTGGTGATCCTCATGGTGACCGTCGGGTTGCGGATCACGGCTTCGCTGCCGTCCGAGCTGCAATCGAGCTGGCTGTTCGTATCGATTGATCCGGACCCGCGGCGGTCTCGGGCTGGAGTCTTTCGGGTGTTGGCCGTCTGCTCGGTGGCGCCCGTCGCGCTTGCCGCCGCCGCGTTCGGTTGGGGACGCATGGACCCGCAGGCCGCTGTGACGTTCGGCCTCATCTGTCTGGCGGCGGGTCTCCTCGTCACCGAGGCGCTCCTCCACACGTTCAGCGGTATGCCGTGTTCCCGCCCATGGTCGCCGGAGGCGCTGAGCCTCCGCAAGTTCTGGCCCTTCTATCTGTTCTTCTTTCTGGCGTTCACGCGTGGACTGCCGTGGCTCTCGCGGCAGGTGGCGCCAGACCGGACAGCGATTGCCGTGACGTTGTCAGTCGGGGCGGTCGCCGGCGTTGCACTCCGGTACTTCGGCCGCGCCCGGCGGCACGGCGACGATTACGAGATCGATGTTCTTCCGCACATCAACGTGCTCCACATCGATTGAGGGGTCCTGCTCCAGGGTAGTGCGAGCCGTGCCTACTTTCGGCATCGCGCTTTCCTCAATCGCACCGATCTGACGACCGGCCGGCTGGCGCGGCTGGCATGTCGGTTGCTGCGGATTTCCTCTATGAAGCCAATGGCGCTGCTGGCCGGCGTGCTGTGGACGGTCGCTGTTACCGCCGCTCCGTCCGTGACGGCACGGCCGGACACGATTCGTGTGCTGTGGCGCGATCCCGGACCGATCGGCGCGAAAGATCTCTACTGGGGCGCGGGCAGCGCCGACGGCGCACCGGCGCCGCCGTTCACATTCGTGAGGGAAGACACGTCAGGCACCAAGCCCAAGATCGAAGTGACCGATGCCGAGGGCGCGGAATGGACCATCAAGCTCGCGCCGGCCTCACCGGCCGACAACGAAGTGCATGCCGAAATCGCCGCGAGCCGGCTGATCTGGGCCTTTGGATTCTTCGTCGACGAGAACTACTTCGTCCGAGAAGGAAAGATCGAGAACGTGCAGAAGCTCTCGCGCGCGGCGGACCTCGTCGGGCCGGACGGGACCTTTCGCACGGCGCGGTTCGAGCGAAGGGTCCGCGGTGGCGAGCGTCGCGGCAACTGGGACGTCGAGAACAATCCGTTCAATCACACGAAAGAGCTCTCGGCGTTGAAAATCCTGATCGTGCTCGTCGGCAACTGGGACGCACGGGCCGAAAACGCCGCCATCCTTCGTCTACCGCGCACCGATGGTGATGTCGAAGAGCGCTACGTGCTGTCGGATCTCGGGACCGCGTTCGGCCGTTGGGCCGGAGGGTTCCAGAAGAAGCACTCCCGGTGGAATCTTTCCGACTATCGCGAGAGCCGCTTTCTGAATGGCATTGTCATGAACCGCCTGGAATTCCGGTATCCGCTGATGAGTACGGAGCGCGTGGCTGTGCCGGTCGATCACGCCCGGTGGTTTGCGACGCTCGCGTCGCAACTCACGCCAGCACAGATTCGAAAAGCATTCGAGGCCTCGGGCGCTTCGCCCGCCGAGGTCGAGGGCTTCTCCGCCGAAGTCGGCTACCGCTTCGAGGCCATTCGCGCGGTGCTCGCGGGCAGAAAAGATTAGGGAAGCGCGTCAATGCCGCCGGTCGTTATCGATACTTGATGACCAGCACGGTCACGTCATCCTCGGGCGGCGCGCCGGCCGCGAACGTCTCGACGGCGCCGACGATTGTCCGGACGGCGGTGGACGCGGGCTGGCCGGCCGACGCCTGCAGCGCGCGTTCGAGCCGCGCGTCGCCGAAGAGCTCGCCCGACCGGCTGCGCGCCTCGGTGACGCCGTCAGTGAGCAGCACGAGCGTGTCGCCGGGCTCGAGCCGGAAGTGTCCGTGCTCGTACCGCGTGTCGTCGAGCACGCCGAATGCCATGCTCTTCGGCACTTTCGGGTAGGCGACGCGGCCGCGCGGGCGGACGATCGCCGCCGGAATGTGTCCCGCATCCCCCAGCGCGACGTCGCCGGTCGAGAGGGTCAGATGCCCGACCATCGCGGTGATGAACACCATCTGGTCGTTGTCGCGGCAGAGCTCGCGGTTCATCCGCGCGAGCGCGCCGGCGAGCTCGGCGCCCGGCTGGACGATCGCGCGAAAGAGCGTCTTGGCCACCGCCATGTACAGCGCCGCGGCCGCGCCCTTGCCCGACACGTCGGCGACGATGAACCAGAGGCGATCGTCCTCGACCACGAAATCGTAGAGATCGCCGCCGACGAGACGGGCGGGCGTCAGGTCTCCGGCGACGTCGATTTCGGGCCGCTCCGGCGTCCGGCGCGGCAGCATTGCCATCTGCATGTCGTGCGCGAGCGCCAACTCCCGCTCGAGCACCCGCTGCGCCGCGGCGTTTTCGGCGAGCTCGAGGTTGCGGACGCGGAGCGCCGCCGCCGACGCGAGCGACATCAGCATGGCGAGGTCATCCTCGCCGAACTTGCGGACGCTCGCGCGCGACGAAAGGGCGATCATCCCGAGCTGGCCGTCCGCATCGGACAGCGGCGCGGCCAGCAGGCTGCGGACGCCTGAGACGATGATCGAGTCGGCCGAAGCGAACCGCGCGTCGAGCGCAGCGTCCAGGACGAGCGCCGGTTTGCCCTTCACGGCCACCTCGTCGACCAGCCGGCGCGACACGAAGATGTCACCCGTACTGCCAGGCAACCGCCGCGTGGCTGCCGGCGCGAAGCCGCCTCCGGGCTGGCGCAGCAGAATCACGCCCTCTTCGGGCCGGAGGACCGCAAAACAGCGCTCCAGAATGAGATCGAGGAGCGCGTCAATCGAGATCGGCGTGGCCAGCGCGCGATGGACGTCGTTCAGAATCGCCAGGCGCGCGGCCTGTCGATCGGGTTCGACGGCGCCGGCCGGCGTCGCCGCCGGCGGCGGATGGGGCGCGTATTCGATCACCGTGCCGCCGACCTGCAGACGATCGCCCGCGTAAAGGGCCGTGGGTTGCCGGAGCGGCTGATCGTTCAGCAACGTGCCGTTGGTCGTGCCGAGGTCCTCCGCAAACCACTGGCCATCCTGCTGGAACAGCCGGGCGTGCTTGCGCGAGACCCTGGTGTCGTCGACGACGATTTCGGCCGCCACGGATCGGCCGATGACGTAGGCCGACGCCTCGAGATCGCGATCGAAGGGCGATCCGGCCGGCGGCGCAACGCGGACGCGGGCGTTCATACACCAGTGACGGCGGCGACCGCGGCGCTCTGCGAACCCTTCACGATGAACAGAGGAAGAAAGCCGGCCAGCTCGAACACCTGCCGCACGTTTTCGCCCAGCGCGCAGAGGGCGAGCGCGCTCTGCTGCTCCCGTGCCCGTTTGGCGAGGATTAGCATGATGCGCAGGCCCGCACTGCTGATGTACTCGACGCCGCTGAAATCGACGACCAGCCGCCGGGTGGAGTCCTTCTCGAGGCGGCCCAGATGAGCTTCGAGGGTAGGGGCCGTGGTGCTGTCCACCCGGCCGGCCAGCGCGATGACAAGCACCCCGTCACGACGGTCTTCCTTGATTTCCATCCTGCTCCTGCGTCCGCGACGTCAGATGTCTCGGGTCCCGCGGTTCGCCTCGAACCTCATCGTCACCCGGTTTCGGTTCGCGTCGCGCTCGTACTGCACCTCGTCCGCAAGCGCCCGAACCAGCGCAATCCCGAGTCCCCCGGGGACCCGATCCTCGATCGGCGCGCCGACGTCGGGGGCCGGAACGAGTAAAGGATTGAACGAATCGGCGTCGTCGGTCAGTTCTATTTCGAGGACGCCAGCCTCGTAGGCCAGGGTCATCTGGATGACGCCCGCACCTCCGCGAACCCCGTGGCGGACGATGTTCGACAGGACTTCGTCGAGGGTCGTCAGGGCGCGCCGGCGGACCTCGACCGGCAGCCCCAGGCGGTCGGTCCAGGCGGACGCCGTGTCCGCCGCTTGCCGGACCCCCGCCATGGTGGCAGGAACGGTCAGGGTGTCGCGGGCACTCATGCCTTCTTTTTGACCCGGCGAGGAGGTGTCGGGACGCTCAGTGACGAGTGGCCTCGACGCCGTGGTGAACGCCCGGGGGTGCGCGGCGAACGGCCGGCGAATCATAGCACTGGCCCGCTGATGTGCTATAAGACCAAGCCCACCAACTTTCCCGGGCCCGGTGGTGTATTCCATGACAGGACCGAACGACGACGCGGTCTGGGTTGCCCGTTGCTTGAATGGCGACTCCACCGCGTTCGAAACGCTGGTCCGGCGCTACCAGCAAGTGCTGTTCACGGTGGCGTTGCGGTTGATGGGCAACGTGGAGGACGCCCGCGACGTCACGCAGAACGCGTTCGTCCGGGCCTATCTCAAGCTCGGGACCTACGATCCGTCGCGGAAGTTCTTCAGCTGGCTCTACCGGATCGCCCTCAACGAGGGGCTGAACGCCCGCCGCGACCGGCGCCAGCATGAACCGCTCGAGGCGACGTTCGAAGCCAAGGCTGGACGGGACCCGGTGGAGCGCGGCGAGACGAGCAGTCAGGTCCAGGCGGCGTTGATGGTTCTGACCCGGGAGTATCGGGAAGTCATCGTCATGAGGTACTTCGGCGAGATGTCGTACGAGGAGATCGCCGAGGTCATCGGGATTCCGGAAAAGACGGTCAAGTCGCGGCTCTTCTCGGCCCGGCAGCGGCTGGGCGAGATCTTGAAGGACAGGAGCGTGCGCTCGTGAACGAACAGGACCGTGAGGATTTCGTCGACGAGGCGCTCGACCGGCTCAGCCGGACGGCACCCCCCGCCGACTTGGTGGATTCGGTCATGGCCGAGGTTTCGGCCGCCGAATCGCAAATGACGGCATGGCGCCGCTGGCGCCGTGCCCTGCAGGGCCGGCGCCTCACCAACTTTGTGGCGGGCGCCCGTGTAAGTTCCAGTCAAGGACAGTTCGGACGGTCCGCCGTCCATGGAGGGGTCGTCGTGAGAAACAAGATTCTCTGGGCCGTAACCGGGTTCGCTGCCGCGGCTCTCGTGTCGGTGTTTGTCTTAGGGTATCCCCCGATTGGACGTGGCACCGAAGCCACCATTGGCGTGGCGCAGCGGTACCAGGGCACGCAAATCTCAGTGAAGGACATCAAAGTTCCGGATTCCGAGGTCCAGCAATTCATCCAGAGCGAACAGTTCGACCGGCTCGTCAAGGACAGCGTGACGCGGAACGCGCTGCGCGACCTGTTCGAGAACGAGGCGCTGTCTCAGTTGGTGAGGAACAGGGCTGCTGCGGAGGCCATTGCCAAACCGGGCGTCGTCGAGGCGTTGGCAAAGGGGTCGTTGCTGGAGGCGCTCAAGGTCGAGGGAGTCGCCGCGCTGCTTGCGGAGCCGCTGTTTGCCGAGAACGTGGCCCGGCTTGGCATGGCCGAAGCAATTTCAAGGAGCCAGATCGCCGCTGAGGCGCTTGGCAAGGCGAAGTCCGCTGAGGCGCTCACCAGAACGAGGGCTGCTGAGGCGTTGCTGAGGCCGGGTGTGGCCGAGGCGATTGCGAAGCCGGGTGTCGCAGAGGCCCTCTCGCGCCAGGGTGTTGCCGAAGCGTTCGCGAGGCAAGGCGTTGCCGAAGCGCTGACCCGCCAGGGGATGCTTGAGGCGCTGACGCGCAGCAATATGCTTGAAGCGCTGGCGAGTCCCGCGATGTTCAAGATGCTCAATGATGCCGTCGTCCGGGCGCAGATCTCGTCCGCGCTGGCGCGGTAACTAGCCAACTGACCGAATACCCCCAGCTCAGAAGGGCCGGCGTCCGAAAGGGCGCCGGCCTTTTGCTTTACTATTGCCCCGGATGCTCCCCATACGTACTTGGCTATTCGCCCTCGTTTTTACGCTGTTCATCCCAACGTCTGGTGCCGCCCAGCTCGCCAAGATCGAAACCCCGGAAGTGCGCATCGTCTACATCGAAGGGGCCGAGACCTTTCTTGTCCCGTATGCGGCCCGCGCGTTCCTGAATTCGCTGCAGTTTCAACGGCGGCTCTTCGACTTCACGCCTTCCGAAAAGCCGACCATCCTTCTCGTCGACTTCCAGGACTACGGCAATGCCTGGGCGACCTCGGTGCCCCGCGACAACGTTCAGGTGCAGATCGCCCCGCTGACCTCGCTGTTCGAGACCCTGCCCGCCAACGAACGGCTGACGATGATCGCCAATCACGAACTGACGCACGTCGCGACCATGGACCAGGCGACGGGGAGCGACAAGTTCTTTCGGCGGCTGTTTCTGGGCAAGGTCAATCCGGTCGCTGAGCAGCCGGAGTCGATCCTCTACTTCTTTCTGACCTCGCCCCGCGTCGCCGTCCCGTCCTGGTATCAGGAGGGCGTGGCCGTCTTCGTCGAGACGTGGATGGGGGCCGGTATCGGGCGCGCGCAGAGCGGCTACGACGAGATGGTCTTTCGGGCCATGGCGAAAGACGGGGCGCGGTTCTACGATCCGCTGGGCCTCGTCGCCGAGGGCACGAAAATCGACTTTCAAACCGAGGTGAACTCGTACCTGTACGGCACCCGGTTCATGACCTGGGTGGCCAACCAGTACTCGCCCGAGAAGCTGATCGAATGGATCTCGCGCCGGCCGGGCAGCCGCGCCTACTACACGCGGCAGTTTCAGCAGGTGTTCGGACGGTCGCTCGAATCGGCCTGGGCCGACTGGATCGTGTCCGAGCAGAAATTTCAGGCTGAAAACCTTGCGGTAATTCGCAAGCATTCCGTGACGCCATCCACTGATCTCTCCTCCCGTGCGCTGGGGTCGGTTTCACGCGCGTACTACGATGCGCGGTCAGGCACGATCTACGCCGCTCTCAACTATCCAGGCGTCGTCGCGCACGTCGGGGCGATTTCGACGAAGAGCAAGACTGACGACGTCCGGCACCTCGTGGACATCAAGGGCCCGAGAATCTATCTGGTCGCGTCGCTCGCCTGGGACGAAGCGGACACGCTGTATTACACGACAGATAACGTGGCCTATCGCGACCTCGTGAAGCTGGACATCCCGACCGGGCGGACCGAGGTGTTGCAAAAAGACCTGCGCGTGGGCGATCTGGTCATGAACCGCGCAGACAAGTCGCTGTGGGGGATTCGACATCTCTATGGCATCGCGTCGATCGTTCGGATGGCGCCCCCGTACCGCGAGTGGACGCGCGTCGTCTCGCTGCCGTACGGGACGGTCGTCTATGACCTTGACATTTCTGCTGACGGGACCAGGGCGGCGGCGAGCTTCGGTGAGGTGGGCGGGCGGCAAAGCGTGCGCGTCTTCAACCTCGACGCGCTGCAGAAGGGCGAGACGACGCCGATCGCCGAGTTCGATTTCGGCGGCATGACCGTCCCGAACGGGTTCGTGTTCTCCCCGGACGGCCGGTTCCTCTACGGCAGCTCGTACATGACCGGCGTCTCGAACATCTTCCGGTACGAGATCGCGACCAAATCGCTCGAGGCGGTGACCAACGCGGAAACTGGCTTCTTCCGTCCGATCCCGCTCGGCGGGGATGAGCTCATCGTGTTCCGTTACACGGGAGCGGGGTTCGTGCCGGCGCGCCTAACGGCGCAGCCGATCCAGGATGTGAGTGCGATCTCGTTCCTGGGCGAGCGGACGATCGCCAAGCATCCCGTCCTCAAGACCTGGGAGGCGGGCTCACCGGACAAGGTGCCATTCGATTCGATGCCGCAGGTGCAGGGCGTCTACCACCTCGGCGGCGGCCTCGAACGCGAGTCGTTCTATCCGATCCTGCAAGGCTACAAGGATACGGCCGCGGTGGGCGTGCGCCTGGATCTGTCGGATCCGCTGCGGCTCAACCACGCGAGCCTGGCCGTGTCGTTCTCGCCCATGGGCGCCATCACGCAGAAAGAACGGCTTCACCTCCGCGCCGATTACGAACGGTACGACTGGAAAGCGCACGCGGCGTGGAACTCGTCAGACTTCTACGATCTCTTCGGGCCGACCAGGGTCAGCCGTCGGGGCTATTCCGTCGGAGCGAGCCACCGGAGCTCGCTGATCTTCGATGAACCGAAACAGCTGAACCTGACCATCGAAGGGCGGGTGGCCGGTGAGCTCGATCAGCTCCCGCAATACCAGAACGTTCCGGTCAAGGTCGATCAGCTGATGTCGATCAATGCGGAGCTGTCGTACACTTTTCTGCGCTCGTCACTCGGCCACGTGGACGACGAGAAGGGGCAGACCGCGAGCCTGTCGTACGAGAGCGACTACGTCAACTCGTCGTATTTCACACGAATCCACGGCACCTATGACGTTGGTACCGCGCTGCCGACGGGCCACTCGAGCCTCTGGCTGCGCAGCGCTGCCGGGTTCTCGCCGCAGGATGCGGACGAGCCGTTTGCGAATTTTTTCTTCGGCGGGTTCGGCAACAACTACGTGGACCACGAAGAAGAGAAGCGCTATCGCCGGTACTACAGCTTTCCCGGGGCGGAGTTGAACGAGATCGGCGGACGTAACTTCGTGCGATCGCTCGTCGAGTGGAACCTGCCGCCGCTTCGCTTCAGCCGCGCCGGGACGCCGGGCGCGTATCTCAGCTGGATGCGGCCGGCGCTGTTTGCCGGCGGACTCGTCACGAATCTCGATCGAGCCAGCCTCCAGCGCAAGGCCGCGACGGTCGGCGGCCAGGTCGATTTCCGGTTCACCGTGCTCTCGCGGCTCGATCTCACCGTGTCGGCCGGGGCGGGCGTCACGTTCGAGCGCGGCGAGCCGCAACGCCACGAGGCCATGGTGTCGCTGCGCGTACTCAGGTAGCGAGGTCGCGAGTGGCGGTTCTCGTCGCGCTGCTGCCGGTCATCGTCTTTCTTCTGCTGCTGATCCTGTTCGACAGCTTCAAGCTGGTGCCGACATCGATGATCGTCCGGGCCCTCGTCGCCGGCGCCGTGGCGGCGGTCGTGGCCTCATTCGCGCATCGCTGGATCCTGTCCCGTACGGTGATGGATGCCGGGCTGTTCTCCCGCTACGTCGCGCCCGTCACCGAGGAGACGCTGAAGGTCCTGTTTCTGATCTACCCGCTGTCGCGGCGGCAGATCGGCTTTCTGGTCGACGCGGCGATCATCGGGTTTGCGGTCGGCGCCGGGTTCGCGGTCGTCGAGAACATCGAGTACCTGCGCGCCGTGCCGGACCGCCGCATCTGGATGTGGATCGTCCGGGGATTCGGCGCGGCCATGCTGCACGCGATGACCACGGCCATCATCGCGCTTTCCGCCAAGTCGCTCATCGATCGGCAGGACCGTGTCTGGCTCGCGATCCTGCCGGGCTGGCTCCTGGCGATCGCGCTGCACTCGGTCTTCAACCACGCGCTCGTCTCGCCTGTGCTCGCCGCGGCCGTGCTGATGCTGCTCCTGCCGCTCGTGGTGCTGGCCGTGTTTTCGCACAGCGAGCACCGCACGCGCGATTGGGTGGGCGCGGGCCTGGACCTCGACGTCGAGCTGCTGCAGCTCGTCACGTCGCCCGAGTTCGGGGGCACGCGTCTGGGACGCTACCTGGGCGAGCTGCGATCGCGCTTCCCTGGTCCGGTCGTCGCCGACATGTTCTGCCTGTTGCAGCTCGACCTCGAGCTGTCGATTCGCGCCAAAGGCATGCTGATGGCGCGCGAAACCGGACTCGACCTGCCGGTTGACGACGCATTGCGGGCGCGGCTCGCCGAGCGCGCGTATCTGGAGAAAACGATCGGTCCCACCGGCCTCCTCGCGCTCCGGCCGCTGCAGGTGACGACCGATCGCGACCGCTGGCACCGCTACCTGCTCGAGGCGGCGGGGAAGAAGACGGTCTGAATCAGGCTGGCCGACCGTGCGGATCAATGAGCGAATCTGGCTCGGCGCATCTGCAGCGGCGTCTGGCCGATGCGCCTGCGCAGGGCCTTGACGAAGTGGGAGGCGTCCGAGAATCCGGCGCGTCGCCCGATTTCCGCTGTGGTCACGCCATCGAAAAGCGGCGATTGAAGCATGCGGACGGCGAGATCGACGCGCGCGTGAATCAGCATCGCCCCAAACGTCTCGCCACACGCCGCCAGCGCCCGATGCAGGGTTGTAGCTTCGGCCTCGAGAGAAACGGGACATGACCGGCGCGCAGGGTGAGGACCCTCGCCTTGATCCTGCTGGCGATCTCGCGCTGCAAGGCGGGAGAGATCATGCGGTCCTCATCGGTCACCGCGTACGCTGATGATTGAGCGCGCGCGTCACGGCGTCGACATCGTCCGCCAGTGCGCTCAGGGGATTCTGCACCGCGACGACGCTCAAGCCTTTGACGTGCAATAGCGCAATGACTTCGCGCCAGCCCGTCGCGTCAACCCAGGCGCCGTGGGCGATCACGACCGCGGGTGCACCCCTGCGCGTCTTCACTTCGCGCCGACGCTCGAGGCTTGTAACTCCCGTGCAGCAGTTTCGATGAGCGCAGCGACCGCGGCCGGCTGCGAAACATAGACAGAGTGACTGCCTTTGGCCTCCACCACCGTTGATCCCGCACGTTTCGACATGAACTGCTGTGCAGGCGGCGGGATCATCCGATCATCGGTCGCCACCAGATACCAGCTCGGCTTCGATTTCCATGCCGCCTCGCTGACGGCTCCTTGGAGTGCCTGGACGCCCCACGGAACCTGGGAATTCGCCATGAACTCAGCCTGGTCCTTTGGAACGTCTGCCGCGAACGATGCAGCGAACTTCTCGCGCCCGACGCGAACAGGCCGGCCCTCATGTATAGTGTATCTACATAGGTAGCGGGGGAACATGCCACGCCAGTCGCCGAACCTGCCCAGACCCCTGTCGCTGAGTGCGGTCGCCGTCCTCGACGCCATCGCCAGGCGGATCCGGCATGGCTTCGACATCATGGACACGACCGGTCTCCCGAGCGGGACCGTCTATCCCATCCTCGGCCGGCTCGAGCGCGACGGCTATGTCCGCTCGCAGTGGGAGGCGCAGACCACTGCCTGGCGCGAGAAACGCCCGCCGCGCCGGTACTACGAAGTCACCGCCAGCGGCGCGAAGGCCCTCGCTCACTCCATCCACCACTACCGCACGCTCGGCGGTCGCGCGGCGCTCGCGGCGCCACGCACGCCGCTCGCGGAATGAGCATGGCTGGCGAATCCTCGAACGCGGCTCGCGCGACCTACCGGCGAGCCGCCGGCATCGTCCGGGCCGCAAGCCTCATCGTCCCGGCCTCCTGCCGGCGCGAGTGGCTCCGCGAATGGGACGGCGAGCTCTCGTACCGGGTGTTTGCGCTCGATCGCGCGGGCCGCCTCGACGCCCGCGCGGCCGCCGCGGTTCTCTTTCGCACGTTGGGGGCGTTCCCGCACGCCCTCTCGGTTCTTCGCAACGAAACGAGGCTCGAGACCATGCTCCACGACATCCGATACGCCCTGCGGAGCTCGCTCCGCCGCCCGACATTCACCCTTCTCGTCGTGCTCACCCTGGGCGTCGGAATCGGCGCCAACAGCGCGATGTTCAGCATCGTCAACTCGGTGCTCCTGCAGCCGCTGCCCTACGAGCGCTCCGAAGAGCTCGTGTACATGTTCGGGGCGTTCAAAGGGGGCAACCAGGCGTCGATCTCGCCGCCGGACTTCCTCGACTACCGCGAGCGACAGACCGTCTTCTCGTCGCTCGCCGCGCGAACGGCGTTCGGCAACGCCGTGATCGGCGGAGGCGACAGGCCGGAGCGCGTGCCGGCGTCGATCGCCACCGCCAACTTCTTCTCGACCCTTGGCGTTCAGCCGATCCTGGGACGAGCGTTCCGGCCCGACGAGGAGCAGGGCGCTCACGACGTCGTCATCATCTCGCACGGACTCTGGCAGCAGCGCTTCGGGGAGCACCCTGGCGTCCTCGGCACCAGCGTCATCATTGACGGCCGCCCGCACACCGTCGTCGGCGTCCTGCCGCCGCTTCTCGACCGCATGATCAACGTCCAGGTGTGGCGGCCGGTCCCGTTCGGCACGGGCGACACGGCCGTGCGCCGCTTCCACTTCCTGCGCGGTCTCGGCCGTCTGGCGCCCGGCGTCACGGTTGCGCAGGCGCAGCGTGAGATGGACAACATCGCGCGACAGCTCGAGCAGACGTACCCGGAGAACGAATCGTGGAAGCTCCGGCTGGTGCCGTACCGCGAGCTCATCGTCGGCGACGTCGGCCGGACGCTCATCGTGCTGCTGGGCGCGGTCGGGCTCGTCCTGCTCATCGCCTGCGGCAACGTCGCGAGCCTGCTGCTCGCGCGCGCGTCGGCGCGCAGCGGCGAGATGGCGATCCGCACGGCGCTCGGCGCGTCCCGTCCGCGACTCGTCAGGCAACTGCTCACCGAGAGCCTCGTACTGGGACTTGCCGCCGGGACGGTCGGGCTCGGGCTCGCCTATTACCTCGTGCAGGGCGTACGCGCTGCCGGTGCGGGCATCCTGCCGCGGCTCTCGGAGCTCGCCCTCGACCAGACGGCGCTGTTCTTCACGTTCGCGCTGTCGCTCGCCACCAGCCTCGTGTTCGGGCTGGCGCCGGCGCTCCACGCGGCGAAGGGCGGCGTGTCGGCCGTCCTGACGTCGCTCGGAAGGGGATCAGGCGGCAGAACCGGCGCACGCACGCGCGACGTGCTCGTCGTCGTCCAGGTGGCGGTGTCGTTCGTGATGCTGATCGTCGCCGGCCTGCTCGTCCGAAGCCTCTGGCAGATTCAGCGCGTGGACCCGGCGTTCGATCCTCACGGCGTATTCACGGCCGAGATCGCGCTGCCGGAGATCAAGTACCCGGTGCGCGCGGACGCCGATCGATTCTGGTCCACGCTCACCGACCGCGTGCGGTCGATCCCAGGCGTTGAGACGGCCGCGGGCACGAACCTGCTCCCGCTCCGAGGCGGTGGCGACACCTACTTCTACGTCGACGGCCGTCCGCCCGCGACCGACGCCGACAAGTTGAACGCGACTGTCTCGGTCGTGACCGATGGCTACTTCGAGACGATGCGGATCCCCGTGAAAAGCGGACGCACGTTCACCGGAACCGATCGCGCCGACGGTCCGGGCGTGATGCTGATCAACGAGGGGCTGGCGCGGCGGCTCTTCCCCGGCGGAAACGCCGTGGGCCAACGACTCGTCGTGGACTTCGGCAAGCCGTTTCGCGGCGAGATCGTCGGCGTGGTGAGCGATGTGCGCCTTTACGGCCAGGCCAACGAGGTGCCTGATCAAATGTACTTCTCGATCCGCCAGCCCGGAGCCGGGTTCGGCGCCACCCGGATGCGGCTCGTCGCCCGCGTGCAGGGAGACCCGACGGCCATCACGCCCCAGGTGCGCGTGGTACTCCGCGAGCTCGACTCTGACGTGCCGCTGGCGTCGGTGGAACCGATGGAGGAGATCCTCTCCGGCTCGATCCGAAATGTCAGGTTCCGCGCCGGGCTCCTGGCGGGATTTGCCGGAGCGGCCTTCCTTCTGGCTGTGATCGGTCTCTACGGCGTACTCGCGTACTCGGTCACGCGGCGGTCGCGAGAGCTCGGGATCCGGATTGCGCTCGGCGCGCGATCGGCCGAGGTGTTCCGGCTCGTAGTACGGGAGGGGATGCTGCTCGTGGCGCTCGGCGTCGCGCTGGGCCTCGCCGGCTCGTTCGCCGCCACGCGGTTCGTTTCGGGCATGCTGTTCGACGTCGCCAGCACCGACGCGAACGTGTTCGTCGCCGTGACGCTGGCCCTCCTCGGCTCCGGGCTCGCCGCCTGCGTGCTGCCCGCGCGGCGGGCGACGAGGGTGGACGCGATGGAGGCGCTGCGGAGCGAGTAGGAGGTGCTCAACCCGCGACGCAACCGCTACAACCTCCGACGGAACGTCAAACGCCGTCGACGTGCAAGGCCAAGTAGGCCCGTCCCGACAAGTAGTGCCGTGATGGGCTCGGGGACGGTGACGGCGGTAATCTGTGCAGAATCAACTATGAGCTGAACCGTGGAAAACTGAAATATGTTGCCACCTGTCGGGAAAGGATTCGACGGCAGCGTAATGGGCAAAGCCCCCGGGGCTGGGGCCGATGGACCGTCGATGAACATCGAGCCAAATCCGGGGATGCTGGGCCATTGAATCAGCGTTCCGACCGGATCAACTGGTGAACCCGAGCCCACAAAGAGGCGCAAGCCAGAAAACACGCCGTTGGACCCGCAGGGACCGAGACTACCAACCTCTATGCCTCCTGACGTGGTGTATTCGTAGCCGAGAAAGGTAATCACCGCGCTGTTGGGACTGGCTCCTCCGACGAGATAAACGCCGCCCTGTGTTGCCGGATTCGCGCAGACGTTCGGCGTTGCCGAGTCGAATGAAAGGGTGATTGTCATCGGCGTACCGACTGGCACGGGCACCGTTGTCGGTCCGCTTCCTCCTGTCGGCGTTCCCACCACGGTCCCATGAACGCTCAAGTCATAGACCCAGGTGATCGGTGATGCACCAGCTGAACCTTCACTGCTGAATAGGATGAAGGCACTGAGGATCGAGAGCAGCCACGCACCGACGAAGCGCGGCGATGCATGGACTCTCTGGCGAGTAGTCATGTTTCACCTCGACGTAGGTTGGGCTGGGGTTGGTAGCGCTGGAGCAAGACCGGTACCCTTGACACGTACAAATCCGTTCGTTGACGATCGAGAGCCAGGGTTCAGGTAGTCATTCCAAAGGCAGTCTTTAGTCACCCCAGGCCAGGCTCGGCACCTTGTCGGTCTGCTCCGGCATCCCTAGATCGTTCGGCTGTCGTACGCCCAGTGAAGGACGGCCTGCCGCTGGCGCCTCCGACATTCGAGATCGCCCGGTTCGCAGTGCTTTCGAATCGCGGCCACGTGCCGCGCGATCGCCCGCCAGCGTCGAATCTGCCGGGCATCGTCGGCGGTTCTGCGGCCCATGTAGTAGCGGCAGTACCACTGAAACCAGCCACGTGGATCCTGCTTGTGGATCCATCCCCTGCGACGCCAGTCGGCGAGCGACTGCGAGGCGTTCACGCCGAAGCAATTCAGCCGCGCGTCATGCCGCTCGGCGCACAGCCTGGCGCGGGCGAACCAGCTCCGTGGAAACTCCTCCTGGCAATCCGTCATGTACTTCCCGCCGAAGACGCCGAGTCGCAGCATCTCTTTCGGCGTCAGATCCGGCATGAACCCCGGCGCGAAGTTCCGGCCGACCGGCTCGGTTCGCCAGTAGGCGTAGGCGCGCTGCATCCGATCGGCGATGATGACTTTCTTTTTCATCGCGTCAGACGTGGTTCCGCAACATCAGCTCGACCGGATGCGGCTGCAGACAGACCTGGTCGGCGATGGTCTCGAAGCTCGGCGCGACGCGCGATCTCATGCAGGAGACCGCTGAACATCCACTCGTGCACGGGAAGGAGGACGTACCAGTACGCGCGGCCCAGCAGGCCTCGAGGGTCGAACGTCGCCGTCTGGCGGATGAGCGATCGCCGGCCGTCGTCGAGTGGCGTGACCTGGAATTCCAGCCAACCGCTGCCGGGCAACTTCAGATCGGCCCTGAGCCGCAGGCGTCGATCCGGTTCGTACGCGTCGACGGTCCAGCCGTCGATGACATCCGTCAGCCCGCAGTTCTCGGGATCGCGGCGGCCGCGTCCCATGCCCACGCCGCCGAAACCGAAGTCCAGCCACCCTCGCACACGCCAGAGGGAGTTCCCGAAATACCAGCCGTTCGTGCCGCCAATCTGCCTGATCGGAGCAAAGACCTGCGAAGGGGGCGCGTCGAGAATAGTGGTCCGTGAGTCGACCCTCTGACGCAACCGAGCGCCGCCCTCGATCGCCTTCGCCAGCGCCACGCGCAATGGTGTCGGTTCGATCTGGAACGCGTCGAATGTCGCTGAGGATCTGACCACCGTCGGGTTCTTCAACCCTTCCACGAGCGCGCGACCGACACGGGCCTGCGCCGGTGTCACCAGTGCGAGCCAGAGGCCCGACAGGTGCGGCGTCAACAATGGCACCGGCAGCAGCCAGCGGCGCAGCCCGCGGAGCTGCGCGTACTCCCGCATGATGTCCCCGTACGAGACGACGTCTGGACCGCCGATCTCGAACACTTCACTGCCGGTGTCAGGTAGTTCCAAGGCCGCCGATAGGTACGCCAACACGTCGTCAACAGCCAGCGGTTGTGTCAACGTCGCGACCCATCGCGGGCACACCATGACGGGCAGGCGCTCGACGAGCGCCTCGATCATTTGGAACGACAGACTTCCGGCGCCAACCACGATCGATGCTCTGAACTCGATGACCGGAATGCCA
>Ga0111538_10003322_pt1 | contig 22512 bp, 19 predicted proteins | sample SoiMethybrSBSTD1_FD_79669 | JGI IMG/M metagenome (GOLD analysis project Ga0111538, IMG submission 79669) | Bulk soil microbial communities from a Populus tree surrounding site in Tennessee, USA - Soil MetaG P. TD hybrid SBSTD1 (version 2)... | ecosystem: Environmental > Terrestrial > Soil >...
AAGCAATCGCTTGATTAATCTACGCTTCATTGACAGGAAAATATTGAGCTATCGAACATGTAAATCGAGGGTTAAGTCGCATATTTTTCATAGTTCATTACAGGAAATCCTGAATTCTTTTTGCAATATAAATGCTTTGACACTAGTTGTCACAGTTGATAAGTTCATGTCAACTATCTGAAAGTAATTTATTTAGAGTTTTCGGGTTCAAGCAATACCAGCGATAGATATCGGAATATGGTCCGATATCTGCGTCTTGCACGTTTTTATTTTAATCATGATGTAGTAATTTCAACCCAGTATCAAGTTGATCGCTTGCCCATGCGGCAGCGGGATTCTTTATATCTCGAGAAATTTTCCGAACGTAAAATCCCTACGACCGTTGATCATCAGCTTGAGAATTGATTTGTAACTATAAACATTGAGGATAATATGAGCGACGCAAAAGAAAAATTGAAAGCTCTTCAGTTGACACTGGACAAACTTGAAAAGACTTACGGTAAAGGCACCGTGATGAAACTTAGTGATGAAAAGGTTATGGATGTTCCCGCTATATCCACCGGGTCACTGGGCTTGGACATTGCATTGGGCATCGGTGGAATACCACGCGGAAGGATCACAGAGATCTATGGCCCGGAGTCGTCAGGTAAAACTACGTTGACGCTTCACTGTATTGCGGAAGCGCAACGCAAGGGTGGACTTGCAGCTTTTATCGACGCAGAACACGCTTTTGATAAGGCATATGCAGAAAAACTAGGAATCGACACGGAAAATCTGCTTATATCGCAGCCAGACAATGGCGAACAGGCCCTTGAAATCGCGGACCATCTCATCCGTTCAGGTGCGATCGACATTATTGTAATAGACTCAGTCGCGGCTCTTGTTCCCAAAAGCGAACTTGAAGGCGAAATGGGTGATAGCAAAATGGGATTGCACGCCCGCCTGATGTCGCAAGCGCTGAGAAAACTAACAGGGACTATAAGCAAGACGGGTTGTTCCTGTGTTTTCATCAACCAGCTCCGTGAAAAGATCGGCGTTATGTTCGGAAATCCGGAAACAACAACCGGTGGTAATGCACTGAAATTCTACGCTTCGGTTCGCCTGGATATTCGTCGTATCGGACAGATCAAAGAAGCGGCTGATGAGATCACGGGTAACCGTGTCAAAGTAAAAGTGGTGAAAAACAAAGTGGCGCCACCATTCAAAGTGGTGGAGTTTGACATTATGTACGGCCGTGGCATTTCTAAGTCCGGAGAAATTGTCGATCTCGGAGTTGAATTGAATGTGATTCAAAAATCCGGCTCCTGGTTCTCATACAATGGAAATAAACTGGGTCAGGGACGTGATTCTGTAAAACAACTGATCGAGGATAATCCTGAGCTGATGGAAGAACTGGAGAAGAAGATCAAGGATAAAATCAGTGGAGTGGAGGAAGCAAAGATTGCTGAAAAGGAAAACGGAAAGGCAGAAAACGGTAAAGCAGTCGAAAAAGTGAAATAGGGAATTATTCGAAGCGCTTGCGCTGATTGTTGATTGTTCATGCTTTGTCATGTTGCCCTGATGAATATCTTGCCTGGATTCTTTCAAATGCCGCCTGAATCGAACGATCCGTTCGGGCGGGCATTACCGCAGAGATTAAATGGCAACAGTGTGGCTAATTGGTGAGAGGCACAGTGAGCCAAGCCCCTCTGTTTTCTTAATTTATCAGATCCGCAGTGGGCGCAGAGCGTAGTTCTGATCTGGCGTAGTCGCGCGGGCTTCGTTGTAATGTATCAGGACTTTAAAAGCAAGATGCGTGGAAATGTTGGATGAAAGTTCTGATGTGCTATCCGCAAGCGTAGAGAGCCTACTCTCTGTGGCCTCCGCGCTAAGGTGAGCCATGTGTGTCAAGTGAATTTAGCTCGCGGTGGCATGCACGAAGTAGCAGCACTGATGCCCGCCCGAACGGATCGTTCGATACGGGCGGGCCTTTAAAAACCCTCTGCGTTAAAAAAGTAATTTGGATATTTTCAATAGTATGAAACCAATCTATTCAAACTTGAAGTAGGATTGTTGATTGTTGAATATTTATTACCCGCAATATTCAATAATCAATAATCGATATTCAATATGCAAGTTTGATTTTTCGCCGAAAGAAATTTCTTTGTTATGCCCTGATAGCCTCAACCGGGTCCATTCTTGCTGCCATCGCTGCAGGAACAATTCCTGAAATAAGTCCGATTGCGGTTGATACCCCCAAGCCGAGAACAATGTTCTTGATGGTTAATGTAACGATAAGGCTACCCATTGGAATGAACGTAACAAGATAGACAAAGAACAATCCTGCAAGACCGCCAATCAGGCTTAGGAAGACGGCCTCGAAGAGGAATTCAAAAAGGATAAAATAATTTTTCGCTCCTAGTGATTTTTGTAGGCCTATTATACTCGTTCGTTCTTTCACGCTAACGAACATGATATTGGCGATTCCAAAGCCTCCTACAAGAATCGAGAATCCGCCAATGATCCATCCCGCTGTTCCAAACACATCAAACACGCCGCTGATCACATTGGCAATTGCCTCCGGGCGGTTAAGTACGAAGTTATCTTTTTCTGTTGGGCGCAGTCCACGTCTTACACGAAGTATTCCTCTCACCTCGTTTTCCAATTCAACAAGTCCAATATCTGAGTCCATACCTTTGACCCCGATGCGGGATGTTAGCTCAAAAGGATCGCCGGTTCCTGTTTGATAAAGTCTTCTGAACGATTGATAAGGAATAACTGCTGTGTAGTCCTTGCTGGGTGTTCCCAAGAAGCTTTGACCTTCTTTAGTGAAGACACCTGCCACAACATATTTCAGATTTTTAATTTTGATGGTCCTGCCAATCGGATCTGTTCCGTTCAGGAATAAAGCATTTGCAACTTCATGACCTATAACAACAATATTCCTTCCGGATTCCAGTTCTTCCGCATTGAAGAACCGACCCTTGTCCATGTTGAGCTCAAACACTGCATCATATCCAATGCTTCCTCCTACCAATCTCACCTGCCCAATACTGTTGTTATCGCGTTTGATATTTACATTCCCCTTGCTCGCAAAAATTGCCATACCATTCTGATGGTTGAGATTGCTCAGGAGGAATTTATACTCCGCGTAAGATGCGTTGGGCCGTTGCCAGAAATCCCACCATCTGTATTCTCCATTGTTGTCGGCCGTGAATGGCCACTTCTCTATGTAAATCACCCCTGTGCCAAGAAAGTCCAGACTGTCTCTGATGTTCTTTTCAAGTGAATCAACTAAAGTAAGGACAGTAATGATGGCAAAAATCCCAATTGTTACTCCCAATAGAGACAGGATCGTTCTAAGGACATTCGACTTAAGGGCTTTCCAGGCAAACCGGAAACTTTCATAAATCTGGGCCAGCGTCTTCATTGGGTAATTATCGACTGTTCAATAATTCAAGTTTGTCGACAGAATTGTCTTCAAATTACTTCCATTAGACTTAAAAAGCGGTTTTTTGTTACACCACTGAAAAACTGAATGCCTTTTGTCGCAAAAGCCAAATATTGCCTTATTTTTGCAACCTCTTAAAAAAATTTACCCATTAATTTGGGCTTCTTTTGCATTTATAAATATGAAGTTATCAGAATTTAAGTTCGATCTCCCAAACAATTTAATAGCTCTGGATCCAGCAGAAAACCGGGACGAATCCCGGCTGATGGTGGTGCACAAAGACACTGGGAAGATCGAGCATAAGATCTTTAAGGATATTGTGGATTATTTTTCATCGGGCGATGTACTGGTCGCAAATGATACAATGGTGTTCCCTGCGCGCCTTTACGGACGTAAGGAGAAGACTGGTGCAAAGATCGAAGTCTTCCTTCTTCGTGAGTTAAATGCGGAGATGCATTTGTGGGATGTGCTCGTAGACCCGGCGAGAAAAATAAGAGTCGGCAACAAACTCTATTTTGGAAACGGCGACCTCGTAGCAGAAGTGATCGACAACACAACATCACGCGGGCGTACCATTCGTTTTCTCTTTGACGGCGATTCCGCTGCATTCGATAAGGTGGTGGAAACTCTTGGCGAAACTCCCTTGCCGAAGTACATCAAACGGAAGATCAAGCCTGAAGACAAGGAAAGATTTCAAACTATTTTTGCCAAGAATAAAGGTGCTGTGTCGGCTCCGACCGCTGGAATGCATTTTACGCGGCAGCTTCTGAAGCGCCTCCAAATCAAAAGTGTTGAAATGGCGTATATCACTCTTCATATTGGCCTCGGAACGTTTCGTCCAGTCGATGTGGAAGATCTCACCAAGCACAAGATGGATTCTGAGAACTTTATCGTTGGCCCGGAGGCTGTTGAGATTGTTAATCGTGCTTTGGAAAACAAGCACCGGGTCTGTGCAATTGGAACAACAACTATGCGCGCGCTGGAGTCAGCTGTTTCTGCAACCAACCGCTTAAAAGCACGGGAGGGCTGGACGGACAAGTTTATTTTCCCGCCTTATGACTTCAAGATCTGCAACGCTATGATAACAAATTTCCATATGCCCGAGTCAACATTGCTTATGATGACAGCGGCATTTGCAGGTTATGATGTAGCGATGGAAGCTTACAAGCAAGCAAAGAAGGAAAAATACAAGTTCCTTACTTACGGCGACGCAATGCTGATCATTTAGTGATTTGTGATCCCGATAGCTATCGGGAGCCATTTGGCGATTGAGTTATGCCATCACAGTTGTTTTGTGAGGTAGAGGAAGAGAGAAATGGCAACCGGATAGACAACAAAGTATTGAGGAGAAGCGCCGAAAATTCCAAAGAACATTCCAAAAGGCGCAAGTAAGAGAAGACAGCCACCTGTAACTATTAGGATTTTCTTTGATCTTTCGATTGGTTGTCTTGCTACTTCGAAAATTCTATAGATAAGAAAAGTCACTACCGCAACGTTAAAAACGACCAGCAGAAATCTTAACGCTACCATAGTTTTGGTATTTTAGTAAATCTATGAATTCTAGCGAATACGCTCTTATTGTGGCGGGCGGGAAAGGTACTAGGATAAAGAGTGATGTACCCAAGCAATTCCTCGAGCTGAATGGCTTGCCGGTATTGATGCACACCATTGCTGCATTCTATCGATACTCCGAAAATATCAAGGTCATTGTAGTTATCCCTGAAGGTGATTTTGCCATCTGGGAAAATCTATGCGTCAAACATTCATTCCAACGGCCGGTTGTTCTTCAAAAAGGTGGTGACACACGTTTTCAATCGGTTAAGAATGGACTTGCGAAAATATCCGGTGATGGACTTGTAGCTATCCACGATGGTGTTCGACCGTTAATTAATGAAGACATCATTGGTGCTTCTTTCAGGCTAGCCGCTGTACATAAATCCGCTGTAGCTTCAGTCCGTTTGAAAGAGTCAATTAGAATTACAGATCAGGACACGACGAGATCCGCAGATCGTTCCCGCTTCAGACTGATACAAACGCCACAAACATTTCAGGTTGACCTGATCAGGAAGGCATACGAATCAAAAGAAGATCCTAGCCTGACAGATGATGCCAGCGTGGCCGAGCGTGCTGGTAACTTGATCTCGCTCTTTGAAGGAAGTTACGAGAACATTAAGATCACCACACAGGAAGATCTGATAATAGCCGAGGCGTTGTTAAAGAACAGGAAGAATAATCTAAGAGGTGGGAAATGACAAAAGCTGGCCATCGACCAGCTTCTAACTATATAAAAATAAATTAACTCAAGGATCAGGCGTCAATACTCATCTTCATTGAAGAAGAAGTCTTCTTTTGTTGGATAATCTGGCCAGATTTCTTCAATACTTTCATAAGGCTGACCGTCATCTTCCAATTCCTGGAGGTTCTCAACAACTTCTAACGGGGCACCGGAGCGTATAGAATAATCTATCAACTCATCTTTGGTGGCCGGCCAGGGGGCGTCTTCGAGGTAAGAGGCAAGTTCAAGGGTCCAATACATAAATTTTGTTCCTCCTTTAATTTTCCGCAAAAATAGAATTTAATTGATCAAAACAAATTTTATTTCTCCTTCATTTCCGGTGGCCAGAAAGTTGAATTTTTAATCGATTTTCCCTAAAAAATGTAACCCCTATATATATCGAGGCAATATGGGTTATTACTATCAACAAATGGAATTTTTGCCATATTTGCGCCTTAATTAAGGCGTGGCCGCCACCAGGATGCCGGATACCCAACGATCCCTGATCCCGCTTCGCTACGCCCAGCATCTGACTTCAACTAACAATACGAATGGCCGACGAAAAAATTATATTCTCAATGACAGGGGTTGGCAAGATCTATCCCCCAAGCAAACAGGTCCTCAAGAACATCTATCTCTCCTTTTTCTACGGCGCAAAGATCGGTGTTCTCGGATTGAACGGTTCAGGCAAGTCCAGCCTGCTGCGAATAATTGCAGGCATGGATAAAGAATTTCAGGGAGAAGTCGTTTCCGACCTCTCGTTTTCTGTAGGCCTGTTAGAACAGGAACCAAAGCTTGACAAATCCAAGACCGTAAAAGAGGTCGTCGAAGAAGGCGTCAAGGAAGTGGTTGCGCTGTTGAAGGAATTTGAAGCTATTAACGAAAAGTTTGCCGATCCGGAAATAATGGAAAAACCCGATGCAATGGACAAACTCATTGCAAAACAGGGAGAGATACAGGAAAAGCTGGATGCCGCCAATGCTTGGGAACTTGATACTAAGCTTGACCGCGCGATGGATGCGCTGCGATGTCCTCCATCAGACGCGAAGATCGAGTACCTGTCGGGTGGAGAGAAAAGGCGTGTAGCGTTGTGCCGTCTCTTGCTGCAGGAACCGGACGTGCTTCTGCTCGATGAGCCAACAAACCACCTCGACGCGGAATCAGTCGACTGGCTCGAGCAACATCTCAAGCAGTACAAGGGTACCGTTATCGCCGTCACCCACGATCGTTATTTCCTCGACAATGTAGCCGGTTGGATCCTAGAGCTAGACCGTGGTGAAGGAATACCCTGGAAAGGAAATTACTCCTCCTGGCTGGACCAGAAACAAAAACGTTTAGCGCAGGAAGAAAAGTCCGAATCAAAACGACAAAAGGCGCTGGAACGGGAACTTGAGTGGGTTCGAATGAACCCTAAAGGGAGACACGCTAAAGGAAAAGCACGACTAAGCGCATATGAAAAACTCCTAAGCCAGGAAACTCGAGAGAAAGAAGACAAGCTCGAGCTATTTATTCCGGCAGGGCCACGGTTGGGTAGCAAGGTGATTGAGGCAACAGGAGTTGCAAAAGGTTATGGCGATAAGTTGTTATACGAAAATCTGACCTTTTCACTACCTCCCGCTGGAATTGTTGGCATCATCGGACCCAACGGGGCGGGTAAGACAACACTTTTCAAGATGATTATCGGGAAGGAACAGCCGGATGCGGGTACCTTCCAGGTTGGCGAGACGGTCCGGATCGCTTACGTAGATCAGGAACACGACGATCTTAAGCCGGATGATTCCGTTTGGCAGGCTATCACCGGTGGAAATGAGCTCATGGAACTTGGAGGCAAGCAGATCAACTCTCGTGCTTATGTCGGCAAGTTCAATTTTAATGGAACCGACCAGCAAAAGAAGGTGAAGGAGTTGTCGGGCGGAATGAGAAACCGCGTACACCTTGCGATCGCATTGAAACAGGGTGGAAACTTATTGCTGTTGGATGAACCAACCAATGATCTCGATGTAAACACACTACGCGCGCTCGAAGAGGCTCTCGAAAACTTTGGTGGATGTGCTGTAATTATTTCTCACGACAGGTGGTTCCTTGATCGCGTATGCACTCACATCCTTGCTTTCGAAGGTGATTCGCAGATCTTTTGGTTTGAAGGCGGCTTCAGCGAATACGAGGAAAACAAAAAGAAACGACTCGGGGACGAGCAACCCCACCGGATCAGGTATAAGAAGCTGGTGAAGTAGTCTATCACATGCCTGCTGAAGGCGAATTGTGATGCATTTGTAAGAAGTTAATGGTTAGGTCAGTTGTATGCTCATAGGAGGGTTTTGTTCTTTTTGTTAATAGTTGATCCACTTATGTGCTTATAGGAAGGTTTTGTGCTTTTGTTAATAGTTAATCCACTTGGGTACGCATAGGAAGAGTTTGTGCTTTTGTTAATAGTTGATCCGCTTGTGTGCAAATAACATGGTTTGTGCTTTTTTTGTTATTTAACAATGATGAGCCTAACATCTCGCAATCACTATCCTACCCGCATGCAAGTGGCTTAACTATTAACCATTAACAACTCGCACTCACTATCCTACCCGCACGAAAGCGGATTAACCAATAACAGATAACAAAAATGAGAGGTCTCTACACAATCATCCTCCTCATCCTCTCCAATGCATTCATGACGTTGGCGTGGTATGGTCATTTGAAGTTCAAGGATATGAAATGGAGTCAGCATCTTGGCCTCGTTTCCATTATCCTGATAAGCTGGGGAATTGCGTTGTTTGAATACATACTACAGGTGCCGGCAAATCGTCTTGGATTTCGCGAACACGGAGGACCGTTCTCATTGCTTCAACTCAAGGTGATCCAGGAGGTCATTACATTGGTTGTATTCGTTATTTTTTCCATTCTGTTTTTCAGGCACGAAACATTCAGAACAAATCATCTTATCGGTCTTGTTCTCTTGGTACTCGCGGTATATTTCATTTTCAAAAAATAGAGTTTAGTTAAGCCAAGTGTGTGCGCTTCGGAAGGTCTTGTGCTTTTTGTTAATAGTTGATCCGCTCGCGTGCGAATAATGTGGTTTGTGCTTTTTCGTTATCTAACAATGATGGGCCTAACACCTCACAATCACTATCCTACCCGCATGCAAGTGGTTTAACCATTAACAACTCGCACTCACTATTCTACCCGCACAATAGTGGACTAACTAATTTCCTCTCCCGGCTTCGTCCTCCACCTTTCATGCATCCAAACCCATTGGTCGGGATGTTTGCGGATAGTGTTTTCTATAAAGTTGGTTAGTATCTGGGTATTGTAAACCATGTCCGCTTCTTCGTCGCCCGAACGGCGAATGGGGATCTCGGGTAAGATGTACATTTGTTGCTTCCAGTCGCTGCCGAGATGAACGTATGTTGGAACAACCGCCGCTCCGGTTTTCATCGCAAGAACAGTTGCTCCTACCGGTGTGGCTGCTGGTTTCCCAAAAAAATTCACAAAGCGGCTTTTGACCTTGGTGTCTTGATCAATCAGCAAAGCGACAGATCCACCTGATTTGAGTACCTTGATAAGCCTGAACGTTTCCTTGCCGCGTTCAATAGCAATCGCTCCATACATATTCCTATAGTTCCACAACAATTCATTGAGGCGTTCATCCTTCAGTGGCGTACCGATAATATTTGGATTCAATCCTCGCAGCGCCATGTTACTCACTTGAAGATCGAAAGCTCCGAGGTGGCATGTGAGGAAAATTACACCTTTCCCTTTCTTAATTGCTACTTCATAATTCTCCAGTCCTTTAGTGGTAAGGAATTCTTCCAGTTCGGCAAGATTTTTCACCCGCGTCGCCCTCAGCATTTCTCCGGTATTTTTACCTAACATTTCAAAAACTTTCCAACTGAGACGGCTAATTTCCTTATCGTTTTTTTCCGGCCCATAAGCGAATCTAAGGTGGTCAATGATGCGCCTCCTGGTATTCCCCGCGAACATGTAGGCAATCCGACCCAGGAATCCGCAGAATTTTAACCAGCTTACGCGCGGCAAAATGTTGGAAAGAAAAATGAAGAATTGAACAAAACGGTATACGAGGGAGTACCTGATCTTTCTGCGTATTTTTTTTCTCTTCGACATGAGCCACTAAGATAAGATTTAGGACTTTTCGAATTAAATTTAAAATATTAAAACCCATTATTGTCAGTCGTGAAAACACTCTTTATTATTCGCCATGCCAAGTCCAGCTGGGATGCCTCCAACATTGATGATTTTGAAAGGCCATTGAACGACAGGGGTAAGCACGACGCACCTCGAATGGGAAAGCGGCTCAAGGAAAAGGACATCAAACCGACGCTGCTGCTGTCTAGTCCCGCAAAACGCGCGCTGTCTACGGCAAAAAGGATTGCAAAAGTGTTGAAATACCCCAAGGATGATATTAAAACTGACCGAAGACTCTATCATGCAGATGAAGAAACAATGTTGACTATTGTTCGAGAACTGAAGGAAAAGCAAGACGTGGTCATGATATTCAGCCACAATCCCGGGCTTACCGAGTTCGTGAATTCCCTTATGGACGGAGAACTCGATATCGACAATGTACCAACGTGTGGAGTAGTCGCATTTAAACTCGATTTAGAGACCTGGAAGGACGTGGATTGGGGTAAGGGCAAATTGTTATTCTTTGACTACCCGAAAAGCAAGGAAGACTAGCGTAGCAACAAATTAATTAAGCAAGTATCCTTTAGATTTATTAGTGCAGGTCACAATGTTGACCAAAAACCACAAGCGCGCACGACGCATTTTTAGCTTTTGACGTAGTGATCTTTGTCCTTACGTTGTAATCGTAGTGACCCTGCATTTAGGTCACAAAGTCCACCAAGAACCACAAAGTGCACGACGCATGTTTAACGTTCGACGTTGTGATCTTTGTGCCTCCGTTGTGATCGTAGTGACCCTGCATTCAGGTCACAAAGTCCACCAAGAACCACAAAGCACTAAATGTTGAAACCAAAGGCCTTTGGAAGATCGACCAGTCTCTTTTTGAAGAACCCGCTTTCACGGAATCTGTATCCAACCAACAGTTTGAAAGTTCCGCTGGAGCTGGTTAGCTGAATACTATCAAACTTTACGTTCCCACCTTGTGAGCCGAAGCTAAGGCCTGTAAAGAAACGATCATTACTATAACCCAGGGCTACACGCGCAACAAAGAATGCGCGGAATTCTATATCGTCTTTCGAACTTCCATCTTCCGAGCGGTAGGATAACCAGTTATGCGATGGTCCAATGGCGAGAGTACCAGTGAGAAAGAACCCCTTATATACAAGATTATACGTGTAACCGGGAACAATACTAAATGATGTGGATTTAATCTGCTGAACCTTCGCATCAACACCATAATAGTCCCTGTATGCGTCCCCGACTATCGCCGAGTCGCCCGTCGTTTTAAAACCAGCAATTGTTGTGAAAAGAATAAATGATCCCGCGCTCTTGAGTTGGCGTTCTGCAAAATTGTGTGATGAGCGCAATGAAAATTTTTTGTGATTGAAGATATAGCTCCAAGTTACCCCTGTGTTCTTGGATACGATGTCGGCACGTTGCGGATATGGCGTATTGTCGGGTATTTTTGTTGCCGGATCGTCAATGTAAAATCCGCTGTACTTCTGTCGGAACAAATCAAGCCCCCAACTCCTTGTAAACAAGTTTAATTGAAGGTCGCGCGCGTCTGATGGTCCGTATATCTCCTTACTCTTTGCATCAAGTGGTATGGCGAACGTAAATTCCAGACCTACCTCAAAAATGTACGCACCCAGTCCAAGCGAATACGGACTGTTGGATTTGTAAAATAACCTCTTGTTTTTTTCCGGGAGGTCCGAAATCTCGTAGTCCAGTCGACGCTGCTTTAATAGCGGCCACACAAAGAAATGATCTGTATAGGTCTTCACATAGATAGATCGCATCGAATCGTATCTATTAGGCGTGTTAACCGTGATCTCGGCTGCATTTTGAGCAAACAACCAACATACGGGGGAGAGAAAAAATATAAAGAAAAGATACTTCATTAAAGAATGTACTCGCTCAGGTCTCTGTTCTTAATCAATCCGGCTAATTTTGATTTCACCATTTCAGCGTTGACGGAAATCTTAGCGTTTGCAGAAATCTTGTCGGGTACGTCGAACAGGAATTCATTCAATAGCTTGCTCATAACCGTTTGCAACCTTCTCGCCCCGATATTTTCAAGTTCGGAATTGATGTTGAACGCAGTACTCGCAATTTCTTCGATAGCGTCGTCGGTAAAACTTACCTCAACTCCTTCAGCTTCAAATAAAGCCTGGTACTGCTTCGTAAGCGCATTCTTTGGTTCTTTAAGGATGCGGATAAAATCGTCCTTTGTGAGATTGTTAAGCTCGACTCTGATTGGAAAACGACCTTGAAGTTCAGGTATCAAGTCCGATGGCTTTGATATATGAAAAGCACCGGCAGCGACGAAAAGAACATGATCGGTCTTGATAACACCATACTTGGTATTTACAGTACTGCCCTCAACGATAGGTAACAAATCGCGTTGCACACCTTCGCGGCTGACGTCGGGACCACCACCTCCACCTTTTTTGCCTGAAGCTATCTTATCAATCTCATCTATAAATATAATACCTGCATCCTCCGCTCTTCTTATTGCTTCTTCTTTCACCTCATCCATATCAATAAGTTTTGCTGCTTCTTCTTCCAACAAGATGCGCCTGGCCTCTGATACTTTCACCTTCCTCTTCTTGCTTTTCTTTGGCATCATGCCGTTTATCATCTCCTGAAGATTCATCATCGATACTTCATCCATCATGCCCGCACCAACCATTCCAACGTTAGGGCCACTGCTTCCTTTAATATTGATGTCTATCTTTCTATCCTCGAGCTCACCTTTCTTGATCTTCTCGCGGAAATGGTTCCTTGTTCGCTCATTCAGCTCGGCGTCTGTCGTTGGAAATTCAGCTGAAGAGTTTTCCTCAGACTGTGAAAGATTCGTTGTACGGCTGGTCTGCTGACGAATAGGCGGTATCAACGCATCCAATATGATCTCCTCAACAGCTTGAGCTGCTTTTTCCTTCACATCTTCCTTCTTCTTCGCTTTGACCATGTTTATGGATTGTTCCACCAGGTCCCTGACCATACTTTCTACGTCACGACCTACATATCCCACCTCTGTAAACTTGGAAGCTTCAACTTTCACAAATGGCGCATCCGCAATCTTTGCAAGTCGTCGAGCAATTTCTGTTTTGCCCACGCCAGTCGCACCGATCATAAGGATGTTGTTGGGCACTATCTCGGCTTGGATATCCGATTTAACATTCATCCGTCGCCAGCGATTTCGCAATGCGATCGCGACATTTCGTTTGGCTTCATATTGACCGATAATATATTTGTCGAGTTCTTCGACGATCTGTTTCGGTGTCAAATAATTTGTATCCATCATATCTTTCGTCTCTTCATCATGTTATCAATATCTTTCGAAAGTGTAAACGCATACCCTGCATTTCCGGCAACGTACGCACTGCGGCTAAAAACAAGCTCGAACGTTTTTATCATCGCGGAAAAACCGAACGAAAGCCCAGCTCCTCCACCACCTTCCGGCAATTTCAACTCCTGGTGAGCAAGATGGTTGTAGCCGATCATTACATTTACATTCTTATGAACAAGTATTTCGGCCCCAAAGTTAAAGTGCCTTAAAACTTTATCCAGAGTTCCTGGTTCTGGTTCGCCATCTTTCGAATCAAAGTAGTTCTTTTCTCCGGTTAGATTGTAAGCGCAAAGCGAAAACCGGACCGGCATATGTTCCGGCTTAAATGTAAAGCCCACCTGTACATCAAACGGTAACGAAGTGTCGCTTGTCTCGGAATATTCAGAAAGCATTAAACCGATGTTGCGGATGGTCAATCCAGCCCTGAAGTCTTGCTTCGGATGAATAAAAACTCCGCCAATATCCGTAAGCAATGCATTTGCCCTGTACCCTGCGATGTTTGAAAAAGCAAATTTCAGATTGGCTCCCAGTCGGAAGTGAGATATTTGGTGACTTTTGGAAACAATGAGCGCAGTTTCTCCTGACTTAAATTCACCAATTTCCTGGCCGGTTGCATCATAACCTTTTATCGAACCGTAGTCCAAGTGCTGAACACCGAACACCACGGCTCCGATACCCGAAAAATTGTGGCTATATGCGAACGAAGCAATTCCGATGTCGGCAATATAAAACTGATAGCTTGCGGATGCAGTTCCTGTCAGGGTATCACCGGCAAGAGAAGGATTGCTGTGAAAAAAATTGACGTCGCGATCAGTGAGTGAAACATTCACACCACCTAATGCAGCAAGACGTGCATTATTGGGGACGTCCAAAAACCCAAAGGATTTTGTCGCCGCGATCTGTGCAAGCGACGTCGATGTGATTCCAACCCACATGTATAGTAAAAGTTTTCCCCGCACCGATTGTCTGATAAGTCTTTAAAATTCTACTGATAACAGAATTCAAAAGTAAGGAATTCAGACTGCAATCTTCTGTTCGACAAAGACAAACTTCATAGGTGCTTCTACGCGATCTTTAAGCAATGCAATCTTCAATACATCATCGACCGTTGAAACAAAATGAAACGTCAGGCCCTTGAGATAGTGCTTTTCAATTTCATCAACATCCCGTTTATTCTTCGCACTGAGAATTAGTTCCTTAATTCCGCTCCTTTTAGCAGCAAGGATCTTTTCCTTAATGCCTCCAACCGGAAGAACTTTGCCACGCAACGTGATCTCTCCCGTCATCGCTAGCTTCGCTTTAATTTTCCGTTGTGTGTAAATCGACGCAAGTGAAGTAAACATCGTGATGCCTGCGGAAGGTCCGTCTTTCGGAACGGCCCCGGCAGGAACGTGAATGTGAAGATCGTATTGTTGAAAAACGCGGTGATCAATTCCCAGCGTTTCGGCGTTTGATTTAAGGTAAGATAAGGCCGCCATCGCTGACTCCTTCATGACGTCTCCAAGCTGTCCTGAGATCGTCAATGTGCCCTTGCCTTTACTAAGGCTCGATTCGACAAAAAGAATTTCACCTCCAACCTGTGTCCATGCGAGTCCTGTTACCACTCCCGCAATTTCATTTCCCTGATATAGTTCTTCATCAAATATTTCAGCGCCAAGTACTTTCTGAACAACTTCTTCAGTAACCGTCTTATCAAATTTTTCCTCCATTGCGATCGATTTGGCAATGCTTCTCACCAGAGTGCCGAGCTTTCTTTCGAGATTTCTGACACCCGACTCACGCGTATAACTGTTGATAACTTTTGAAATCGAAGCCTTGGTAATCTTCACGTGAGAAGATTTCATTCCATGCTCTTTCAATTGTTTGGGAACAAGGTGCTTCGCGGCGATCTCCACCTTTTCTTCCAGCGTATAACCTGTTACCTCTATAATCTCCATACGATCACGAAGTGCTGGATGAATCGTATCAAGTGAGTTGGCCGTGGCAATGAACAGTACCTTTGAGAGATCGTATTCAACTTCGAGATAGTTGTCGCCAAAAGTATTGTTTTGCTCGGGATCAAGGACCTCGAGCAGCGCGGAAGAAGGATCACCGCGAAAGTCGGATTTTACTTTGTCGATCTCATCCAATATAAATACAGGATTTGACGATTGAGCTTTCTTGAGATTCTGCAGAATTTTTCCAGGCATCGCGCCGACGTAAGTTTTCCGATGTCCGCGAATCTCAGCTTCATCATGCACGCCACCCAAAGACATCCTCACGTATTTTCGCTGAAGTGCCTTAGCGATCGAACGACCAAGCGAAGTCTTGCCAACACCAGGAGGACCATAAAGACAAAGAATTGGTCCTTTCATATCTTTCTTAAGCTTTAATACAGCGAGATATTCAAGTATCCGTGTCTTTACTTTCTCCAACCCAAAGTGATCCTGATCCAAAATTCTCTTCGCACGCTTCAGATCAAAGTCATCGGTTGTGAACTCTCCCCATGGCAGATCCAGCATGAACTCTACATAGTTCATTGCGACAGGATATTCCGCTGCCATCGGATTTATGCGTAAGAGCTTGTCCAACTCTTTATTAAAGTGTTCGGCAACCTCCTTTGTCCACTTCTTACTCTCAGCACGCTTCCTCAGCTTTTCAATTTCTTTGTCAGGTCCGTCGTAACCTAGTTCGTCCTGCAACACCTTTATCTGTTGACGCAGGAAGTAATCACGCTGTTGCTGATCAATATCAGTGTGTACTTTCTTCTGGATCTCGTGCTTGATCTCAAGCATTTGAATATCCTTCAGCATGTACTGGAGGAGAAGAGTTCCCCGGTCAACAATGTTATTCGTTTCAAGTATTTTCTGCTTCTCGGAAACTTCCACATTCAAATTCGACGAAAGAAAATGAACTAGGAAGGCCAAGCTGGATATGTTGTCCAATGCAACCTGTGCTTCAATAGGTATCTCAGGATTGAGCTTGAGGATCTTTGTCGCAGCATCCTTTAAGGATTGAGCGAGCGCCAGAGTTTCTTTGCCGTTTGCATTCAACACAGGCTCAGGTCTAAGCTCTATGCGTGCGGTGAGATACGGCTCTTCCTGAACGAAATCTTTCACTATAAAACGGTTCTTCCCCTGAATAATAATCGTGGTATTCCCATCGGGAAGTACAAGCATTTTAATAATACGAGCAACCGTTCCGGTTTTATAAAGATCTTCGACAGTTGGTTCTTCTGCGAGAGCATTTTTTTGGGCAACTACTCCAATGATACGGTTCCCCTGATATGCTTTTTTTACCAGCTTAATTGACTTTTGCCGACCAACAGTTATGGGAATTACAACTCCGGGAAATAATACTGTATTCTTGATGGGAAGTATCGAAATCTCCTCGGGTAAATCCTCCGGCTTGAGGTCCAGATCCTGTTCAGGATTGATCAATTGTATGAGGTCATCCGATTCTTCCTGGACGATTTGTATAGGTAGAGCCTTAAACATGCTTTTTCAATGTCAAACTGACGTATTACCGGGGTCGGGGATGCGGTTTTATCAGGTGCGCCAATAGGACAATAGTAGTGCCAAGAGAGTTGTAAAAGAAGCAAAATTATGTCAACTTTATCCAATTGGTGTGATTTTTTACCAAACGGAGGTTCTGTGAAAACCCATTTTTTGATCTGTCTCACAGCCTTTTGGCTAATGGTTCACGCTCCGCTCATTGCCCAGAAACCATCAAAAAAGTTCAAACGCGGCGGAGTAGTGCAATTGGATGATAGCCTGACAAGCTACAGCCAATCTGACATTTTTGTTTTTCCAAATGTCAACAGGATCAAGTACTATTCTGATCCGGTCAAACTCGATCGTATTAAGAAATTGGGACCGGCGGGAGACGGGGAACAGCAATACGCTGAGATTAAGTCTTACGTGAAAAACTTTGGAGCTGATAATTTTTCCAGGGATACAAAATTAATTTGGGACCTGGGAAGGCTTTCAGAGAAATTCGGACCAAAAGGTGAAGCTGTCCTGCTTTACAAGCTTGTCCTGAAACATCATCCACAGGTTACTGATGCAAGAAAAGTAAAAAGTGAATTTGATTCGCTCATTAAAAATGAAGCCGACCTATACGTTCCGCTTAAACAATACTATGAGCTAGTTGAATATCGTAGGGAAATAGACACGTTGAGACCACCCCACGGCGTGTTACTGAACATGGGTGAATCGATCAATTCAAACAAGGCTGATTACGGACCAACTATTGGAAACGTCGATAACGTTCTTCTATTCACTTCGAAACGGAATGTTCACATAGACCCGCTCAACAAGAATTACAACGAAGATCTTTTTTACACGGTACGGAGTGACACATTGTGGGGATGGGCAGAGGAATTCAAGAAAATAAATACACCCTTCAATGAAGGATCTGCATGTTTGAGCAAAGACGGAAAGCAACTTTTTTTTGCGAGATGTAATTCACCCGGTGGGTTCGGGAGCTGCGATATTTTTGTGGCAGAACTCAAGGCTGACAGCACATGGGATGATGTAAGAAATCTCGGAGCGAACATCAATTCAAATGGATGGGATTCTCAGCCTTCATTGTCTCATTCAGGGGACACATTGTTCTTTGCCTCTGATCGGCTGGGCGGCTTTGGTTTTTCCGATATCTATTATTCGGTGAGGGCAAGTGACGGAACTTGGCAAAAGGCAATGAACATTGGTCCAATCATCAATACCAGAGGTTTCGAAGTAAGTCCGTTCTTTCATCACAAGTTCAATGTACTATACTTTAGCTCTAACGGTCAACCGCTTTCCTTTGGTGATTTTGACATCTACAAATCTTACAAGCGAATGCCCGCGTGGGACGAGCCGAAAAATATCGGGCCACTCGTCAACGGACCAGGCAGCGAATATTACTTTACTATCGACTCCGAATCAAACTATCTATACTATGCGCGGTCGATTCAGGATGATATCAACAACCTGGACCTTCATTCATTTCCTGTTCCGATGGAGGCGCAGCCCGAAGCAGTTGCAAAATTGAAGGGATCTCTTATCAATTCAGAAACAAAAAAACCTTTTAAGGGAATTGTTTCTGTCATCGATTTGGACAAAGGTGTCGAGGTCGCGCCGAAGTTCCTTCGGGAAGATGGATCGTTCGATTTTAATCTCATCAACAAGCGAAACTACCTGCTTATTATTCAAGGTGATGATTTCTTCAGGATTGAAGAGCTTTTCTTTATGGATGGCGATACTGAGATGAACCGCGAAGCAGAACCGATTGAAAGCAAGATCGCATTCAAGTCGCTGGAATTCGAGAATAGCAAGGCTGATATCCTTCCTGTGATGCATTCGGATCTTGATAAGCTTGCGAATTTTTTGATCGACCATCCGAGGTTCAATCTTAATATTTCGGGGCACACAGATTCTCAGGGAAAGGAAGATTCAAATCTACGACTGTCACAGGCCCGCGCCGATGCCATAAAAGCATACCTCATTTATCGTTTCAAGATCAACGCCGCAAGGATCGAAGCTCACGGTTATGGTAGCTCGAAACCTATTGTGTACGAAAAATCAGATGAGGACCGCAAACTGAACAGAAGGGTCGAATTTGATATCGCCAGAGATTAAATCAGCAGGTCAAATAATTGTCAGTGTGAACTTTTCGCCGGACTTGACGATCTTAAGCACTTCAAATGAGGGCTGAATCGCATCCTTTAACACACCCGAGGCATTGAAATTTTTTCCGCAGGTAGCTCCAGTGATGCTTAGCGTGTACTTGCTTTTTTTGTAGATCTCGAACAAACTTACTTTAACAGTGTAGGTGCCATCAGCAAGGATGCTTGTAAGGTCTATGTGCTCAAATTCAGATTTGTTATAGCTGGAGAGAATTTCGCCCTCATTGTTTACTACATCCAGATCAAGATCTACTTCGGTTAATGCCGTCGGTTCGTTCTTGCTGGTTGCCCATTTCAAATCGATTCTAAGGCCTTTAATATCCCTGATGATGTTGTGAGGTTCTTTCGGAGTATTGTCACATGAAGTTTGAGCAAGCACCGCAATGGCGAAAATTGCAGCCGAAATGGAGGTTTTTGAGACAAACATGGATTGGAGGCCGTTTTCAGATCAAAACATAAGCGCTGGAAAAAATTTGCATTACTGCCACAGCGCTTAGTTTGACTGTGAGACAAAGGTGATCATGGAAACGTTAGCAGATTTCGGGTTCAACCGATGGATAAGACCTATGTAAGTTTTTTAAAAAGGATATAAAAAAAGAAGGCCCGCCCGAACGATGGGATAGTTTTGCCGAAGCAGTATCCCTCGTTCGGATCGGGCGGGTCCGGGAATTTTCCGGACCTTCAATCTTTTGCAAACCTGTTTACTTCTTTCGTAGAATAATATCCCCATTATAGTTCTTCATGGTGAATTCGGGGCCACCACCATTAAGGTCTCCGCGTTTCCATTCGTCGATAACTATTTTGGTCATGTTGGACCCGGTATCCTTTCTCTGGACCGGACCGCTACTTTTAATTTCAAGATTGTCGAATCCTGAATAAATGTCGCCTTGCTCAGTTTTCATCTTAAATGTGGCTTTAAGAGCTGCAGGATACGTGATGTCGATATCGCCGTTGTAAGTCGAATACGACATCGGCGTGTTTTCCGTAACCTTATCAAACGTTACTTTGATACCTCCGTTATAGGTGGTAGCAACTACGGAGCCTGAAACATTCAAGGCCGTGATCTCACCATTGTAGTTTGTTAATGCAACCTGACCCTGAATATTTGAGACCATAAGGTCGCCGTCGTTGTAGGTTTTAACTTCAAGATCCATCCCTGAAGGAATCTCAATTTCCAGATTAAGCTTATTGTTCCATGAGTCTGATTTTACTGTGACCGTGTTAGAATTCTCTGCCGCCTCGAGGTCCATTCCGCCTCCACCAATCCTCTTTAAGCCATCCTTTGAATCGTGCTTTTCGTGGTCTTCATCATCCTTATCAGCTGTATATCGCACCAGCACATCCTTTCGCCCCGTTCCTTTTACCGTAATTGACCCGTAATTGATCCTGGCTTTCAACTTGCCACGCTTTGCTGGATCAGAGAGCGGAATGGTAAATTCATTTCCGCCTTGTTGCGCCCATGCCACCATAGGAAAAATTATCGGAAGGCTTGTAACAGCTAACATTGTTAACAGAATTAAAACTTTGTTTTTCATTTTATCTTTCTTTAAAAAATTCAACTTTTCTTTTTAAGGTCTTTTTTTTTGTGGCGGATCAATTTGTTTTTTCTTTCAGATATACGTTGCCATTAAATGTTTCGAAGTCGAGGAAGGTGTTACCACCTGATCCAATCTTGTACCTGTTCCCATTAATTTTGTATTTGATGCCTTTGTCTGAGGACTCTTTCTTTTCAAGTTGTACTGGGATATTTTCGAGCTTTTCAACATTAGTATAAAAACTTCCGTTAAAACTTTCAAAGCTCATGTTTGCGGCGAGACCACGCTGAAAGAGTGCGTTTATGTCGCCATTCAGACTATAGAACCTACAATCCTTCGTTGGATTGGTTACGTATTCCACATCGACATCGCCGTTAATAGTACTAGCTCTCGCTTCACGGACCAGCTTATTTAGTTTAATGCTTCCGTTGATGTTGTCGGCTTTCACTGCGCCAGACACACCAGTTATGGAAATATCGCCGTCGTTGACGGTATTAACGAGAACGTGAACCGAAGATGGAACCTTCACGACAAAATCCATCTTATAATCGAACTCGGTCCTACAGTTGCAGTTACAGTTGCCTTTGCCATTCCCGTTGCAGCACCAGTCATATCCCCAGCCGGCATAATGTTGTGAGCCGTTCCGTCGATCTGAATTATTTCTTCCGAATTGCGCGCCCGTGCCGTCAACAAAGAATATCAGGGTATCGGCTCGATCAATAACGCCAAGCTGAATGTCGGCTTTTCCTCTTTCAAGTCGCTCGTTTGTCTTTGCATAGATTGACTTGGTTACTTCAACCATGATCTTGTCGCCACTGTAGCCTTCAACTTTTACGCTTCCATTGATATTCGACACCAGCACCGCGTTGTCTACTCCTTTCTTTTCAAAGGTGAATTCCTTGGTGATTTTTTCCGTAAAAGACTGAGCCATGAGATGCATGGAGACAAGCATCAAGATTCCGGACATTGCAATTATCTTTTTCATACTGAATATTTTAATTTCTTGTTGTTATCAGATCAGGACCTTTAAACTCTCCTCGATCTTTTTCTTTACATCGGTTGGTGTATTCTCATTTTTTAAGATCTTCTCAAGCTCCTTTGCAGATGATTTAACTTGAAGTTGCGCCATCAATTCGGCGAGTGCGATCTGGACCAAGGGTGAATCCTGTTGAGAAATTGAACGTATCAATTCCTGACGGACTTTACCTTCGGCACTGTATGGCCTCAATGCATCAAGGGCTGCCAACCGCACATTTACATCGCTGTCATTATTAAGTGTCTGAAGCAAAGCCCCAGTGACTTTCTGACTTGCCTGATCCATCTCCTGAGTGAGACTTACGGCCTTAAGGCGATCCGTTACAGATTCTTTTTCAAGCAGCGAGAGCATCATAAGTTCCTTCAGATCACTCAACTCTTTTCTTACATCGTCGACGGAAGCGATCGGTTGTTCTTCTATTGCTGGAGTCCGTAAATAATAACCCGCAGCTATTCCAAGAATTAAGGTGGCAGACGCAAATGCAAGTCTGGGCGCAAATTCCGGCCATGCGAAAAAACTCTTCCAGGAAAATGTATTCGCAGGCTTTTTCTCTTTTCGAAGCATGTCATAGAACTTGTCGTCGAGCGAAAGCGATGGCGCAGGTAACTCAATTGAAAAGACGCGGTCTTCGAAAGCCTGTAGCTCATGCAGATCATCAATGTCAATGATCCCTTTTTCGATAAGTTGTTCGATCTCTTTCAACTCCGCTGGATCTGCCAGCATTGCGTTGTACTTGTCTACCAACTCTTTGATTCTTTCCGTCTTCATATCACATGTGTTTTTCTAATTGCTTGTAAAGGGCTTTCAATTCCTGCAAGGCTCTGAATACCTTTACTTTTACTGCGCCTTCTGAGCATCCGATGATTTCACCGATCTCTTTATACTTCTTGTCCTGATACTTGCTCATCAAAAGGATCTCTCTTTTGTCTTCGGGCAACCTGTCCATGGCCATGGAGAGCAATTGCAATTCCTCATTCTTCTGAAATTCTGTCGACCGATTTTCGTCTGAACCGAGGCGCTCTTCCCAGTGCTCCAAAGAATCTTTTTTCTGGATCTTGTTCTTCCTGATATTGTCATGTGTCACATTACTCGCTATGTGAAAT
>Ga0111538_10003323_pt1 | contig 22511 bp, 16 predicted proteins | sample SoiMethybrSBSTD1_FD_79669 | JGI IMG/M metagenome (GOLD analysis project Ga0111538, IMG submission 79669) | Bulk soil microbial communities from a Populus tree surrounding site in Tennessee, USA - Soil MetaG P. TD hybrid SBSTD1 (version 2)... | ecosystem: Environmental > Terrestrial > Soil >...
AAATTGGCGCACTGAGTGTAGAGCTGGAAGCCGATCAACGGCGCGCTGTTCGGGATCGGGAAGTTCCACGTCGCGCTGGTGCCGACGCCGACCACGGCGTCCGTCGCATCGAGGCTCACGCGCAGCGGGCAGCCCGGCATGCCGAGCCCGGTCAGGTCTACCGGCAGCGGCCCGAACCCCGAGATCGTGTTCGACAAGCCGATGATCATCAGACCGATCCCGAACTGCATGTTGTTGACGTTGAGCGACAGCGTGCCGCCGAGCTGCGGCAGGGTCGTGGCCACGAGGTGCGACTGGCCGACCGAGCCCGGGCAGCCCGGCCCGAACCAGCCGTAGCCAGCCAGGGAGGTCACGTTGTTCGTGCCGTAGTAGAGCGTGCCGCTCCAGGCGCGAGGCGTGTTCACGGTCGTCGTGGTCCCCTGGAACGGGCCGACGGTAGTCGCCGCGGCCGAACCCAGCGTCAGCGACAGGTCACCGTTGCCCACCGTGATGAGCGTGGTTTGCGTCGTGTAGCGCGGAACGATACCTACGTATCGCAGCGCCACGCCGTAGCTGCCGAACGGGAGGTACAACGGCAGCGGGAAGGTCGCCAGCGACGGTTGGTTGGCAACGGGGTTCGAGGTGCCGCTGGCCGTGGCGACCTGGGTCCAGACCGCGGGCGTGTACTCGCTGCCTGAGTAGCCCCCGAGCTTGAGATACGCGTTGACGGTGAACGGCGTGCTCACCGAGCTCGAGATCGAGTCGAAGGCGCTGATGTTGACGCCGAGCGGGTTCAACACGTTTACGTTGTAGTAGACGGTCCACAACGATGCACCACCATTGTTGGCGGCGAGGTTGGTCGAGAGCTGCTGGACCGGAACGACCGACTTCGTGACCTGCGAGATCGGCGAGCACAGGCGCGTCACCTTCAACGTCACGTTGACCGGGTTGGCGTTCGGGTAGACCCAGGCCGGGTTCTGCAGCGTGCTGTCGGTGATGCTGTCACCGTTGAGATCCCAGTCCCAGCTCGTCGCCGCCATGTTCGAAGTGTCCGTGAACTGCACCGTGAGCGGGCCAATGACCTGGCTGGTGAAGTTCGCCGTGATCTGGTCGGTCCTGATGTACGCGTTCCGCGTCAGCGTGCTCGGCGGGTGCGAGGCGTCGGTGACCGTCAGCGAGACATTGTAGTTGCCGCACGTGTTGTAGACGAACGACGGGTTCGGGGCCGTCGAGTCGATCACCGAGTCGCCGTCCAGATCCCACGCGTAGCTCGTGATGCCACCCGGGTCGCTCGAGAACGATTGGTTCGTGAAGTTGACCGCCAGCGGCGACGGACCACCCGTGACGTTGGCGCTGAAGCCCGCGAACAAGCCGTTGGCCGGCACGTAGGTGAACTCGGTGACTGCCCCATAGCTGGTGGCGACGGTACCAGTCGTCCCCGTGATGCCCGTCGTGTCGTAGACGCGGCTGCCCAGTGCCTGGCCTGCAGCCGAATGGTGGTCCGCCGCGCGGCTCACTCCGGTCCAGCCCGTGCCATTGAGGTAGATGTCGATGGTCAGGTCGCTGCCCGACGTCGGGTCGTAGAGGAAGTTCGTCGTCAGCGGGATGTCGATGTGCCACGGCACCACGACGCCCATGCCGGTGGTCGAGCCGCCTTGCACGGTGACCGGCCCGTTGAGCACGGTCGTGACGTCGGGACCGAGGTTGTTCGCGAACGTCGCGCTCGCGGCTGACCAGTCGAGCGGACTCGTCGCCATGTCGATCCGCACGTTCGGCCACGAACCGCCGGCCCACGTCACCACCGTGGCGCTCGGCTGGGTATAGGGGCGGTAGCGCAGCTTCGAGATGATGATCGGGCTCACGACACCCTGCGCCGTGAAGTGCGAGCTGTCGATCAGGAACTGGATGCGCATGCTCGCCGTGTTGCGCGCCCACGGGAACGAGTTGTTCGTGTTGCCAGGGGTACTCGTCAAACCGTTTGGCGTGACGAGGGTGAGCTGTGCCATTGCGGTCGTGGCGAGCGCGCCAACCGCGAGCAAGGAAAGGAAACGCTGCATGGAGCTTGTCCTGAGGTTGAGGATTGAGGTGTGCGCCCCTGGCAAGCAGGGAGCGCGAGGGGAAGACTAGAGAGAGGGAGACACAATGAAACCCTCTGCCGGCCGCGGGTGTGGGAGAAACAGAGACGGTACAGACGCGCGCCGAAATGCAGTCCTGCGCATTGCCCGCACGCTCGCCGATGGCAGTGAAGACTCGGCGCTTGCTCGCAGCCGCTCGCGCAGACACAGCGAAAGCCAAACGGCGCCCCCACCGCTGATTGCCCTCCGACGCATCGCACGCGACGCTCCGCGAATTCGCGATGACAGCGGCGATGCGCATGCTACCGCACAACCCGCACTCACTTGTACTCGCGCCGCGGCAGCTCGCGCCCGATGCGGGCGGCGTGCTCCTTGAGTGCTTTGTCCACGTCCGCTGCGGGCATGCCGACGAGATCGAAGAACGTGCCCTTGCGCAGGCCGCCGTTCTGCCGTTCAGCCACGAGCAGCTCGAAGGCCACGTCCTTGCGCTTGCCGCCATTGGCCTCGAGCAACCAATGCACCACGAGCGCCGCCTGCTGATACGCCTCGGCATACTCGTCCCACTTCTCCTTCTGCACGTGCGCGAACTGCTGCATCGGCATCAGCGCGCCCTTGCCGATCGCGTCGATCGCGATCGCGAGGTCGTTGTCGACGATCGTGCCGAACTTGCCGCTGCGCCCGTTCGGCGAGTCCTTCGCGACGAGACTCTCGAGATACGTGGCGAGTCCCTCTTCGACCCAATGCAGCGGTGGACCCTGGGCCTTGCCGCGCCACGCCGTCTTGAGCCGCAGGTCGAACTGCTGGTGCGCCCCTTCGTGGAAGAACGTCTCGCACAGACTCGTCGTGTCACCGGCGTAGAACTCGTGGTCGTAGTAGAAGTAGCCGATCTTCGTGCCCGAGTAGTAGAAGCCGAGCGCCGCCGCGGAGTCCGCCGGCTCGACGCCCTGCAACCGCAGGATGCACTCGTAGTCGACCTTGGAGCGGAACAGGTAGACCGTGCTCGGCTTGTTCAGTGTCCGCAGCGACTGTTTGGAGCTGGTCAGGAACGCATCCAACGCGTCGTAGAGGTCCTCGCACGCCCGCGCGAACGCGAACACCGTGCTGTGTGGTGCATTCGTGACGAAGCGGTAGTGGCGCGTCTGCAGTCCCCAGGCATCGACCCAGTTCTCGAGCTCCGCGGCCAGATCACCTCGACCCAAGAAGCCGCCGCCGAGCGCGCGCAGCAGCTTGCGAGCCTCCTGCTTCTCGCTCTTCGGCAGCACGCCGTAGTTGAAGATCGCGTCGTAGTCGAGCTTCAGCAGCGCCGCGAGCGCCTTCGGATGATCGGGATCCACCTCGTAGGCGCCGGCGAAGTTGCGTTCCGCGGTTTCGGTGTCGCCCGCGGCGAGCGCCAAAGCACCGAGCTCGTACATGGCGCCGGCGATCGGCTCCAACTCGCTGCGCGCGCGCTTGCGAAACGCCTTGCCGTTCTTCAGCGCGGCCTCGCGATAGGTGCGCACGAACTCGTCGGCGCCGAGGCTCTTCATGCGCGCCGTGAGCGAGGCAATCGCGTGGTTCGGCTCGACGCGCAGGATCGCGCCGGCGAACGAACCGGCTTCGCGCAGCAAGCCGAGGTCGAACGCGGCCTTCGCCAATTGACTGCGCGCTGCCAGGAGCCGCGCAGCGACCTCGGTCTCGGCAGGCGAGCGTGCTTCGGGCTGTTGTGCACCTGCCGTGGCGAGCAGCGACAGCAACGACAGCAGCGTCAAGCACCTTGCGTGCGAACCGGATCTCATGACAGTTCCCTACTGCGCCGCGTGGCCCGGCGCGAGAGGGGCCTCGCTCGTCGCACAGAAAAGCCCGGGGCGAGGTGGGACTGCGAAGACATCTGCGTTACGGGCGCCCTCCCGGCAGCCCCCGCCACGCTCTTCGACGAAGAGTTCGCACCCCGCCACTCCGACCATGAACGACATCGCGACCTCCGACCGGCGCCTCTGGCTCAAGCGCGCCGGCAGCGGAATCCTCGGCTTGGGCGCCAGCAGTCTCCTCCTCTCCGAAGCGCGCGCCATCGCGCCTCTTCCGCCCGCCCCGCCGCGGCGGCTGCCTGCGATCGCGCTGCACCCCGCGGCCCAGGAGCTGTTGCGCGTGCACGCCTCGCGTCTCGTCGCGAGCCCGACTCCGAGCACCACGCTCGGCCCGTACTGGCTTCCCAACATGCCGGTCCGTTCCGACATCACGCTCGGCCAGACGGGCATGCCGGTCAAACTCTTCTACCAGGTGCTCGGCGTTGGCACGCTGCAGCCGATCCAGGGCGCCGCAGTCGACCTGTGGCAAGCGAACGCCTGTGGCGTCTACTCGGGCTTCGCGTCCCAGGGCACGCAGGGCCAGACCTTCCTCCGCGGCGTGCAGCCGACCGACAGCAACGGCATCTGTGTCTTCGACACGGTCTTCCCGGGCTGGTACGTGGGCCGCACCGCGCACATCCACGCGCGCGTGCGCCCGACGCTGACCGCCGCGCCCGTGCTGACGACGCAGTTCTTCTTCGGCGAGCTGCTCGGCGCGCCGGGTCTGCAGATCAACCCGGTCGTCTATCAGTTCATTCCCCCATACGGAACCTGCGGCGCGCCCCAGACCCTCAATCAGAACGACGGGATCTACAACCCCGCGCTCTCGCAGATCGCGCTGCTGCGACCCGATGGTCCGCTCGGGCTCTGGGCAGGCCTCGTGATCCTGATCTGACGCGGCATACGATCGTCGCCGCATGACCAGCGACGACGAACGCCATCTCCTCCGCCACACCGTGGCCACGCTCGCCTACCGCGCGGGCAAAACGCTGCGCGACTTCCCTCCCGAGTTCGCCGAGCGGCGCGTGGCGCCAACCACGCGCACGCCGCTCGAGCTGCTCTGTCACCTCGGCGACCTCGCGGAATGGGCGACCGGCCTCGCGCGAGGCGACCCGACCTGGCGCGCGGCGCCGCCCGCAGCGTGGCCCGCAGCGCGGCAGCGGTTCTTCGACGGCCTCGGCACGCTCGACACCGAGCTCGCGCGCGGCGCGCCGCAGAGCCGGCCGCTGCCCAAGATCTTCCAGGGGCCGATCGCCGACGCGCTGACGCACGTCGGCCAGCTCGCGATGTTGCGCGGCATGCTCGGCGCGCCGATCCGTCCCGAGAGTTACGGCCGCGCCGACATCGCGGTCGGCCAGGTCGGGTTCGACCAGCCGCCGCCGCGCGCCGAGTTCGACGGAGACGCGAGCCGCCCTGCGTCCTGACGCCCGCGCTGCGAACCTGCGCGGATCACGTTCTTGCCAGAATGCAGCTGTCTGGGCAGGGGCAACGGTCTACGCTCCGCGGCCATTGCCGCAATGCGCGCCGACGCGCGCGGCCGCGAGGAAACGAGAACGACCATGATGATGGGCATCGGTTTGGCAGTGGTGACCTTGGGGGCCATCCTGCGCTGGGCGATCGACAGCAGCGGCGACCAGTTCGATCTGCAAGTCGTCGGGTTGATCCTGATGATCATCGGCGGCATCGCGTTCCTCACCGGCGCGGGTCTCGAGTTCATGAAGCGGCGCGCCGCTTTCCCGCCGCACATGCCGCATCCGGGCATGCCGCAGCAGCCGCCGGCCGGTGCTCCGCAGGGTTACCCACCGCCGCCATATCCGCAGCAGCCGCCAGCCGGTGCTCCGCCAGGCTACCCACCGCCACCGAGCTACCCGCCGCAGCAGCCGCCGGGCTACCGGCCGCCCCCCACCTCGCCGCCGAAGCCCCCGTACTCGGCGCCGTGATGTCGGACGCGGCGGCCGCGTGATCGGCGATCGTGATGGGAGCGCCGCCGGCGGCAGACCATCGCATCAACCACCGTCGCCGCCGCGCGCGTGCAGCATGCGCACGGTCGCGATCGTGTCGGCGTCGGCGGCGGTCTTGTCGTCGCGGTAGCGTTTGACGCGCGCGAAGCGCAGCGCCATGCCGCCCGGATAATGCGGGCTCGTCTGCACGTCGTTGAACGCGATCTCGACGACGAGCTCGGGGCGCACGAACACGACGTGCCCTTCGCGGTGCGTCTCCCGCGCGAGCAGTGCCGCGGTCTGCGTCCGCAGCATCTCGTCGGTCAGCCCCTTGAACGTCTTGCCGAGCATCACGAAGCCGCCCGTGTCCGGATCGCGCGCGCCGAGGTGCAGGTTGGACAGCAAGCCGCGCCGGCGCCCGCTGCCCCATTCCGCAGCGAGCACGACGAGGTCGAGCGTGTGCGCCTGCTTGATCTTCAACCAGCTCGCGCCGCGGCGCCCCGCCGCGTATGGCGCCGCGGGGTCCTTCGCCATCAGGCCCTCGTGGCCACGCGCGAGTGCATCGGCGAGGAACTGCTCGGCGGCCGCGAGGTCGGCCGTGACGAGACGCGGCACCAGGCTCGACGCGGCACACACCTCGCGCAGCGCGGCGACACGGGCCTCGGTCGGCGCGTCGAGCAGGTTCTGGCCGTCGCGATACAGACAGTCGAAGAAGAACGGCGACAACGCGCGGACCTGCTCGCCGAGCGCCTTCATCGTGTCCTGGAAGCGCGCGGGCCGGCCGTCGGCGCCGAGCGCGATCACTTCGCCGTCGAGCACGAACTCGCGCGCGGGCAGCGCGCGCACGAGCGCCGCGACATTCGGCAGCGAGCCGGTGATGTCGTTCTGCGTGCGCGAGAAGATGCGCACGTCGTCGAAGCACCGGTGCACCTGCATGCGCACGCCGTCGAGCTTCCACTCGAACGCGGCCGTCGTCAGCTGCGCGAGCGCGTCCGCGACGTCGGCCGCGGGGCTCGCGAGCATCGGCTGGATCGGCCGCAGCAATTGCAGGTCGAAGCGCCCGACGCCTGCAGCACCCTCGGTGAACGCCGCCGTGACGACGGCGAGCAGGTCCGATGCGAGCATCTGCGCGCGGCGGATCGCCGCCGGCGGCAGGTTCACCGCGCGCGCGATCGCGTCGAGCACGAGGCTCTCGAGCGCGCCCTGCCGCAGCTCGCCGGTCAGCAGTCCGGCGAGGAACTGCTGCTCCGGTTCGGTCGCGCGCGCGAACAGCGCGGCGAGTTCCTGCTGGCGGCGTGCCGCGGAGCCGGCGCCGTGCAATGCCGCGACGGCCGCGAGCACGCCGTCGACGTCGGCGAGTGTCAGCGTCGCGGTCGCGGCCGGCGAGCTCGCGAGCGCATCGCGGACCTGGGCGAACCCGACGCCGATCTTGTCCTGGCGCAGCTGTCCGGCGAGCCAGAGCGCCGCGAGCGGACGTTCCGCGGCGGCGGCGGCGACGAGCATGGCGGCGATCGCCTCGGTCTTCTTGCTCCGCGCGCGCGTCGCCGCGACCGCGTTCGAGCACGCCACCAGGTCGGCCAGCTGCATGGGCGAACGTTAGTGTCCGCCTGGACACTTGGCGGCGAGAAGCCGTTAGATTGCTGCGGTGCGAGCTCGTGTTCTCACGTTCGTCTCGAGCAGTGGATCCCTGCTGCTCGCGGCATTGCCGTCGCTCGGCTTCGCCGGTGCGCAGCAGCCGCCCCCGGCGGGCGCCGTGCTGCGCGAGGAGCTCGCGCGCGCCGTCGCAGCCTACTTCGCGGCCGACGAACGCGCTGCGGCGACGACGCTCGCGGGTGTCGTGAAGCTCGCGCGTGGCAACGAAACGCTGCTCGCGGAGGTCGTGCGCAGGAAGTCGTTCGTGCCGGCGACCGCCGAGGTCGACGCGCGCGGCGCGATCGATGCGAGCTACCGGTTCGTCGCGGGCACCGCGGCGTCGGGCCAGGAACACAACGAAGCGCGGCTCGTGGGACCGGCCAGCGCCGACACTCTCTTCCCGCTCGTCGTCTACGTGCCCGACGCCACCTCGACCGTGCACTTCGACCCCGAGCTGAGCGAGCAAGGCACCCGCGCGGGGCGCTACGTGTTCCTCGTGCCCGACGAGAAGCGCGACAACAAGTACGCCCCGTCGGTGCACGAACACCGCCGCCACGCGGGTCCGCTGCGCACCCTGCTGCTCACGCTGCCGATCGATCCCGATCGCGTCTACATGATCGGCTCGGGGCGCGGCGGTCATGCGACGTGGGACGTGGGCTTCCTGGCCGCGGATCGCTGGGCCGGCATCTTCCCGGGCAACGGCGGCCTCGTGCACGAAGGCGGGTGGAAGGCGAGCGGCGGCGTGTTCCTGACCAACGCCCGCAGCTTCGCGACCTTCACGGTCTTCAACACGACGTTCGACCACGGTCTCGAGTCGTGCCGCTACGCGGTCCAGAAGTTCGGCGAGTGGAACTACCGCATCGACGCGCACGAGGAGCAGCAGATGCGGCACATGGGGATCGGCGAAGCGATGGCCAAGCTCGCGCCCGTCGCCCGCAACGCGCACCCGCGGCGCATCGAGAAGCGCTTCAACCACGTCGAGGACGGCGGCCACTACTGGCTGCGCGCGCTCGATCGCAAGCCGAAGGAATGGGACCCCGCCGCGAAGATCATCGTGCAGGGCGACTGGCCCGCCGATCGCGACAAGCAGCTCGAGGTCGTGTGGGACGCGGTGCGCAAGCAGTGCGGCTACCTCGCGGGCACCGCCGTAGCCAACCGCATCGACGTGACCGCGCAGGGCGTCGGCCACGTGCGCGTCTACCTCGATCCGGAGCTCGTCGACTTCGGCGAGCCGGTGACGGTCGCGCTGAACGGGAAGGTGGTCCGCACGCTGAAGCCGGTGATGCAGCCCGAGGTGATGTTGCAGCGCGTGCGCGAGACCGGCGACACCTCGTGCCTCTACTGGGCGTTCGTCGATCTCACGATCGGCGGGTGAAGCAGCTCTGCTGCCGTTGCGCGTTCACTTGCGACGGAAGATCAGCTTCATCTTCCTCACGCCCTCCCCCTCCTCGATCGCGAACGAGCCATTGCTGTAGTCGACCGTCTTGCTGTCTTCCTTGCCGGTCTTGTCCTTCGCCGTGATCGTCAGCTTGTTGCCGGCGAGCTTCCAGGTTCCGGTCGATGTCTCGTCCACCTTGCTCCCGAAGAACTCGGCCTTCATGTTCATCGTTGCCGTGCCGTCGGCCTTCAGCTCGATGGTGCTGTTCATGGAGCTGACCATCTGGTCGAGCATCTTGTCCGCCGCCGCGGCCGCATCCTTGTCGGCCTTGGCATCCGCTGGCATCGCAGCGGCCATCGCCTGCTTCACGGCAGGTTTGTCCAGCTCGTAGGTGCCGGCGGCACTGCCGCCGCTGCATGCGACCACGAACAGAGAGAGAACGAAGAGAGACGGGGCAAGGAGCTTCTTCATCCCGGCACGATGCCGAGTGCGTCGTGACTCTGCCACGGCGACGCGGGGAATCAGCAGAGTTGGCGCAAGACTCCAAGGACCGCGGCTCGCGCGTCATTCGGCGCGGAGTCGCCGCAGCGGCGCCGGGCGCTTTTCCGCGACGATCACGTCACCGCCGACTCCGGTGTCCGCCCGCGCGTGCACCACGTGCCGCACGAACGTGAACAGCAGCCACGCGGCGGTCGCGAGCAGCAGCCATGCCGGCATCACTTCGCTGGCAATGGCCCCGACCAGCGCGACACCACCCGCCGTGGCGAGCACGGTGATCGCCGCGCGCACGACGCCGCCGGTGAGCCAACCCTGCAGCGCGGCCGGAATGCGCTCCATCGGCACGAACGCGAACAGCATCAGCCACACGCGCATGAACGGACCGGTGTCCATCGTCTTCCACGTCATCAGATGGAACGCGAGCGCCGCCGGCAGGAAGAACCAGCGCGTGCGCGGCCACACGAACACCAGCGGGAACGCAGCCTGCACGAAGACGACGCCGATGCTCTGCATCTGGCACCAGAACGCACTCTGCGCGAACGCGCGCGACCAGACGGCGTCGTGCCCGAGCATGATGCCTTGCAGCGTGTAGCCGTTGAACCACTCCGGTCCACCGAGGATCACCTTCGAGAGCCCGGCGCCGCAGTAGCCGATCGCGAGCGTGACCTGCGTCAGCACGATCGGCATGCCGCTCGTGAGTTGCTGCTCGGGCTGCGGCACGCCGCGCCGTCGCCGCAACCATCGCCGCAGCACCGCGTCGAGCGACACGGCGGCGCCGACGCGAGCGAACGGCAGCGCGGCGAGCGCGAACGCGAGCGCGACCTTGTCGTGGTGCGGCTTGCCGAACGAGTAGCCGAAGCAAGTCCACGCGTAGAACGCGATCGCGCCGACCGCGCACGACAGGCGCGACGCGATGCCGAGCGCGCCGCACACGAGCGACAGGATCGCGACCGCCAGCAGCGCGCGCGCCGCGTCGACGCCGATCGGGCCCACGCCGAGCACCTGGAACAGATACAGCGGCGCCCACGGCCGCCCCTGCGTGCCGGCACTGACGTTCGCCGCGTCGGTGAGCACAACGCCCGCCCACAGCAGCACGTCGTAGAGTGCGACGGCGCACACGAGCGCGCGGAACGCGCCGAGCCGCTCGACGGGCACCGGCGCGTGGAACCACGCGTCGAAGCGACGCCAGGCCGATGCGGGTGCGAAGCTCACCGCAACCACCGCACGAGGATCGTCGGCGCGACGTCGACCGGCCCGTCGGCCGTGAGCCGGATGCGACCATCGCCGACCAGAAAGCCCGCGAATGGCGCTTCGCCGGGCACGCAGCAGCGGTCGAGATGATCGAGGAACTCGCAACACGCGCGGTCGCCGCCGTGCAAGGTCTCGGCGAGCATCTGCCAGGAGCCGTCCTGCAAGACGCCGGCCTCGTCTATCGGGCAGCGGCTGCCGTCGGCCCGCAACGCGACGATGTGCGGCCGATACAGCACCGAATTCTCGCGATACGTCTCGGTGTACATCGAGAAGCCGATGAACGGCCAGGCGCGCCCGTAGCCAAGGCACGCCGCGAGCAGCTGCAACGCCACGACGCCGAGCAGCGCCGCGCGACCGGCGGAGCTCGCGATGCGCCGCGACAAGCTCGCGCGCGGATCGAAGGTGCGGAACGCCAGCACGAAGAGCAGCAACGCGGCCGCCGCGGCGACCGCCGGCAGCACGCGCGGGGCGAGCATCAGCGGCAGCGGCACCTGGACCGTGTACTCGGCGACGAGCTGGCGCCGCAGGTCGCGATCGACAGCGTGCACCTCGACGACGTGGGTGCCGGGCTGGAGCCCCCGCAGCGTGTCACCGTTCAGCGGCTCCAGCAGGTGGTGGTGGCGCCGCCGCTGCCGCAGAGTGGCGCCGCCGAGCGCGTCGACGCCGAGCCGCACTGCCGCGGTACCGGTCGTCGACGCCACCAGTTCCTCGCGCACGACGCCGCCGCGCGCACGAGGGCACTCGCCACGGTCCGGCGTGTAGGCAAACACCCCGGCGGCGGTCGAGAGCAGCACGCGCCCCGAGCCGCCGTCGCACACGCCGCGGAACGGCGGCGCCGGCACGCCGTCGACTGCGCCGAACGTGCGGCCGAAGCAGAAGCTCACGTCCATCGCCGCGAACGCCGTGTCCGTGCACAGCCACAGGCGCCCCTTGCCGTCGGCGAACACGCCGCGGATCGCACCGGGTGGCACGCCGTCGCGCACGTCCGCGGGATCGAGCACGAGGTGCCGGTCGTCGAGCACGAACAGTCCGTTCTCGGCGCCGGCGAAGACGGTCCCGTTCTCGTCGCGCGTGATTGCGTGCACGCAGCCGGTCGGCGCCGTGCGCGCGACCGTCAGCCGTTCGGCGCCGCGCACGACCAGCACGTCGCCGCCGACCAGTTCGAGCCGCAGGTCGGTGCCGAGCTGGATGCTCTCGGCCGGCGCAGGCACTGCGTCCACGGACCCGAACGCCGGCTCTTGGGCCGAGCCGAGAACGGTCAGCAGCAGGCAAGCGAGCCGTCCTTCCATACGCCTCGAACGATAGCGCGCGCGATCGACTTCGGGGGCCTGTCCCCTTGTCGGGGTCGCGGGACTAGCATGCAGGTGGTTGCCAACCGGGTCGCTCTGACTATCCACGCACGAGGCCACCTCCATGCGAGACGTCACACACACGAGAAGCGCCTGTTGCAGGCGGAGTCGACCACGCAACGGCGCGATGGTCGCGCTCGCGGTCCTCGGCGTGCTCGAGCAAGCGTCACCGCAGGAGCCCAAGTCGGCGCGTGCGGTGGTCAGCGTGGATCCGTACACCGAGGCAGACCCCGCGGCGATGGCGAAGGCGGGCTACGTGTCGTTCGCGCCGTTCACGTTCGGCAACCGTGTCGACACGCGCGACGTCATGACCCTGCTCGGCGACGAGCAACTGCTCTGGGTCGAGACAGCGCACTTCAAGATCGGCTGCGCGCTCTCACCGCTGCAGTTGCGCGGCGAGCCCGACTGGGTCGAGAGCACGAAGAACGAGCTCAAGCGGCTCAAGAACAAGTTGCCCAAGGTGCGCGCCGACACAAAGGAGCTCGATCCGTGGCTGCGCACCCATCTCATCGCGCAACGCTGCGAAGAGCTCTACGCCGAGGTCCAGGACAACCTCGGGGTCCGCGACGACACCTTCACCGCGGCAACCGGGCACGACGCCAGCGATCCCGAGAAGTTCTGGGGCCTGGGCGCGTATCTGGGACTGCAGCAGAAGTACGCGGTCCTGATCCCATCGCGAGCTGCGAGCCTGGCGCGCTTCACGAGGGCCTACCAAGGATTCGAGACGGATCGTCCGCGGCGCTACTTCGACCTGCGTTACGGCCAAATGGTCTTCGCCGTAGCCGAGGAGACGTCGAACGGACTGCTGAAGAACGACTTCGCGCTCCACACGCACCTCGCCTACAACCTCGCCTACACGCTCTACACTTCCTACCGTTGGTTCGGCCACGACCTGCCGCCGTGGTTGATCGGTGGGCTCGCGCATTGGCATAGCCGGCGGATCTGCCCGCGCTTCCCGGCCTACGAGCGGGAGATCGACGACCCGAAGCTCGAGCAGCGCGAGTTCTGGAAGTGGGACGAGCGTGCGCCGGGGTTGCTGCGCAACGGCGCCTTCGAGTCGATCGAAACCCTGATGCGGCGACCCACGATGACCGAGTTCGGCATGGAGCAGCACATCCAGTCGTGGGCCTTCGTCGACTTCCTGATGGCGACGCGCAAAGCGGCCACGATGAAGTTCCTGCACGACATGAAGGACCCGTTCCACACCCTGCGGCGGCTACCGAGCCAAGAGGAGCTGCTCGATCGGGCCAAGACGTGCCTGCAGAGTGCATTCGGGCTCGATGCGGCCGGCCTCGAGGCTGCGTGGAAAGCGCACTTGTTGCGTGCTCGATCGAAGAAATGAGCGGGGGCACGTTGGCAGCGCGTGACCGACGGCCTGCGTGCGCACGTCGGCGAATCCGCGATCAGCGGCCGAGCTTCACCTCGAGCGACACCGCGCCTTCTCCGGCAGGAACCTTCAGCGACGACGACAGCTCAGGACCCGGTTCGTTCGACACGTGAACGGTGAACTCGTCGGGCGGCGCCACGTCGATCTCGACGACACCTTCCGCGTCGCTCGCCAGCGCGCCCGGGCGTTGGAAGTTGGCTGCCTCGATGCGCACGCGGCGATTGCGCAGCAGCTCGCCATCGTTGCCGCGCACGACCAGCCGCAGGCGGCGCGTCCTGCCTTCGATGCGCAGCTCGCGCGTCTCGCCGGCGCCGAGCGTCCAGCGATCGGGCAGCGGCAGGATCACGTGCCCGGGTCCGGGCTGCGACGGGATCGCGAGCTGGGGACCGATCACGCCCGGTGCGACCAGCGTGCGGAAGCGGCCGTCCTTGCCCGTCGCGACGCGCACGGACACCAGCGGCTCGGGTTCGAGACGACGCAGGAAGAACTGTCCGTCGGCCACCGGCACGCCGTCGAGCAGCACGATGCCCGTGGCCACGGCGGGCAGGAACGCGCCGACCGCGAACTCGCGTTCGATCACGCTCCCCCCCACCGCGTCGATCTCGCCGAGCGCGTGGCCAACCGCACCCGTGTGCACCTCGTTGCACACGAGCCAGCCCTCGAGCCGAAGCGACGCGACGCCGGTCGGCAGCGGGCCGAGCGTGAACGTGCCGTCGGCCGACACCTCGCCCCGAGCGATCACGCGCGCGCGTTGCCGCGGCGCGCCGGCCACGGTGGTCCGCGCGACCACCGCCAGGCGCCGTTCGAGCCTCTGCTCGCCGAGTCCGAGCCCGGGCAGCGCCTCGACGGGCACGAGCCGCCCGCGCAGCACCGACGCGGCTTCGAGCACGATGCGCACGACTGGCTCGCTCGCGGCGACGACGACCTCGCGCGCGAGCGGCAGGTGCGTCTTGCATCGAGCCTGCAGCAGGAAACGCCCCGGCGGCGCGCTGAAGCTCGCGACCCCTCGAGCGTCCGTCGCGCCCGACGCGATCGACACCTGGCGGCTGCCGCGCAACGCCGGCGAACGCGCTCCGCGCAGCCGCTGCGAAGGCAGCTCCACGTCAGGCTTCGCTTCACCGAAGCCGACGAGCAGATCGACGTCACAGCCTGGCACGCCCGTACCCGCGGCATCGACGACCTCGACGCGCAACGCGACGCGATCGGGCACGCGCATGATCCATTCGCCGGGCGGACCGTCGCCGACGACGAATCGTTCGGGACCGGCGACCTCGAGTGCCTCGTCGCGCGGCACCACCAGCAACACGTGCTCGCCGCGCCGCAGCCCCTCGAGCACGACGCCGCCCTCGACACGCTTCAGCCTGGCCGCCGCGTAGTCCATCCACGTCTTGTTCGCACCCGTGAGCTGGCCGTAGAGCAGATCGAACGCCTCCACGCGTTCGCCACGCGCGTCGACGGCGCGCACCGTGGCGGCAGCGAGCGGCTGCATCACGACGACGACGTCGTGCTGTCCCCACGCCACCCACTGGCCCTCCTGCGGCCGCACGTGTTCGAGCCGCGGTGCACTCGCGCTCAACTCGACGCCGGCCTTGCCGCGATCGAAGTGCGGCGGACCACGGTGCAGCACGAACGTGCCCTCGGGACCGCTGTTGGCGCGGCCTCGCGCGCCTTCCCCGTATGCGGACAGCGCGACGCCCGCGAGCGGCAGGCCCGCGCGGTCCACGACGCGGCCCGTGATCGACTTCGCGGGGTCGGGCCGTTCGACTTCGACGCGGACGAACTGCTCGCCACCTTCGGCCACGCGCACCTTGCGCGGCGCGATCAGCGCACCGGTGCCATCCACCGCGACATACCATTCGCCCGCCGCCACACGCTCTGCCATCGCGAACTGTCCACGCGCATCGCTCGACGCCGCGTGCGAGTTCGAGAAGGTCATCGGCGACGGTTCGGCCCCGATCATGAGCAGCTGCACGTAGACCTCGGCCACCGGCGCACCGGTCGCGTCGACCACTTCACCGCGCACGCCGGCCGTGCGCGTCATCAGGATGTCGCCGAGGTCCCACGAACCGTTGGCCTCCGCGCCTTCGCGCCGCCCGCTCATCGGCGCGCGTTCTCTCGAAGTCGCCTCGAGCCGCAGGTTCTTCTGCCCCGCGAACGCAAGACGCAGCTCGAAAGCCCCGTCGCTACGGCTCGCGCCCGCGGCCACCGACTCGCTCTCGGCAGTCGGAGCGGCCGCGCCATCGTCTTCGAAGACGCGCAGGCTCGCCTGCAGCGGCTCGCGGCTCTCGGCAGCGAGACATCGGCCGCGCACGAGCAGCTCCGCGTCCTTCGCAGCGGGCGGCTCCGGTGCCTTGCGCACGGGTCCACTCGCATCCGACATGTTGCGCGTGCCTTCACCGGTCGCGACGTCCGGCACGGCAACTCGCGGCGCGTCCGCAGGCGCAGCGGGGGGCTCCACCTCCCGCCAGGGTCCGAGCCACCACGCGGCTGCAATCCCGGCCACCGCGACGAGGTACACGACGAGCCGGAAGGGACGAGGTTGCGGCATGCTGTGCCTACGATGGCCGCGCCGACATTGCAGGGAAAGCGGCAAGAAGTCCGCCGCCACGGATAGCAGCCTGGTCGCGGTTCGACCGGCACTACGATGGCGGCCATGCACAGCGCCGCCGTTCCACTCGTCGCCCTGACGCTGGTCGCCGCCCTCTCGTCGCAGGAGCAACCGGCCCCCGCGCGCGAGCAACGCGTCGCGGTCGTGAAGATCGCGCTCGCGACGCAGGACCCGATCGACATGGCGTTCGGCGCGGTCGCGGCCAAAGCCGCAACGTTCCACGGCGCCAAGGTGATCGACTGGGACGGCCGCGACACGAAGGCCTTGTGCGCGTTGCTCGCGGACGCGAACGCGCCGACCGACATCCTGTTCTTCGTGCGCCCCGAGCGCTTCCACATGATGCTGCATCGCAGCATCCTGCTGTCGCTCTGCGACCTCGACGGCGATGCGCTGCTCGACGCGACGTTCGGCTACATGACGGCGCGCGACGCCAAGACGCTCGACGGTCTGTGGCAGCGCACGGAGGCGATGCACCGCGGCGGCCTGCGCTCACGCGTCTGGCATTCCGTCGGCGTGACCACGGGCATGCGCTCGACGACCTACCCCGGCCATCGCTCGGAGCTCGAGAAGGCCGCCGGCTTCGAGGGCGACAGCTTCTACTTCGGCTGCGTCGAGAACGACCCCGACGTGCGCAAGTTCGTCGCGGCGACGATGCCGAGACTCGCAGAGGCGTCCGTGCTGACCTTCAGCGGCAACGGCGATCCGCAGGGCATCTGGCTGTTCGAGGGCAAGCGCAACAGCAAGCGCGAGCTGCATTGGGACTACGAGCCGCAGCGCGTCGGCAGCGATCCCGACGGCGCGATGCCGCGCGTGCTCGCCGATCAGGTGCGCGCCCAGACGCTCGCGAGTCCCATCGTGTGGAGCGGCACATGTCACTGTGCGGCCACGCACGACGTCTGGCTCGAAGGCGACATCGTCTCGACGTTCGGCAAGGCAAAAACCGGCACCGTGCACGAGCTGCCGCTCGAGCAGAGCCTCGGCCTCGCGTTCCTCGATGCGGGTGCCTGCGCCTTGCTCGCGCCCGTGGGTCCGAACCACGGCCTCGCAGTGCTGCGCGAGACCTCGTTCGCGCTGCAGCACGGCGCGTCGCTCGGCGAGATCCTCAAGTCGACCTACGACGACGTGCTGCTCGCAGCGAAGGGGCCGCTGCGCCTCGACCTCGCGGTCGACGGCGTGATCCAGAAGAACGGCGAACACGTGATGCAGGGCGGCGGCGCGAACCGCGTGCTGCTCGGCGATCCCACGCTGCGGCCGTTCCGCGCCACGGCCGATGCGCGCGAGACGGTCCGCGTCGAGCCGGCCAAAGACGGCGCGTTCACCGTGCACGTCGAATGGGCCGCGGGTTTCCACGCGCGCGGCTGGGACATGTTCGGCACCGACCGGCAGCGCGGTGCTTCGGTGCCCGTGAGGATCGCCGCCGACACGCTGCTGCCGGCGTCGTGCACGAACGTGCGCGCCACCGTGCGCGGCTCGCTCGCAACGGGCGAAGAACTGCCGCTCGTACTCGGCCACGCCGTGCTCGAGACGTTCGCGGGCCGCCGCTGGCTGCACTTGCAGGCGAACGGACCGCGCGACGCCGTCGAGGGCAAGGCGCTGCGCGTCGCCTTCGAAGTCGCACCGGCCAGGGACTGACACGGGCAGACCCGGTCCCGTCGAGCCACGCCGCAGGGCTAGAATCACGGCGTGCAGGAAGGGCTGCAACGCGAGCAACCAGTAGCTGGCGCCCGTGCGTCCGCGTGGCGCACCTTCGTGCGCATCGCCTGGGGCGCCACGTTCGCCTACGGCGCGATGCTGCTGTGGCAGGGCTTCTGCATCACGGGGCTCGGCCCCTGGTCCACGCGCGGTATCGAGTTCTTCGTGCTGGTGCCGTTCGCAGGGTTCCTGCAGATCATCGCGGCAGGCCCGCTCTACCGGTCGTCGCCCGCATGGGCGCGCGACTGGTTCCTCGCTGGCGCGATGAACATGGGGCTGTTCGTGCCCGCTGTGTGGGCTGGCCACCACGTGCGCATGTTCGCGTTCGAACTTGCCGGGGAACGCGCTGCTCCGCTGGTCGCCGCGATCGAGCGCCACATCGCCGAGACCGGCTTCGCGCCTACGAGCTTGACGAGCCTCGTGCCGCGCTGGTTGCCGGAGCTTCCGGAACGTGTGCCGCCGTTGGAAATCGCCGTGCCCGGGTACGAGGACAACCCGTGGATGCTCCGCGCGTCGGTGCCGAGTGGCTTCATCAACTTCGACCAGTTCGTCTACCTGCCGAACCAGAACTACCCCGAGCAGGGTTGGGGCGGCTCGTTGCAGCGCCTCGGGCGCTGGGTCTACCTGCACGAGTGAGATCGGCGAGCGCGTGCAGGCAGTGGATTCATGGAACGAGTCGCGCGTGCCGCGTTACCGTCGAAGCGCGCAAGCGCTGGCCGGTTGGGGCGCACGGCCGTTCCAGCTATGTTTGCCGGAGAAGAAGCCGTGTCCACGAAATCGGAGCAGGCTCGAGATGCGCCAAGAGGAGCTGCTCGAGCCACAGGTCCACCAATGCAACAGATCAGTCTGCGCGCTCTCTCTGCCACCTTGGTCCTGGTCCTGGTTGGTGAGGCCACGGCACAACGCACGCGTCGCTCGGAGACCTACGAAGATGCTGGTCTTGGCCTCTCGCTCGTTCTGGCCGGTGAGTGGACTCGCGTTCCCCAGAATCCCAATACCCCTTGGATCGCAGCGCGCTTCATCTCGGACACGAAGCCAGGCGGTTCCGATGAACACGCTCACGTGCGTATTGTCGTTCTGCCGCAGGATCCAGATGTCGTACGCGCGCGCCTCGCGCCAGATCCTTCCGATCCGTACTCCATCCGTCCAGAAGGCAAGGGCTGTTCGACCTACTCCGAGTTCGTCGAGGCGTCGACGGAGATCATTCACGAGGTGGGCAAGAAGTACACCGTGAAAGAACAGGGCCGCGGAACGAGCCCGATTGGCGGCTACGTGGACTTCATCGTGCACGAAGGTGTGGATGATTGGCTTCTGAGGAACGCGAGGGTGTTCGAGCGTGAAGGAATGAAGATCGTCGTCGAGGCGATCATGCGGAAGGAGAAGAAGGAGGAGTTGGCGAAGCTCTGGAAGCAGATCTTGGCCAGTCTTCGCCCCTTTGCAGCACCCAAGCGTGGTGGTGTCGCGCCAGATCCGTGGTTGGCGCCTCGCCTGCGCCCTGAGGACTATGCGGCCTGGCGCGCATTGCCAGTCGCCAAGCGCCGCGAGACGAGAGCGCGATCAGAGAAGCTGTGGATCGAGGCCGTCAAGCAACACACGGGTCCGAGTTGGAAGTGTGCGTCGTCGAAGCGCTTCTTCGTCGTGTCCCCGGGCGAAATGCGTCCGGACGAGTACGTCGCCAGGTTGGAGGTGTTCGCAGGGTTCCTCGATGCCACGCTTGGCCCCCTCAGCGACGATGCCGTGCGGCGGTGGGTGCTTCGCATGTGCATCGACGACGATCACCGGCAGGTCTTCTACGTCACTGGGTGGCCGACGAACGGGTTCACGGAAGTGGCGATGACCGTATTCGACGGCAATGCCGACCCTCTGTCGTACGGTGCCGCCCAACAGACGATGTTCTGGACCTACCTGCACGAGAAGAACGCGCTCGTCGGGTCGGTGCTGCCGCAATGGATGACGGATGGGCTCTTTCACGCGCTGCACTATGCGTCGAGCGTCCATGGCGATGCCGTGCAGTTCGATGGGGACGACTGGGGCCACAAGTTCGTCAAGGACCTCGAGAAGAGGGGCGCGCTTGCTCCGCTGCGGACCATCACATCGCTGTCCGATGTGGGTTTCCGAAACCTGTGGATCAAGGAGGATGGCCAAGGCCACCGCCTTGACGTGCAGTGTTCCGTGATCATGTGCTTCCTCTTGATGGAGCCGCCGCGACCTCCCCAATTGAAGGGATTCCTGACCCGCTACCTGCAGGCATTGGCGGAAGCCTGTGCCGGTATCCACGAGGCGCCCGACCGCCGGGCTTTTCTCGACGCTGCGCACGCCAAGGTCCACGCGCTGGTCTTCGGCTCCGATGACGAGAACTGGCGCCAGATCGAAGCCGCCTTCAAAGCCTTCGTACGAGGTTAGGTCCTCACTCGGGACCCCACGGCGTCGTATGCCGCCGCTCGCCGCCGTGCCGCACCGCGTTCTCGCCGTGGCGGTCGCGGATCGCGTCCATCGCGCGCAGCACCTGTTCCCTCTTCTTCGGCGCCGATGCGAACAGCCCGCGTTGCACGAGCACCTCGTGACCGACCAGCGATGCCGCGGTCACGCCGAGCAGGCGCACGCCGGGTCTTCCGTTCCAACAGCCGTGCAGCAGCTCGCGCGCGACGCGATACAGCTCGAGGTCGTCCGCGGTCGGCGCGACCTTGCGCTGGCGTACGAGCGTCGTGAAGTCGGGATGGCGCAGCTTGAGCCGCACGACCGTGCCGCGCACACCCTCGCGCCGCAGCCGGCGGCCCACCATCTCGGCGAGCTGCAGCAGCGTTTCGTGCACGTCGTCGGTGGTGGTCAGGTCCTCGGTGAACGTCATCTCGTGCCCGATCGACTTGGCCGCGCGCTCGGTCTCGACCTCGCGCAGATCGAGCCCATTGGCGAGCACGAACAGGTGTTCGCCGAGGTTCTCGCCGAAGGCCTGCACGAGCTGCGCCTCGGTGCGCGCCTGCACGTCGCCGATCGTGCGCAGCCCCGCGCGTTCGAGCTGCTGCTGCGTGACCGGACCGACACCCCAGAGCCGCGACACCGGCAGCGGCGCGAGGAACGCGCGCTCGGTGCCGGGTGGCACGACGACCAACGCGTCGGGCTTCTTCAGATCACTCGCGACCTTCGCGACATACTTCGACGTCGCGACGCCGACCGAGACGCAGAGCTGCGTCTCGGCCTTGACCTCCGTCTTGATGCGCGCGCCGATCGTGGGCCCATCGCCGAACAGCGCGCGGCTGCCCGTCACGTCGAGGAACGCTTCGTCGAGCGAGAGCGGCTCGACGAGGTCCGTGAACCGGCCGAACACCTCGCGCACCTGTGCGGCGACCGCCGCGTAGACCTCCATGCGCGGCACCACGAAGATGCCGTGCGGACAGAGCTGCTTCGCGCGCACGCCTGGCATCGCCGAATGCACGCCGAACTTGCGCGCTTCGTAGCTCGCCGTGCTGACGACCTGGCGCTTGCCCGAGCCGCCGACGATCACCGGTTTGCCGCGCAGCTCGGGCCGATCGCGCTGCTCGATGGCCGCATAGAACGCGTCCATGTCCGCGTGCAGGATCGTGCGCTGCTGGTCGGAGCTCGAGCTTGCGGGTTCCACTCGTGTCGCAGCGAGACCACGCGGGCCCCGCTGGATGTCCTGACAAGGATGCCCGAGGTCGCGCGCTAGAACCAGTCGGGCGCCATCTCGGGGTCGAGACCCATCGCCTGCAGGATCAGCGACTGCACGTATTCGGGGTCGATCGAGAACTCCTTCAGCGTCTCGTAACACGAGCCGGCCTTCACCGACAGCAGTGCCAAGGCCAGGTGCTCGGGCTCGACCATCGTGCTGCCGAGCTGCCGCGCGGCGTCCTTCGCGCGCTCGAACACCGTCTTCACGTGGCGATTGAACGGGCCGTTCGGCACGACCGGTTCGCGCGGCAGGCTCTTCACGTAGCCCGAGAACATGTCGGGATCGACGTTGAGGTCCTGGAAGATGTGGTTCAGGCAGACGCTCTGGTCGACCGTGAGTCCGTAGATGATGTGGCCCGTGGCGACCGACTCGTCGGCCAGCAGCTGCGCGAGCTCTTCGGCCTTCTTGATGGCCACGATGGTCTTCGGAGCGAAGTCCTCGAACATAGGGGGGCAGGAATGTAGCGAGGTCGTGGGATCGACGCTACCGGGGCAGGCAGTTCCCACGGGGAAACCGTACAGCAGCCCCGAACAGGAACTCCGTACAGGAAACTGCTCTCGCGGTGTCCTGGACTCGCATGTCGCACGAACCTGCCCCTGCCCTGCAACGGCTGCTCGAGGAAGAGCCGTTCGTACGGCTGCTTGCGCGAACGCTGTTGGCCGAAGAGGCCGACGAGGTCGTGCAGCGCACCTGGCTGCAGGCCGTGCGGCATGGCGGCGGCGGCGTCGAAGAGCCGCGATCCTGGCTGGCCCGCATCGTGCGCAACGTGGCGAGCAACCTGCGGCGCGACCGGTCCCGGCGGCAAAGGCGCGAACACGACGCCGTGGCACCGGGCTGCGTGCCGTCGTCGGCGGAGCTGATGCAGCGTGAGGAGCAACGGCGGTTGCTCGTGGCCGCCGTCGATCGATTGCCCGCGGCGCTGCGCGCCGTCGTGCTGCTGCGCTTCTTCGAGGGGCTGCCGCCGCGCCAGATCGCATCGCGACTCGACCTGCCCGTGGCAACGGTCTGGAACCACCTGCGCCGCGCGCTGCAGTTGCTGCGCGAACGGCTCGACGCCGGGCACGGCGGGGACCGGCGCGCCTGGTTGCTGCCGCTCGTGCCGTTCGCGGCCGGCGCGAACGGACCGGCGAGCCCCGTGTCCGTGTCGACTCTCGGAATCGGAGTACTCGCGATGACGATGAAGACCAAGTTGGTGACGGCAGTCGGCGTGC
>Ga0111538_10003324_pt1 | contig 22502 bp, 21 predicted proteins | sample SoiMethybrSBSTD1_FD_79669 | JGI IMG/M metagenome (GOLD analysis project Ga0111538, IMG submission 79669) | Bulk soil microbial communities from a Populus tree surrounding site in Tennessee, USA - Soil MetaG P. TD hybrid SBSTD1 (version 2)... | ecosystem: Environmental > Terrestrial > Soil >...
AGGCGCGGGCTCTGCGACCTCGAAGGCGGGGACGGGCTCAGGCTGGGGCGCCGCCTCGGGCTCCGGCTCCGGCGCCGCCTCGGGCTCCGGCTCCGGCGCCGCCTCGGGCTCGGGCGGGGGCCACGGCGACGGCTCCGGTGCAGCGTCGAAGGCGGGAACCGATGGCTCTTCGGCCGCGGGCGGAACACTCGTGTCGACGCGAAGCGGGGCGGGCTCGGGGGCCTCCGGCTCGGGCGCGGTCTCGACGACCGGCGCCGGCGCCACCGTGCGCAGTGTTCCCGAGTACGCCTCGCCGATGACGTCGTTCAGCTCGGTACGCCCGGCGACGACGAAGCGCACGTCCTGCCCGAGCGCCTCGCGGATGTTGCGATTGAGGACGTCGTTCGTGGGATCGGCGACCGCGACGAGCGGCTGCCCTTCCTCGAAGCGGATTGGAAGCGCGCTGAAGAGCCGCGCCTGATCCTCGCTCAGGAGCTTCGTCGCCTCGGGGTCGACGGGCTCCGAACGGAGCGTCACGAACGGCAGCCCCTTCTGGCCGGCGAGGAGCCGGGTGAGGTCTTCCTCCTGGAGGAGACCGCGCTCGATGAGGATCTCGCCGAGCCGGCGCCCCGTCTTCACGCCCTCCTCGAGGGCATTTTCGATGGTTTCCGCGGGCAGGAGGCCGGCGCGGAAGATCAGGGTTCCAAGGGGGGCGTCAGGACGTTCTCGCAACGGAGTGCTCATGGGCCGCAGATTTCAGTTGTGGGCGAGGCTTTCCGCCCTGTTCCGACTATCGGTGCGGAGGGCAGCCGAGGTATCACCCCTTCGGGGGGTTGATTGCCGTTCCGCCCGGATTCCGTCTAAGATTTTGATGCGTCTAAACTTAAGTTTCTGATGACCGAGACACGAGACCCGGAAACCGCGCTCGAGCGGCACCAAGGCGATGGACTGGGCGTCGGCAGCGTCCTTCCCGGCGAAGCGGCGACCTTGCGAGCCGCCCAAGCCTCCCTGGTCGGGGAGAGCAAGGGCCTACGCGGTCTCTGGCCGTTTCTCGGCCCTGCGTTCATCGCCGCGGTCGCCTACATCGACCCCGGGAACTTCGCGACGAACATCGCGGGGGGCGCGAAGTACGGCTACCTGCTCTTGTGGGTCGTCCTCTCGGCCAACCTGATGGCGATGCTCGTGCAGACGCTCTCGGCGAAGCTCGGCATCGCGACGGGGCGCAATCTCCCGGAGACCTGCCGCGACAACTTCAGCCGCCCCGTGTCGATGGCGCTCTGGGTCCAGGCCGAGGCGATCGCTATGGCCACCGACCTCGCCGAGGTGCTCGGCGCTGCGCTCGGCCTGCACCTGCTCTTCGGGATGCCGCTCTTCCCGGCCGGACTGCTCGCCGGCGCCGGAGCCTTCGGGATCCTCGCCCTGCAGCGCTACGGCTTCCGCCGGCTCGAGGCCGTGATCGCGGGGATGGTGGGTGTGATCGTGGTCGCCTTCGGCTTCGAGGTGATCCTCGCGAAGCCGGATCCGGAGGGCGTCGTCACGCATCTCTTCGTTCCGCGCTTCGACGGCTCGGAGTCGGTGCTCATCGCCGCGGGAATCCTGGGCGCGACCGTGATGCCGCACGTCGTCTACCTGCACTCGGCGCTGACGCAGAACCGCATCCCGGGTCGCAACGAGGAGGAGAAGCGCAGGATCCAGCGCTTCGAGCGGATCGACGTGATCATCGCGATGACGATCGCCGGCTTCGTGAACATGTCGATGCTCGCGATCGCGGCGGCCGTCTTCTTCGGACTGGGCATCGAGTCGATCGAGGACGCCTATTCGAGCTTCGAGAGCGAGCTCGGGCTGGGCGCAGCCGTCCTCTTCGGCATCGCCCTGCTCGCGTCCGGCTTCTCGTCGTCCTCGGTGGGGACGATGTCGGGCCAGGTCGTCATGCAGGGCTTCATCCGGCGGCAGATCCCGCTCTTCCTGCGCCGGGCGATCACGCTCGCGCCGGCGCTCATCATCCTCGCGATCGGCGTCGACCCGAGCCGTTCGCTCGTGATCAGCCAGGTGGTGCTCTCCTTCGGCATCCCGTTCGCGCTCGTCCCGCTCGTGATCTTCACGAGCCGTCGCGACCTGATGGGGTCGCTCGTGAACACGCGCGTCACGACCATCGCCGCCTGGGCGATCGCAGCGGTCATCATCTGCCTGAACGTGTTTTTGCTCTACCAGACGTTCCTCGGCGATTGAGCCTCGAGCTCTGCGACGAGTTCGAAGGCGGTTTCGGCTGGACCGAGCCCGGGTTCCTGCAACGCACATCGCACGCCCTCGAGGTAGGCGGCGCCGTTCTGGTCTTCGACCCGGTCGACCTGCCGGGGATCGACGAGCGAATTCGCGCTCTGGGCGAGCCGGAAGCGGTGGTCCAGCTTCTCGACCGCCACGAGCGCGATTCAGCCGCCCTCGCCACGCGCCTCGGCGTTCCGCACCTGCGGATGGAGCTCGGCGCATCCGCATCGCGCGGCCGGCTCATGCCCATCGTCTCGAACCGGTTCTGGCAGGAGGTCGCGTTCTGGGAGCCGAAAAGGCGCGTCCTCGTCGTGGCCGACGCGCTCGGCAGCGTGGGGTACTTCACCGCTCCGGGTGAGGCCATCGGTGTGCATCCAGTCCTGCGCCTCCGGCCGCCCCGGTTCCTCGCGGACCTGACGCCGAGGCATGTTCTCTGTGGCCACGGGGAGGGAATCCACGGCGATGAGGCCGCGTTGCGCCTCGAAGAAGCGCTCACGACCGCGCGCCGGCGCATTCCCCGCTGGCTCGCGGGCCAGGTCAGGAGGAAGCGATGAGAGCCGATCTCGTCCCCGGCAATCCCTTTCCGGACATCAGCCTGCCGGAGCACACGGGCCGCGAGCTTTCCCTTGCGGAGATCTCGTCGGCCCAGCCGCTCGTGCTCTGCTTCGTGCGGGGCTGGTGGTGCCCGAAGGAGCAGGTGCGCCTCGCCAATCTCGTCGGGCTCCAGGAGGAGCTCCAGCGCGAGTACGGCCGGATCGCGGTCGTGACGGTCGACGAGCCCTACGTGAACGGCGCCTTTCGGGCAGGCCTCGGCGCCGCTTTCCCGTTCCTCTCCGACGAAGAGCGCCAAATTGCCCAGGAGCTCGATCTGCTCGAGCTCACGGACGAGCTCCACCGCCCGTTCCTGCCCTTCACCTTCGCGCTCGACTCGAACCTCGTCATCCACAAGGTTTGGTGCGGCTTCTGGTACTGGGGAAATCCGACGGCCGACGAGCTCCGCCTCGCGCTCCGCGAGATCACGCGCGAGGAGCAGCCCACGTTCGATCCGCAGTACGTCTGGGAGAGCGGCGGCGCGGCGCCTCCGGGCGCGGGCATCGCCGGCGACGTGATCTGGATCCGTGAGAGCTCGGGGGGCCGGGAGCTCTGGCGGGGCGTGCACGAGGGGCCGGTTCCAGAGGTCGGCGACGAGCTCGGCCGCTCGTCGGTCGACGGACGGCCGTGGATCGTGGAAGAGGTCGAGCGCGACGATGGCCGGGTGGCCGTCCATGTCCGCAAGCACGGGGCCTCGCACGACCCGCGCAAGGTCGGCCACCATGTAACGGCCCCTCGTTAGCCGGCGAGCTTCGCGAGCGTCTTCGACGCGAGGCGGTCGAGCGCCTCGACGGACTGTTCCAGATGCTCGGGCTTCGTGTCCTCGAGCTTCGTGTGCGAGAGGCCGCGGAGGCTCTGCACGAAGAGCATCACGGTGGGGATCCCTGCGCGTGCGACCTCGGCTGCGTCGTGGAGTGGCCCGCTCGGGAGCCGGTGTGACGTGCCGGCCACCTCCTGTACGGCTTCGTCGGCGAGCTCGATCAGCTCGGGGTCGAACAGAATCGGCTCGATGCTCCATACCTTCTCCCATTCGACCTCGACGTCTTCCTCTCGCCCGAAGCGCTCGCTCGCGTCCTTCGCCTCGGCGAGCATCGCCGCGAGCTTCGTGGCATCGAGATGACGCTGGTCGAGGAGAACCGTGCAGGTCTCGACGACGGACGTGACGATTCCCGGCCGTGTGACGCAGCTCCCCATCGTGCAGACCGCGCCGTCGGCGGTGCGCTTCGCGATGTGACGGATCTCGAGGGCGAGCTTCGCCGCTGCGGCCAGTGCGTCGCGCCGCTTGTCCATCGGCGTCGACCCCGCATGCGCGGCCTGGCCCCGGAAGGTGATCTGGTGGCGCTCGACGCCGAAGGTGCCGAGGACGACACCGAGCGGGATGTCCATCGCCTCGAGCACGGGCCCCTGCTCGATGTGCAGCTCGAGGTAGGCGGTGGCGTTTTCGAGCTGCTTGCGGGCTTCGAGCGCCGAGTCCAGGTCGACGCCGTGGCGCGCGAGCGCGTCGGGCAGCGGGTTGCCGTCGCCGTCGCGGCGTCCTCGAAGCTCCTCCTGGTCGGCCATCGAACCCGCGGCAGCGCTCGAGCCGAAGAGGCTTCGCCCGAAGCGAGCGCCCTCCTCGTCCGCCCAGTTGACGAGCCGGACGGTCAGAGGCGGTGTTCCTTCCTCGGCGATGCGGCGGAGAACCTCGACGCCGGCGACGAGGTTGAGAGAGCCGTCGAGCCACCCGCCGTTCGGGACGGAGTCGATGTGCCCGCCGATCAGAAGCGCCCGATCCGAGGCGCCCGGAAGCGTGAACCACTGGTTCCCGGCCTCGTCGGTCTCTTCCTCGACCCCGAGGGGCTCGGCCTTTCCGGAGAGCCATTCGCGCGCCCGGACCCACGTGTCGGTCCACGCGACGCGCTGGGCGCCCTCTTCGTCGCCGGTGAGCTCGCGGAGCTCGTTGAGCTCGTCGACGGTGCGGCTGGGGGAGAGCGCCACGGCGGGCAACTCTATAAGCTCCGAACCCTCATGGGACGCGGATCCAGGCCCATCAAACGGTGGCGAAACGACCGTCAGCGCAAGAAGAAGGAGCGCGAGCGGCGCCGCGCCGCGGAGAAGAAGGCGAAGTAGCGTGAGCGGCCTCGTCACGGCGGTGCACCTCTACGTCACCGACCTCGACCGGTCGACGGATTTCTACTCGCGGCTCCTCGGATACGGCCCCGCCGCCGCCTACGACGAGGGGGAGAACGCCCACAGCGCGTTCTTCGTCCTCGAGCAGCAGACGTTCCTCGTCCTCACCTGGGATCCCGACCGCGGCCGCGAGGTCGGCGGAGCGGTCCGGCTCGAGCTCGCCGCGGACGAGATCGAGAGCGAGGTCGAGCGGCTCGACAGCCACGGGATCTCCGGGGTGGTGACGCGGACGCGCTTCGGCACCGAGGTCTACGACCTCGCCGATCCGGATGGCCACCTCGTGCGCATCGGGCCGGCGTGGACGCTGCACGCCATCGAAGGCGCTGTCTAGAGGGCTCCTGCTCATCAACCCGCGCTCGGGCGACCAGAGCCCGTCCGCGGACGAGCTCGCCTCGGCTGCGCGCGAGCGCGGGGTCGACGTCCACCTCCTCTCCGAGAGCGACGATGCGGAGGCGCGTGCCCGCGAGGCTTCCGGCGCGATCGGGGTTGCCGGCGGGGACGGGTCGCTCGCGCCCGTCGCGGGCGTCGCCGTCGAGGACGACAGGCCCTTCGTGTGCATCCCGTTCGGAACGCGGAATCACTTTGCGCGCGATCTCGGGCTCGATCCCGACGATCCCCTCGCGGCGCTGGCCGCCTTCGAGGGCGAGGAACGCCGCGTGGACGTCGGCCGCGCAAACGACCGCTGGTTCGTGAACAACGTTTCGCTCGGCGTCTACGCGAGCTTCGTCCACGATCCCGCCAGGAAGACGAGAAATCGCCTCGTCGCGCTTGCTCGCATGCTTCCCGCCGCGCTCGGCCGTAGCCGGAAGCCGCTCGACCTGTCGCTCGAGGTCGAGGGCAGGCGCGAGCACCATTCAGCTCTCGTCGCCCTGGTCGCGAACAACGGCTACGCGATGCGCTCGCTGGCCGAGGCGGGAGAGCGTGAGCGCCTGGACGAGGGCCGCCTGCACGCCTACGTCCTCGAGGCGGTGAGCCGAACCGCGCTCCTCACCCTCCTCGCGCGCGCCGTTGCCGGAAGCCTCGAGCGCGCCGAAGGCTGGAGTCAATGGAGCGCGGAGCAATTCAGGCTCGAGGCGTCCAGAGATCACCTCCACGCGGCGATCGACGGAGAGCCAGTCGTGCTGGCCGCGCCGCTCGACTTCGAGCTCAGAGCGCGCGCTCTGCGTGTGCTGCTTCCGCCCCGGGCGGCGTGACCGCGAGCGGCGAGCGGCCGGCGGAGAGCGCCCACTGGACAAGCCACCACGCGCCGAGCGCGAACGCGAACCCGGCGAGGATGTCGACGACGTAGTGCTCGCCCGTGTAGACGATGGCGAAGCAGACTCCGACCGTGAGCACGAGCTGCGTCCAGAAGAGCCAACGCGGCAGGTGGTACTTCCGGATGACGAGGAGGCCGATGAGCGGCCAGGCCGCGTGCAGCGAAGGCACCGCGGCGACGACGTTGTAGAGGCTCGCGTCTCCCTTCGCCTTGGCGAGCTCGTCGAGCCCGAGGTCGGTGAGCGAGTTCTTGAGCACGGGGTCGACCGGCGGGATGAGACCGTGCTCCGCCGCGAGCCACGGGGGCGCCGTGGGCGCGAGCAGAAAGGCGATCTCCGCGAGGAACGACACCATCACCACGCCGTAGAGCAGGTCGTTGAAGCCGCGGCCCGGCCAGCGCAGCCAGATGAGGCAGGCAAGCGCGACGGGGGCCACGAAGTGCGAGAGGTACATGAGCAGCGAGAAGATCTCGAGCGGGCCGGTCCCGCCGTGGTACAGGTGCGACTGCAGCCAGGTCGTGGGCAGGTGCCCGAGCCCGAGCACCCTGTCCGCGTCGATCTGCGGCGTGTAGTGCACCTGGAGGCCCAGGTCGGGCACCGCCTTTGCGACGAGGCCGTAGCAGAGGAATGCGAGGAAGACGGGCAGCCAGTCGCGGACGAAGCGCCCACCGCGGTTCGAGTAGAGCGCGAACGCCATCACCGCGAGAAGCAGCGCGCCCGGGGAGAGCATTCCGCCTCGGTCGATCGAGCGGAACGAGGCGACGAGCGCGAAGACGAGCGTGACGACCGCGAGCCCGCGGCGCAGGCGCGCCGCGCCGGGCTGCTGAGCCACCTTCCCGGAGTCCAGGAAGAGGGCGAGGCGGTCGAGTGGCCGGAGGAGGACGCGGAGCCCGTTCATGCCGCCTGCCTCCGCCGTTCCAGGCGCGCATGGCCCAGCGCGAGGAGGCGCTGGAGGATCCACCAGGCGACGAGCGCGTAGACGACACCGGCCATGACGTCGACGGCGTAGTGCTCTCCGGCGTAGACGACGGCGAACGCGACGCCGAGCGCCTGGAGCGCCTGGGCGCCGAAGAGCCATTTCGGCAGACCGTGCTTGCGGATGACGAGCAGCCCGATGACCGGCCACGCCGCGTGCAGGGAGGGCACGGCTGCGACGAGGTTGTACGAGCCCGCCGCGTCTTTCCGTTCGGCCACGGAGTCGAGGCCGAGGTCGAAGAGGCCCTGCTTGATCACGTGGTCGACGTGCGGGATGTAGCCCATGTCGCCGGCCATCCACGGGGGAGCCGTCGGCGCGAGGAGGAAGGTGATCTCCCCGAGCAGCGAGACGAGCAGGATGCCGAAGAGCAGGTCGCCGAACCCGCGTCCCGGCCAATACAGCCAGATGAGCGAAGCGAGGAGGCCGGGGACGACGAAGTGCGAGAGGTACATGAGGATCGAGAAGACCTCGAGCGGCCCCGTCCCGTGGTGCAGGTGGTCCTGGAGCCAGATCGTGGGCAGGTGGCCGAAGAAGAGGAGACGCTCGGCGTCGATCTGCGGCGTGAAGTGGACGTCGACGCCGATGTCGGGGAGCGCGTTCGCCCCCGCCGCGTAGCCGAGGAAGCAGACCAGCACGAGCCCCCAGTCGCGCACGCTGCGGCCGCCCCATTCCTGCCAGATCGCGACGCAGACCGCCATCATCAGGAGCGCGACCGGCGAGATGCCCTTGCCGGCCACCGTGCGCTCGAGCAGGAGCGCGCCCGCGTAGACGAAGAGCAGGCCGGCGACCGCCCGCCGGAGGACGGCCTGCGGCGAGCTTTCGAGCGGCGAGACGAAGGCGGCGACAGCGCGTCTCACGGGTTTCGAATCGGCGGAGGGACTCGCCCGCTTGAGGGTTAAAGCAGTGTGAGCGGCGTCCCCGCCAGAGGACACCGCTCACACACTGGGCTTCCGTCCTGGTTCAGCAGGACGGTGCCCATCTAGAAGCCGACGTGGATGTGGTCGTAGTGGTTGGCCAGTGCGAACGACGGACCGCCCAGGCCGAGCAGGGAGATGACCTGCCGCGGCTGGAGCTCCACCGGGAGGAGGAGGATGTTGCGGACCGCCTTCTCGGTGAGGCCGCCCGGGGCCTGGTTGCCATAGATCGACACGCCGCCGAGTGCGGAGATGTCGACTGCCTCACCGTAGATGTGCGCCGAGACGACACCCGGGCGGGCGTACAGGCCGTGGCCGGTGATCAGGCAGGAGACCGTCACCTGACCGTGCGCCTGCGCGAGGTAGCGGAGCAGCGCGAGGACGCGGACGTCCACGCGACCGGCCGCGATGTCGCTGCGGCCACCGGCGTAGATCGAGATCCTGTGATCGGCGAGCACGCGGTTCTGCAGCGCGCCCTTCGAGGCGACCAGCCCGCGGACGAGAGTCCGGAGGCCGACCGCGCGGTTGTAGTTGCGAAGTGCGATCGTCCGGTCGGCGAAGGCCGTGCGGCCCTCGAGGGAGAGGACTGCCTGCCACGCACCCCTGTTTGCATTCCGCTCGCGCAGGTTCGCGGCCAGTGTCTTCAGGTGGCCCTTGCTCGCCGGCACCGAGGAGCGGTGGCCGTGCGCCCGGAGGACGCCGAGCACGAGTGCCCAGTCGACGTGATGGCTGCTCGCCACGGCCACGAGGTTCCGCGCGAACCGCGGATCGAGGCGCCGTGCAGGCGGAGTCGGGTCGGGGAGGACGCGATGCAGCCAGAACGTGCCGAACGAGGACGCGTTCTCGGCCTCGGCGGCAGCATCATGCGCCTGGTCGACGTCGACGGGCGAGCCCGCGGCGTCGTGGCTCTGCGAGTGGCTGTCGCCGGCATGGTTCTCGGAGCCGGGACCGGCAGCCGGCGTGTCGGACTCGCCGGCAGACTGGTCGCCGCCGGAGCCGTCGTTGCTTCCGTTGGAGCCGTTGTCGCCACCGGCCGAAGAGCCGTCCTCGTCGCCCGACGCGGGAGCTGCGCCGTCGTCCGAGGGCTGCTGGCCCGAATCACCCTGATCGGCGGGCTGATCGGAAGGCTGGTCGGCGGACTGGTCGTCGTTCGAGCCGCCGCCGTCGCCGTTGTCGGTGGGCGCCTGGTCATCCGCGGCCGGCTCGGCTGCGGGATCCTCGGCTGCAGGATCGTCGGCCGGAGCCGGATCCTCGGCGGCCGGCTCGTCGGCTGCCGCCTCCGTCTCGGTCGCGTCGGTGGACGTCGTGCCCGCCTCGGCTGCAGGGGTGCAATCGTCGACGAGGCACGCGGCCTGATCGCCCGCGCCGGCCGTGAAGGCCGCGCCGGCGAAGAAGAGGGTTGCGAACGCGAGGCTCGTCGCAAGGCGGCGCTTGGAGAAGCCGCTCCGCTTGCGCGTGCTCACGGCGTCCGTCTCGGAGACGGCACCGGGCTTCGCGTCGTTTCGGCCGAGAGCCCAGAGGGCCCAGGCGGCGAACGTGAAGAGTACGAGGCGGAGAAGATCTCGCCGCGAGTTCGTGCTTTGTGGCATTGCCTTTGCTCCCGTTGTCGGGCGCCGAGGCCGCCACTTCGGCGCGGATCGCTTTCTTTCAGACGTCATCCGTTGCCGCGACGGACTCATTGAGCGAAGCGGCGATCGGAGGCCGGGTCATCCCCCTTCCGGGGCAAAGGCCCCACCTCTAGGGCGAATCACTACGGAGGGGGATTCTCCGGACCCGGCCTAGCGACGATGCTCCGTGCAGTTTGTGGAGCCAAACGGCGGAGCGGTCACGCCGGAGCGAAGCGGAGGTTTCATCGTCGTGACCATAAGCGTGCGCCGGACTTTTGAGGCCCACATGCAGAAAGAAGTTCCACTATCGCACTCCACATTTTGCAGTTGTGTGCGCATCTATTGCGTGCCCGGGATGACGAAGGGAGGTGACTTCGCAAAATGACCTACCTCACCGAGCTGTTCGCCGCCATTCGCAGGCGGGAAGAGGGTCAGACGATGGCCGAGTACGGCGTGATTCTCGCCGTGATCACGGTCCTCATCATCGGGGCTCTCCTCCTGCTCTCCTCCGGCATCGAGAGAAACATCATGTCGGTGGTCAACATCCTCTAGTCGTTTGAGGACGTGGCGAGGGGCGGGCACTCGCGGGGAAAGAGCGCCCGCCCTTCGTCTTGCAGAGAGCCGCTTCAGAAAGCACGTAATGCGACCGAAAGAAGAGCCAATTCCCGTGTTGAACAAGTTTCGGAGAAAGCGACAGCAGGGCCAGACGATGGTGGAGTTCACCCTCATCTTTCCCGTGCTCGCGATCCTGCTCTTCGGAGTCATCCAGTTCGGAATCGCGTTCAACAACTATCTCGCCCTGACCGACGCCGTTCGCGCCGGCTCCCGCCAGGCAGCGGTGGCGCGGTACCTCCCTGACGCGCAGCGAGTGCCGAAGGTGGAATCGAAGGTACGCGCGTCGGCGAACAACCTGAACCAGTCGAAGCTCAACGTCTTCGTCTCGGCCACGTCCAACTGGGATCCCGGCTCCGACGTGACGGTTCGGGCGACCTACCCCTACTCGATCAGCTTGCTCGGCGTGGTCGTGAAGTCCGGGACGTTGACGAGCTCGACGACGGAGCGTGTGGAATGACCAGGCACAAGCAGAGCTGCGGCCAGGCATACGTCATCTCGATCCTCTTCCTCGCCGTCCTCTTGGCGCTCGCAGCCGCGGTGCTCGACATCGGCTCGTGGTATCGCGCCGACCGCAGCCTGCAGGCCACGGTGGACTCGGCCGCCCTCGCCGGCGCCCAGGCGCTTCCGGGCAGCACGGCGAACGCTTCGGCGCTCGCAGCGCAGTACGCCACCAAGAACGGGGGCGGCACGATCAATACGACGTTCAAGTCGAACGTGACCGCGAACGACACGATCACGGTGACCGGCTCCCGTCCCGCGCCGGGGTTCTTCTCGAAGATGCTCGGCATCAACTCGGTGACCGTGCACGCGACGGCGACCGCGCGCGTCGGAGGTCTCAGCGCCGCGAAGTGGGTCGTTCCCATCGTCGTCGACGAGGCGCACCCCAAGCTGCAATGCGACCCGAATCCGTGCTCGGGCGAAACCGAGCTGAACTATCTGCACCTGAAGAAGAACGGGAGCCCGGACGGCTCGGGGAACTTCGGCTTCATCAACCTGACCGGCGGCTCGGGCGGAACCGCCGAGCTCGGAGATCTGATCGAGAACGGCTGGGATCAGTACATGAATCTCGGCGACTACGACGCCGTCACCGGAAACATGTTCAGCTCGTCGAACATCGGCGATCTCCTCGATGCACGGATCGGCGACGTTCTGCTCTTCCCGATCTATCGCAAGATCACAGGAAGCGGTACCGGCGCCCACTACGAAATCGTCGGCTGGGCGGCGTTCAGGCTCTCCGGCCTCGACCTCCACGGCACGAACGAGAAGCTCTTCGGCGAGTTCGTGGGTGTCACGTGGGACGGCATCCAGGCCGAGACTGCAGGCGAAGCGGGCGAGGATTTCGGGGTCAAGAACGTCTCACTGGTGGATTAGCGAAGTCAATTTCGAACTGAGAAAGACGTGGTGCAATGACTTATCGCCTTCGTAACATCGCGATCGCCGTCGCCCTTGCGGTGCTGGCGGCGATGATGACCAGCTTCTACGTGAAGCAACAGAAGCAGGACATCCAGCAGGGTCAGGTTCTGACTACTGTCTGGGTGGCCAAGTCGGACATTCCCGCTGGCTCGGTCGGTGACGACATCACCGGCCAGCTCGAGAGCACGGAGGTCGCGAAGTCCGCGGTCACCCCGGGTGCGATCGTGCAGCCGGAGGACCTCGCCGGCAAGGTCTCCGCGGAGACCATCTACGCCGGTGAGCAGGTCTCGCTCCTGCGCTTCTCGACCGAGGAAGCGCAGGGCATCAGGGCGCAGATCTCCGGAAATCTCCGGGCATTCCAGATTCCCGGGGACGCGAACCAGCTCCTCGTCGGGACGCTGGCGGCCGGAGACCACGTCGACATCGTCGGCGCCTGGGATTCCGGCGGCGGCGGAGGGGGCGACAAGATCTCGCGCGTCGTCCTGCGCGACATCCTCGTCCTCGAAGCGCCGGAGGCCTCGACGGAGACCAAGCGCGTCACCCAGGAGTCGGGCGACCAGGCGGTCAAGCTTGCTGTCACCGACGCACAGGCCCAGAAGCTCTTCTGGATCTTCACGAACGGCGACTGGTCGCTGACCCTCAGGCCCACCACGGATGCTGCCGATAGCCCAGAAAGCCTCGAGTGGTCGGGCACGATGCTTTCCGACGGTCTGACTCGAGCGCAGCTGCGCCGGTTGCTGATCGATCCCTTCCAGAACGAAAGGACCTCCACGCCATGAGCCTCGAGACTCCTGTCACGACACGCGAGAAGGTGCGCGTCTTCGTCACGGGCAGCTGCGACGGTCTCGCCGAGCTCCGCGAGGCTCTCGGCCGCCACTCGGAAGTCGAGATGGTCGGCTGGAGCGAAGGGGTGCTCGAGTCCGCAGCCACGCTGACCGGTGGCCACCTGCAAGTCGTGCTTCACGGCACGCGTAGCTCCGGCTTGCCGGAGGACGAGCTCGCGGCGATCCGCGAGCACACCCAGTCGCCCGTGATCCTGCTCGCTTCCGGCGAGGCATCCGCCCTGCTGGAGCAGGCCCTCGAGGCCGACGTGTCCGACGTCCTTCTCCTGCCGCAGATGACCGAGAACGTCGTCTTCGCGCTCCGCAAGGCGAGCCACTCCGGCCGCAGGGTCGGTGGTGGCGGCGGCGCTTCCGGCCGGCGGGGGCGCATCGTCACCGTGTTCTCGCCGAAGGGCGGCACGGGGAAGACCGTCACCGCGACGAACCTCGCGTCGACGTTTGCCAAGTACGAGGGCAAGAAGACCCTCCTCCTCGACCTCGACCTCCAGTTCGGAGACGCAGCGATCATGCTGGGCCTCGAGCCGGAGAAGACGATCTACGACCTGGTCGTCGCACCGGGCGAGCTCGATTCCGAGAAGCTCGCCGGGTACACGACGCGCCACCAGTCGGGGCTCGACATCCTGCCGGCGCCGCTGCGCCCGGAGGACGCCGAGCTCGTCACCGAGGCCAAGCTCGCCCGCCTGCTCGAGGTTGCGCGGGAGTCGTACGACGTCATCGTCGTCGACACGTCGCCGTTCTTCCACGGGCCGATGCTCGCGACGCTCGACCGCACCGACGAGCTCCTGCTCGTCTGCGGGCTCGACGTCCCGACCCTGAAGAACGTCCGCCTCAGCCTGCAGACGCTCGAGCTGCTCGCCTTCCCCCAGAATCGGATTCGCGTCGTCCTGAACCGCGCGAACTCGAAGGTCGGGATGAAGCCGGGCGAGGTCGAAGGCGCTCTCGAGGTCAAGGTTCGCTTCGAGCTCCCGAGCGACGGCAAGGTCCCTCTCGCCGTCAACCGGGGCACCCCGCTCGTCCTCGCGGACGACAAGGCCGACTATTCCCGCGCGATGCGCGAGATGGCCAAGGGCCTGTCACCGGCCGAGGCGGCGAAGGTGCAGAAGCGACGGCTCTTCAGTAGGGCGTAGCCATGGGACTCCACGATCGCCTCAAGGGCGGCAACGGGAACGGCACGGGATCGAGCCTTGCCGAGACCACGGCCGCCCGCACCGAGCCCCTGGCCGCGTCGACACCGCAGGAACGCGGTGCGGCCGACCCGTACGCGGAGCTGAAGACCCGCGTCCACCACGCCTGCATCGCCAAGCTCGGCCCCGAGCTCTTCACGGCCGAGACGACCGGCGATCTCTCCGAGCGCGTCCTTCGGGCCGTCACGGAGCAGCTCGCCCTCGACCGGACGCCGCTGACGCGCGACGAGCGTCGCCAGCTCGTCCGGGAGATCACCGACGACATCCTCGGGTACGGCCCGCTCGAGCCCTTCCTCCGCGACGACTCCGTGACCGAGGTCATGGTCAACGGCGGGGAGCGGATCTACATCGAGCGCGCCGGCAAGATCGAGCTCACCGACTCGACGTTCGTCGACGACGCGCACCTCCTGCGCATCATCGACAAGATCGTCTCGCAGGTCGGCCGGCGCGTCGACGAGGCCTCGCCGATGGTGGACGCCCGCCTGCCAGACGGGAGCCGTGTGAACGCGATCATCCCGCCGCTCGCGCTGCGGGGGCCGACGCTCACGATCCGGAAGTTCTCCCGCGACCCGTACACGATGGACGACCTGATCAACTTCAACACGCTCACGGCGAAGTCGGCGCACTTCCTCGCCGCCTGCGTCCAGGGCAAGCTGAACGTGCTGGTCTCCGGCGGTACCGGTACCGGTAAGACGACGACGCTGAACGCGCTCTCCGCCTACATCCCCGGCGACGAGCGCATCATCACGATCGAGGACGCGGCCGAGCTCCAGCTCCAGCAGGACCACGTGATCACGCTCGAGGCCCGCCCGCCCAACATCGAGGGCCAGGGCGAGGTCAAGATCCGCGAGCTCGTCCGCAACGCGCTGCGCATGCGCCCCGACCGGATCATCGTCGGCGAGGTCCGCGGCCCGGAGACCCTGGACATGCTCCAGGCGATGAACACCGGCCACGAGGGCTCACTCACGACGATCCACGCCAACTCGCCCCGTGACGCGCTGGCCCGGCTCGAGACGCTCGTGCTGACCGCCGGCGTCGAGCTTCCGCTCCGCGCGATCCGCGAGCAGGTGGCGAGCGCATTCGACCTGCTCGTCCAGATCACCCGCCTCGTGGACGGCTCGCGCCGGATCAGCCACGTGACCGAGGTGCTGCGGATGGAGTCGGACGTGATCACGCTGCAGGACATCTTCCTCGCGAGGCCTCCCGATGAAGAGAGCGCCGCAGCGCAGATCAGTCGCCTGCTCTCGCCGCTCAGCTGCACCGGGCTCAAGCCTCACTTCCTCGAGAAGCTGGCCGCCAACGGGGTCACCCTCCCGGCCACGTTCTTCCAGCAGGAGGACCCGAACTTCAGGCCCAGCTTCACCGCAGCGAGCTACGGCGGGTTCCAGTGAGACGAGTCCTTCTCGCAGTTCTCGCCGCTCTGATCCTCGTCCCCGCGGCGTTCGCCGCGGGCGAGGTGAAGTCCGTCGACACGACCGGGTTCCCGCGGGTCAAGGTCACCGTCGTCGCCCCGTCGACGTCGGGCGTGGCTCCTGGGCTGACGCAGAACGGCGGCCCGGTCGCCGGGCTCACGGCCACCAACGTGGGCGCCTCGAAGAGCGTCATGATCGCGATCGACCGTTCGCGGTCGATGAGCGGCGCGGCGCTCACGCAGGCAACCGCAGCCGCGCGCGCGTTCGTCGCGGCGAAACCTCCCGGGGATCGTGTCTCCGTGCTCGCCTTCGGGTCGTCGGCCGTCTCGCTGACGGGCTTCTCGACGGCGACGATCGACGCGGATTCTGCCCTCAGGAACATCACGGTCGACTCGGTCAGCGGCACCGCGCTCTACGACGCGGTCGTCGACGGCTCGAACATGCTCGCGGCCGAGAACCTCCCGGCCCGCGTCCTCATCCTGCTCACCGACGGGAGCAACGAGGCTTCCGAGGGTGCCACGATCGACGAGGCGATCCAGGCCGCGAAGGCCGCCGGCGTCGCCGTCTACACGATCGGAATCGAGAGCGGCCAGTTCTCCGCCACCGACGTGAAGAAGATCGCAGGAGAGACGAACGGCCAGTACTACGGCGCCGCGTCGCCCGAGGTGCTGAGCGAGATCTACAACTCGATTGCCGAGGATCTCCGCCGCACGTGGCTCCTCGAGTACATGACGAACGCCCGCCCCGGCGACCAGCTCGAGCTGAGCGTGAAGTTCCCGGGCGGGGACGACATCACGCAGACCGTGACGGCTCCCGGCCAGGCGCCGCCCGCGCCCGCGCCGCCTTCACCGCTCCTGCCCGACTTCTTCTACACGAGCGACTGGGGCCTCCCCGTCCTCGCAGGAGTCGTCGGCCTGCTCGCTCTCCTCGCGGTCGCGTTCGCGCTCGCTGCGCCGAGAGGCACGTGGCTGAAGGGTCGCATCGCCCCGCACGTCCAAAGCCACAAGCGGCAGGTCGTCAAGCACGAGCGTGAAAGCCGCAAGGTCGCGCTCTTCGCGCCGCTCTTCAAGGCGACCGAGAGCGTGTTCGGCCAGTTCCGGCACTGGAAGAAGCTCGACCAGGTGCTGCAGCGGGCCGACGTGCCGCTGAAGGCTGCCGAGTTCGCGTACATCATGGTGGCCGCCGGCCTCGTCGGCGCGCTCGTCGCCGGCGCGATCATGCAGGCCCCCTGGGTCGTGGCCGTCGGATTCGTCGCCGGCGCGTGCATCCCGTACGCGGTCGTCGCCTACAAGGCGCGGAAGCGCCTGCAGGCGTTCGAGGAGCAGCTTCCCGACATCCTCGTGACCATGGCGGCGTCGCTCAAGGCGGGGCACAGCTTCCGCCAGGGCATGCAGAGCGTGGTCGACGAAGGAGTCGATCCCGCCCACCGCGAGTTCAAGCGCGTCCTCACCGAGGCCCGGCTCGGCCGCCCGATGGACGACGCCCTCACGGAGATGGCCCTCCGCATCGGCTCGAAGAACTTCGAGTTCGTCATGAGCGCGGTCACCATCCAGAGGCAGGTCGGCGGCTCGCTCGCAGGCCTCTTCGACATGGTCGCCGACACCGTGCGCCAGCGGCAGCAGTTCCGCCGCAAGATCAAGGGCCTCACGGCGATGGGCCGCATGTCCGCCTACGTCCTCGTCGGTCTCCCGTTCGTCGTCGGAGCCGCGATCTGGCTCATCAACCGCGCATACATGGAGCCGCTCTTCTACACCTCGACCGGCCACAAGCTCATCCTCTTGGTCTTCGTGATGATGGGCATCGGCTCGGCGATCTTGAAGAAGATCGTCTCGTTCAAAGGCTAGGAGCCCATGGGAGTCATTCTTCTCTTCGCAATCGCAGCGCTCGGAGCGGCCGTCTTCCTGATCGGCGAGGCAGCGACGCTGCCCGCCCGCGAGCGCCATGGCTCGATCCGCCGCGCCGCGAACTACGGCAAGTCCCGCCGCGCGTCGACCGGCCGCCCGGAGGAGTCCTTCGGGAACCGCGTCGTCGAGCCGCTCAAGATGGGCCTCGCCCAGGGCGTCCTCAAGATCAGCCCGCGGATGACCGCGGACGCGGTCAGCGCCAGGCTCATGGGCGCCGGTCTCGGCCGCGTCATCTCGCCGACGACCTTCCTCGCCTCCAAGGCGGCGGCCGCGATCGGCGGCGTCGTCGGCGGCCTCGTCGTCGGCGGAATGGTGGGCGGGGCATTCCCGATCCTGTTCGCCGCGGTCTTCGCCCTCCTCGGCTTCATGCTCCCCGACGTCGTCGTGTCCTTCAAGGCGCGCGGCCGGCGGGACACGATCAAGGCGCTGATGCCGGACGCGCTCGACCTGCTGGCCGTGAGCGTGGAAGCAGGCCTCGGCTTCGACGCGGCTATCCAGAAGCTCACCGAGCACATGGAGGGCCCGCTCATCGACGAGTTCGCGCTCGCCCTCGGCGAGATGCGGATCGGCGAGACGCGCGCGAACGCGCTCCAGAAGATGGTCGACCGCGTCGAGGCACCGGAGCTTGCGTCGTTCGTGCGCGCGATCATCCAGGCCGACCAGCTCGGCATCTCCCTCGGCCGCATCCTGCGCGTCCAGGCGACCGACACGCGGAACAAGCGTCAGGCCGCCGCTGAGGAGAAGGCCATGAAGGCGCCGATCAAGATGCTCTTCCCGACCGCGCTCTTCATCTTCCCGGCGATGTTCATCGTCATCCTCGGGCCGGCCTTCCTGAACTTCAGAGGAATCTTCTTCTAGTCGATGGCAGCTGCGGAAGACATGTCCGAGCAGACACACTCCGACACCGAGACCGGTTTCGGGACAGGCCTCCGGGCGAAGCTCGGGCGTTCCCCCGAAGGCGAGACGGCAGTCCAGGCTCCCGCGGTCGCCGCGGACGAGAGCTTCGCGCCCCCGCTCCCAAAGGCGAACGGCGTCCCCGACGCCGACGTCGAGGCGCTGCGCGGCGAGCTCGCAGCGGCGCTCGCCCGCGAGCGGGACCTGCAAACCGCGGTCGCCGACCTCGAGGCAACCGCCCGCAACCGCATGGCCGACCTCCAGGTCGACACGAGCGGCCGTTCCGCCGAGCTCGACGAGCGGGCCGCGCGGCTCGCCGCCGCCGAGGCGGAGATCGAGGAGCGCGAGCGCCGCGTGACCGAGCAGCTGACGATGGTGCGCACCGAGAAGGAGCGCCTCTCCGAGCTCGAGAACCGCGTCGTCGCCCAGGACACGCTCTCCACCGAGCGCGAGGCCCAGGTCGAGGCGCGCATGCGCGAGCTCAAGGAGGCGACGAAGGAGTTCGAGCGCCGCGAGGCGCAGTTCCAGAAGCAGGCGTCGAGCTTCGCCGCGCAGGAGACGAAGATCGCCAAGCGCGAAGCGGCGGTCGACGCCAGGGAGGCCGAGTCGAAGGCGCGCCACGAGGCGCGTGAGAAGGCCATCGCGCAGCGCGAGGCGGCCGTTCGCGAGCAGGAGAAGGCGACGAGCTCCGCCGCCGACAACGTCGCTCACCGCGAGCGCGAGCTCCAGAAGCAGCTCGCCGCTCTGACCGCGCGCCAGGAGGTCATCGAGGAGCGTGAGGCCGAGGTGCTGGCCAAGCAGGAGCGCCTGCGCGGCGATGCGCAGCGTCTCGAAGCGGAGCTTTCAGGCCAGGGCCAGGCAGCGGAGGACGCCCTCGCCCGGCACAAGGATCTCGAGGCCCGCGAGCTCGAGCTGGCCGCCCGCGAGGCCGATCTCGGCCGGCGCGAGGCGCATCTCGGGCGAGTCGAGACCGAAGGCGCCCGGAGCCGCGACCTGGACGAGTACGAGGAGCGCCTCAAGGAGCGGGAGCGCGAGCTGGCCGAGCAGGAGGCCGAGCTTCAGAACTCCGAGCAGCTCACCGACTCCGCGAAGAAGCGCCTCGAGCGCAAGGAGAAGCGCCTCGCCGAGATGGAGGAGACGATCCGCGACCGGATGCGCGAGCTGGACGACCGCGAGATGTCCGTCGAGCAGCGTGAAGCGAGCGTCGAAGCCGACGTCGAGATCCGCGAGGACAAGCTCGAGCGTCGCGAGTCCGAGCTGGCCGAGCTGGAGGAGAAGCTCGCGAACAAGGAAAGCGAGCTGGCCACCTACGTCCAGCAGATCCAGAGCCAGCTGAAGGACCGCGAGTCGACCTGGTGGAACAAGGTCACCGGCGAAGGCGATCCCGACTCCGAAGAAGCCGCCTGAGCGTTCTGGGCGGCGGGGCCTCCCGCCGGGCGAAGCACGGCTACACCCCCGCCTGACGACGCTCGGCGGCAGGAGACTACGCTTGCAGTCCCTCGTCGTACCACTCGTACTGCCTCGGGCCCGCTCGCTTGCCTTCTTTGCGAGCATCGCCCCGGAACGCGCGGGCTTAGACCGCCGCCTTCGTCGACTCCCGCCAGCGTTCGAGCGCTTCCCAGCAGGCGACGGTGTCGCCTGAGACCTGCGCGCCGAGCCCGGACGGCGCCGCCGCCCAGTGCAGTTCCGCGACCTTGCTCTCGTCCGGCACCGGTTCCGCTCCGTCGCGTAACCGCGCGTGGTAGACAACGAGCGCCGAGCCCGAGTCGTCGTTGAGGCAGACCCCCACCGCGCGAAAGCCCTCGAGGTCGTCCTCGGACAGCGCGATCTCCTCACGAGCGTCGGCGAGCACCGCCGCGCGGGGCTCCTCGCGCGGCATGAGCCCGCCGGAGGCCGAGGCCGTCCAGAGGAGCGGGTCGCGGCCGGTCGAAGCGGCGCGGAGCTGGAAGAGCACGACGCCCTTCTCGCGCTCGACGAAGAGCTGGACGCCCAGCGCGTAGCCGAGCTTGTAGGCAAGTGTCGGCTCTTCGAAGACGACCATGGCCTCGGCGTAGCGGCCCGAGCGCCGAAGGATCGCGCCGTCTGGAGAGACCCCGTGGCAGAAAGCGATCGGGCCGTCGAAGCGCCCGGGCGAGCGGGAGAGCAGGCGCTCGGCGTTTCGGACGGAGGCGGTCAGCGCCGGAGTGTCGGGCAGAGAGAAGGGAAACGGCCGAAACGTCGGCTCGCCGTCGAGAAACACGATCGCGCGCACGCCCAAAGTCTGGCGTCCGCCTCGGCTAGCCGGACCCGGCGGCGCGCGCGCCGGCCTTGAGGCGGCCGAGCCCGGCCGGCCCTTCCCACATGCTCGCGACCCGGTGGTCGCTCGTCAGGAAGATCGTCGTAGGGAGCTCGCGGACCCCGAGCTTCGCCGCGATGTGCCCGTCCTCGTCGGCGACCGTCGGGATGCTCAGGTCGTGGGCGCCGAGAAAGGCGCGCGCGGCCTCCGCGTCCTCCTGCGTGTCGACTGCGAGCAAGGATACGTGGTCGTTTGTGCCGGCGAACCGGCGCAGCGGGTCCGCCTGGGCCGGGCAGGCCTTGCACCAGGATGCCCAGACGGTGACGACGACGGGCCGGCCCTTCAGCTTGCCCAGGCCGACCGCGGCGCCCGTCGTCACATCGGCTCCGCCGAAGCGGACCTCGGGACCACTGAGCGGCGCGCCCGTCCCCGACCCCCTGGTCTCGGGGGCCCGGGCTTCGTCCCCGCCGACGAGGAAGACACCCGCAGCGGCCGCGCCTACGCCGGCGGCGAGTGCGGCGAGCGCGACGATGACCAGGCGGCGGGAAGGCACCGGCCTAGGCTAGCCAGCCCGTTTCGACGGGGGCACCGACAGGGAAGAACGCCCGTCTATGCCACGTCTCCGCCGAGTCGACTGCTCCGGGCCGGGAATTCTCCGCCGCCGCCGCGGCCGTGGCTTCGAGTACCTGGACGAGGCCGGCGAGCGCATCGAGGACGAGGAGGTCCTCGAGCGCATTCGTGAGCTCGTCATCCCGCCCGCCTGGGAGGGGGTCTGGATCTGCCCGTACCGCTTCGGCCACATCCAGGCGGTAGGCACCGACGCCGCCGGCAGGCGGCAGTACCTCTACCACGCGCAGTGGCGCGTCCGCCGCGACCAGGAGAAGTTCGACGAGATGCTGCGGTTCGCGCGCGCGTTGCCCCGGGTCCGGAAGAAGGCGGCGAAGCATCTCGCCCAGCGCGGCCTGACACGGGAGCGCGTGCTCGCGTGCTCGGTCCGGCTCCTCGACCGCGGCTTCTTCCGCATCGGGACGGAGGACTACGCCGAGCAGAACCGCACCTACGGCCTGGCGACGATGCAAAAGCGGCACGTGACGCTCGGGCAGAACGGGCTGCTCGTCTTCGACTACCCGGCCAAGACCGGCAAACAGCGGGTGCAGTCGATCGTCGACCCGGACGTCTACACGGTGGTGAAGAAGCTCAAGGAGCGCCGCGGAGGCCGCGAGCTGCTCGCCTACCGGAACGGGCGCTCCTGGGTCGACGTCCGCTCGGATCACATCAACGAGTACATCAAGGCCGTCGCGGGCGAGGACTTCTCCGCCAAAGACTTTCGCACGTGGCACGGGACCGTCCTCGCCGCGGTCGCGCTGGCCGTCTCGGGCAGGGCTGCCGGGTCGAAGACCGCGCGGGACCGCGCCATCTCGCGCGCGGTCAAGGAGGTCGCGTACTACCTGGGAAACACGCCTGCGGTCTGCCGCGCCTCCTATATCGATCCGCGCGTCTTCGACCGCTACCGCGACGGCGTCACGATCGGAGGCGCGCTCGACCGGCTCGGCGACGTCGGCTTCGGCGAGCCGGCGACGCAAGGCGCGGTCGAGGAGGCGGTGCTCGACCTGCTCGAGGAGTCCGAATCACCGGCTCTCGAGAAGGTCGCCTGACCGTCCTGGCCGCGGGGCAGACTGCGTCCGTGACCGAAAGCTGCCTTCGCTGCGGCGCGGCCATGGAGTGGCGCCACCAGACGTGGCAGTGCCCGCGCTGCCGCTTCAAGGTCGGCTGCTGCGAGGGCGACTCCTGTGAGGCTTTGGACTCGGCGGGAGCGGGAACTCCCCGTCGCGTATCCGAGGAAAGGACGACGCGATGGCCGACTCGAGCCTCCAGGAGCAGCTCAGGAAGTATCTGACCGACGCCCATTCGATCGAAGAGCAGGCGCTCGCCCAGCTCGAGGTCGCTCCGCGCCTGGCCGGCGGTGCCGAGCTCGCGCGCATCTTCCAGGAGCACCTCGGCGAGACGCGCGGGCACGAGTCGATGACGCGCGCGCGGCTCGAGGCGCTCGGCGCGGACACCTCGACGTTGAAGGACGCGGTCATGAAGGCCGGCGCGGCGGGCTTTCTCCTCTTCGCCAAGCTGCAGCCGGACACGCCGGGCAAGCTCGTGGCGCACACGTACTCGTACGAGCACATGGAGCTCGCGGCCTACGACCTCCTCGGGCGAG
>Ga0111538_10003325_pt1 | contig 22502 bp, 14 predicted proteins | sample SoiMethybrSBSTD1_FD_79669 | JGI IMG/M metagenome (GOLD analysis project Ga0111538, IMG submission 79669) | Bulk soil microbial communities from a Populus tree surrounding site in Tennessee, USA - Soil MetaG P. TD hybrid SBSTD1 (version 2)... | ecosystem: Environmental > Terrestrial > Soil >...
CTGAAGCCGGTGCAGCGCCGCATCCTCTACACGATGTGGCAGCAGAACATGACGGCCGACGCGAAACATCGAAAATGCGCGAAGGTCGTCGGCGACGTCATGGGCAGTTACCATCCGCATGGCGACGTGGCGCTCTACGAGACGCTGGTCCGCATGGCGCAGCCGTTCTCGCTGCGCTATCCGCTCGTCGACGGCTCCGGCAACTTCGGGTCGCTCGACGGCGACGGCGCCGCCGCGATGCGCTACACCGAGTGCCGGCTGGCCCGCATCTCGGACGAGCTGCTCACCGAGATCGAGCAGCGAACGGTTCCTTTTCGGCCCAACTACGATGGCACCAAGACCGAACCGGTCGTGTTGCCGGCGCGGATCCCCAACCTGCTCATCAACGGCACCACCGGCATAGCGGTTGGCATGGCCACCAACATCCCGCCGCACAACCTCGCGGAGGTCTGCACGGCGCTGGTGAAGCTGCTCGACAACCCGGATCTCAGCAGCGTTCAGCTCTGTCGCTACGTCAAGGGCCCTGACTTTCCGACCGGCGGACAGGTCCTGAATTCGCCCGACGAGCTCAAAGAGATTTACAAGACCGGATCAGGCACCGTTCGCCTCCGCGCCACATGGACTGAAGGGCCGAGTACGCGCGGCAGCCAGACGCTCCACGTGACGAGCATTCCCTACGCCGTCAACAAGGCGGCGCTCGTCGAGCGGATCGCCGAGGTCGTGTTGTCGCGGAAATTGCCGCCGCTTCTCGACGTGAAGGACGTGTCCACAGACGATGTGCGCATTGCGCTGGAGTTGAAGCGCGACGCCGATCCGAAGATGGTGATGGCGTATCTGTTCAAGAACACGCCGCTGCAAACCAACTTCATCGTCAACCTGACCTGCCTGATTCCGACTGAAAACGCGGAGGTAGGCCGTCCCGAGCGCCTGGATCTCAAGGCGATCCTGTGGCACTTCCTGCATTTCCGCCTCGAAGTCGTCACCAATCGTCTCGAGCACGAGCTCGAGTCGCTGAAGAAACGCATCCACATTCTCGAGGGATTCGAGAAAGTCTTCGACGCGCTCGACGAGATCATCCGCATCATCCGCAAGTCGGATGGCAAGGCGGACGCGGCCGCGAAAATCATGAAGCGGTTCGAGCTCGACGCCGAGCAGACGGATGCGATCCTCGAGCTGAAACTCTATCGTCTCGCACGACTCGAGATCCTGGTCATTCAACAGGAGCTCGCAGACAAGCGGAAGCGCGCGCGGCAGATCTCGTCGCTGCTCAAGGACGAGGACGGCCGCTGGAAAGTCGTCCGCGACGAGATCGAAGAGATCCAGGAACGCTACGCGAAGAACGACAAGCGGCGTACGCTCATCGAGTCCGAGGAAGACGTCGCCTTTACTGAAGACGATTTCATCGTCGAAGAAGACAATGTCGTGATCGTCTCGCGCGACGGGTGGGTGAAACGTCAGAAGGAAGTCCGAGATCTCTCGGCCACGCGGTTGCGCGAAGGTGATTCCGTGCTCGCCGTCCTGCCAGGTAGTACGCGCGCCACCGTCGCGTTCTTCACGAACCTTGGCGCCGCGTATACCTCGCGCATCATCGACGTACCGGCGTCGACGGGGTACGGCGAGCCAGTGCAGAAGCTGTTCAAGCTACGCGATCAGGAGCGTGTGATCGCCGCCGTGAGCCTCGACCCGCGGGTCGCAGGGGAGATCACTCCGAAGAAGGAAGGAGCGATCCCTCGAGTACATGCAATCGCGGTCACCAGCGACGGCTACAGCCTGCGCTTTGGCCTGGACTCGTTCGTCGAACCGAGCACGCGGGCCGGACGACGGTACGCGCGCCCGTCGGAAGGGGTGGAGGTGGTCGGTGTCGCGAAGATCTCCGGCGAAGAGGTCGTCATTGCTGCGACGGAGGAGGCGCGCGCCATCCTGTGCCGGGCAGACGAAGTGAACTACCTCTCAGGGCCGGGTAAAGGTGTGATCCTCATCAAGCTCGGTGACAAGGATCGCGTGCTTGGATTCATCGCGTCCACGGGCGATCGCGACATCATGCGCGTCGAAACGAGCCGCGGCGCCGAGCAGACGATCAGCACCACCAAGTACGAAGTCACCGGCCGCGGCGGCAAGGGGCGTGAGTTGCTGCAGCGCGGCCAGTTCACGCGCGTGATTCCACAGGACGTCGAAAACCCGCCGCCGCTGTCAGAATAACGGCGGGTCTGAAGACCCGCCGCGACTAGTGCAGATGTAGAGGGGAGCCTTCAGGCCAGCCTTCCAGTCGCGTAGCATCTCGGAGGTGTATTTCTCAACGTGCCGCTGACTTCAGGCGTTCATCTCGGTCCTTACGAGATCTTCTCCCTGCTCGGATCGGGGTCGATGGGTGTTGACGTCTATCGTGGGCGAGACCCACGACTCGGACGCGACGTCGCGATCAAGGTTTTTCCTGCAAACGCCTCTGCCGATCCCGGTCGGCTGCGTCGGTTCGAGCAGGAGGCGCGCGCTGCTGCGGCTCTGAATCATCCGAACATTCTCGCGGTGTACGACGTGGGGGTGCACGACGGCGCTCCCTATATCGTGCTGGAACTGCTCGATGGCGAGATGCTGCGTCGGCGCTTAGCCGGCGGCCCTCTGCCGGTCCGGGAGGCGCTCGATTTCGCTCTGCAGATTGCACACGGTCTTGCCGTGGCGCATGAGAGGGGGATCGTCCATCGCGAACTGAAACCGGACAACGTGTTCATCACCACCGAGGGCCGGGCGAAGATTCTCGACTTCGGGTTGGCAAAACTAGTCGACACGGAAGCGAGCGGGGCGATCGAGGTGGCAAGCGTCGTGCCGACGGGCGCGCCGCAACCGCGGCCAGGCCTCGGGCTTGGCATGTCGGGCTACATGTCGCCCGAACAGGTGCGTGGCGCTCCTGTCGATGGCCGCAGTGACATCTTCGCGCTCGGCGCCATCCTTTACGAGATGGTGACCGGCCGGTGCGCCTTTGCACGCAAGACACTTCCCGAGACGATCGCGGCGATCGTACGCGAGGACATTCCCGTAATCCACTCCAGTAATTCGCAAGTGTCGCTTGCCCTGGAGCAGGTGCTTCGTCGATGCCTCGAAAAGGATCCGTCGAAGCGCTTTCAGTCCACGTCCGACCTGGTCGTTGCTCTCAGCACCCTGGGCAGCGGTGCCATGATCTCGTCTCCGGCGCAGTCGCTCGCGCCAGCGGCATCGCCTTCGACCTGGAGATGGTACCTGCGAGTCACGGCGCTCGCGCTCATCGCGCTCGCGCTGGGCGCAATTCTCTGGGCCTTTTTTTTCGCCTGATGGGATGTCGCCTGCAATCAGGCCGTCGCCTTCAGCCCAGGGCTGATCTCGCAAAACTCTTCGTACGGAAAATCCGAGCCGAGCCGTTGCAGCTCGCTCATGAAATGTTCATCGATGCGCCGCTGTTGTTCGAGCGTCAACAGCTCGGACGAATCCGCCTGGCTGCCCTTGCGCATCATCGGAGCTGCCGTGGACTTCCATGGGATCATCTCCCACGCGCGAAACTTGTCGTCGATGCGCTTCATGTAGGCGAACGAAGCCTTCTCGCATACGCGATCGATCACCTCGTCGCCGGCGCGGACGCCCATGAAATCAGCGACTCTTCTCACGGTGTCGCGCAGGTCGCGCTTCATCGCGTTGAAAGGAACGATCAGGACGTTCTTCCGATGTCGCTGCGCCCAGTAGCCCGCAGTGTTCACCGGCCACGAGGACCACACGCCCATGCCCGCCGAGAGGAAAATCTCGAGCCAGGTCTCGACCGAGAATTTCGTGAAACTCAGCGGACCGTTCTTGACGAAGAAGAAGTAGCTCGAAACGAAGACGTCCTTCGGATCGCGTATCACGATGAGGTAACGAGCATCCTCAGAGTAGGGGAGCCAGTTCCAGTCGAGATGGGTCTTGATGATGCGCTTCTTTTCCGGCGATGCCATCCACACCGACGGATCATCGATAGGGATGGCGTAGTGGTTCATCGGCCCCATCATCGCCACATCAGGCCACGCCACGACGCTGTGGATGTGGTCGTACTCGCCGTCGCCATGGAACGCGAGTTGATGCGCGATTTGCATCATCCAATTCGTTCCGCTCTTGACGTGCGCGGCGACGAAGACGTCATGACTGGTTGGTGTATAGGTCTGCAGGGGATTCCTGGCAGCCGCTGCGCGCTGCCGGCGTTCGGCCATTGACGCCGCAAACGACGGCGCACGTCCGAGCCAATCGAGGATGCGGATGATGGGTCCGGCGACGCCGAACATGGCGACGCCCATCAGGCAGCGCACGGCCAGGGGCGGCATTTTCCGCGTGAATGTCGACTGGACCGTGCCCATCGAACGCTCAGTTCGCGCGTGGGACTGGTGGCGCCGCAGGGTCGTCCTTCTTGTCCGCGGGCTCTTCCTTCTTGTCGGGCATACCAGCCTTGGCGCCCTTCGACACGAGAAACGCGACCACGGTCTCGTACTTGAGTGTCTTCGCGGCGTCGAGCGCGGTGCGTCCATCGGTGTTCGTCGCGTTGACATCGATCCCCAGATCGACTGCCAGCTTCACGGTTGCGAGTGTGAGCGCCTCGCGCTGGCTCCGATCCGGTTGCACCCACGCGTTGCCGCCACCACCCATGCCGAGCGCGGCCATCAGCGCGTTCGTCGCATCATAGCGATGGTCGTAGGCGCGACCTTCCTTGCCGTCAACGATCCTGTCGCTGCGATGAACGGACTTTGGATCGGCTCCGAGCTCGACGAGCAGCCGCATGACGTTCGGTTGCCAGAAGCGGGCGGCCAGCCAGTACGGCGTCGCACCAACCAGTTCCGGCTCGAAATGAAGATCGCTTGACTGTCTCCTGGTGGGCGTCCAGGCCTGCAGGGGCGCATGCGGATCGGCGCCGTGCGCGAGCAGCGTGCGGACCAGCGGCCCATCGCGGCGCATGATGGCCTCATGGAGCGGGGCGAAACCTGCCGCGGATCGGTTCGGATCGGCGCCCTTGTCGAGGAGGAACTCGACGAGATCCACGAAGCCCGAGTGCGTAGCCAGCGTCACGACACTGATGCCCCAGGCATCCTCGTCGTTGACGTTCGCTCCCGCCGCAACCAGCAGCCGAGCGGATTCGAGATCGCCCACGCGCGCAGCAAACATCAGTGCCGTGTTCTTGCCGTACGGAATCTCGCGGTTGTACTCGGGAACGCCGTGCGGAGAGACGGCTTCCATCTGGTTCCAGCTCTCGGATCGCGTATGGACGTCGGCGCGATTGGCGAGCAGCACTTTGACCACGTCGGGATGCTTTTGCGCGACGGCCCACATCAGCGCCGTCTGGCCGCGCGTGGCGCGGGCGTTGACATTCGCTCCCCTGGTCACGAGCTGCTGAACGACGTCGGCGTTGCCCGAGCGGGCAGCCACCATCAACGGCGTCTCGCCGAGTAGAAGCGTCGCATTCGGATTGGCCCCGGCCTGAAGCAGACGCCGCACCATGGCGGCACTGCCGTTGAGGCTCGCCGTCCACAGCGGCGTCGCTCCCAGATCGTTTGCCGCGTTCACATTGGCGCCCGCCTTGATCAACAGCTCCGCGCTCTCCACATCGTCGCGGTAACTCGCCCAATGCAGTGCCGTCGTGCCGTCGGGCTCCGTCGCATTGACGTCAGCCTTTTCCTGCACGAGCCGGCGAACGACTTCACGATCGGCGTTGCGGGCGGCGTTGATTAACGGCAACGTCGGCGCTGCACCCATGAGGAGGACAGAGAAAACGATTGCCGTCACGTCTCTCGTCAACTCCCAACCTCCAACTCTCAACTCCCAACGACGCTTCGCCATCATCCACCAACCCGATCACACGCCCGAGAGCGTGTCGAGTGGCAGCTTGCCAGTGCTGCCGCCGATCTTCTCGACGGGCACATCGAGCTTGTCCATCAAGGTGACGAGCAGATTTGCGATCGAAGGCTTGTCCGTGTACTTCAGATGCCGGCCGCCGGCGAGGCGCCCGGCGCCGCCGCCGACGAGCATCAACGGCAGGTTCGTCCCCGAGTGCCGCGTGCTGTTGGAGATCCCCGAGCCATACATGATCGTCATGTGATCGAGCAGCGAACCGTCACCGTCCGGCGTCGCCCGGAGCCGGGCCAGATGCTTGGAGAAGAGCTCGGTGTGATAGCGATTGATCTTCGACAGGTGCGCGATGATCTCCGGGACATCGTTGTGATGAGATAGCGGATGGTGCGCCTCGGGCACGCCAATCTGCGGGTACGGGCGCGCGCTCTGTTCCTTGCCGATCATGAACGTGATCACCCGAGTCAGATCGGATTGGAAGGCAAGCACCTGCAGGTCGAGCATCAGCGCCAGATGGTCTTCGAAGACCGGCGGCACGCCCTGCGGCTGGTCCAGAGTGGGCAGCTCGACGTCGCGCTGTTGTTCCGCTTTCTGGATTCGCCGTTCGATGTCGCGAACGGCTTCTGTGTACTGCTCGACTTTGGCCTGGTCCTGGGCGCCGAGTTCTTTCCGCAGCGTGGCGAGCTTCTCGTTCACGGAGTCCAGCAGGCTCTTTTGCTGCGCCATTCGCGCTTCGCGTGCGGCTTTGCCCGTGCTACCGCTGTCGCCGAACAGGCGCTCGAAGACGGCGCGCGGGTTGTATTCCATCGGCAGCGGCTGCGTCGCGCTGCGCCACGAGATCGTGTGCGTGTAAGCGCAACTGAGAATCCCGGTGCAGGCACCCGCGTTCGCCGGCGGATCCATCGCGAGCTCGAGGGAAGCGACCTGCGTTTCGCTGGCGAAGTGACGTGCCAGCAGTTGATCCATCGACACGTCGGCCAGAATCTCCACTTCGTTTCGGCCGCCGCGCGTCGTGCCAGTCAGGAAGGATCCTGACGCGCCAGCGTGAATGTAGTTCCAGCTCGCGTTGATGCCGGAGAGGACGAGCATCTGATTTCTGAACGGTGCCAGCGGCTCCAGGATCGGCGAGAGCTCGAAGTCCTTGCCTTCGCCTTTCGGGGTCCAGTACTCCATCGCCATGCCGTTTGGCACGTAGAAGGCAAGAAAACGATGTGCTCGTGTCGTGGCCGCCCGGACGCGCGTCGCGAATGCGGGAAGCATGGCGTCGAGCAGCGGCAGTGACAGCGAGGCGCCCAGTCCGCGCAGCACCGTGCGTCGTGGCAGCGCCTTTCCGGTGAGAAACATCATTTTTCTGTCTCCAGTAGTGTCCGGCTTCAGCCGGACCTACTTCCGTCTCCGGCTTTAGCCGGACCGTCTATTCAGTTCCTCGCATCAGGAATGCAGGACTCTTCACAATGCCGGCGATCAAAGCGGACCAGCGATAGTTGTTGGCCGCCGCATCACGAACGATCGCGCGCACGGCGGGGCGATCGTAGTACTCCAGGCGCCGGCCCAGCGCGTACGCCATCAGCTTCTCGGTCACCGTCCGCGGAAACTGCTCTGGCTCGGCCAGCAGAAACGCCCGCAGGCCTGCCAGGCCGTCGAGCTTTGCACCACTTAACGTCGAGGCAGCAGAATCGACCGGCCGACCTGATTCGTCGGTCGTCCGCCACGCGCCGATCGCATCGAACTGTTCGAGCGCGAACCCGAGTGGATCGATCACCGAGTGACAACTCGCGCAGCTTGGATTGGTTCGATGCTGAGCGAGCCGCTCACGGATCGTCGGTGGTGTGACGTTTGGCTTCACTTCCGCGAGATTGGTGTCGACGCCGGGAGGCGGCGGGGGAGACGGCAATCCCAGAATGTTGTTCAGGAGGAACTTGCCGCGCAGCACCGGTGAGGTGCGATCGGGATACGAGGTCGTCGCCAGCACCGAGCCCTGCGCCAGCAGTCCGCCGCGCTGCTCCGAATTGCTCAGCGCCACGCGACGGAAGCGGCTGCCGTAGATGTCGGGAATCCCATAATGCCGGGCGAGCCGCTCGTTGACGAACGTGTAGTTGGCGTTCAGCAGTTCGACCACGCTGCGATCTTCCCGGAGCGTGCTCGCGATGAAGAGCTCCGTCTCACGCTGGAACGCCTGGAGGAGACTTTCGTCGTAGGTCGGATAGCGATCCGGATCGACGACGACCTCGCCGACGCGGCGCAGGTTCAACCACTGCGCAGCGAATCCGTCAACGAGCGCGTTGGTCGCACGCGAGTCCGCCAGCATCCGGCGCACTTCACGCTCGAGCGTTGCCGGACGCGTGAGCTGTTTGCTCTCGGCCAGATCGAGCAGCCGATCGTCCGGAATACTGCTCCACAGGAAGAACGACAACCGCGAGGCAACCTCGAGGTCGCTCAGGCGGTAGGCGGTGTCCCTGGCCGATGAATCGCGATAAACGCGGAGCAGAAAGTCGGGGTCAACGAGGAGGCGTTCGAGCGCCAGCTGAATGCCGGCCTCGAAATTGTGCCCATCCTCGCGTCCGCGGTCGAAAAATTCCAGCAGGCCTTCGACATCGCCCTTCGTCACCGGCCGCCGATACGCGCGCCGGGCGATCTTCGACAGGATCGTCGTCGCACAGGCGCGCTCGTCAGACTGGGAGCGCGGCTGACACAGGAAGATCGCGCGTCGGCTCGGCGTGTCCTGCACCGGCGCTGCCCCCTGGTATGGACCACCGATCTGAACGGCGCCCACATTCGCGTAGCCCATGTAGTCGTTGTCGTTCGCGATTGTTCGGCCTCGTTGCGGAGGACGCGGCAGCCCCTCGGGTTCCCACAGCTCTCGCACGAAGGAGACGCCGACGATGTGAGGTCCGGCAGTGACGGCGAGGCGCACCTCGAGCTGCGCATCTCCCGTCATCTGCATGTACTTTTCCCATTCGGGATCGCCAGCAAACCCCGGCTCGCCGTCGCCGGCATAGCTCAATGCGGCAGGCCGTCCCTTGGCGTCGCCGCCGACCGTGAACCGTTTGATCAGCTTCCCGTCCAGCCGGACGTCGAGCTGCTGCGGCCATCCCATTCCTTTGAGGTACTCCTGGTACTGGCGCTGCAGGCGGACTTTCACGAGGTACTCGCCATCCACGGGAACGTTGTAGGGAATGGCGATGCCACCGCGCGATCCGAACGGAAGATCGTCGCTCTGCCGATCGTTTTGCAGCACGTGGATCGGGATGTCGAACGTCTGGATCCCGGGGCTCGCCGGTGGAAGTCCCACTGCCGTGCGGGTGACCTGTCGCGCGACCGAGAGATAGCGCTCGAGGTGCGCCGTTGAAATCGAGAGCGCATCGGCGAGGTTGTCGAAGCTGCCGTCGGCGGTCTCATCACCGGGCAGCAGCGGACGTACATCGAGGTCGAGCGCGAACAGGTCGCGAATGACGTTGGTGTACTCGGTGCGATTCAACCGATGGACGGCGCCAATTCGACCTGGATTCGGATGCGCGGCCCATGCCTGGTCGATGTCGCGTTCGAGCGCCGTTGCAACGGATCGATACGTCGCAGCGTCGGGCCGTGGCCGGCCCGGCGGAGGCATCGACTGCGCGCGCAGCTTCCCGATGACCCGCTCCCAGATCTCGACGTTCGCATTCGGCTTCGCGGCGTCGAGTGTGTCGAGCGCGAGGCCGGCCGTGCGCAGTCTCTGGTTATGACAGGTAATGCAGTACTGATTGAAGACAGCTTGCGCGCTGGACGCCGCCGGCGGTGCAGGCTGCTGGGGTTGTCTCGCCCAGATCTCGACGCTCGAGACGGCAGCACTTATCCAGCCGCCGACGAGGAGCGCAAAGATCGAGGTGAGTCGGCGCATCCCGTCCTCCGGACCCCCTTCTGGCCGTGGCTATTGTGGCCCAGAACGGGCCCTGTCTCTAGGCCTTTTCTACCGCTGCATTCCGCGCTTCTGGACGACCGGCAACGCCGCCGGAGAGGTGAGAAATTCGATGAGCGCCCGTGCCGCCGTTGAGTGAGCGGCCGCCGTGCCGACGCCGCCGACCATCACTGAATAGTCCTGTACTTCGGCCGGGAACGGCCCTGCCACCTCGACGCCGGGGACCGGCAGGATCTCGCTCAGGGGTAATACGCCCAGCTCGGCCTCGCCCTGTGCCACCGCGTGGCTGACGTCGTCGCCGGTCGTAGTGGGCTTGAACTTGGGCGTCATCTGCTCCATCAACGAGAGCTTCTTGAGGAGCGCCATCAGGTAGACGCCGCCGGAGCCTTCCTTCGCGAACGCGATGGACTGCGACGCCAGCAGCGTCGCCTTCAACGATTCCACGTCCCGGACATCGGGTTTGTGCGCGCCACGACGGATGGCCAGGGCAAAGCCGGAACGTGCGAGCGGAGCACGAGAATCGGCCGCGATTCGCTTTGTCTTGATCAGGTCGTCGATCAGGCCCGGCGTCAGGATCGCGACGTCGAAGACCTCGCCGCCGTCGATCCGTCTCTTGAGCTCCGCGGAGACGCTGTAACGGATGACGACCTCATGCTTCGTCGCCTTCTCGAACTGCGGCGCCAGATCCTGCAGCACCGCCTTGAAGCCGTTCGAACACAACACCGTAATCTGGTCTGCGCTCGCGACGCTGGCAGAGGCCGCCAGCACACACAGCATGATCGCGGCAGCCATCCACGATCGCGTCCGCAATCCTCGAGTTGTCATCGTCACATCACCTCTGTGTCCCAGAGCCTGCGATAGCATGAGCCTTGCGAAGGATAAACCATGAGCGTGTTCACCAATCCCGCCTCGGCGACCCCCGAAGATACCGCGAGATACGTCGACGCGCTGCTCGGATTGCTTGCCGACAGCGACCCCGTGGCGATCCTGCGGCACACTCCGGACGCAGTCAGGCAGTTGATCGACTCAGTGCCCGCGGCAGTCCTGTCCACTCCCGAGACCCCAGGCAAGTGGTCGATTCGCGAGGTCGTGGCACACCTGGCGGACTCGGAACTGGTCGGCGGTTATCGGCTCCGCATGGTACTGGCGCACGATCGTCCTCAGATCATCGGCTATGACCAGGACCTCTGGGCCAACCGGCTTCGTTACAGCGAGGCCGACACCCGAGACGCCTTCGAGCAATTCAGCGCGCTGCGCCGTGCGAACCTGCGCCTCTGGCAGAATCTCAGTGCGGCGGATCTGGTCAGAGTGGGTGTGCACAGCGAACGCGGTGAAGAGAGCGTCGGGCACATGCGGAAGCTTTACGCCGCGCACGACCTGCTTCATCTGCGGCAACTGGAGCGGATTCGCAACGCAGTACGGTCCGCATGACTCGATCCTTCACGGCAACGTGATCACGACGTTGCCTCTTTTTCGGCCGGGGTCGACATGCCGGTGCGCCTCGACGATTTGCGCCAGCGAGTAGGTTCGATCGATGACGGGCCTGAACGAACCAGATTCGGCGAGTCCTGCCAGGAAGACCAGGTCTTCGGCGCGCGTTGTGTTCACTCCCGCGAGCACTTTGCGTCCGGCTCGCGACGGCCGCAGCTTTGTGCCAACCATCTGACTCAGACTGGCCACGACCAGCAGCAGTCGCCCGCCCGGCGACAGGGCACGTTCACAGCGCGAGAACGTGCAGTTGCCGACGGCATCGAAGATGACGTCATACGTCTCGCCGGTCTGAGTAAAGTCGTCCCTGGCGTAATCGATCACGCGACCCGCCCCGAGTGATCTCACGAACTCTGCGTTCGCGGCGCTGCAGACACCTGTCACTGTTGCGCCGAAGTGTCTCGCCAGTTGCACCGCGGCCGTACCGACCGCGCCGGATGCTCCGTTGATGAGGACGCGTTCACCCGGCTGGATCCGGGCCAGGTCTCGCAGATAGAAAAGGCTCGTCATGCCCCCGAAGACGATCGCGGCGGCATGCTCGAACGTCAGGTTGCGTGGTATCGGCGCGGCGTTGGTCTCGGGTACGGCTACATACTCGGCGTGAGACCCCATGCGCATTCCCACGACCCGGTCGGCAACGGCGAAGCGGGTGACGGATGCACCGACGGCGGCAATCTCACCTGCGAAGTCCCACCCGAGGATCGGTCGGCGCGGGCCGGAGATGCCGAAGCCGAGGCGCATCAGCACACCGAACCCCGGTGGCACGCGGGCGCTACGCAGACGCGAATCGCCGGCACTGACCGTCGTCGCCCGCACCTTGACGAGCACCTCATTGACCTTGGGTTCGGGTGTCGGTACCTCCTCGATCCGGACGACGTCAGGCGGGCCGTAGCGACGATAGACCGCGGCCTTCATGTGGGCTCCTGTTCCGATAGCGTAGGGCGGGTCTTGCTTTGTAGACCCGCCGGGTCCAAAGAGCAGGACTCGGCCTATGAAAACAGGTCCATGTGATTTGACGCGACGATACCCAGCGCCGAGGGGAACGCGAACGCCTATAGGCTACCCCTGTCGATTCCAAACCCTGACGCATTTGTGCCGCGCTGACGCGCCAAGGCATCGAGCGGCAGGGCGGTTCCGAAGGACCCCAGCGAGCCAGCACTATGGCGGTATGGTAGTATTGCCATATGGCAAAGATGACCTTCTCGCTGGACGACGAGACGGTCCGCACGCTTCGGCTGCTGGCCGATCGCAAGCAGAAGCCACAAAGCGTCATCGTGCGCGAAGCGATCGTCGAGTACGCGGCGAAGGACGAGAAGCTCTCCGACGAAGAGCGCAGCCGCAAGCTCCAGATGATTCGTCAGCTCCGTTCTCAACCGCAGACGCGCGATGCATCCGCAGTCGACCAGGAGCTTGCCGAGCTCCGCCGCTCTCGAAAAGTTGGCTGGTCGCGCGGGTGAGGCCTCACACCAAGGCCAATGCTGATTCACGTCGACACGTCGGTCCTTGTGGACGCGTTCACGGGACCGCGCCGGTCGCTCGCGATGCTCGAGTCCGCGACGATCAAAGGAGAGGTCGTCACGTTCTGCTCGATCGTGCTTTACGAGTGGCTCCGGGGACCGCGGACCGAGGACGAAGTCGAGACCGTCCGCGCGTTCTTCGAGACCGATCGCCTTGTGACATTTGGCGAGGGTGATGCGAAGACAGCGGCCGCGCTCTATCACCAGGTCAAGAGGGCCCGTTCCCGTCAGGCCGACCTGGCGATCGCAGCCTGTGCGGTCGAGCAGGGCGCAGCGCTGTGGACGCTCAACGCCGGCGACTTCGACGACGTCCCGGGCCTGAGGTTATATCGACCCCCCGAACTGGATAGCTAGCGCGGCATGTTTCAGTTCTTGTTGACCAAGAATACGAACCTCAAGCCCGCCGACGTCGTCAAAGCCTGCGATGGCCAGCTTTGCTCACGACATTCGACACGCCGCTCGCACGTTACGGCGTAATCCCGGCTTCCTGGCCGTGGTCGTGTTGACGCTGGGATTCGGGATTGGCATCAACACCGCCACGTTCAGCATCGTCAACGCCGTCCTGATTCGCCCGCTCGGCTATCAGGAACCGGACCGGCTCGTCACCATCCATGAGGTCCTGCCGGGCTTCGCCGACCGCGCCCCGTTTTCACCGCCGGATCTGATCGACCTCGAGACCATGCAGCAGTCGTTTACCTCGGTCGGGTCGTTCCTGAACATCGATTTCGAGCTTTCCGGCCGCGGCGAGCCGATGCGTATCGATGGCGCGAAGGTGTCGGCAACATTGTTTCCCACCCTCGGTGCGGCACCTCTGCTCGGCCGATCGTTTTCGGCGGCCGAGGATCGGCCGGGCAATGACGTAGCGATTCTGAGCTGGGGCCTCTGGCAATCGCGTTATCAAGGCGCCTCGTCCGTGATCGGCCAGACGATCACGCTCGATCGTCGGCCCTACACCATCATCGGTGTGATGCCGGCATCGTTCGAGTTTCCGCTGCGCGGGCCGCAGTTCAACAACAAGCCTGCCTCGCTCTGGGTGCCCATGGCGTTCACCGATCGGCAGCGGGAGGCGCGCGGCAACGAGTTCAATCACACGGTCGTGGGAAGGCTGAAGCCGAACGTGACGCTCGGCATGGCCCAGGCTGAGCTCGATACGATTGCGCCGCGGATCAACGCGAACTTCCCGCCGATGATTCGTAACGCCGGCTTGCAGATAGCACTTCGTGCCACGCCGTTTCGTGAGGACATCGTCGGGCGAACCGAGACGCCTTTGCTCCTGCTCCTTGGAGCCGTTGGTCTGGTGCTGCTCGTCACATGCGCGAATGTCGCCAATCTCGTCTTGAGCCGGGCGGCGGCGCGTACTCGTGAGATCGGCATTCGCACGGCGCTCGGCGCCAGCAGCAGCGCCCTTCTCCGGCTGCTCCTCGCAGAAGCGCTGCTCTTCTCCGCCGTTGGCGGTGTGTTGGGTCTCGGGCTGGCGTATCTGATTGGAGCCGCTGTCCCGGCTGTCGTCGCCTCGGCCCTTCCCGGAGGTCACGGAACGGCCATCGATCTTCGAGTGCTCGGTTTCACCGGCGGCATCGCGATCGTGACGGCGCTCGTCTTTGCCGCAATCCCACTCCTGACGCGCGAGCGGCAGACGCTCGGACAGACACTGCAGGAAGAAGCCACCCGGACGACACCGGGGCTGAGACGCCATCGTCTTCAGGGCATGCTCGTGGTGTCCACCGTCGCGCTGGCGTGCGTGCTGCTCGTCGGCGCTGGCCTGTTCATCCGGAGCTTTTCCGCGCTGATGGCGACCGATCCCGGATTCACGCCCGATCGCGTGCTGACCGCTTCGTTGAGTCTGCCGGAGACGGGTTACCGGACGGCCGCAAGTGTGCGCACCTTCCACCAGTCGCTCCTGTCGGCGATGTCGGTTGTCCCTGGCGTTCGTTCGTCGGCGCTCGTCACCGATCTGCCGTTCGAGCGCTACGAGCGGCGCGCGTTCAGCATCGAAGGCGGTCGGGCGGGTGGACGGCAGATCGATACCACAAATCTCTCGTGGGTCGACGGGCCGTACTTCAGGACATTAGGGATCGCCCTCACGCGTGGTCGCTTCTTCACTGACGCGGAAGAAGCAGAAAACCGAGCCGCGGTGATCGTCAACGAGCGCTTCGCCACCAAGACATGGCCTGGTGAAGATGCCATCGGGAAGCGTCTCAAGTGGGGAATTCCGGACAGCGAGGCGCCCTGGTTGACGGTCGTCGGTGTCGTGGCCGACGTTGCCGATGGGCCCCTCGGCGACGAGCCGTTCATCCACGCCTACGAACCGTTCCGGCAGTTTCCCGATATGGTGCTGGACAATCTCAGATTCGGCCGCACGATCAAGGTCGCTCTCCTGGCAGACGGCAATCCGCTGGCGCTCGTCTCATCGGTGCGCCAGCAAATCGCGAACATCGATCGCGCGCTGGCGATCGAAGCCGTCAGCTCGATGGCCGAACGCACGAACGACGTCGTGGCGCCTCGGCGATTCGGCGCGCTGACGCTCACGGGATTTGCGGTCGGTTCACTCCTGCTGGCGGCGGTCGGACTGTACGGGCTGCTCGCGTTCACGGTCGGTGAGCGCCGGCGCGAGATTGCCGTGCGGCTTGCGCTCGGTGCCGAGCCGCCAATCATCCTTCGCATGGTCGTTGGGAGCGGAATGAAACTGGTGCTGATCGGACTGACGATCGGAGTGGCGTTATCGTACGGCCTCGGCCGCTTCGTAGCCACTCAGCTCTATCGAACCGACACGCACGATCTTCCAACCTATGGTGTTGTGCCGCTCGTGTTGCTGGTGGCGGCGCTGGTCGCATGCGTGCTCCCGGCGTATCGGGCGGCACGAGTGGAGCCGATCACTGCGCTTCGTGCGGAGTAGGCACCTCCGACCCTGAGACGCGCAGAAGGATCGAAGAATCCTTGACAACTGTTCGCAGCCGGGCCTCTAATCGGCCAACTTCCGCGACGCATGAACATGACTGGAAGGCAGGCCGCCGCCACGTTCGTGGTAGCACTCGCCGGGATCGCGCCGTTGACAGGATTTGCGCCCTTCGGACGCGAGGCTGGAGGTGTGCCAGCAGCGCCGCGCGTGACGTTCACACGTGACGTCGCCCCGATCCTCTTCAACGCCTGTGTTTCCTGCCATCGACCGGAAGGAATCGCCCCGTTCTCACTGCTGACGTACGACGACGCGAAGAGCCACGCGGCGGTCATCGTCGAGGCGACGCGCGACCGGGTCATGCCACCATGGAAACCTGAGCCCGGCTACGGTGAATTTCGCGACGAACGCCGTCTGACGAACGACCAGATCGCAACGCTGCGACGGTGGTTTGAAGATGGTCTTCTCGAAGGCGATCCGGCATTGCTCCCAAGACCACCGACCTGGACCGGCCAGTGGCAGCTCGGAACCCCGGACCTCGTCCTCGAGACGACCTCTTACACATTGCGGGCCTCCGGCGACGATGTCTACCGCAACTTCGTGCTGCCAATCGAGGCGACCACCTCGCGCTACATCAGAGCCTGGGAATTCCTGCCGGGATCGCGCGCCGTGCATCACGCCACGATGCAGTTCGACCCCACGCGATCCTCGCGACAGCTCGACCAACAGGATCCTGAACCCGGCTACGAAGGGCTCGTTCCGCACTCGGCGATGAGCCCCGATGGGTACTTCCTCGGGTGGCTGCCGGGCCTCACGTCGAACGTCGCGCCGCGTGGCATGTCATGGCCATTGCCCACGGGCTCCGATCTGATCCTGATGATGCACCTCCGGCCGACCGGCACGAGGGAAACGATTCACGCGAAGCTCGGTCTCTATTTCAGCGATGCCCCGCCGCAGCTGCAGCCGACGTTGATCCGGATGACCCGGCAGTACATGGACATCCCGCCGGGTGAACGCACATACACGGTCAGTGATTCGTTCACGCTGGACGTGGACGCAGATCTCTACACGATTCAGCCACATGCTCACCTGCTCGCGAAACAGGTCAAGAGTTACGCGACGCTACCGGATGGCACGCGGAAATGGCTGATCTACATCCGCGAATGGGATTTCAATTGGCAGGGCGTCTTCACGTACGCCCGGCCACAGTTCCTTCCCGCAGGCACCAGGATCGCGTTCGAGTTCGTCTACGACAATTCGTCTGACAACCCACACAACCCGCACCATCCGGCCCGTCGCGTGACCTACGGTGAGCACACCACCGACGAGATGGCCGAGTTGTGGCTGCAGGTCGTGACGCGCAGCGCCGCCGATCGCGCGCGGCTGGCACAGGCAGTGCGCGAGCGCATCGTGCGCGAGCAGATCGTCGGCGTCGAGAAGCGGCTCGAAACGGATCCCGACAATGCCACGTTGCACGATGACGTCGCGTTGCTGCACGCGGAAGCAGGCCATCTCGATGGCACGGTGGAGCATTTCGCGCAGACCGTCCGCGTCCGGCCAGACTCTCCGGCCGCGCGCTACAACCTCGGGAACGCGCTGTTCCGGCAGGGACGCCATGCCGAAGCGATCGAGAGCCTGAAAGCGGCGCTCGCGCTGCGACCGGACTACGCCCTGGCGCATGACGGCCTCGGCGTCGCTCTCTACGCGCAGGGCAAGATCGCCGAGGCAACCGAACACTACCGGCGCGCCGTCCAACTGGATCCAGAAAATACGGAGGCGCGCACGCATCTGGTGATTGCGCTCCGGCGACTGTTCGTCATCAATCCGAACCTGGAGGACATCAAGAAAGAGCTGACTGAAATCGAGCGGCACATCACCAATTAGTGATTCTTGATTCCTGATCTTTGAATCGTTGGTGATTGTGGATCGTTGATTGATGAATGGATCGCCGGAAATCACGAATCAAAAACCAACAATCAACACGGAATCAAAGATCAACAATCGCTAATCAAAGATCGGCTAGAAGGAGGAAAACATGTCCTGGCGACTCGTGAAGGTTCTCCTTGTTCTCGGGTGTGTGCTCATCCCAGGGATCGCCACCGCGCAAAGCGCCATCGCCGGCGTGGCGCGCGACTCCTCCGGTGCCGTCCTGCCTGGCGTCACCGTCGAAGTATCAAGCCCTGCTCTCATCGAGAAAACCCGCTCGGCCGTGACCGATGATGCCGGCCAATACCGCGTGGTCGATCTCAGGCCCGGAACGTATGCCGTGACCTTCATCCTTCAGGGGTTCAACACGGTCAAGCGCGAGGGCATCGTGCTCGACGCGAACTTCACAGCGCCAGTCAATGCAGACATGCGCGTCGGCGCGATTGAAGAGACTGTGACAGTCACCGGCGAGTCGCCAATCGTCGACGTCCAGAACACCGCGCGTCGCGAGGTCGTCGACCGCGAGCTGCTCGATGCGCTGCCAACTGGTCGCGATTTCCAGACGATCGGCAACGTCATTCCCGGTGTGACGATGGGCCGGTTCGACGTCGGCGGCAGCTCGACGGCGCAGTCAGGCACGCTGGTGGCGTTCGGCAGTCGTGGCGCTGACTTCCAACTCAAGATCGACGGCATGCACGCGAACAACAGCTTCGGCGAAGGCTGGTTCAACGGCATTTATCACAACGAAGCGATCTTCCAGGAGATGTCGTACACCGTGTCTGGCGGCAGTGCCGAGAATCAGGCGGCAGGTGTGTCCGTCAACATGATCCCGCGGACCGGTGGCAACACATACGCGTACGAATTCCTCGGGACGTTCTCGAACCACGCCCTTCAGGGGGAGAACGTCGATGACGAGTTGCGCGCCAGGGGATTCAATCCGTCGTCAGGCGGACTGGACAATCTCTGGGATCTCAACGGCAACGCGGGCGGGCCGATCATCCGCGACAAACTCTGGTTCTTCGGCTCGGGCCGCTATTGGGGCTTTGCCGAGAACGTACCGAACGTCTACTGGGGACAGTCCGATCCGCGAGTGATCCCGCCTGGCGCCGAGCAGGCATCGGATGATACGAACCTCAAGTCCGGCGATCTCCGCCTGACGACACAGATGGGGAAGACTCGACTGACTGGCGCGTACAGCAACGGCCCGCGCTGGCGTCGTCACTTCGGGATCGAGAATCGGGGCGGTTCTCCTGAATCGTTCGCGCAGTACCCCAACGACTCCTCGGTGACGCAAGTCAAGGCGACGACGACGCTTAGCAACAACATGCTGTTCGAGGCCGGATTCTCGCGCATCTGGTGGTACGCCGTGCTCGAGAAGCAGCCGGTGACTGCCAAAGCCACATGCTTCGTCGCCTTCGCCCAGTGCCCGGCCGGCACCAACTACGGCGATATTCGCAAGCGTGATCTCACGAACTCGTGGAACTACAACGCGCCAACGACGTTCGACTCGACGTTTGCGTCGCCGCGAAATTCGTACATGGGCAGCCTGTCCTATGTGAGCGGTGGGCACAACGTGAAGACGGGCCTGATGTGGGATACGGGCTACCGCACGATCGTGACGCCGATGAACAACGGAGGGCTTCAGCAGCAGTACCGCCTGGGCGTTCCCGATTCAGTGGTCCTGCAGACGGTTCCATCGGTGCAGGACACCAGCATCGATCGTGAAATCGGTATCTACATTCAGGATTCGTGGACGCTTGGACGGATGACCCTCAATCCCGGTCTGCGATACGAGTACATCAAAGGGTCGGTGCGCGATCAGACCGCTCCCGCGGGTCGGTTCCTGCCGGAACGCGCCTTCACGCAAGCCGATTACGTGAAGATTCCAAGCTTCTCCGACATCAGCCCGCGGTTCGGTATCGCCTACGATTTGTTCGGGAACGGGAAAACGGCGCTCAAGGGGAACGTTGGGAAATACGTCCAGTCGTTCTCGTCAAACCTGGGCGACGACTACAACCCGATGGGCGGCGGCACCGACACGCGCACGTGGCGCGATCTGAACGGCGACGACGTCGCGCAGGAGAACGAGCTCGGTCCCTCCCAGAATCTGAACTTCGGGAAACCGACGAACGTGACGACGCCCGACCCCGATCTGAAACGACCCTATCAGGTGCTCTACAGTGTCGGGGCGCAGCACGAAGTGCTGCCGGGGCTGTCGGCATCGCTCAACTATTACTATCGCAACTACTACCGCGATTTCTGGGTGGACAACCTCGCCACCACGCTGGCCGACTACACCATCATTCCGATTCCCGATCCGCGCGGGAACGGCGAGACGATCCCCATTTACAGTATCGCGCCGAGCAAACTTGGCGTGATCGACAATCACCGGTTCAACACCACCGAAAACGGGCGACAGTACCACGGCATCGATTTCTCCGTGAACTCGCGCTTCCGGAACGGCACGCAGCTGCAGGGAGGGTTTACGACGGGCAAGCTGCACGAAGAGGCGTGCCAGGTGGACGATCCGAACCGGCTCCGGTACTGCGATGCGGCGTACCCGTTCCTCACGCAGTACAAGCTGAGCGGCACGTACACGTTGCCGTACGCATTCCGTGTGAGTGGGCTGTTACAGAACCTGCCCGGCGTGCAGAGCGCGCGTGACGCGTCCAACGTCGGGAAGGACCTCGCCATCGCGTACTCGGTCGGGCGAGCGATGGCGCCCGGTTTGACACAGGCCACTGTGAACGTGCAGCCGCTCAACGAGCCGGGCACGGTGTTCCTGGATCGCGTCAATCAGGTCGATTTTGCGGTGTCGCGTGACTTCCGGTTCGACAAGGTGCTGGTGCGGCCGCAGTTCGACTTCTTCAACGCGTTCAACAGCAACGCGGTGACCCAGGTGAACACTCAGTATGGGCCGAGCCTCTTCCAGCCGCAGAGCATCCTGAATCCGCGGCTGATCCGGTTCAATGTGAGAGTTTCCTTCTAACGCCCGCCAAAGGGACAACTCCCAACTCCCAACTCCCAATTCCCAATTCCCAATTTGGGCGTTGGGCGTTGGAGGTTGGGAGTTTTGCTATGAGTCTCTGTGCCTCAGTGCCTCAGTGCCTCAGTGTGTCGTAATCATTGCGGCAAAGCCCACGCCGTGAGCGTTGTTCCTGCCGGTACGAGCACGTGCTGCCGGCCATCGACCATGTACGTGATGGCCGACGTGCCGTGCAGGTTCGCGCCCATCTGGTAGCGCCACAGCAACGTGCCTTTTCGCGAGTCGAGCGCCAGCACGTTGCCGTCGTTGTCGCCGCTGAAGATGAGGCCGGACGCCGTTGTCAGAAGACCCGACGTCGAGGGGCTCAGATATTTGAACTCCCACTTCCGTTCGCCCGTGGCCGGATCGATCGCGCGCAGCGCGCCGTACACGGGCATCGTCGCGCTCTTATAGCGCTGACCCGCGCCGCCGGTGAAGCGCTCGCCAGCCTTGTAGTCCGGCTTCCAGGAGTAGAACGTCATGCACGCCTCGCGCGCGTTGACGAAGAAGGTGCGTGTCGAGGGATCGAACGTCGGCGGCCAGAAATTGGTGCCGCCGGTGATGTCGGGACACGTGATCTCTCCGGTCTCATCGGGTGTGTGTCCCGCTTCGACCACAGGCCGCCCGTCTTTTCCGATCTCGCGCGCCCATGTCGTCTGCACGAAGGGCTTGGCCATGATGACGCGGCCGTTCGTGCGATCGAGCGTGTAGTAGAAGCCGTTGCGATTGGCGAACATCAGCACCTTGCGCGGCTGACCGGCGATGGTGAGATCGGCGAGAACCGGCACTTCCGTCGAGTCCCAGTCGTGTACGTCGTGCGGCGTGAACTGGTAGTGCCACCGAATCTTTCCAGTGTCCGCATCGAGCGCCACGAGGGAGGCTGCATACAGGTTGTCGCCGAGCCGGCTTTCGCTGTGATAGTCAGGGCCCGGGTTGCCGATGCCGTAATAGAGCAGGTTGAGATCAGGATCGTAGGCGCCGGTAACCCATACGCCCGCGCCGCCGGTCTTCCATGAATCGCCGGCCCACGTGTCGTTGCCCGGTTCGCCCGGACCCGGAATCGTGTAGAAGCGCCAGGCGCGTTTGCCGCTCTGCGCGTCATACGCGTCGATGAACCCGCGAATGCCGAACTCGCCGCCGGCGGTCCCGACGATCACTTTGTCTTTCACGACGATCGGAGCAATCGTCGACGCATAGCCGTTCTTGTACTGATCGAGGGTTGCATCCCAGACGACGTTGCCGGTGCGCATATCGAGGGCGAGCAGGTGCGCGTCGAGTGTGACCATGAAGAGCTTGTCGCCGAGCATCGCAAAGCCTCGATTGACGAGGCCACAACAGGCGGTCAGATCGTTCGGCAGCTCGCGTCGATAGCGCCAGATCTGTCGTCCGGTCCGCGCATCGAGCGCCCATGCGACGTTCTGAGGGCCGGTGACGTAGAGGATGTTGTCCCTGAACAGCGGCGTCGTCTCGAAGTTGCCGAGCGTGCCGGTCTGGAACGTCCACTGCGGGGCCAGGCCTTTGACGTTGGCCGGAGTGATTTGCGTGAGCGGACTATGCCGCTGATTGGTGTAGTTCCCCCCGAATGTGATCCAGCGCGAGCCGTCTTTCGGCAGCCCCTCAGCGATCTCCTGCGTCGTGACGAGGGCCGGTGGCGCCTGCTGTGCCGCCACGATTGCACTGCTTCCGATCACAACGAGACAAAGGAGTCGAGCACGCATGACGTCTCCTCTTGATTACTGAACTACCGAGGGATCGAAACCGCGCAGCGTCTGGAGGTAGCGGATCAGATCATCGAGGTCGCTCTCGCTGATTCGATTGGAGCCAAACGGCGGCATCGCCGATCGCGGATTGTTCTGCATCTCTTTGAGAGACGCCTTGTCGTACCCCTGGATCCGCTCGCGCGAATCCATGATCTGCACCGAGAAG
>Ga0111538_10003326_pt1 | contig 22500 bp, 16 predicted proteins | sample SoiMethybrSBSTD1_FD_79669 | JGI IMG/M metagenome (GOLD analysis project Ga0111538, IMG submission 79669) | Bulk soil microbial communities from a Populus tree surrounding site in Tennessee, USA - Soil MetaG P. TD hybrid SBSTD1 (version 2)... | ecosystem: Environmental > Terrestrial > Soil >...
GAGAAGGGGCACCAGGCGCTCGGCGAGCGCATCGTGGTCGAGCTTTGCCGCAGCGGCCAGTACGGCGACCAGAAGCAGCGCGACTTCGCGACGTGGCTGCGCCAAGGGCTGCTCTCTTTCGGCCGTCCCAACAGCGCGGGAAACAAATACGCCATCGAGGCCGGCCTCAAAAAGCGCGACAGCGGCGCCGTGATGCAGGACTTTCTCGACGACATCAAACCCGCCGTCAAAGCGAGTGGATTGCGCTTCCCCACGCCGGAGGAAATGCGCCTCGAAGTGCCGCCGAATCTGAACTGGGCGCTCGACGGCGTCGACGAAACCAAAGCCGAAGGTTACGCGACGCGCGAAGACGAAGAGATTGTGCTTCCCAAGGATTGACAAGAACTTCTCGCATTACCCCGAGGTCCCATCATGTCCGTCACCATGCACGAACCCATGCCCCTCTCGGCGCTCACGGCCATCGAGCATCTGCTCACCGAAGAAGAGCGGATGATCCGCGACACCGTGCGCCGCTTCATTCGCGAACGGTTCCTCCCCCGCGCGGGCAGGCTGTTCGAAGAAGAGGAGTTTCCCACCGATCTCATTCCCGAGATCGCGGCCATGGGTCTGCTCGGCGCGTCCATCGAAGGCTACGGGTGCGCCGGAATGGGCGCCGTGGCCTACGGGCTCGCGCTGCAAGAGCTGGAGTACGGCGACGGCGGGATGCGCAGCTTCGCCAGCGTGCAGGGCTCGCTCTGCATGTACCCCATCTACCGCTTCGGCTCCGAAGCGCAGAAAGAGCGCTGGCTCCCGCGCATGGCGAAGGGCGAGCTCATTGGATGCTTTGGTCTCACCGAGCCGGATAGCGGCAGCGATCCCGGCTCGATGAAGACCTACGCACGCCGCGAGAAAGATCGCTGGATCTTGAACGGCACCAAGATGTGGATCACGAATTCACCGTTGAGCCACCTGGCCGTGGTGTGGGCCAAGGTCAAGGAAGGCAGCACGGTGGGCGGCCCCGATAGCATCCGCGGCTTCGTCGTGGAGCGCGGCATGCCCGGCTTCGAAACGCCGGGCATCGAAGGAAAAATGTCGCTGCGCGCTTCGGCTACGGGGGAGATCGTCCTCACCGACGTCGCGGTCCCCGACGAGAACGTGCTGCCCAAGGCGTCCGGGCTCGGCGGCCCTCTCGCCTGCTTGAACCAGGCGCGCTTCGGCATCTCGTGGGCCGCCCTCGGCGCCGCCAAGAGCTGCTACGAAACGGCCGTCAGCTATTCGCGCGAGCGCATCCAGTTCGGCGTGCCCATCGCGAGCAAGCAGCTCATCCAAGAGCAGCTCGTCGAGATGGCGTCGGAGATCGTGAAGGGCGAAATCATGTCCTATCACTACGCGCGCCTCAAAGAGCAGGACAAGCTCCTCCCCCAGCAGGTCTCGCTCGCCAAACGCAACAACGTCGGCTGGGCGCTCAAGGTCGCCCGCATCGCGCGCGGCATCCTCGGCGGCAACGGCATCCTCCTCGAGTACCCCGTCATTCGCCACATGCTGAACCTGGAGAGCGTCTACACCTACGAAGGAACGAACGAGGTGCACACGCTCATCTTGGGGCGCGCGCTCACCGGTATCGACGCGTTCTAGGGAAGGGAAGCTACGGCTTCCCCGTCCGTCAGGCGGCACTCGTAGGTTGAGGCGGCTGAGAGGGGCGGCGGCGGCGCTTCAGCACGTCGTTCAGCGCGTAAAGAACGCGATCGAAGTCGAACGGCTTGTGCAAGAAGTGCCGGACGCTCAGAGACGCGTCGTCACCGAGCCCACATTCCGCCGAAATGACGATCGCGGGAATCCCTTCGAGGCGCCCGTCGAGCAGCTGAAGACGGCGAAATTCCCGCCCGTCGACGTTGGGCATCCCGAGATCGAGCAGGATTGCATCGGGGAGGGAACGCGTGGAAAGTTGGTGCAGCGCGTCGGCGCCGTCGACGGCCATTCTCACGTCGTATCCTTCTCCTTCCAACAGACTCGACAACATCAGGCGGATGTCTTCGTCGTCGTCGACGACCAGAATGGACGCCGGGGCCGGTACATCGGCCAAGCGCAGCTGCGACGGCGTGCGCAAACGACCGGGACCGCGCGACGGTAGGCGAAACCAGAATCGGCTGCCCTTCCCCTCTTCGCTATCGACACCGACCGTACCTCCGTGGGCGTCCACGATCTCACGGACGATCATCAGACCGAGCCCCGTTCCTTCGACCTTTCTCGTCGGGCGCTCCAAGCGCGCGTAGCGCTGGAACAACGACGGGACCTCGGCGGCGGCGATCCCCGGTCCGTCGTCCTCGACGCTCACTTCAACCAAGTCGTCGCGCTGCTCGACCCGCACCACGACCTTTCCGCCGACGGGTGCGAACTTCACGGCATTGGCCAGCAGGTTGGAAACGACTTGCATGAGTCGCCGGCGGTCGCCAGAGGCGACGATCGGCCCGGCCGGCTGGACCAGCTCGAGATCGATCTGACGGCTGTCCCCGAGCGGTCGATATTGGTCGATCGCTTCGTCGATGAGCGAGACCAGATCGACCTCTTTGCGATCCAGCTTGAAGCCGGTGCCCTCGAACTTGGCCAGCTCGAGAAAGTCGTCGATGAGCGAAACCAGCGAACGGACGTTGTTTTCGATCTTGCGCATGTCGTTGGCCCCCTCTTCCGGAAGAGGACCGCGCTTTCCCCGCAGCATGAGCTGCGCGCGCATCAAGATCGACGTGAGCGGCGAGCGAAGGTCGTGGGCCACCATCGAATAAAAGTCGAGACGGCGCGCCTCGAGACGACGGTGCTCGGTGACGTCGCGCAGCGCGATGGTCTTGCTCGAGCCGTCGAACAGGAGCGGGCGGACCGACGGCGCGAAAACCTGATTGCCGATCCTGACATCGGGTAGTTGTCCTTGGTCGTCGGTTTCGGTAAGGAGCCCGCTGATGAATCGCTCGACCGGCTCGCCAACGAGCTCGCTCGTCGGGCGCGCGAGTGCCGTGCAAGCAGCCTGATTCGCATACGTCAAGGTCCCGGAATCGACGGCGATGAGCGGATCTGGCGAGCGGTCGAGAAGGTTGCGAATGGCCTGCTCGGCCTGGGCGAGGCGTCGTACCAGCTCTTGCGAGCGCACCAAGACCGCCACGCGAGCCAGGAGCTCCTCCGGCGCGTAGGGTTTGTCGAGATAATCGTCGGCGCCGGCGCCTAAGCCTTCGACGATCTGCGAAGTCTCGTTGTGCGCCGTGAGAAGGAGCACTTTCATCTCGTCGCCGAGACCAGCCGCTGACGATCGGAGATAGCGGCAAACGTCGAGCCCCGACACGCCCGGCATCACCCAATCGAGCACGAGGACGTCGGGCCGTTGATCTTGGGAGATGCGCTCGAGCACCGTAGCCCCGTCGCTGAATGTTTCTACGCGGTAGTCGCGGCAGAGCGAAGCTCGGGCCCGCTCGGCGTCGAGCGAACTGTCGTCCACGACCCACACGATTTTCGGCGGGCGATCCAGCATTGGGACTCGTGCTGATACATCACGCACCCGAGGAGGGATCAAGGCAGTTCGGCAAACGAAGCTCTCTCTACGACTTTGGAACCACTCGGGTCGAATGCGCAAAGCGATGTGAGTATTCGTGTCAGAGATAGGCGAACATCGTGGGGCGCATGGCGGAAATACTGGTCGTCGACGACAGCAAGGTCATGCGCGACATGATCGTGGCCTGCTTGCGGGCAAACGGCGATCTGGAATTTACGCAGGCCGCCAGCGGTCTCGAGGCAATCGAGCAACTATCGCTCAAGCATTTCGATTTGGTCGTGCTCGATCTCAACATGCCCGACATCGGCGGCATCGAGGTGACGCAATTCGTCCGGTCTCAGCCGGCGAGCAGGCAGCTGCCTATCGTCATCGTGACGACGCGCGGAGACGAGGTGTCGCGAGCCCGCGCGCTCGAAGCTGGTGCTTCACGCTACATGACCAAGCCTTTCACCCCCGAGGAAATCCTCGGCGAGGTGCAATCACTGTTGGCGCCAGCGGGCCGCATCAAGGCGCAATGACCACATCGCTCAAGGACTTCTTGCCCGGCTATCTGGCCGAGGCCGACGAACACCTGTCGCTTGCGAAAGAAAATCTCTTGTCGCTCGAGCAGCGATTGCGGGTCGGTGAAACGCACCCCCGCGCCGTGCGCGAGCTATTTCGCTCGCTGCACACGCTGAAGGGACTCTCCGCGATGATCGGCGTGGAGCCGGTGGTGGAGATCGCCCATCAGATGGAGGAGGTATTTCGCACGCTCGAACGGGAGGGCGGTCGGCTCTCTCAGACCGCCGTCGAGACGCTGATCGTCGGACTTGCGGCCATCGACGAGCGTGTGCGCGCCCTCGCCGCGGGCCGGCAAGTCGCCAGGGTGCCCGAGCACTTGCTGCGCCAACTTTCGGGACTCACCATGGAAGGCGGCGGCGGTCTCTCACCGGCGCTCCTCTGCGGTTTGGAACCCGAGCTGCTGGCGCAATTGTCCGGCGCGGACCTCGAACAGCTGCGGTCGGCGATCGCCGGTAGCGGGCGCGCGGTGCGCATCGATTTTGCGCCTTCGGTCGAACGCGCGGCGGCGGGCACCAACATCACCACCATCAGGCAGCGCGCGGCACGGGTCGGCGAGGTCGTCAAGGTCATCCCCACTTCGACCACGCCCGCTGCTACGCAGCTCCCGGGCGGGCTCGTATTCGTCCTCCTTCTCTCCACCGCGTCGAGCGATGACGAGCTGGTCGAGACGTTGGGACTGCCGCGCGAAGCACTGAGCGAGATCACGCTGTCGCCCGGGGAAGGGCCCCTCGATCTTCCCGGCGAATCCGAGCTCGGAGTAGAAGACAACGATCGGCTTGCCCGCGGTTTCGTGCGCGTATCCGTCGACCGACTCGACGAAACGATGGAGCATCTCTCGGCGCTCATCGTCGATCGATTCAGGATCACGCGCGCGGCAGCGGATCTCGCCGCCCGCGGCACGGACGTGCGCGCGCTCTCCGCTCTAATGTCCGAAAATGGCCGGCATTTGCGCAATCTGCGGGCCTCGATCATGAAGACGAGGCTCGTTCCCATGGAGGAGTTGCTCCGCCCGCTGCCGCTCGTCGTGCGCGGAGCCGCCAAGGCAACGGGCAAAGACGTCAAGCTCGAGGTCGGCGTGGCGGGGGTAGAGCTCGACAAGGCCGTAGCAGAGAGGCTCTTTCCGGCACTCGTTCACATCGTTCGCAACGCCGTCGACCACGCCATCGAGCATCCCGCCGAGCGTCTCCAGGCCGGCAAGCCGCCGCAAGGATCCATCGCGATCTCCGCGCGGAACCTGGCCAATAGCCAGCTCGAGCTCATCATCGGCGACGACGGACGCGGCATCGATCGCCGCAAGATAGCCGCCAAGGCGCGCCGGAAGGCGCCGCTCAACGACACCGAATTGCTCGATCTCATCGCTCTTCCGGGCCTCTCCACGCGAGACACGGCGACTGCGACGAGCGGTCGCGGCATGGGGATGGACATCATTCGCCGCATCATCACCGACGATCTACGCGGGCAGCTCACGCTGCACACCGAAGAGCAGCGAGGAACCCGATTTACGCTGACCGTGCCCCTCAGTCTGACCATCGTCGATGCTTTCTCGCTCAGCTGTGCGGGTCAGCTCTTCGTAGTCCCCGTTTCATCGGTCGACGACATCGTGGAGATCCGCGAGAACGACGTGCTCGTGACGCCCGCGCCCGGCCGCGAGCACGGCATTCGCGTTCTCCGCCGCGCCGATCATCAGATCCCGCTCGTCTCTCTGTCGCGCGCGCTCGAAATGGAGTCGACAACGTCTCGACCGAAAGCCATCGTCGTCAATCGCGCCGGCCAGAGGGTGGCCTTCGAGGTCGACCAGTTGCACGGCCAGCACGTGGTGGTGGTGCGGCCGCTCGAGGATGCGCTGGTCGACGTCTTCGGGGTGTCCGGCAGCACCGATCTCGGCGACGGTAGACCCGTTCTGGTGCTCGATCTCGTGGCCCTGGGAGGGCGCGCTCTCTCGGAGGCCGCATGAAGGCGCTGTTCGTGGTGTTTCGCGTCGGCAATGCCGAGTACGTCATGCCGGCCAGCTCGGTGCTCGAGCTGGAGTCTTTTACCGGCGCAACCCACGTCCCGGGCGCGCCCCCCTATCTCCGCGGTCTGCTCAACGTCCGAGGGCGCGTGGTGCCGGCCATCGATTTGAGAACGCGCTTCGGTCTGCCTCCCATCGAGCCGACCATCGATACCCGCATCGTGGTCGGTCAGGTCGGTGGGCGCGTGGTCGGTCTGGTCGTCGATGCGGCACGCGATGTGGTCACGCTGGCCAGCGAGGCGTTCCGCGCCCCGCCCGAAGTGATCGTCGACCAGACGCAAGGATTCGTGCAGTCCATTGCCGAAGCAGGGCAGCGGCTGATGATGTTGCTCGATTTTTCCAAGGTAATCGGTGAGGAGTCGGCTCATGCTTAATGAAACCAGCGAAAATGGGACCAGGCGCTCGATGAGCAGCCGTGCCGAGCAGGCGGTCAAATCTCTGCGTCTTGCCGCCGATCGCTCACAGAAGCTCGAGCATCTCGCGGCGCATCTCACCTCGACGAGCATCGAGCAAGCGGCGTCGACCGATCAAATTCGATCCGCCAGTGAGGCGGTGGCCGCCAGTCTGGAGGAGATGGCGCTTGCCGTCCAAACCGCGAGTCAGGCGCAAGAGCGCATCGGTGTGCTGTCCAGGGAGCTCCGGGAAGGCGCCGATTCGACGAGCGCAGCGCTGCACGAGATGGCCGCTTCGGTCGAGGGGGTGCGAAAGGATGCCGACGTTCTCGCCGACTCCGCGGAGACCACGGCCACCTCTCTCGAGGAGATTTCGCGCTCCATCAAAGGAGTGGCGAGCGACACGGAAGATCTCGCCGCATCGGGCGAGGAGCTACTTACCTCGACGACGCAGATGACGGCCAGCGTGTCGGAGGTCGCCGCCCTCGGCGAAGGGACCGCAGCCACGGTGGAGGAGGTTGCTGCCACCATTGAGCAGATGTCGAAAGGCATCAGCCGGCTTTCCAGCGATGCGCAAGTGGTGGGGGAGCGAGTCACCGCCGTCAGCGGCGTCGTGGGAACCGTCGCCGCGGCTTTGAGTCGTGTTGCCGACGATGCCCTCGAAATGGCGAGCGGCGTGGAGCAAACCGCAGCGACTGCGGAGGAATTGGCGCGCTCGATCCGGAACGTGTCCGACAGCGTCGCCGGCCTCAAGACCGAGGCGGACGGGACCACAGCGGCGACCTCCGAGCTCGCCGCTTCAATCGAGGAGGTGGCGGCGACCGCCGAGAAGAATGCGACGGTCGTCGAAACGAACGTCAGCGCCATCGAACAGCTGGCACGGTCGGCGGAGGCGACTGCCGGAAGCGCGGCCGAAGTGAGCGCTCTCGCCGCCAATGTAGCGGCCTCGACCTCCCAGCTGGAGTCGTCGACTCGCACGATTGCCACCCAAGTTCAGGCATCGCGACAAGCCAGCGAGCGAGTCTCCACTATCGCGAACGACGGGGCGGCTTCGGTGGCGCGTTCGATCAATGGCCTCGGAACGATTCGAGAAGTCATCGTGAGCTCATCCGCGGTCATGAAAGAGGTAGGCAAACGCGTCGAGGAGATCGGCGACTTCGTCCAGACCATCAACCTCATCGCCGACCGCACCAACCTCCTTTCGCTGAATGCCAGCATCGAAGCGGCACGCGCCGGAGAGCACGGACGCGGTTTCGCGGTAGTGGCGGAGGAAATCCGAGCCCTCGCCGATCGCGCACAGACGGCGAGCGCGGACATCGCCAAGATCGTGCGAGGCTTGCAAGTGGCCGCGCGCGAAGCCGTCACCACAGCGACCGATGGGGCAAAAGTCGCCGAAGAGGGAGCCAAGCTCGCGGGCGACTCGGAACGCGCACTCACGACGATCGTGCGCGGGGTCGACGATTTGGCCAAATCCATCGTGGAGATCGACCGCGCCAGCACCGAGCAGGGCAAAGCGGTCCACACCGTCGTTCAAGCCACGGTTCGCATGAACGAAGAGAGCAAGACCATCGCTCGTGCCGCTGCGGAGCAAACACGGGCGACGCAGTCGCTGGTCCAGGCGGGAACGGAGATGCGCACCATGGCCAAACAGAGCGGGCAGGCGATGGCCGAGCAGGCCAAGGCCGTGCGCGAGATCGTGAAAGCCAACGGCACGTTGAGAAATACGTTCGAACGCGTTACCCGGATTACCGAAGAGCAAAGCAAGAGCGCGCTCGAGCTGGCACAGGCCGCCCAGAGAATGCGCGCAATCACGCAGAAGACGACCTCCGCCATGACCGAGCAGACCCGCGCCCTCGGCGCGGTGGCCGTCTCTTCACAAGAGGTGGCAAGCGCGACGCAACGCACGATCGCCGGTCTCGGCGAGCAGGCAAAGGGGACCGTGGAGGTCGCGCGCGCGATGGCGGACGCTCGCAAGCAGGTCGTCCAGGCCGCGCGGGCCATAGTCGAGCAGGCGAAAACATCGAAGCGCATCGAAGCGGTCGTGCGGCGCGTGGCCAAGGTCGCCACGTCGATCAGCACCGTCACCGCCGAGCAGAGCAGGGTCGCCGGCGTGCTGACCGGCGAGGCGGACAACGTGCGCCGATTTGCTCGCCAGGCAAGTCGCGCGGTGGCCGAACAGGCGACCGCGCTCTCTTCGCTTGCGTCCGGTGCGGCACGGCAAGCGACCACCGTGAGCAGCATGGTCGGCGCAGTCTCCGATCACGCCGCGTCCTTTTCGCGCGTTGCAGAGGTCGCGATTCAGCTGAAATCGCGGGCCAAGGAAATCGCCGCCGCGCTGGGGAGTCAGACGCGATCGGCCGGTGCTGCCGCGGAAGACGTTCGCTCCGTAAGCACCGAGATCGCCCAGATTCGCGCATTGACCGGGGATCAAGCAGCGGCGCTAGCGAGCCTTTTCGAGGACCTGTCGCGCCAAGACGCCCCGCGACACGGCGAGAACGGCGAAGCTTCATGATGGATGACTCGGCCAGGCCCGCGACGCATACCGGACTGTCGCTGGCCGAGAGCGCGCGCGTAAGTGTTGCGGCTCGCCTCGACAGCGAGCGAGACGTGACGGGGCTCATCGCGATGCTCGACGACCCGAGCTGGAAAGTGCGACGACGCGTCGTAGAATTGCTCGCTGCAGCGGGCGCCTGCGCGTTGGAGCCGCTGTGCCAGCTTCTGCGGACGCGCCGTGACAACGAGTCGCGTCTGGCCGCAGCCGTCGACGCCCTGTCTACCTCCTCGGCACCGGACGACACCCTCATCTGGCGATTGGCAAAGGAGCGGTCGGCTGCGGTGGCGGCCGACGCAGCGCAAATTCTGGGACGCCGCGGTCAGCCCGATTCGGTACCGATTCTCATCCTTTTGATGGGGAGCAAGGACGACAACGTGGCGGTGACGGCGATCGAAGCGATCGGTCGTATCGGCGGTAGGGCGGCAGTGGACGCCTTGATGGAGAGCGTCAACTCGGAGAACTTCTTCCGCGCATTCCCCGCCATCGAGCTCCTGGGAAGAAGCGGCGATCCGCGCGTCGTACAGCCGCTCGCACGACTGCTGGAGCGGCCCCATTACGCGCGCGAGGCCGCGCGCGCGCTCGGGCGCACCGGCGAGCTTGGCGCCGTAGCGCCCCTCGCTCGTCTTCTCATTCATTCGCGCGACTCCACCGTTCGCCTTGCAGCCGCGTCGCTCGGTGAGCTCGATGCTCGTCATCGTGAGCGGTTCGGCGGGTCCGGCGGAATCGAGGGCGCGCTGGCCAACGCCGGCTCTGCCTTGGGGATGCGCGCGACGGAGCGACTATGCCGCGCTCTCGCGGGCGCCGACGACGAGGAGCAGGCCGGCATCGCGGTCGTGCTGGGCGCGCTCGGCGAAGAAGATGCCGTGCCGCATTTGGCGAAGCTCTTGGCCGGTCCCAAAGGTGTGGCCGCGGCGGCGGCGCAGGCGCTCGAACGCATCGGAAGGCGGGCCGACGATGCGGTGCTACGGGTCTTGCGCGAGGGCACGAGCGGCGAGCGAAGGGCGATCTTGCCATTTGCTGCCCGAAAGAACGCCGTCCCGCAACTCTTGCAGTGCCTCACCGATGCCGAGCCGTCTGTCCGCGCTCTTGCCGCAGAAATGCTGGCCAAAGTCGGCGACCCGCGCGTCGTTCGCCAGCTGTTCCCGCTTTTGGCCGACCCCGACATCGGTGTCGCTCAAGCCGTGACTGCCGCCATTCAATCGCTGGGCAGCGAGGAAGCGACAGCTCTGGCGACGGCAGCGGCGCGTTCCGAATCGCCCGTTCTTCGGCGCGCAGCTCTGCGCATCCTCGGATACCTGGGGGGCGGTCGTTTCGAAGTGTTCGCCGCAGCGATCGACGATGACGATGCCCGCGTTCGCGACGTGGCGATCCAAGGCTTGGCGTTCGTCGACGATCCGCGTGCCGTCGACAGACTGCTGCAAGCAGCGCGGGACGTGAGACAAAAGGTGCGCGCCAGCGCCGCGCGAGCCCTGGGGCAATGTCAAGCTGACGAGCGGATCTTGTATGCGCTGACTGAGCGGCTGACGGATTCGGATCCATGGGTTCGCTATTACGCGTGCCAATCGCTGGGGCGCGCTGGGCACGAAGAATCGGGCCGAGCGGTCGCGTTACTTCTCAAAGACCCCGCCGGCCAAGTACGCGTCGCTGCCGTCGAAGCGCTCTCTCATTTGTCGACCGATTTGGCCTTTCGCGCGCTCCGCGACGCGGCACGGAGCGCCGAACCCGACATCCAGCGCGCCGCCCTCATCGGCCTCGGGATTGGCGGGAGGGAGGAAGGTTTGCCTTTGATCATCGAGGCGTTGGACGGAGGAGAAAGCGCGACGCGACTCGTCGCCGTCTCCGCGCTGGCCGGATTCGCCGATAGCGAGGTGATCCCGGCCTGGGAGCGCGCAGCACGCGACGCCGACCAGGCTGTCAGCACCGCAGCGCTGGCCAATTTGTCGGCGCGAAAGGACGAACGAGCGACCCGTGCGCTCATCGCGCTTCTGACCTCGTCCAGAGTAGAAAGTGCGCGCGTGATCTCCGCCCTATCGGTGCCGGTCAGCGGGCGCGTTCCGGCCATTCTGTCGGCGCTGCGCCGAGCAGACGACGAGCTTTCCCCCAAGTTGACGTCCGCACTCGCCCGCATGCGCCACCCCGAAGCAAACGATGCCCTGATTCAAGCCTTTCAGTCGACGAACCAAGCCTGCCGCAAGGCCGCCGCGTCCGCGCTCGCGGCCATCGGGTCGCCCGATGGTCTCACGGCCGTGCGAAGAGCGGCCGACGACGACGACGACCCTCAGCTGAAGCGGATTTGTTCGCTTCTGTTGGTTAAGTGAGCGGAGGTGCGCGGATGAGCCCGCAAGTCTTCGCCATACTGAGCAACCTCATCGAAGAAAAGGTGGGGCTGCACTATGACTCCTCGCAGCGCGACGTCTTGAGCGACCGGCTCGGCGCCCGCGCGTCTGAAGCGGGTTTCGATTCCCTGCTCGATTACTACTACTATCTTCGTTACGATCCTTCCGCCGAACGAGAGTTACAGCTCCTCGTCGAGCGTCTCGTGATCGGCGAGACGTATTTCTTTCGCGAGCGAGGTCAGCTCGACGTGGCGGTCGGCGATTTCATCGAGCAGGCGCTCTTGCAGGGAAGGCGACCCCGCGTTTGGTCCGCGGCGTGCGCGAGCGGCGAGGAGATTCTGTCGTTGGCGATGATCTTGGCCCATCGGGGCATCCTCGATCAGGTCGAGCTCGTGGCAAGCGACATCAGCTCGGCCGCATTGGCCCGCGCCAAGGCCGGGCGGTTTCCCAAGCGTTCTTTGCGCGACGGCTGGCCGCCGGAGGCCGAGCGCTTCTTGAACCGGGATGGCGATCAACTCGTGCTCGACCGGCGCATCTTGCAGTCGGTGGAATTCGTTCGTATGAACCTGCTCGACTCGGCCGCCGTCGCGACGCTGCCCCTTTTCGACGTCATCCTTTGCCGGAACGTTCTCATCTACTTCCGCGACACCACCGCGGCGCGCGCCGTGAATCAGCTTGCGGCCAAACTGAAGCCCAACGGCGCGCTGTTCGTGGGCATCTCGGAGTCGCTGCTGCGCCTGGAGACGACGCTGACTTGCGAGGAACGCCGCGGGATCTTCCTCTATCGGAGCGCCGAGTCTTGAATCGATCGGTACGCGTTCTGGTGGTCGACGACTCCGCGTTCGCGCGCAAGGTGCTGCGAGAGATTCTCACCCGAGAGCCGAACATCGACGTGATCGACACCGCTCGAGACGGACTCGAGGCGCTGGAGAAAATCGCTGATCAGACTCCCGACGTCGTGACCCTCGATCTGGTCATGCCCGGGCTCGACGGACTGGGCGTCTTGCGCGCGCTGCCGTCGGTCCGCCCTCCCAGGGTGGTGGTGGTCAGCATGTCCGATGCCGAAAGCGAGCTCGGTGTCGAGGCTCTCCAGAGCGGGGCTTTCGACCTCGTGCACAAGCCGACCGCGCTCGCGACCGAAAGGCTCTATCAGCTCGGCGACGAGCTCGTTGCCAAGGTGCTCGCGGCCGCATCGGCTCGCATGCCGGCCGCTCAGCCGGTCCGTCGTGCGCTCGTCGCGTCACCACGGACGTCGCGGCGAGAAATCGCGGTGGTGGGCGCGTCGACCGGGGGCCCGCAAGCCCTGACGCGCCTCATCTCCGCCCTTCCCGCCGATTTTCCGATTCCCATGGCAGTCGTGCTGCACATTCCGGTGGGTTATACGGAATCGCTGGCGTGCCGCATCGATCGCATGAGCGAGGTCGATGTCCGCGAGGCAGAGCCAGGGCTCGTGCTTCGCCCGGGGCGCGTGGTGCTCGCCCGGGCCGGCATCCACCTCAAGCTCGCTCGAGTCAACGGCGCGCTTTCGTGCCTTCTCGATGTCGAGCCGCTGGTCTCGGTTCATACACCCTCGGTCGACACACTCTTCGAAAGCGCAGCCGCGCTTTGCGGCGCCGGAACGGTTGCCGTCGTGCTCACCGGCATGGGCAACGACGGCTTGAAAGGATCGGCCCTTGTCCGCGAACGCGGTGGTGTGGTGCTCACGCAGTCCGAAGCCTCGTGCGTCGTCTACGGGATGCCGCGCACGGTCATGGAGGCTCACCTGTCCAATGCTCAGGCGGAGATCGACGGCATGGCGGCCCTCATAGCGGCTCAGCTTTAGCGCCCGCTGCGCGCCCATCGGGGGTTCTGCGACGCGAGGGCGCCGTCCTCGAACGGGCGCCGGCGAGCCTTGTGACCTACATCGGGCACGTAGTACATGTTTTCGACACGTGATCGAAAGCACGGTGCTCAGCTCGAGCTTGCGCGTAGCGCCGCCGGAACGGACGCTCGCGCTAGCCGAGAAACGGGCGCGCGAATTGGGGATCACCCGCGTCACCGACATCACGCGACTCGATCGCATCGGAATTCCCGTCTACGCCAGCATTCGGCCGAGCGCGCGCCCCGGTTCGATCTGCGTCAATGCCGGCAAAGGGCAGCGCCCGATCGAAGCGCAAGTGGGCGCCTACATGGAGGCGATCGAGTACGCGCTGGCCGAGCCGGGCGCGTCGCGTATCGCAACGGTCAAAGCACGGGCGCGGGACATTCTCGACGGCGCGCGGCGACATGACGCCGCGCTCGACCTGTGTCCGCGCCTCGGAACGAGGATTCGTCTGGACGAAACGGTGACGTGCGTCGCGATGCACGACGTCGTCACGGGCAAGACGGCGCTCGTGCCGGCGGAGCTCGTCTTCTTTCCCTTCGCCGCGCCAGGACGTGAGCGCATTCTCTTCGGCTCGGATACCAACGGCCTCGCCTCGGGGAACACCGTGCAAGAGGCGACGGTGCACGCGCTCACCGAAATCATCGAGCGCGACATTCGATCGTTCGAAGCGCTGCGCGACACCAGCGTGCTCGTCGACCTCGATTCGATTCGAGGACCGGAGCAAGACTTGGTCCTTGCCGTTCGAGAGGCGGGGCTTCGACTCTTCGTACGCTCGGTGCCCAACGCGTTCGGCGTCGCCTATTTCACGGCGACGCTCGTCGACCCGGAGGCCGAGAGCCCGTACTTCGTCAACGCCGGATTCGGCTGTCACCCGCGGCGCAGCGTGGCTCTGGTGAGAGCGATCTGCGAGGCCGCCCAAAGTCGTCTCTCTTTCATTCACGGCGGCCGCGACGACCTCGAGCAGTGGTACGTCCACTACCAAGGGTGGTCCGAAAAGCGCAAGCGCGCTCACCGCTCGCGCGTCACCGCCACGGTATCGCGAGGCGAGGACCGCGCCGTACGCTTCGATGACATCGAGGATTCGAGCGACACCTGCACGAGCGTCGCGCTATGCGAAAGGTTGCTGGTGGAGCGACTACACGCCGCCGGATTCACGCGCCTTCTACGCGCCAACTTCTGCCGGCCGAAGGACGAGCTGCAAGTGGTACGGCTGGTCGTTCCCGGTTTGGAATGCATGAACGAGAAGTCGCGCCGAACGGGAAAGAGGCTCCGTGACTACGCACAAGCCTGCTGACGTCGTCATGTTCGTCGGACCGACGCTCGGCGAAGGGCGACGCGCGCGCGCCTTGGCCAAAAAGCACGGCGTTCGCTTGCGACCCCCGGTGAAACGCCGCGATCTTTCGACTTTCTTGGGCCAAGCGGGACGCCGACGTCCGGGCGTCGTCTGCATCGTGGACGGTGTTTTCCACGATCGCCTGGCGGTGGGACACGTCGAGATCCGCGATCTGCTGGAGCGCGGCTGGCGCGTGTGGGGGCTAAGCTCGATGGGGGCCATCCGCGCCCGCGAGATGCAATCGCTCGGGATGCGCGGTTTCGGGCAGGTCTACGAGCTTTTCAACACCACCGCCGATTTTCAAGACGACGAAGTCGCCTTGCTCCACGAACCGACCGCCCCTTTCCGTTCTTCGAGCGAGCCGCTCGTTCACTTGCGCGCGGCCCTCGATCATCTGGTCGGCTTGGAGCTCGTGCCGAGCGCTGCCGCGGCTGCGGTCGTCCAATCGCTCAAACGTCGATGGTTCGGCGATCGGTCCATTGCCGCCATGCTGGCCGATTTGCGCAGCGAAGGCGCCACGCTGGCACCTATCCGCAATGAGCTCCGCGATTTTGCTCGCTTTCGATTGAAGACGATCGACCTTGAGCACTTTCTCGAATTGACGCCGTGGAGGACCTTGTAGGCAAAGCGCGCCTGTTGCAGCAAAAGAACAAGGCCGGTACAAGCAAGAAGCCGTGCAACAAATCGATCGACGCGTTTAACCATCGACGCAACGGAGAGGGCGATGCCGAAACGACGACGCAAGGCTGGCGGCACCAGGGGCGGTAGTAAGAAGGACGTCGGGCTACGGGTAGACCAAGCGACGTACAATCGGCTGCTCAAAGCAGCCGACGAGTTCCACTCCGCCATCGTGGCCATCGCCGCGGTCTGCACGGGCAAGAGTCCCAAGAAGCCGCCGAAGCGCCGCCGCAAGCGTTCGTAGCGCTCGAAGTTACTCGTCGCGCATGAACCTTGGGAAGCGGAGCACCGACCTTCGAACGGCGGTCGACGTCGTCGTCCACCGCGGGGGTTGCCCGCGCCCGTTCGATCGAGCAGTCTGGCGGAGTTGATGCGCCCAGGGGAAGTCGTCGCCGGTCGTTACGAAGTCGAAGGTCGAACTGGAACCGGCGGCATGGGAGTCGTCTATCGCGCGCGCGACCGCGAGACGAACGCCACGGTCGCGCTCAAGCTGGTCCGGCAGCAAGAGATCGAATCGGTCGATCGCTTCTCGGAGGAAATCGAGCTTTTGGCAAAGCTCGAGCATCCGCACATCGTGGGCTACATCACTCACGGCGTAACGGAGACGGGGCTGCCGTATCTGGTCATGCCCTGGCTCGACGGCCTGGATCTCCAAAGGAGGCTCGAACGGGGCAAGCTGAGCGTTGACGAGGCGTTGACCCTCGCGCACCGCGTGGCGGATGCGCTCGAGTACCTACACGGGCGCGGTCTCATCCACCGCGACCTCAAGCCGAGCAACATCTTCCTCGAAGGGGGTTCTTTCGAAGCCATCAAGCTGCTCGACTTCGGCATCGCGCGCGCAGCCATCCCCACCCGTCAAATCACCATCTCCGGCACCCTGATCGGGACGCCCGGCTACATGGCGCCCGAGCAGGCCCGCGGCGATCGCGAGCTCACCGCCGCCGTCGACGTTTTTGCGCTGGGGTGCGTGCTTTTCGAGTGTCTGGCGGGCAAGCCGCTCTTCAGCGGCAAACACATGATGGCCGTACTGGCCAAGGTGCTCTTCGAAGAGCCCCCCCGACTTCGCGAAGTGCGGAGCGACGTCCCCGCTCCGATCGATGTCCTAATCAAGGAGATGGTGACCAAAGATCCGGCCGAGCGGCCGCGCGACGGCGCGCAGCTCCGGTCGATGATCGACGATCTGCTGAGCAACCCGAAGAGCCTCACGGCTCCGCCGTCGTCGATGGCGCGCCTCACGCGGTCGGAACAGCGCCTCGTGACAGTCATGGTGGCGCTGCTCGGCGGGCCGGCGCGGGCCACGGTCGCCGCGACCCCCTCCGGTAAGAGCCGCAACATCGAAAAGCTCGACGCGGCTGCCTCGCGGTTCGCGGTCAGGCTGGAATGCCTAGCGGACGGTACGGCCATCGCGTTTGCGCCGCCCGGTTACGCGGCCGCCGATCAAGCGGCGCTCTTGGCGCGATTTGCGCGGTACATCGCGGCATCCCAGCCCGAGTCGGTGATCGCCATCGCCACTGGTCGCGCCGTGACCGACGGGCGACTCCCCGTAGGGGAAGCCATCGAGCGCGGCGTGCGCATCGCCAGCGCGAGCGGGCCGCAAGGGGGCGTGCATCTCGACGATGCCACGGCGTCGCTCATCACGTCGCGCTTCGAGATCCAGCGCGACGGACCGAATCTGCAACTGCAGGACGAGCTCGAGTCCCCCGATGCCGCGCGTCCCCTGCTCGGCGCCCCCACGCGCTGCGTGGGCCGTGAACGTGAGCTCGGGATTCTGCAAGCAACGGCTCTGGAGTGCCTGCAGGACGGTGGCGCGCGCGCCGTGCTCATCACGGCTGCCGCCGGCATCGGCAAGTCACGGTTGCGCCACGAATTCGTGCGCCGCCAGCAGTCCCCGGCGGACGCGGTCACCATCTGGCAATGTCGCGGCGATCCGCTGCACGCGTCCACGCCGTACGCGCTCGTTGCTCAGTTCACCCGCGAAGCCATGGGCATCAGGCCTGGCGATGCACCGCACCTGGCCGAGCGCCGTCTCGTCGAGGCGACTGCCCAACTCTTTGCCGCCGAAGACGCCCAGCGTGTGGCGGAGTTTTTGGGTGAGCTCATCGGCGTCCCCTTCGACGACGAGAACCGCTTGCAGCTGCGGACCGCCCGCAGGAGCGCGTCGGCGATGGGCGATCAGATCCGGCGCGCCTTCGAAGAGTGGATTCGCGCCTGCTGCGCGAAGCGCCCGCTGATCTTGCTGATGGACGATCTGCATTGGGCCGACACGGGATCGGTCAAGCTGATCGACAACGTCCTGCGCAAGCAGCGAACCGAGCCCCTCCTCGTCGTGGCGTTCGCGCGACCGGAGATCCACGAGCGGTTCGAGAATCTGTGGCGCGAGCGCGATCTCGTCTTGATCCCTCTGCCCCCGCTCTCCAGCCGTGCTTGCGCCAAGATGGTGCGGGAATCGCTCGGCGATGCGGCGCCCGAGAGCGACGTGCTCGAGATCGCCGAGCGATGCGAGGGAAACGCCTTCTTTCTCGAGGAGCTCATTCGCGCGCGATCCGAGGGGGAGAGTCGCCTTCTGCCCGATACGGTCCTCGCCGTCGCAGAAACGCGCCTCGAGCGCATGAATCCGTCGTGCCGGCGCCTTTTGCGCGCGGCCAGCGTGTTCGGCGAAATCTTCTGGGAGGAGGCGCTCGCCTTGCTCGTCGACGACGCGCCGGCCGAACGGGAAGCGCTCCTAGCCACGCTGGTGGAGAAAGAAGCCATCGTCGAGCGCGACGCAGCGCGCTTCCCCGGAACGCGGGAATACGGATTTCGTCACGGGCTGTTGCGGACGGCGGTCTACGCGACCCTGACGGAGGAAGACCGCCGCCTCGGCCACCGCTTGGCGGCCGAATGGCTGCGAAGCGTGGAAGAAGAGCCGGAGACCGTCGCGATTCATTGGCTGGAAGGCGCGGAACCGGAGCGAGCCGCGGCGTGCTTCGAAACCGCGGGATGGACGCACTGGGAACGCGCCAAAGCCGACGCCGCGGCGCGTTGCGCGGCGCGTTCGATCTTGTTCACGCATCCCCCCAGGGACGCCGTGGCGCAGACCACGACGCGAATGCGCCTGCTCGCGCTGGCGCTCGACGTCACCCGAGGGCTCGACGAAAAGGAAATCATCGAAGGTCTCGAGACGCACGTCCGACACAGCGAGACCGCGGCGGAGGGGCGTGGTTTGGCGCACGCGGCGGTCGAGCGCGTCGCCTCGGCGCTCCGCGAGCTGCCCGCCAACGACACGACCGAGGGGCTCGCCTTTGCGGGGTGCGTTTTCGGAGCGATGGCCGACCTGTCCTCGGCGCGAACGCTGCTCGCCGAAGCAGCTTCGCGGGCCCGCGAGGACGCGACGCAGCGTCAGAAGATCGAGATCATGGAGGCCAAGGTCGCCTGCTGGGCAGGCGAGTTCGGCCGCGCGGACGACCTTTTTGCGCGCGCGACGCTAGGCGGGGGTGCGCTCGACGACTCGGCCGAGGCGCTCATGTGGTTGGCCAGCGCCACCGTCGCGGTTGGCGGCCAGAGCAAGTTGCCACGGGCGCTCGAATACGTCGGCCGCGCGGAATCGATTGGACGAAGCACGGGCGACAACCCGGTCTTCGAGACCTTGTGCCATAAGACGCGATTTCTTTGCTTTTTCTTCGGGGGTGACTGCCGTAGTGCCGCGGCGTCCGCGCGCGACGCGATCGAGGTCGCGCGGCGCAGTGGACTGCGCTTCGAAGAGTGCCTTCACTTGCACAACCTCGGAGAGCTGTACATTCGTCTCGACCAGCGCACCCCCGCGCGGGATTCGCTCCAGCGCTCACTCGCGCTGGCCATCGAGCTCGGTACCCCCGAATGGCTCGAAACGATCAGCCGCGCGCTCTTGGCGTACTTGGACGGCGCCGACGGCGATCGCGACGCCGACCAACGAATCGAGCTGCTCGTCGAGGACTTCCGTCGCTTGAAGCTCACCTGGCTCGAGCTAACCGCGCGCTATTGGTTCGGCCTTTTGCTCAGCTCGTGGAGCGACGCGCGCGCCCACACCGAGCTCGGTCGCGCCCTGCAAATCGCGAGGCAGCTCGACGTGCGGATCTACGAGGAAGACTGCCTACAGGCGCTCGAGCACGTGCCGGTGAGCTCGGTCGGATAGCGGCGCAGAGCGCCTCGTACCCTAGAGCGATGCCGGACGGACTGCGTCGTTTCCCGCTCGCGCCACGCGTTGGAGCAGCCGCTTCTGAGCCCACCGACGGACGGGCGAGCGATGGCGCCGCGTGCTGACGGACCAGTTCAGGATGGCCGCCGCGACGAGATGAGCGGCAAGCAAGCCGAACACGGTCATGAGAACGAACTGCCAAACGGAAGAAGGGAGCGCCATGAGCTCTTGGACAACGCCGCCGTCCGTAGGTTCCCTTCGGCTCAACGTTTCGCAGGTTCCGCGTCGAGGCAACGTTCCGCGGTCGCCTCTTCACCGCCAGTAGGGGCCCACTGACCACCCGGCGCCCCCCGCTCGCCGCAAACCAGCAGACGAAGTAGGCGGCCGGCCGCATGGTGGGACCTCGGGAGGCCTCATGCGCACCGCGGCTTCGATCCTTCTCGCCTGTGTCATCGCGCTCACCGCCGTGCAGCACGGCGTCGCCGCTCCACGCGACGAGTTGGTCGTCTCCGTCGCGTGGCTCGCGGCTCATCTCGACGATGCGAACCTCGTCCTTCTCCACGTCGGGGATAAGGACGACTACGCCGCCAAGCACATCCCCCACGCGCGACTGGTCGCCCTCTCCGATGTCTCTGTATCGAGCCCGGCCGGCAAAGGATTGATGTTGGAAATGCCGGCCGCGGACGACTTGCGGCGCCGCTTGGAAGGGCTCGGTATCTCGGAGAGATCGCGCATCGTCGTCTACTACGGCAAGGATTGGGTCTCGCCGGCCACGCGCGTCATCTTCACGCTCGACTATGCAGGGCTCGGCGACCGTGCGTCGCTGCTCGACGGCGGCATGGATGCATGGGTGCGCGCCGGCCGCGCCACGACCGACGAGATCCCCGCGCCGCGCACCGGGTCGCTCGATGCGCTCAAGATTCGGCCTATCGTCGTCAATGCCGATTTCGTTCGGGCCAATTTCGGCAAAGAAGGCATCGCCCTCGTCGACGGCCGCGCGTCGTCTTATTACGACGGCATCGAGACCGGCGGACCCAAGGGATTCGCGCACCGCACGGGGCATATCGCAGGGGCGCGAAGCATCCCCTTCACGTCGATCACCGACGATCGCTTGCTCGTGCGCCCGAGCGAAGAGCTCGCGACACTTTTTGCCAAGGCCGGCATCAAGAGCGGCGACACCGTCGTCGGCTATTGTCATATCGGCCAGCAAGCCACGACTATGCTCTTTGCCGCGCGCCTGCTCGGGCACGGCGTGCTGCTGTACGACGGTTCCTTCGAAGATTGGTCGCGCCACAAGGATTTCCCCGTCGACAACCCGTCACGTCGAGGCTCGAAGTGACGACGCGCGCGCCGCGGATCTACGCCGACCCTTATCTGGCAGGGGTCGGACTTGGCGCCGTGCTCCTTGCTGCGTTTGTCGTGGCTGGGCGTGGGCTCGGCGCGTCGGGCGCGTTTGCCAGCGTGGCGGCAACGACCGTCGCGGGGCTTGCGCCGGAACGGGCTGCGCAGAGTGCTTTTTTCTCCCGCTATCTGGAATCGGGGGGGCCGTTTCGCGAGTGGCTCGTGTTCGAAATCGCCGGCGTTGCGCCGGGGGCCTTTGCTTCGGCGTGGTCGGCCGGACGACTTCGCTGGGACGTCGAGCGAGGCCCGCATGTCACGCGCGCGTTTCGCCTTGCCGCCGCGTTCGCCGGGGGCTCGGTCATGGGTTTCGGCGCAGCGCTCGCGCGCGGTTGCACGAGCGGGCTCGCGCTCAGCGGCGGCGCGCTCCTCAGCGTGGGGAGCTGGCTGTTCATGTTGGCCGCGTTTGCCGCCGGATACCTGGTTGCGCTGCTAGTGAAGCGAGCGTGGCGATGAGCCTCCCTCTGGCCGGCGCAGCTTGGCTCGAAGATGGCGGTTGGCTGGCCGTCGCGGTCCCCATCGGGTTTGCCTTCGGCTGGGCGCTCGAACGCGCAGGGCTCGGGTCGGCACCCAGGCTGGCCGGCCAGTTTGCATTGACCGATCTCACCGTGTTCAAGGTGATGTTCAGCGCGCTCATCACCGCCATGCTGGGGGCTTTCTGGCTCGCGCGGCTCGGCGCCTTGGATCTGGCGCGCGTCGATGTTCCCGACACGTTCCTCGTGCCGCAGCTCGTCGGGGGGCTGATCTTCGGCGCGGGGTTTTCGCTCTGTGGGCTCTGCCCAGGGACATCGTGCGTCGCCGCTGCAACAGGTCGCGGAGACGGCGCCGTGGTGATGCTCGGGATGTTCACCGGAATATTGGTCGCGGGGGTGACGCTGCCGCGCGGGTCAGCCTGGTACGAGAGCACCGCGCACGGGGTGTGGACCTTGCCGCAGCTTTTGCATCTTCCGCAGGGCGTGGTCGTCGGCGCCGTCACGGCCCTCGCTTTGGCCGGCTTTCGAGGAGCGGAATGGATCGAGAAGCGAGCACGCTAGGCATCCGGGCATCGAACGAAACGAGGGCCATGGTTCGGCGCACGCTCGCCGCGCTCGCCGCGTGCTTGGGCGCGCTCGCGATGTTGGCCGGCGATCCCACGCCCCCCCAAGTACCTCGCGCAAGCGCCGTCACCGTCGATGTCGCCGCAGTCGCACAGGAAATCGCCAAAGAGAAAGATCACGTCACCCCGCTCGAGCTTGCAAGATGGATCCGCGATCGGAAAGAGGGCCTGCGCGTCATCGACATTCGATCGAGCGAAGAGCGCGACGAGCGGCTCATTCCAACGGCCGAAGCCGTAGAGCTCGCGGCGCTGCCGTCGACGGCGTTTCGCGTCACCGACACCGTCGTTCTTTACTCGGCAGAGGGCGTTCACGCGGGCCAAGCGTGGGTCCTTTTGCGCGCGCTTGGCGTTCGCGAAGTGTTCTTTCTGCGCGGCGGGTGGGCCGCGTGGCACGAAGAGGTGATGCACCCGACGCTAGAGGATGGCGCACCCGCCGAGGCTCAATCCGCGTTTGCACCTGCGGCGGAGCTGAGCCGCTATTTTGGCGGTACGCCGCGCATCGCTCCTCGTCCAGCGCGAGGAACGGACGAACGAACGCCTTCCCTCACGAACACATCGCACGCGCCGACACCCCCGAAGGACGCGCCGCCAGCGCCGCCCCCGCGCCGGC
>Ga0111538_10003327_pt1 | contig 22497 bp, 20 predicted proteins | sample SoiMethybrSBSTD1_FD_79669 | JGI IMG/M metagenome (GOLD analysis project Ga0111538, IMG submission 79669) | Bulk soil microbial communities from a Populus tree surrounding site in Tennessee, USA - Soil MetaG P. TD hybrid SBSTD1 (version 2)... | ecosystem: Environmental > Terrestrial > Soil >...
CACTCAATGGTCGCTCGGCGCGAGCCCGAATCGACACCGCCGCCGCCCGGAAGGCGGGCCGCTCAGGACCGGTCGGGCAGGGGCGGGCGCAGGCGCGGCACCCCGAACCAGAGGACCGCGCAGATGCCGAACAGGAGGGCGGCCACGCCGGCGCTGAGAGCGGCCGAATGCAGCACGAGGGTGGCGATGATGTAGAGGTCGATGCTCAACCCGAACATCAGCGGCACCATCGCGATCGTGAGGAGGCTGTCCGCGTAGGCGAGGAAGCGCTCGGAGACCGCGTGGCGCTCCGCCTGCCGATGATACGCGGCCGGGGCCATCAGCATCGCGACCGCGACCGCGGTGAGGAAGAGGGCCACGAGATGCAGGATCTGCTCGCGGACGCCGAGCCGCTCGAAGAAGGCCTGATTGAACACGGCGACGAGCTGGAAGCCGAAGAGCGCCTGCACGCCCGGCAGGACCATCCGGCACTCTTCCAGCAGGTGCTCGACGCTCTTCTCGAGCGACTCGCGCTCGACGCTCGGCTCGGCTCGCGCCCTGGTCTCGCGATACGGCTTCGGCACCTGGCATCAGCCAAGCACGCGCGGGTCCGTCGTCAAGCCGTGGCGCGGGCGCGGCGAAGCACCCAGGGCCGGACGCGGCCGACGCCCTGGAGGCGCACGGGACGGAGATGACGGAGCTCGAAGCGCGGATCGTCCGCGAGCCGCGCCCCGAACTCGTCCGAGACGAGGACGGTCCCCGGACGCGCGAAGTTCACGAGGCGGCTCGCGAGATTCACGGTGGGACCGTAGAGGTCGCCCTCCCACGACAGCGTCGGCCCCGAGGCCATCCCGATGCGCACGTCGGGAACCAGGGTGTCGCGGGCGCACGCCTCGACCAGCGCGACCGCGATATCGGCGGCGAAGGCGCCGTCGTCGACCGCGAACATGACCTCGTCGCCGATCATCTTCACCACGCGCCCGCCGCGCTCCGGGATGTGCTCGTAGGCGAGCGCCTCGAAGCGGTCGACGATCGCGGCGAGCTCGCGCGGCGCCATCGACTGGCTCAGGGCCGTGAAGCCCACGAGGTCGGCGAAGCCGACCGTCAGCGGGCGGTCGGCGGCCGACGGGGCGGCCGAGCGGCGCCGGAGCGCCGCCAGCAGGTGATGGCGCCAGACGTAGCCGAGGAAGTGTTCGAGGCTCGGCGCGAGGGTCTGGATCCGGTCCACCAGCTCGGCGAGCGCCGTCTCGTTGGGGACGGCCTCGGGGCGGAGCTGCTCCAGGCGGTCGGCGACGGCGTTCACCTGCGCGTCGGCGACGCGCGCCAGGGCCTGTCCGACGACGCGCGTCAGCTGCAGGAGGTCGTCCGGGTGTGCGCCCTTGAGCTCGAGGAGCGCCCGCACCGCGCGCACGACCTCCACGTCGGCGTGCGTGAAGATGCGCTCGGTGCTGCCGACCGGTGGGAAGCCGAGCGCCCGCCACAGACGTCGGACCTGCTCAAGCTCGACTCCGGCATCGCGCGCCACCTCCGACGAGGTGAGCGTCGGCTTCCCGAGCATCGATTCCGCGAGGCGGGCCCAGGCGTCGGATGGCATCAAGCCGCGGCGCCGCGCGGCTCGAGGACGACGACCGGGATGTCGCGCGTCGTCCGCGCCTGGTAGGCGTCGAAGTCCGGGTTCATCGCCAGGATGCGTGGCCAGTAGGCCCGCTTCTCCTCGGGCGAGGCCGTCCGCGCGCGGTACGGCCGCTTCGTCGAACCGATCTCGAACTCGCAGTCCGGGTTGGCGCGCAGGTTCAGGTACCAGAGCGGGTGCTTCGACATGCCGCCTTTCGATGCGATGACGATCAGCCGCTCACCGTCCGGCATGTAGACGAGCGGCGAGCTGAACATCTGGCCCGATTTGCGCCCGCGATGGCCGAGGATGCCGATCGCGCCGCCGCGCATCCATTTACCGAACAGCCTGCCGCCGCTCAGACGGTAGAGGAGCTTGTTCAGCCGGGACATGTAGCGGATGGCGATGCTGCCGATGCGCTCCTCGGCCGCCGTGTACGGCCGGGCCGTCGTCGTCTGTGCCATGACCGCGTCTAGGCGGACGGCGCCCGCCGTGTCAACGCAGCCCGTCTTGAGCGGGGGATACGCCCGTGCTTTGAGCGCGCATGGACTTCCAGCCGAGCGCGAAATGCGCGGACTACCTCGAGCGCGTGAAGACCTTCATGCGCGAGCACATCGAACCCGCCGAGGGCGAGTACTTCGAGCGGGTCTTCGCCGGTAACCACGGCGGCGACTGGCGGCGCTGGGAGATCCCGCCGGTCATGGAGGCGCTGAAGGCGAAGGCGCGGAAGGCCGGCCTGTGGAACATGTTCCTTCCCGACGACGAGCTCGGCGCCGGGCTCTCGGTCCTCGAGTACGCGCCGATCGCGGAGCAGACGGGGCGGAGCTTCATCGCGCCCGAGGTCTTCAACTGCAGCGCGCCGGACACGGGCAACATGGAGGTCATCTGGCGCTACGGGTCGCCGGAGCAGAAGAAGCGCTGGCTGACGCCGCTGCTCGGCGGCGAGATCCGCTCGGTCTTCTGCATGACGGAGCCGGCCGTCGCGTCCTCGGACGCGACGAACATGCAGGCGACGGCCGTCGTCGAGGGCGATCAGGTGGTGCTGAACGGGCGCAAGTGGTGGTCGAGCGGCATCGGCGACCCGCGCTGCAAGGTCGCCATCTTCATGGCGCGCACGCCGGACGCCGACCAGGACCGCCACCACCAGCACTCGATGGTGCTGGTGCCGCTCGATACCCCCGGCATCCAGGTGAAGCGCATGCTCCAGGTGTTCGGGCAGTACGACGAGCCGCACGGTCACGGCGAGGTCGAGTTCCACGACGTGCGGCTGCCCGTCTCGAGCTTCATCGCGGGGCCGGGCCGCGGCTTCGAGATCGCGCAGGGGCGCCTCGGGCCGGGCCGCATCCATCACTGCATGCGGAGCATCGGCGCCGCCGAACGCGCGCTCGAGCTCATGATCGACCGCGGCATGACCCGGACCGCGTTCGGGAAGCCGCTGCTCAGCCTCGGCGGCAATCGCGAGCGCGTCGCCGATGCGCGCATCGCCATCGACCAGGCGCGGCTCCTGACCCTCTACGCCGCGTGGAAGATGGACCAGGTGGGCGCGCTCGCCGCGATGACCGAGATCTCGGCCATCAAGGTCGTCGCGCCGAACGTCCTCCAGAAGGTCGTCGACGACGCGATCCAGATCCACGGCGGCGGCGGCGTCTCCAACGACTTCCCGCTCGCGGGGCTGTTCGCCGCGGCGCGGGCCCTTCGCCTGGCCGACGGGCCGGACGAGGTGCACAAGGGCGTGATCGCCCGGATCGAGCTGGCGAAGCGGGGGTTCGGGCGGCGCTGAGGGTCGGCTTCAGTCCGGACCCAGCACCAGAGTCGCGACCCCGTGCGTCTCGCCGCGCACGGTGGCGACGCGGGTACCCGGCCGTCGCCCGGTACGGATCTCCGACACATCGAACCCCGCGGCCACGAGGCGTGCGTGCGCCGCGTCTATGCCCGGCACTCGCCACGAGATGCCCCAGAAGTGATCCGGGGCGGCGGGATCGCCGGCGGCGAGGCTTGCCGCCAGCTCGACCGTGAGATGCCCCGTGCGGAAGAAGAGCAGGCGCGCGCCCCAGTCCTCGAAGCGTCGATCGAGCGCCAGTCGGAGCCCGAGCACGTCCCCGTAGAGTGCGCGCGACGCATCGGCATCGGCGCTCCGCACGACCACGTGGTCGCAGGCGACGACGGCGGCCTCGGCGCCGGCGAACGGCACCGCGGGCGGAAGCGCGTCGGGCGGCGAGCGGTGCTCGATGACGATCATCATGACGCCGCGCGTGGCGCTCGGCGGGAGGAAGACGTTCCGCCAGCGGCGCTCGGCGCCGGTTTGCTCGTCGCGCCCGACGCCGTCGGCCGGATCGGAGGCTGCCAGGCCGCGGGCGCGGAGGGTGGCGACGGCGGCATCCACGTCGTCCGTACCGAACGCGAGCGCGAGCGGGCTCTCGCCGTGCTCTGCGAGCCAGCCCTCCACCTGCGCGGCGAGCGGACCCTCGCCGGCCGGCGCGAGGAGCTCGAGGTACGTGTTCTCCAGGCGAAAGAGCGTGTTGGCCGTGCCGTACGCGGGATGGCGGCCGCGCCACGAGGGCTCCCGGCCGAGGAGCTTCCGGTACGTGTCCGTGGCGCGGGCGAGGTCGCGGACGGCGAGGACGATGTGATCCAGGGAGGTGAGCACGCGCCGCCCATACCACTCCCGCCGAGGTCTCGTGAGGGGAGGCTTGCGCGTGCGCTCGGAGCCCGCGAGAGTAGGCGCGTGACGCCCGCCGTCGAGCACGAGCCCGGCCGCTTCGTCCTCCGCGTGGAGGGACAGGTGGCCGAGCTGGTCTACGAGCGGAGGGGCGACGTGCTCGACATCCGGCACACCTACACGCCGCCGCCGCTCCGCGGGCGGGAGATCGCCGCGAGGCTCACGGAGGCGGCGTTCGCCTATGCCAGGAACGAGGGCCTCCGCGTCGTGCCGACGTGCTCCTACACGGCGGCGTGGGCGGCGCGCCATCCCGAGGTCCGCGCGCTCGTGCGGGACGCGTGATGGCCGTCGAGCGGCCGTTCACGCTCGGTCTCCATCTCCGTAACATGGGGCCCCAGTCCGACCGCGCGACGATTCTCGCCGCCGCCCGGAGCGCGGAGACGGCAGGGATCGACGACCTGTGGGTGGCCGATCACATCGCAATCCCACTGGACAACGCCGAGGGCTCCGAGGGCCGCTACGTCGATCCGCTCGCGACGCTCGCGTTCGTCGCGGGGGCCACGCGTCGCATTCGTCTCGGGACGGGGGTGCTCGTCCTGCCGTACCGCCCGCCGCTCGCGACGGCGAAGTGGGTGGCGTCCATCCAGGAACTCTCGGGCGGACGCCTGCTGTTCGGAGTCGGCGTCGGCTGGATGGAGGCGGAGTTCCGGGCCGTCGGCGCGCCCTACGCGCGCCGCGCCGCGATCACCGACGAGACGCTCGCATTCATCCGGCGCTGCTTCGCCGCTGACGAAACGGAGGCGCACGGCCAGCGCTTCCTGTTCAAGCCGCGGCCGACGCCGCCGCCGATCATCGTCGGCGGCGCGCCGCCACATGCCCTGCGTCGCACCGTACGCTACGCGGACGGCTGGATGCCGATCGGCGCGAACGCGGACGCGCTCCGCGCGCCGGTCGCCGAGCTGACGGCGATGGCGGCCGATGCCGGGAAGCCGCCGCCGCTGGTGATCGCGGCGCTCACACTGCCGCTCGACGATCCGCCGCGGGCCGCGGATCAGGCGGCAGCGCTCCGAGCGGTCGGCGTCACCGGCCTCGTGCACGGCTGGCGCTATCCGGATGCCGATGCGTTCGCACGCGCGGCGGAGCAGCTCGTGACCCACGTCCGGCCGGGAGTCGCGCGATAGCCGCGGCGCTGCCGCCGTTGCTGCGCGCGCTCGCGGCCGCGTTGGACGCGCCCGGCGCGCCTGAGCGCGGTGCGCATCTCCTGGTCGCCGTGTCGGGAGGGCCCGACTCGACGGCGCTGCTCGCCGGGCTCGCCGAGCTGCGCGCACGATACGGGCTCCGCCTCACGGCGGCGCACGTCGACCACGCGCTCCGCGCCGAGAGCGCGGACGAGGCGGACGCGGTCGCCGCGCGCTGCGCGCGGCTCGGCGTCCCCTTCGCGCGCCGCCGGGTCGCGATCGGGCAGGGCGCGGGACTCGAGGCGCGAGCGCGCCGCACGCGCTACCGGGCGCTCCGTGCGATGGCGGCGGAGGCCGGCGCCGGCTGGATCGTCACCGGCCACACGCTCGACGACCAGGCGGAGACGATCCTCCTCCATCTCCTCCGCGGCGCGGGGCGCCGCGGGCTGGCGGGCATGGCACGCGTGCGGGGCCGGCTCTTCCGCCCGCTCCTCGGCGCGACGCGTGCCGACGTGCGGCGGTTCCTCGCCGAGCGGGACGTCGGATTCGCGATCGATCGCAGCAACGCCGACCTCGCGCACGCACGAAACCGGGTGCGCCGGCTCCTCCTCCCGCTGCTCGAGGCGGAGTTCAATCCGCGCCTGCGGCAGGCGCTCGGCGAGGCCGCGGTGCGCTTCGCGGACGAGGACGCGCTCCTCGACTCCCTCGCGCGCACCCGGCTCGACGTGCTCGCCGAGCACGATGGGCTCGCCGTCGACGTGGCGAGCGAGCCTCCGGCGCTCGCCCGTCGCATCATCCGCCTGTGGCTCGCGCGCGCGGGCGGGCGGCGGCTCGCGGCCCGCCACGTGGAGGCCGTCCTCGGACTCGCGGCGGCCAGGGGGCCGGGCAGCGCGCCGATCCCCGGACCGGCGCGCATCGTGCGCGAGGGGCGGCGGCTCATCCTCCGGGCAGGAAGGCGGGCCGAGACCGAGGCCTTCTGCCTGGGCATCGCTCCCGGCGCGGGGGTGGCGCATCCGGCCCGGCTCTGGCGGCTCGTCTTGAGAGACGCGCGCCCGAGGCGTCCGGGCGAGGACCGGGCCCACGAGGTAGCGCATGCGCTGTTCGACGCGGAGCTGCTGCGGCCGTGCACGCTCGTGGTGAGACCACCGCTGCCGGGGGACCGCGTCCGCCTGCTGGGAGGCGGGAGTAAGAAGGTGCAGGACGTCCTGGTCGACGCCAAGGTGCCGCGCGAGGCCCGTCCCGCGGTGCCGCTGCTGATCGCCGACGGCGAGGTGCTCTGGGTGGCGGGAATCCTGCGCGGGGCAGGAGCGGCACTCGGCCCGAGCACCCGGCAGGTGGTCGAGGGGGTCCTCGAACGTGAGATTTGAGGCGAAGATTGCCGCTCCAGCCGCCCTCTGTTACGATGCATTCGCGCGGCGTTGCCGCCACAATCTCGTCGCTCGGCCTGTGCACGCTTGAACCCTGTCTCCAGAAACCTCGGACTCTGGCTCCTGCTCGTACTGATGGGGCTCCTGCTCTGGTCCATCGTGACCAAGCAGCAGCCGCGCGAGCCGGAGATCAGCTTCAGCCGGTTCGTCCAGGCCGTCGAGGAGGACCGGGTCTCCGAGGTCACCATCCAGGGCCAGCACATCCGCGGCCGCTACAAGGGTGAGCGGGGCGGCCCGGGCGAGGGCTTCAAGACGTTCGCGCCCGACGACCCCGGCCTGGTCGGGCGGCTCCGCGAGCGGGGTGTCGAGATCGAGGCGCGGCCCGAGGACGCGGAGCCCTGGTACCTCGTCGCCATCGTGCAGTGGGCGCCCATGCTCCTCCTGGTCGGCGTGTGGATCTTCTTCATGCGCCAGATGCAGCTCGGCGGCGGGAAGGCCATGTCCTTCGGCAAGAGCCGCGCGAAGCTCCTCTCCGAGAACCAGCACAAGGTCACGTTCAACGACGTCGCGGGAATCGACGAGGCCAAGGAAGAGCTCGAGGAGATCATCGCCTTCCTGAAGGATCCGAAGAAGTTCACGAAGCTCGGCGGCCGCATCCCGAAGGGCGTGCTGCTGGTGGGCGCGCCGGGCACCGGGAAGACGCTCCTCGCCCGCGCCATCGCCGGCGAGGCGGGCGTGCCGTTCTTCTCGATCTCGGGCTCCGACTTCGTCGAGATGTTCGTCGGCGTCGGCGCGTCGCGCGTGCGCGACCTGTTCGTCCAGGGGAAGAAGAACGCCCCGTGCATCATCTTCATCGACGAGATCGACGCCGTGGGGCGCCACCGCGGCGCCGGGCTCGGCGGCGGCCACGATGAGCGCGAGCAGACGCTGAACCAGCTCCTCGTGGAGATGGACGGGTTCGAGACCAACGAGGGCGTCATCCTGATCGCGGCCACCAACCGGCCGGACGTGCTCGATCCGGCGCTCCTCCGCCCCGGCCGCTTCGATCGCCGCGTCGTTGTCCCGCGGCCGGACGTGAAGGGCCGCGAGGGCATCCTCAAGGTGCATTCGCGACGCGTGCCGATCGCGGAAGACGTGAACGTGGAGCTCCTGGCGCGCCAGACGCCCGGCTTCGCCGGCGCCGACCTCGAGAACCTCGTGAATGAAGCCGCCCTCCTCGCCGCGCGCAAGAACAAAGAGCGCGTCGACATGGCCGACTTCGAGATCGCGAAGGACAAGGTGATGATGGGTGCCGAGCGGCGCTCCATGATCATCAGCCTCGAGGAGCGCCGGAACACCGCCTACCACGAGTCGGGGCACGCGCTCGTCGCGAAGCTCCTGCCCGGGGCCGATCCGGTCCACAAGGTGACGATCATCCCGCGCGGCATGGCGCTCGGGCTGACGCAGCAGATCCCGCTGGACGACCGCCACACGTATTCGCGGCCGTTCCTGCTGAACAACCTCGCCATCCTGTTCGGGGGGCGTGCGGCGGAGGAGCTGATCCTCGGCCACATGACCACCGGCGCCGGAAACGACATCGAGCGCGCCACCGAGATGGCGCGGAAGATGGTCTGCGAGTGGGGCATGAGCGAGAAGCTCGGCCCCATGACGTTCGGCAAGAAGGAAGAGGAGATCTTCCTCGGCCGCGATTTCACGCAGCGGGTCGACTACTCGGAGACCACGGCGGTGCAGATCGACACCGAGGTCCGGCGCATCATCATGGAGGCCTACGAGCGGGCGAAGCTGCTGCTCCGCCGCAACCTCGAGGTCCTGCACAAGATGGCGGAGGCCCTGCTCGAGCGCGAATCCATCGACGGCGGGGACATCGACGATATCCTCAGGCAGTACGGGGACCGCAACGGTGGCCTCGCCGCCGCGGCAGCCGGCGCCTGAGGCCGATTCGAGGCTCCCGCCCGCCGGCCCCAGGCCGGCTCTCCGGACCCGCGCCGGTACCCTGGCGCTCGATCGGACCGTCGTCGTCGGCGTCCTGAACGCCACCCCCGACTCCTTTTCCGACGGGGGCCTTCACCAGGACCCCGGGCGCGCGGCCGCCGCCGCCGCCCAGATGGTGGCCGAGGGGGCGGGGATGCTCGATCTCGGCGCGGAATCCACCCGCCCGGGGGCCGTCCCGGTGCCGGCGGACGAGGAGCTGCGCCGCCTCCTGCCCGTCCTCCGCGCCGTGCGCGCGGCCGTCCGGGTCCCGCTGTCCGTGGACACCATGAAGTCGTCGGTCGCCGAGGCGGCCATAGCCGAGGGGGCCGACCTCGTGAACGACGTCTCGGCCGGCAGGCAGGATCCGGCGCTGTTCGCCTCATGTGCCGCCGCCGGTGTGCCGATCGTCCTCATGCACATGCAGGGCACGCCCGCCACCATGCAGGCCGAGCCGCGTTACGGGGACGTGGTCGGCGAGGTGACGTCCTTCCTGGCAGAGCGGGCCGCCGCCGCGCGGGCGGCGGGGATCGCCCCCGAGGGGATCGTCCTCGACCCCGGGATCGGGTTCGGGAAGACCGTCGGCCAGAACTGTCGCCTCATCCGGCGGCTCGACGCGTTGGTCGCGCTCGGGTATCCGGTGCTGGTGGGGGTGTCGCGGAAGAGCTTCCTCGGCCGGCTCCTCGGCGGACGAGACGTGGGGGCGCGGCTCTTCGGGACGGCGGCGGCGGTGGCGCTCGCGGTGGCCGGCGGTGCGAAGCTCGTTCGCGTGCACGACGTGGCCGCGATCCACGACGTCGTCGTGGTGAGCGAGGCGGTGCTCGGCGCATGATGGAGCAGCTCACCGGCTTTCGCTGGCAGGACGGCCTGGACATCTTCCTCCTGGCGATCGTCCTCTATTCGGGCATGAACCTGATCCGCGGCACGCGCGCCGTGCCGATGCTGATCGGGCTCGGCATGGTTTACGGCATCTACTTCCTGTCCGGGCAGCTCGAGATCTACACCATCCACGTCCTCCTCCAGAATCTGCTCGGCTGGTCGCTGGTGCTCGTCTTCATCGTCTTCCAGAACGACATCCGGCGCGCGCTCACGCAGGTGGGCACCGGCCCGCTGTTCTCGCCGCGCGAGCGCGTGGCGCAGAGCCAGGGCGTCGAGGAGCTGGTGAAGGCCGTCACCTCGCTCGCCGCGCGGCGGGTGGGCGCGCTCGTCGTCTTCCAGAACGAGGTCGGCCTGAACGAGTACATCGACGTCGGCACGCGCCTCGACGCGCAGGTCTCGAAGGAGCTGGTGACGAGCATCTTCATGCCGTCCTCGCCGATCCACGACGGCGCGCTCATCATTCAGCAGGGGCGGATGACGGCGGCGGGCTGCTTCCTCCCGCTGACGAGCAACCCGGCCGTGTCGAAGACGCTCGGCACCCGCCACCGCGCGGCGATCGGCCTCACGGAGGAGACCGACGCCCTGGCGATCGTCGTCTCCGAGGAGGACGGGATGATCTCCCTCGTCCGCGAGGGGAAGATCACGCGTGATGTCGAGCCGGCGACGCTCCGCACGACGCTCATGCAGCAGCTGGTGGGATAAAGGATGCGACTCCCGGCCCTGCGCATCGTCCGCCGCACGCCTCCCGGCGAGGTGCCGCCGCAGCAGCCGGGGCCGACGCCGCCGTGGTGGCGGATGCTCGACCGGCTCCGCCCGCGGAGCCTGCGCGAGGCGCTCCGCCACAACCCCGGCCTCAAGGCCATCTCGCTGCTGCTGGCCTTCTTCCTGTGGTTCTCGATCAACGTGAGCGAGCGTGACGCCGAGCGCGTCCTGGAGCTCCCCGTGGTGGTGCGGAAGCTGCCGCCGGACCTGATCGTCGTGAACGCGCCCGACCGCGCCGTCACCGCGACGGTCCGCGGGCCGCGCACGATCCTCGACGGCGTCGACGAGCAGCGCGGCCGCCTCGCGGTCGACCTCTCCGCCGCGGCGGTGGGCGAGGCGCGCATCGAGCTCGCGCCCGACATGATCCGGCCGGAGCTGCCGCGCCGGCTGAAGCTCGTCCGGCTCGAGCCGCAGCGCCTGAAGGTGCAGGTCGAGCGGCTGCTCCGCCGGCGCCTCCCGGTGCGTCCGGAATTGGCGGGCGCGCCGGCCCTGGGCTATATGACCGCCGAATCGTCGGTCCGCCCCGCGGAGGTCGAGGTCGCCGGGCCGAAGAGCAAGGTCGAGGACCTGAAGGAGATTCGTACGGAGCCGATCGACATGCAGGGGCTGGAGCACGGGCTGCAGCGAAACGTCCTGCTCGCGTGGGCGGGCGACCTCGTGAGCTTCACGCCCGATCACGTCCTCGTGTCGGTGTCGGTCGAGGAGGTCTCCGTCTCGCGCGAGTTCAAGGACGTGCCCGTGGCCGTCGTCAACGCCGGCGGCCGCGAGGTTGCGCTCGATCCCCCGCGTGCCGACGTGATCCTGAGCGGCCCGCAGCGCGTGCTGCACAACTTCAAGCTGGACGACGGCGCGGTCTTCGTCGACGCCGATGATCTGCCGGCGGGCACGCACCGCGTGAAGGTGCAGGCCTCGCTCCCCGAGACGATCGAGGTGGCGCGGCGGCGGCCCGAGCAGCACACGCTGCGCATCGGCGGAGGCTCGTGATGGGGGAGGGACGGCGGCTCTTCGGCACCGACGGCGTCCGCGGCATCGCGAACATCGAGCCGATGACGTCGGAGACCGCGCTCCGCCTCGGCCGCGCGCTCGCCCACGTGAGCAAGCGCTCGCCGCGCCGTCACAAGATCCTCATCGGCAAGGACACCCGCCTCTCCGGCTACATGCTGGAGACGGCGATGGCCTCGGGCATCTGCTCGATGGGGGTCGACGTCCTCCTGGTCGGGCCGCTGCCCACGCCCGGGATCGCGTTCCTGACCCGCTCGCTCCGGGCCGACGCCGGCGTCGTGATCTCGGCCTCGCACAACCCGTTCCAGGACAACGGCATCAAGATCTTCGGGCAGACGGGCTTCAAGCTCCCCGACGAGGTCGAGGCGGAGATCGAGCACCTCGTGCGCTCGGACTCGATCGACACGCTCCGCCCAACCGCCACCGAGATCGGGAAGGCCTTCCGCGTCGACGACGCGGTCGGGCGCTACAACGTCTTCGTGAAGAACACGTTCCCGCGCCACCTGACGCTCGACGGGCTCACGATCGTCATCGATTGCGGCCACGGCGCCGGCTACAAGGTGGGCCCCGAGGTGCTCGAGGAGCTCGGCGCGCGCGTCGTCGCGCTGGGGGTGGACCCCGACGGCGAGAACATCAATCGCGACGGCGGCGCGCTGCACCCGGCGAACCTCCAGGCCCACGTGCGGCGCCACGGCGCGCACGTCGGCGTCGCGCTCGACGGCGACGCCGACCGGGCCATCCTCGTCGACGAGCACGGCGTGGTCGTCGATGGCGACGCCGTCATGGCGATGCTCGCCTCGGAGATGCACGCCCAGGGCGGCCTCCGGCAGAGCACGCTCGTCGCCACGGTGATGAGCAACCTCGGCCTGCACGTGGCCATGCGCGACCGCGGCGTCACCGTCCTCACGACGCCGGTCGGGGACCGCTACGTCGTCGAGCAGATGGTGCGCGGCGGCTTCAACCTCGGCGGCGAGCAGTCGGGCCACGTCGTGTTCCTCGACCACAACACGACCGGCGACGGCATCATCACCGCGCTCGCCGCGCTGGCGCTCGTCGTCGAGAAGGGACGCCCGCTCTCCGAGCTGCGGGGGATCATGCAGCGCTTCCCCCAGGTCCTGCTCAACGTCCCCGTGGCGAGCAAGCGCGACGTCACGACCGTGCCCGCCATCGCCGCGGCCATCGCGGTCGCCGAGAAGGCGCTCGGCGCGCGCGGCCGCGTGCTCGTGCGCTACTCCGGGACGGAGCCGCTGCTGCGCGTGATGATCGAGGGCGAGCGCGAGGGCGAGATCGCCGACCTCGCCGAGGCGATCGCCGCCGCGGCCCGCCGCGAGCTCGGCGAGGCCGAGCGGCCGGCGCGACGCGCTTAGTATATGCGGTCCGAGACTTCGTCTCGGACCGGGTCTGACGAGCATGAAGCTTCCTGCCAAAATCCAGCGTCGTGCCGCGGTCGGCGAAGCCGCCGCGGCAAAACTTGCCGGAGGGAAGCAGTGTTCGTGAGTCGGCCGGCGTAATGCCGCCGCGGCTGGGCGTGAACGTCGACCACGTCGCGACGCTGCGCCAGGCGCGCGGCGTCGACTACCCGGATCCCGTCGAGGCCGCGCTCCTCGCCGAGGGGGCAGGCGCGGACGGCATCACCGTCCATCTGCGCGAGGACCGCCGGCACATCCAGGAGCGGGACGTCGAGGTGCTGCGGCGGCGGCTCCGCGTGCCGCTGAACCTCGAGATGGCCGTGAGCGAGGACGTGGTCGGAGTCGCGCTGCGCGTGCGGCCGCACGCGGCCTGCCTCGTGCCCGAGAAGCGCGAGGAGGTGACCACCGAGGGCGGGCTCGACGTCGCCGGCCAGCTCGAGCGGGTGGCGGCGGTGGTCGCCCGCCTCGGCGCGGCAGGCATCCGCGTGAGCCTGTTCGTCGATCCCGATCCGGCGCAGCTCGCCGCGAGTGCCACCGCCGGCGCCGCGGCCGTGGAGCTCCACACCGGCGACTATGCGAACGCGGCAGCGGCTGGCGCCGCGCGCGAGCTCGCGCGCCTCGCGGCCGGGGCCACGATGGCGGCGCAGCACGGGCTCGCCGTGCATGCCGGGCACGGCCTCACGGTGGCGAACGTAGCCCCGGTCGCCGCGCTGCCCGAGGTCGAGGAGCTGAACATCGGGCACAGCATCGTCGCGCGCGCAGTGATCATCGGGATGGTGGAGGCGGTACGCGAGATGAAGGCCGCCATGGCCGGACGCCGCCGGTGATCGCGGTCACCGCGGCCGAGATGCGGGCGCTCGACCGCTGGACGATCGAGCACGGAACACCGGGCCACGTCCTCATGGAGCGCGCCGGGGCGGGCGCCACGCAGGTGCTCCGCGAGCGCCTCCGCCGGCCGCGTGCACCCGTCGTCATCGTCGCCGGGCGCGGCAACAACGGCGGCGACGGCTTCGTCATCGCGCGCCACCTGAAGCGTGCCCACATCCCGGTCGAGGTCTGGCTGCTCGGGCGTCCCGAGGAGGTGCGCGGCGACGCCGCCCGCGCGCTGGCGGCGTGGAAGCGGGCGCGCGGCGTCACGCACGTGCTGGCGGACGCCGACCTGGGCCGCGTGCGTGCGCGTCTCACGCGTGCGGCGGTCGTCGTGGACGCGCTCTTCGGGACCGGGCTCAACGCGCCCGTCGAGGGCCTCGCGGCCGCTGTCGTCGAGGCGATCAACGCGTCGGATGCACCGGTCTTCGCGGTGGACATCGCCTCGGGCCTCTCCGCCGACACGGGCATGCCGCTCGGCGCGGCGGTGCGCGCCACGGTGACGGCGACCTTCGCGCTCCCGAAGATCGGCCAGCTCGTGTACCCGGGCGTCGAGCACACGGGGCTTCTCGCCGTCGTGGACATCGGCATCCCGCCCGAGGCCGTGGCCGCCGTGAACCCCCGCGCGTCGCTGCTCGAGGCGGAGGAGCTTGGCGCGCTGCTGCCGCCGCGCCGCCGCGACGCCAACAAGGGCACCTACGGCCATGTCTTGGTGATCGCGACGTCGCGCGGCAAGACGGGAGCGGGCGTCCTCGCCACGGAGGGCGCGGCGCGTGCCGGCGCGGGCCTCACGACGCTCGCGGTCCCGGCGACGCTGCAGCCGATTCTCGAGGCGCGTGTCCTCGAGGCGATGACGGCGGCGCTTCCCGACACGGGTGACGGTGCGGCCGCGGCAGGTGACGAGCGCGCGTTCGCCGAGCTCCTCGCCGGCCGATCGGTCGTCGTGTGTGGTCCGGGCCTCGGCCAGGCGCCGCCGACCCGTGCCTTCGTTGCGGAGGTGGTGCGACGAACGACCGCGCCGCTCGTCCTCGATGCCGACGGTCTCAACAGCGTCGCGGGCACCACACTCTTGTCCCAGCGGGCAGGGCCGACCGTCCTCACTCCGCATCCGGGCGAGATGGCCCGGCTCGTCGGGAGCGACGTGCCGGCGGTGCAGCGCGACCGCATCGGCGCGGCGCGCACGCTCGCGCGGACGTCGGGCGCCGTCGTCGTGCTGAAGGGCGCCCACACGGTCGTGGCGTCGCCGGACGGCGGCGTCGCGATCTCGCCGACGGGCAACCCGGGGATGGCGAGCGGCGGAACGGGCGACGTGCTGGCGGGCGTGGTGGGCGGGTTCATCGCGCAGGGGCTGACACTCTTCGACGCCGCGGCGCTCGGCGTGTTCGTGCACGGCGCAGCTGCGGACGCGGTGGCGGCGCGCCAGGGCGAGGTGGGTTTGCTCGCCCGCGACATCATCGCCGAGCTGCCGGCCACGATCGCGCGCCTGCAGGCGGCCGCGCGGCCCGACGTGCGCCCGGCGCGGGGATACCGTGGCGGTGCGTGAGATCGAGACCGCGTCGCCCGAGGAGACCGAGGCGCTCGGCGCGGCGCTCGGGCGCGCCGCCGTGGGCGGCGAGCTGCTCGGGCTCGTCGGCGAGCTCGGGACGGGGAAGACGTGCCTCGTCCGCGGCCTCGCCGCCGGCCTCGGCATCGACCCGGAGCACGTGCACAGCCCGACGTTCGTGATCGTCCACGAGCATCACGGTGGCCGGCTCGTTCTGCAGCACGTCGACCTGTATCGGCTGGAACGGGTGGGGGACGACGAGCCGCTGCTGCGCGAGGTGCTGTACGGGCCGGGCGTGGCGGCGGTGGAGTGGTTCGATCGGCTGCCGGCGGACGCGGGCGAGGAGGCGCTGATCGCCACGCTGCGGCACGTGGCGGGGGACCGAAGGGTGGTCCGGCTGGAGGCCCGGGGAGCGCGGCATACGCGGTGGCTGGGGGCCGCGCTCGGCGCCCGGGCCTGAGCGCACAATGCCCGACGCCCATCACTTCCTCGTAACCCTGTCGGTCGTCCTCTGCGTCGCCGCGGTGACGACCGTCCTCTTCCAGCGGCTCCACCAGCCCGTGGTGCTCGGGTACCTCCTCGCCGGCGCGCTCGTCAGCCCGCACTCACCGTTCCCGCTCTCCGCCGACGAGGACACGGTGCATGCGCTCTCTGAGCTCGGCGTCATCCTCCTCATGTTCTCGCTCGGGCTCGAGTTCAGCCTGCGAAAGCTCTTCCGCCAGGCGCAGACCGCGGGGCTCGTCGCCATCATCCAGTGCTCGCTGCTGATCTGGCTCGGGTACCTGGTCGGCCAGCTGTTCGGCTGGACCTCGCTCGAGAGCCTCTACACCGGGGCGCTCATCTCCATCTCCAGCACGACGATCATCGTGAAGGCGTTCGAGGAGCAGGGCATTCGCGGGCGGCTCGCGGACATCGTGTTCGGCATCCTGATCTTCGAGGACCTGATCGCCATCGTGCTGCTCGCCATGCTGACGACGATCTCCACGCAGGGCGACGTCTCGACGGCCGAGCTACTGACCACCACCGGCCGCCTGGCCGCGTTCCTGGCGCTGGTCGTGGGCGGCGGGCTCCTCGTCGTGCCGCGGCTCGTCCGCGCCGTCGTGCGCGTCGGCCGGCCGGAGACGGTGGTCGTCGCGAGCGTCGGCCTCTGCTTCGCGCTCGCGCTCCTCGCCGACGGTGTGGGTTACTCGGTCGCGCTCGGCGCGTTCCTCGCCGGCGCCCTGGTCGCCGAGTCGGGCGAGGGCGGCACCATCGAGCATCTGGTGCAGCCCGTCCGCGACATCTTCGCCGCCATCTTCTTCGTGGCGGTGGGGATGCTCATCAATCCCGTCCTCATCGCGGAGCACTGGGCCGCGGTCCTGGTGCTGACCGTGCTCGTCGTCGTGGGTACGGTGATCGGCGTCGGCACCGGCGTCTTCCTCACCGGCGAGGGCATCCGGACCTCGATCAAGGCGGGCCTCAGCCTGGCGCAGATCGGCGAGTTCTCGTTCATCATCGCCGGCGTCGGGCTGTCGACGGGCGCGACGCGGCCGTTCCTCTATCCGATCGCGGTCGCCGTCTCGGCGCTGACCACGCTGCTGACGCCGTGGCTCATCCGCGCGTCGGGCCCAGTCGCGGGCGCCGTCGAGGCCCGCCTACCGGGGCCGATGGCGACGTTCGCGGCGCTCTACGGGACCTGGATGGCGGACCTGCGCGCCCGTCCGCGCCCGCGCAACGTGGCCGCGCGCATCCGGCAGCTGATCTCCTGGCTCGTGCTCGACACGGCGTTCCTGGCGGCGATCGCGATCGCCACGGCCGTCTGGGGTCCCGAGGTGGCGCGCTCCGTCGGGCCGCGGCTCGGGCTCGAGGTGGACATCCCGTGGGTGGCGGTGGTCGCCGCGGCGGTGGCGCTCGCGTTCCCGTTGGCGGTCGGCATCGCGCGCTGCACGGCGGCGCTCGCGCGGAACCTGGCCGCGATCGCGCTGCCGCGCCCCGAGGCGCGGGCGGACTTCGCGGACGCGCCGCGCCGCGCGCTCATCGTGGCGCTCGAGGTGACGATCCTTCTCGTCCTCGGCGTGCCGCTGGTCGCGGTGACGCAGCCGTTCCTGCCGCGCTTCCCGGCCGTCGCGCTGCTGCTGCTCCTGATGATCTTCTTCCTGATCGTCGGGCTCCGGCGGCGTGCGGCGAACCTCCAGGAGCACGCCCGCGCCGGCGCGCAGGCCATCGTCGAGGTGCTGTCGCAGCAGCTCCGGAGCCCGGCAGGCGGCGCCGCGGGCGACGGCGATCTCGGACCGCTCGCGCGCATGCTGCCGGGACTCGGCGAGCCGGTGTCGGTGCCGATCCGGCCGGAGCACTACGCGGTCGGACGCACGCTCGCGGATCTGAATCTCCGCGGCCTGAGCGGCGCCACCGTGCTCGCGCTCGTCAGGGAGGGCCACGGCACCCTGATCCCGACCGGGCGCGAGACCCTGCAGGCGGGCGACGTGCTCGCGGTGGCGGGGACCGTCGAGGCGATCCGGGTGGCGCGCGAGGTCATCGCGCAGGGTGGCGAGAGTCCCGACACGGGCGCCTGAGCGTCGTCCCCCACGCCCGTGGATCGCGCGCCTTGAGGGTACAACCCGCGCTAGGTATCCTTGCCGATCTTGCTCATGGACCCCGCATGCTGATCGTCCAGAAGTACGGCGGAACGTCGGTCGCCGACGTCGACCGCATCCGCAACGTCGTCGGCCGCATCGCGCGCACCAGGAGCGCGGGGCACGAGGTCGTGGCGGTCGTCTCCGCCATGGCAGGAGAGACGAACCGGCTCCTGGCGCTCGCCAAGGCGGCCGCGCAGCGGCCGGACGAGCGCGAGACCGACGCGCTCATCGCGAGCGGCGAGCAGGTGACGGCCGCGCTCACCGCGCTCGCGCTCCATGACGCCGGCGTCCCGGCGCAGTCGTTCCTCGGCCACCAGATCCGGATCGAGACCGACACCGCGCACGGCCGCGCCCGCATCCGCCGCATCGACGTCGACGGGCTCCGCCAGGCGGTCGGCGGCGGCCGCGTCGCCGTCGTCGCCGGCTTCCAGGGCGTGAGCGAGAACGGCAGCATCACGACGCTCGGGCGGGGCGGATCGGACACGAGCGCCGTCGCCCTGGCCGCCGCCCTCCGCGCGGACGCCTGCGAGATCTATACGGACGTCGACGGCGTCTATACGAGCGACCCGCGCATCGTCCCCGGGGCGCGGAAGCTCGCCCGCATCGCCTTCGACGAGATGCTCGAGCTCGCGAGCCTCGGCGCGAAGGTGCTGCAGATCCGGTCGGTCGAGTTCGCGAAGCGCTACGGCGTCCCGCTGCACGTGCGGTCGTCGTTCAACGATTCCGAGGGCACCTGGGTGATCGAGGAGGATTCGAGCATGGAGGAGGTCTCCGTCTCCGGCGTCACCGTCGACCGCGACGAGGCGAAGCTGACGCTGAAGAACGTTCCCGACCGCCCGGGCGTCGCCGCTCGGCTCTTCGGTCCCATCGCCGCCGCCAACATCGTGGTCGACATGATCATCCAGAACGCCAGCGCCGACGGCACGACGGACCTGACGTTCACCGTGCCGCGCGCCGACTACGACAAGGCGCGCGCGCTCGTCGAGCAGGTCGCGCGCGAGATCGGCGCCAAGGGCGTCGCGAGCCAGCTCGACGTCGCCAAGGTGTCGATCGTCGGCCTCGGCATGCGGACGCACGCGGGCATCGCGGCGCGCATGTTCGACGTGCTCGCCTCCGAGGGCATCAACGTGCAGATGATCTCCACCTCGGAGATCAAGATCTCGGTCGTCATCGACGCGAAGTACGCCGAGCTGGCCGTGCGTGCGCTGCACGACGCCCTCATCACGGCGCCCGCGCCGGGAGTCCCGGCATGAAGAAGATCCACGTCTACGACACGACGCTCCGCGACGGCGCGCAGTCCGAGGACGTCTCGTTCACGGTCGAGGACAAGGTCCAGATCGCCGAGCGCCTCGACGCGCTCGGCGTCCACTACGTCGAGGGCGGGTGGCCGGGCTCCAACCCGCGCGACGAGGAGTTCTTCCGCGCCGTGAAGAAGGCGGGGCTCCGCCACGCGAAGGTGGCGGCCTTCGGCTCCACCGCGCGGGCCGGTGTGCGGCCCTCGGAGGACCGGAACCTCCGCCTCTGCCTCCGCGCCGAGACGGCGGTCGTGACCATCGTCGGCAAGACCTGGGACCTGCACGTGCGCGAGGACCTGCGCATCCCGCTCGAGCAGAACCTCGAGGTGCTGCACGACTCGATGGCCTACCTCCGGAAGCACGTCGACGAGGTGATCTTCGACGCCGAGCACTACTTCGACGGCCTCGCCGCCAACCGCGAGTACACGCTCAAGTGCATCGCGGCGGCCGCGGCGGGCGGCGCGACGACCATCTGCCTCTGCGACACGCGCGGCGGGTCGCTGCCCGAGCAGGTCGCCGCCGGCGTCGAGGCCGCGCGCGCTGTGGTCGAGACGCCGCTCGCCATCCACTGCCACAACGACTGCGAGCTCGCGGTCGCCAACTCGGTCATCGCCGTCGAGCACGGCTGCATCCAGGTGCAGGGGACGATCAACGGCATCGGCGAGCGCTGCGGCAACGCGAACCTCGTCTCCGTGCTGCCCGTGCTGCAGCTGAAGCGCGGCTACCAGTGCGTCTCGGCGGCGCAGCTGAAGGGCCTCGCCGAGGCGTCGAACCTCGTCTACGAGCTCGCCAACATGGAGCCGGTCAAGCGCCAGGCGTTCGTCGGCCAGAGCGCCTTCGCCCACAAGGGTGGCCTGCACGTCGCCGCGGTCGCCAAGAACCCGGTGACCTACGAGCACATCGATCCGTCGCTGGTCGGGAACACGCAGCGCGTGCTCGTCTCCGACCTGGCCGGGCGCTCGAACATCCTCTACAAGGCATCGAAGTTCGGGATCGACCTCGAGAGCGACACGCCGGCGGTGGCGGCACTCCTCAAGGAGCTGAAGGATCTCGAGGCGCGCGGCTTCGCGTTCGAGGGAGCCGACGCCTCCTTCGAGCTCCTCATGCAGAAGGCGCTGAACGGCGACCGCGTGCGGCACTTCCGGCTGATCGGGTTCCGCGTCATCGACGAGAAGCGGACCGAGGGCGAGCCCTCGCTCTCCGAGGCGACGATCATGCTCGAGGGCCCCGACGGGCAGATCGAGCATACCGCCGCGCAGGGAAACGGCCCGGTGAACGCACTCGACCAGGCGCTGCGGAAGGCGGTCGGGAAGTTCTATCCCGAGGTCGCCGAGGTCCGGCTCCACGACTACAAGGTCCGCGTGCTGGGCGGCGCGGAGGGGACGGCCGCGCTCGTGCGCGTGCTGATCGAGTCCGGCGACGAGCACGAGCACTGGGGGACCGTGGGCGTGTCGTCGAACGTCGTCGAGGCCAGCTGGCAGGCCCTGGTCGACAGCATGGAGTTCAAGCTCTACAAGGAGCGTAGAGGCCAGCGCCGCCGCCGCGGCGGCGAGAGCGCGCACCGGCGCTGACCCGGTCCTCGGGCCGCGTCATGCGCATCTACCTCGACCACAACGCCACCGCACCCCTGCGGCCCGAGGCACGGGACGCGATGGTGGCGTTCCTCGGCCCGCCGTCGAACCCCTCGAGCGCGCACCGCGAGGGCGCGCGCGCGCGGGCGGCGGTCGACGCGGCGCGGGCGGACGTCGCCGCGCTCGTCGGGGCGGCGCCGGGCGAGATCGTCTTCACGAGCGGGGCCACCGAGGCGAACAACCTGGCGCTGCGCGGCGCGCTCGGGTTCGCGGGAGCCCCCGCGACGCTCGTCACGACCGCGATCGAGCACACCTCGGTGCTCGAGCCCGCGCACGCCCTCGCCGGCGCCAGGCTCCGGGTCGTGGGCGTCGACGCCGAGGGTCGGGTCGGCGTGGAGGCGATGCGCGCGGCCGCGACGGGCGCGGCCCTCGCCAGCGTCGGGCTCGCGAACGGCGAGGTGGGTACTGTGGCGCCGCTCGCCGAGATCGCCGCTGCGGTTCGTCCCGCGGGCGTCCTCCTCCACAGCGATGCCGCGCAGGCGGTGGGCCGCATCCCCGTCGACGTGCGGCGCCTCGGGGTCGACCTGCTGTCGCTGTCCTCGCACAAGCTCGGGGGACCGGCCGGCGTCGGAGCCCTCTGGCTGCGGCCCGGCGTCCGGATCGCGCCGCTCCACCTCGGCGGTCCCCAGGAGCGCGGCCGGCGCGCCGGCACGGAGAACGTCGCCGCGATCGCCGGCTTCGGCGCGGCGGCACGCGCGGCGTTGCAGGAGCTCTCCGCGGAGCAGGCGAGGGCCCGCGCGCTCACGGACCGGCTCTGGGAGGGGCTCGTGGCCCGCGTGCCCGGCGTCGTCCGGAACGGGCCCGCCCGCGAGCGCCTCCCGAACACGCTCAACGTGAGCTTCGCCGGCTGTGCCGGCGAGAGCATCGTCGTGCTGCTCGACCTGGCGGGTGTCGCCGTGTCGGCCGGCTCGGCGTGTGCCGCGGGCGCCGTCGAGCCGTCGCACGTGCTCCTGGCGATGGGCCGCGACGCGACCGCGGCGCGCGGCGGGATCCGCCTGAGCGTCGGCCCGACGACGACCGCCGCCGACATCGACCGCGTGCTCGACCTCCTCCCGCCGCTCGTGCGACAGGTACGGTCGGGAGCCGCGGCGTAGGCGCAGCATGGCAGAGCGGGTGGTCGTCGCGATGAGCGGCGGGGTGGACAGTGCGGTCGCGGCGGCGCGGTGTGTGGCCGCGGGCGACGAGGTGATCGGGATCTCGCTCCGCCTGCTCCGCGGCGCGGGGGGGCACTGCTGCTCGCTCGACGATTTCCGCGACGCGCAGGCCGTCGCCGACCGCCTCGGCTTCCCGCACTACGTCATCGACGCGGCGGAGACCTTCGCGGAACGCGTCGTCGCGCCATTCGTGGCCGAGTACCTCGCCGGCCGCACGCCCAACCCCTGCGCGCGCTGCAACGAGCACGTGAAGTTCGGGCTCCTCTGGCAGCGGGCGCGCGAGCTGGGCGCCGCGCGCCTCGCGACGGGCCACTACGCGCGGATCGGCGCCGATCCCGCGACCGGGGCGCCGCGGCTCCGCATGGCGGCCGACGCCGCGAAGGACCAGAGCTACTTCCTCTTCGCGCTCGGCGAGGCGGAGCTGTCGCGGACGTCCTTCCCCGTCGGCGAGCTGACGAAGGCCGACGTGCGCGCCGAGGCGGAGGCGCTCGGGCTTCCCGTGGCGGCCAAGCCCGAGAGCATGGAGGTGTGCTTCGTGCCGGACGGCGACGCGGCGGCGTTCGTCGCCGCGCACGCG
>Ga0111538_10003330_pt1 | contig 22479 bp, 15 predicted proteins | sample SoiMethybrSBSTD1_FD_79669 | JGI IMG/M metagenome (GOLD analysis project Ga0111538, IMG submission 79669) | Bulk soil microbial communities from a Populus tree surrounding site in Tennessee, USA - Soil MetaG P. TD hybrid SBSTD1 (version 2)... | ecosystem: Environmental > Terrestrial > Soil >...
CAACACCCAGCGCATTCATTCGACGCTGGACTACCTCACCCCAGTGCAGTACGAGATGAAGAGAGCGGCTTAAACAACCTGTCCACGGAAACGGGGCCAGCCCAGAGCTTCGCTCTTTCTCGCTGCCGAGAAAGAACGAACCATCGCCGGGAGCCGGCGCGACGACACGGATCGCCGGCGCCACCCCGGACGGAGGTCGCCTGGGTTCATGCCGCGGGCGCTTCCGGACCCGACGTAGCAGCCATCCTCGCTGCGCGGCGTCGGCCCGTGCTGGGTCTCCCGGCGCAAGGGCGACGGGAAACCGGAGGTTTCCCGGAGTGCATTCTTCTTCGCGACCTTCGCGTCTTCGCGGTTCGAGAAGAGGGCTTCGCTCACACGGGCGGCAGCCTTTGGCGGCCTTGGCGGATTTGGCGGTTCATATCCGAAGCGAGATGTGACGAATCGTGAGCTCCGAAACCACCTCCCGCACTCCGCGCTGGGGCCCCCCAAGGGAGGCACCATCGCCCGAGGCTAGCGCGGTCGAGGGGCGTGGCGGCGGAGGAAGGTGATGATGCGGGCGGGGACCCGTGGATCGAGGTGGCGCGCGATGGCGATCGGGCGGCCGCGCCGGTCGGTGCGGATGCAGTTGAGCGCGTGACTGACGCAGTCGAGGACCAGGACCTCGTGGCCGGGATCGGGACGAGCGGCGGCGAGCGAGCGCTGCCACAGGGCGGTCTCGCTGGGCGGCACGTTGGCGTCGGCGGCGCCCGACAGGGCGAGGACGGGGCGGTCGAGGCGCGCCAGGACGGCGGGCAGCGCATCCCCGAGGTCCATCCAGGCCTGCCAGAACTCGACCGACGTGCCGGCGATATCTGCCTTTTTCAAGGTGCCGGCGCGCAGGCGCCTCACGCCCTCGGCGATCTCCTTGAGCTCGTGGACCCGGGCCGCGATGACCAGCGGGTGCTTGTTCTGGCTGAGGAGGAGGCGCTCGGCGTACTCCCACTGGTAGATCGACGTGAGATCGATCGGGCGGTAGGGCGCGGCGAGCACGATGCCGGCGCGGAGATCGCGGTTGTCGGTCATCAGCTCGGGCACGAAGGCGCCGCCCAGGCTGTGGCCGACCACGTAGAGCGCGCGGCGGTCGACCTCCGGGCGAGCCCGCAGCCAGTCGATGACCGCCTGGCTGTCGTCGAGCACGTCGTCGAAGCCGACGTCGGCCTGCGGGTAGGCGTTGTGGCAGCCCTCCACCGCGGTGCAGGTCCGCTTGTCGTAGCGGATGACGACGAAGCCGGCGCGCGCCAGCTCGCGGCCCAGCTCGCGGAAGACGGCGACGTCGAAGCCGAACATGATGCCGAGCTGTCCCGGCAGCACCTCGTCGCGGCCGAGCGGCCCCGAGCCCTGGACCAGGACCACTGCAGGCCGCGGCCCGCGGCCGCGCGGGACCGCCAGCGTCCCCTCGAGATCGAGCCCGCGCGCCGGGATGCGCACCTCGATCTCGCGGAACTCGAACGCTGCCGGCGCCGCCGTCCGGGCGGGAGGCGCGTTCGCTCCGCCACAGCCGATCGCGAGCAGCAGGAGCGACCGCCGCATGATGGAGTTGGACATCCGGTCCCACCGGAGGTTCTCGCCGTGCGCCTTCTCACGCTCTGACGCGCGCCGTCACCGGCTGTCAGGTCTTTGCCCCTGCGTCCATGTCTGTCGGTGTGGCACGATTCGGACCTCGCCGTGCGCAGACGAGACTTCCTCAGGCTCTCCGCGGCCGGCGCTGCCGGAGCCGCCGCCGCCGGTGCCTGGCGCCGGCGCCGGGCCCACGGCGCCACCTTCGGCGAGTTCCCCGACGAGGCGGCGGCGGTCGCGCTGCCCGCCGAGCTGCGCGCCGACAGCGTCCTCGAGGTCTTCCTGTACGGCGGCCTGTCGATCTGGGAGACGCTCTACCTGGTCGACGCCTACGGCCGTCCGGGCGATCCGGACTTCCCCAACCAGCAGTTCCACACCTTCCTCGGCGGCGGCGGCGACAGCGTCGAGGCCGCGCTCGGCGCCTGCGACTTCCCCGACGGCCAGCCGATGGGGCAGTTCTTCGCCAAGGACGCGCTCGGCGCCGATGTCCAGCTCGGCCCGTTCGCCTACCGGCTGCGCCAGCGGAGCGACCTCATCGACCGGATGCGGCTCGTGGTCCAGTCCCATCGCCTCGAGCCGCACGAGGCGGCGGTGCCGCAGGCGCTGACCGGAAAGCCGCTCGGCCAGCCGTCGGCCGCCGGGCTGGGCGCCCACATCCAGCGCTACTTCGTCGACCGGGCCGACGCCTCGCGCGCCGCGCCCTTCAGCTACCTGTTCGCCGCCGGCGGCCTGCCGGGCGACAACGTCTCTGCCGCCGCCGCCACCGGCGTCCACCCGGGGGTCGCCCGCCCGCTCGCGGTCAACATCACCAACAGCGAGCGCTTCGCCGAGCTCCTGGCCCGCGGCCGGGTCGGACCGCTCGACGCGCGCGACCGCTACGACCAGCTGATGGCGGTCTACACCGAGGAGTTCGGCCGGCGGCTGCGCTGGCGCGGCGCCGGCGATCCCACGCGCAGCGCGCGCTTCAACGACCTGTCGGTCGCGGTCGGGGCGGTCGGCAACGTCGACGCCATCGCGGCGGTGATGGACAGCTCGCTGTTCGTCCCGGCCGAGGGGCTGGCCTGCGGCGAACGGAACGGCTTCGACGTCCCCGGCATGAGCCTCAACGCCGCCCGCCACCTGCTCACCCATCCGACCCAGCCGGCCCGCTACGTCTGCGTCTCCGACGTCGGCCTCTACGAGGCCTCCGGCGGCGGCGGCTACGACACCCACACCACCAACTCGCACGACACCGCGCGCAACTTCGACAACGTCATCCGCAGCCTGGCACAGGTCATCAACCAGCCGGGCGAGGACGACCCCGAGAAGATCGACCTCGACCGCACCCTGGTCATCCTCAACACCGAGTTCGGCCGCACCCCGACCCGGCAGGACGGCGGCAGCGGGCGCAACCACCACCCGTACGGCTACGTCACCGCCTTCATCGGCGGACCGATCCGCCCCGGCGGCGGCGGCATCCACGGCGCGATCGGACCGGACGGCATCGCCGACAGCTCCGTCCAGCCGAGCGAGAACCGGATCGCCGCGCTGCTCGCGCTCGGCATCTGGCCGTTCGCCCAGGAGGCCTTCGCGGTCTCCGACGTGCGCGGCGCCGGCACCGAGGAGGACGCCGCGGCGACGGTGACGCGGAACATCCTGGGGGTGGAGTCGTGAGGCCCACCGGGTCACCCCCTGTGATCCGGTCTCGCGTTCGGGCGGGGACCGTCCGGTGGGGGAGGCAGACGCGGCGCGCGCTCGCCGCGCTGCTCCTCCTGGCCGCGTGCAGCGGCAGCTCCGAGGACAGCCCGCCCGACGCCGGGCCGACCTACCTCGACTGCGCCGGCAGCGATCAGGCCTTCGTTCGCCAGGCCTACCTGGCGGTCCTCGGGCGCCGGCCGCGCAGCCAGGCGGAGGTCAACGTCTACGCCGACCTGATGGCCCAGGTGCGCGGGCCCGACCAGGGTGCCGGCCCGGACGCCGGCGGCGCCGCCGCCGGACCCGATCCACGCGAGGTCGTGGTGCGCGCGCTCATCGACTCCGACCCCGACGGATTCACCGACCGCTGGGGCGAGCACGTGATGGACGCCCTCCAGGTGCCGCGCATCGAGGACCAGAGCCAACAGACCTGCTACGGCAGCAGCGAGCGCGGCGCCGACGACGGCATCGCCGACGGCGCGCTGGCCGCGTTCGTGCGCGACAACGCCCCCGGCGACGGCGGCGACGCGAGCGACCGGACGTTCACCATGCTCGACCTCCTGCGCTCGGCCATCCACCTCGACGATCTGTCGGTGGTCTACCGGGCTCACCTCTTCGCCCTGGTGAGCCGCCCCATCCCGGCCGCCAATGTGCCGCCGGTCGAGGCCGAGCTGGCGCGCCGCGAGGACTTCGGCCTCATCTTCGACTCCGCCTACCTCAACCGCGACGTCGTCTGCCTCGGCTGCCACAACTCGAGCGGCTCGGTCACCTACAACCCCGACCCGGCGCTCAACCGGCACTGGCCGCTGCCCGGCCTGTTCGAGACCGCCATCTACGGGGCCGCCACCGGGATCGCGCCGGAGCGGGCGCATGCCCCGTTCCGCTACGACGGCTTCGTCGCCGATCCCTTCGGCGGCGGCGGCGCGGTGCGCCCGTGGGACTGGTCGCCCGCCTGCGGCCGGTTCCATCCGAGCGGTCTGGCACCCGACCCGGCCGAGGTGGACGGCCGCCTGGCCAGCCTGGCGGGTGATCGGCTCACCGTCTTCGAGCTGGACGCGGCGTTGCGGCGCGGGTTCGACAGCCTGGCCGAGGGCGGCCTGGAGGTCGGCGAGGACGGCACCATCGCCGACCCGGACGCCGCGATGGCCTACCTGGTCGCCGCCTCGATCGTCGAAGGTGTCTGGCGCGAGGTGATCGGCACCCCGCTCACCATCGCCAACTACTTCCCGCGCAACGAGGCGGCGCGCGACGTCCTGGCCGAGCTCACCACCTCGTTCATCAGGAACCGCTTCTCACTGCGCGAGCTCCTGGTCGACATCACGCTCACGCCGTACTTCAACCGGCCCCCGGCCGAGACCGGTTGCGAGGCCGAGCCCTACGGCATGCCACCCATCTACGACCCGTGGGTGACGACCGATCCCGACGCGGCTCGCCGCGGCAACGGCCCCGGCGACGCGGTGGTGCCGCTGTCGGCGCGCGTGCTCCTGCGGGCTGTCTACGCTGCGCTCGAGTGGCGCCGGCCGGCCTACTACACCTTCCCCGAGGAGTCGTTCGCCATCGAGTCCTGCCTCGAGCTCTACACCTGCCGCGAGATGGACGCCCTGTGCCAGGGGGACGGCACCTGCTGCGAGGCGTTCGACGCCGTCTGCGCCGGGACCGGCGGCCCCGAGCTGACCGCGGACGAGATGCGCGCCTTCGAGCGCGGCATCGGGGTCTTCCTCAAGCACGGCGAGCGCGGCTTCCGCGGCCTCGACTTCCAGGCCCGCCTGGTGTTCGAGGACATGTTCGGTTCCTGCCAGAACGCCACCGGCGAGCCGGACTTCATCACCCGCCTGGTGGAGCGGGCTGCCGCCGACCCGGAGATCACGACCGGCGACCTGGTGGCCGCGCTCAAGGATCGCCTGGTCGGCCAGGCGCGGGTCAGCCACGAGATGGCCGCCGGCTCGAGCGAGCTGGCCGCGACCGAGGCGATCACCGGGCCGCTCGCCGCCAGCGCGGCCGCCGTCCCCGACCTCGAGGCCCGCGCGCGAGCGCTGTGCGGTGTTCTCGTCTCGAGCCCACAGTTCCTGCTCACCGGACTGACCGCTCCGGACTCCACATACGTACCGGTGCTCACGCCGGAGGAAGCCGGATACGGCGCGGTGTGCTCCGCGGTGGCCGACAGGGGGCTGGCCGGGAACCTGGCCCTCACCTGTGGCGATGGATCTTTGAGCGTCGCGCGCTGAACCGCGGCCGCTTCGTCTGGCACACTAGGAGCGCCATGACGAACGGGGGGCGCGCGCTGCGCGCAGCAGTCGTCTCTGTGGTATTCGCTCGAGCTCTGCCCGCGGCGGCCGACGGCCTGGACGGCGAGCGCTTCCAGCCCGCGGTGGGCACGCAGCGCGCCTTCTCGGTCGAGCATCCGCAGACCCCGTTTCACCTCGGCTGGGGCCTCGGCCTGTTCTTCGACGTCGCCGACGATCCGGTGGTCGAGCGCGATCAGAGCGACGGCGACGTGGTCTCGCGCCCGCTCGACACCGCCGCCTCGCTGGATCTCCTGGGGACCATCGGCTTCTTCGGCTGGAGCGAGCTCGGCGTCCACCTGCCGCTCCAGGTGGTCTACTCGGGCGACGACTACAACGCCGGCGCCGTGATGCTCGCCCCGTCCGGCGGGGTCGGCGACCTGCGGCTGGTCCCCAAGGTGCTCATCCTGCGCTCCGGCAGCCTCGACAACCACTTCCTGCTCGGCTTTGCGCTGCCCATCTCGCTGCCGACCGGCGACGAGGAGGCGATCCGCGGGGCCGGTGGCGTGACGGTCGAGCCGCGCATCCTGGCCGCGCTCCACATGGGCGAGATCGAGATCGGCGGAAACGTGGGCTACAAGTTCCGCTCCGAGCACCCGGACGGCCTGCCCTGGGCCGACGAGATCGCACTGGCGGCCAACCTCGAGATCGGCCTGATTCCCGACAGCCTCTACTTCCAGGCGGAGGTGTTCGGCGGCAAGCAGGTCAACACCGACGTCGAGGGGGCCGACTTCCCGTTCGAGGCGCTCGCCGGGCTCATCTACGGCCTGACCGAGAACCTCGATCTGCACGGCGGCGCCGGCCTCGGCTTCACCGACGGCATCGGCGATCCCGACTTCCGCGTGGTGGCCGGCGTCCGCTTCCGCCACAACGCCCCCCAGGACGAGGGGTTCCGCGACAGCGACGAGGACGGCATCCTCGACAAGGACGACGACTGTCCGAGCGAGGTCGAGGACGCCGACGGGTTCGAGGACGAGGACGGCTGCCCCGAGGAGGACAACGACGAGGACGGCGTGCCGGACGACAAGGACGAGTGTCCCGACCTGCCCGAGGAGGAGGGCGGCGACGGCGACGGCTGCCCGGAGAAGACCTACGTCAAGATCGAGGGCGGGCAGATGGAGATCTTCGGCAAGATCCGGTTCAAGACCGGTTCGGCCGAGGTCGACAAGAAGAGCGATCCGCTGCTCGACCAGATCGCGGCCGCCATGAAGGCCAACCCGCAGGTCAAGAAGGTCCGCATCGAGGGGCACACCGACGACGTCGGCGGCACCGACCTCAACCAGCGCCTGAGCGAGGAGCGGGCCGCCAGCGTCAAGTCGGCCCTCGAGGATCGCGGGGTCGACGGCGATCGCCTCGACAGCAAGGGCTACGGCGAGTCGCAGCCGACTGCGCCCAACACCACCAACGCCGGCCGGGCCAAGAACCGGCGGGTGGAGTTCATCATCGTGGAGTCGAACTGATGAGGACACGCATAGCCACATCGATCGCCCTCGCGCTCGGCCTGGTGGCCGTCGCCGCCGCGCCGGCGCGCGCGCAGGACTTCCCGGCCGACGGCGACTGGGAGGAGTTCCACTGCGGGGACGCCGCCATGTTCGACGACGTCGGCGACGAGGCCGGTGCGCTCGACGAGCGCGACGTGGTCGGCGACGAGCTGCAGCCGGCCGGCTTCCACTACGCCGATCCCGACTTCGCCTACCTGCGCATCCGCCTCGAGGAGGACCCGGGCGAGTCGAGCGGCGACCTGCGCCCGTTCGCCTGGGGATTCGAGTTCGACATCGACGACGACTCGACGACCTACGAGGTGCTGGTGCTGGCGAGCGGCATCGACCAGACGGTCAGCGTCTTCTCGAACGACACGATCACCCTCGACAACGACCCGAGCGACCCGGCCGACGAACCGCCGATCGTGGTCTACGACTGGGCCGACGTCGGCCGCGTCGCCGCCGCCGGCTCCGACTTCGGCGGCGACCCCGACGCCTACCTCGACATGGCCGTCGCCTGGAACGACCTCGAGTCGATCGGGATGAGCCCGGTCACGCCCATCCGCACCTGGGCCGCCTCGTCCAGCCAGGCCAACACGCTCGACGGCGACTTCGCCTGCCACGACGGCACCACCGGCGACCCGGTCCTCGACGACACCGTGTCCGACCCCGAGGACGTCTCGCCCGACAGCGACGGCGATGGCTTCTCCGACGCCGCCGAGATGGACGCCGGCACCGACCCCAACGACCCGGCCGACTTCCCCGACGTCGACCCCACCGGGGCCACCGACCTCGAGGGCGGCGGCGGCTGCTCCACCTCCGGCACCACTCCCTCGTCCTGGCTCACCCTCCTGCTCCTCGCCCTGGTAACGCGCCGTCGCAGAAAGGGTTGACCGCCAAGACCGCCAAAACCGCCAAACCAGAACTTGAATTGGGTATGCCTCGGAGCATCGAGGCGAACCCAACAGGTTCTGAGTTTGGCGCGTTTGGCGCCTTTGGCGGTTCAACCCTCTGGCGATTTCAGGGCTACCAGGGGCGGAAGGTGGAGCAGGCCTTGAGCCAGACGATGAAGAGGGCGAGGCCGAGGGCGAGCGCCGCCCAGGGCACCATCTTGTCCCAGCGCTTGACGCGCTTGTGCGGGGCGTAGGCGCTGCTCTTGTCGCGGAACTCCTGGCGGGCGCGCTGGATCGCCTGGGCGTCGTTGAAATTGGGCGCAGCGTGGTCGTAGCCGCACTGCGGGCAGATCGCCCCCTTCGACTCCTTCCAGCTGGCCTGGCAGACGAGGCACTTCATGGTCTTCCTCTCATGAAACTGACTTTCCGCATTCACCGCAGAAGCGCGCTTCGGCCGCCATCGGCTTGCCGCACTCGCCGCAGAACGCGCTCTGCACCTTGAGCGAGCTGCCGCACTTGGTGCAGAACTTGGAGCCGCGGTTCTGCGTCCCGCAGGTGGGACAGGAGTGCAGCTCCTCGACCGAGGTGGCGCTGGACGCCTGCGCCGCCTGCACCGCCTGCATGCGCGCCTGCTCGGCCGCCTGCCGGGCGTACGCCTCGCCGGCGTCCGGCGCGCAGCCCTCGCACATGCCGAACTTCTCGTTCCAGCAGTGGTCGGGGCAGACCCACTGGCCGCAGGCGGAGCACTTCTTGAAGTGCACCATCGCCTCGTGCACCGCCTTCTCGTAGGCGGAGTCGCGCTCCTTGCCCTGCAGGCCGCGGGTGGCCTCGTCGGCCGCGTGCTGGGTGCCGCCCCAGAACGGCCGCAGCATGCCGAACACCGCCAGCCCGCCGCGCAGCACGTTCGCGCTCGACGAGATGTACTGGGACTCGAAACCATCGTTGCAGCGGTCGCAGCGAAAGCGGAACTTGTAGCCGCCCTTGTCGCTGAGATCCTCTACGTTGCGTACGAACTTGGTCAGCGCCATCGCTCCTCCATGATACGACGCTACTGGTCGTGGATCGAGGGGGCGCGATCGGGGCCGCTCGAGCGGGTGAGCGGCACCTTGCGGTCCACGCTGCGATTGGCCGGAACCGTCACGACCTCGTCGCGGTATCCCTTGTGGCGGAGGACGAACGTGACCGAGCCCGCCTGCGGCTCGGTCTGATAGGTGAACGGAGTCTCGCCCAGGCGCACGTTGTCGCCCTTCCGGATCACCTGCGCGCCGCGCGGCAGTGAATCGATCTGCAGGGTCACGAGAGCGGCGGGGCGCCGGTTGGTCTCGACGTCCTCGCCCGGTTGCGACCCGGCCGCGCCCGGTGTCGTGGCGGGCGTCGTCGCGCCGCCGGGCGGATCGCCAGCAGCCGAAGCGCCGCCGGGCAGTTCGCCCGGAACCGTGGCGCCGCCGGGCGGATCGCCCTCGGTCGCAGCGCCCTTCGCATCGCCCGGCGTCCCGGTCGCCTTCGGGTCGCCCGCCTGTGCGCTCGGCTGCGGCGTCGTCGACTCCTCCACCTTGCCCTGCGCCGACAGCGAGGCCGCTGGCTTGCCGGCCGCCTCGCCCGCAGCCGGCCCGTCCTCGCTGCCACCTTCGCTGTCGCCCAGGTCGTCGCTGGTGGCGATGAAGTAAGCCGACGCACCGCCGGCCGCGATCGCGATGGCGACCACCAGGGCGCCGAGCTTGCCGCTCCGCCGCGGGGCCACCTGCTGCAGCATCATCGGCGCCCCTGCGGCTGCGCTCAGCGTCGACGGCTCGCGTTCGGGCGGTCGCGGCGACAGGTCGAACGGCGGCGGCCGCGGCTGGTCGTACATGGTCGGCGCGTCGGCCGGGATCGGCGGCACCGCCGGATGCCCCATCGACTGCGGCGAGCTCGGTCCCATCGGCGGCAGCGGCGGCATCGGCATGGGCGAGGGAGACATGGGCGGCGACGGCACCGCCTTCGGCAGGGTGGGCGGCATCGTGGTCGGCCCGGCGAACAGCATCGGCGGCGCGCCCGACACGTCGAGCGACGCCGGCACCGAGCTCGGCACCGGCGAGGGCATGGTGTCGGCCAGCCCGACCCGCTCGCGCGAGCCGGGCGGCGGTGGCGGCTTCTTCTGGCTGGCCGGCAGCGGCGGCGGGATGGGCGGCGGCTGCGAGCCCTTGCTGCGCGGACCGAGCGCCACCGTGAGGCGCGCCGACGACACCACCGCCGATCGCGTGATGTTGAGCGCCCCGCCGTCGACCGGGTCGAGCGACTGGTGCGACTCGAACGGCGAGCCGAGCTCTTCGGTGGTCGGCGGCGGCGGCGGCACCATCAGCGGCCCGGCGAAGGAGGGGGGCGGCAGGCCGCCCAGCTCGTGGAGTCGCTGCAGGAGGTCGTAGGCGTCGGTGAATCGCCCCTCGGGCCGCTTCTCGAGCATCTTGAGGATGAGCGCGTCGATCTCGGCCGGCACCGACGGGTCGATCGAGCTCGGCCGCGGCGGCGGCTCGCGCACCTGCTTGGCCATCACCTCGCCGTACGCGCGCCCCTCGAAGGGCGGCCGGCCGCAGATCATCTCGAACAGGATGCAGCCGACCGAGTACTGGTCGGCGCGGTGGTCGACCCTCTCGGCGCCGGCGACCTGCTCCGGCGCCATGTAGGTCGGCGCGCCCATCACGGTGCCCTCCTGGGTCTGGAAGGCGGAGAAGCTGTCCCCCTTGTCGCGCAGCTTGGCGATGCCGAAGTCGAGGATCTTGGCCCGCTCGCCGCCCGCCACCTCGGGGTCGGCCACGATGTAGACGTTGTCCGGCTTGAGATCGCGGTGCACCACGCCGATGCGGTGCGCAGCCATCAGCGCGCCGGTCATCTGCCGGGCGATGGACAGCGCCTGGTCGACCGGGATCTTGCGCACCCGCTTGAGGCGGGCGCCGAGCGGCTCGCCCTCGAGGCGCTCCATCACCAGGTAGGCGCTGCCGTCGCGCGCGTACCCGAAATCGTAGATCTCCACGATTCCCGGGTGCTTGATGGCCGTCGTGGTGCGCGCCTCGTTGAAGAACCGGGCGACGATCGACTCGTCGCCGCACAGCTCGGGGAGCAGGACCTTGATCGCGGCCTCGCGCCCGATGAGCGTGTGCTTGGCCAGGTAGACCGCCCCCATGCCACCCGACCCCAGCTTGCCGGTGATCCGGTAGCTCCCCACTACCTCGCCGACGCGCACCGACTGAGCATATCACGCTGCCGGGATCTCGCCGCCTCGCGCTCCGGAACCGCGCCAACCGTAAACGCGCGGAAACTCGGAGCAAAGCCGCTTCTCGGGGATCGCCGAGCGCGCTACGCTCGAGAGGATGTCGTCTGCCGTGCTCGCCGGGTTCCATCCGATCGTCCAGACCTGGTTCGCCGAGCGCTTCGCCGGACCGACCGCGCCGCAGGCGAGCGGATGGCCCGCCATCGCGTCGGGGCGCGACACGCTCATCGCCGCGCCGACCGGCTCGGGCAAGACCCTGGCGGCATTTCTCGCCTGCCTCGACGACCTCCTGCGCCGCGCGCTGGCCGGCCGGCTGCCCGACGCCACCCAGGTGGTGTACGTCTCGCCGCTCAAGGCGCTGTCGAACGACGTGCAGCGCAACCTCGAAGTACCGCTCGAGGAGCTGAGGGTGGTGGCAGCGCGCGAGGGGCTGGCGGTGCCGCCCATCCGGGTCGCGGTCAGGACCGGCGACACCCCGATGGCCGAGCGCGGCAAGATGGCGAGGAGGCCGCCGCACATCCTGGTCACCACGCCCGAGTCGCTCTACATCCTGCTCACCGCGGAGAAGAGCCGCGCGGCGCTGGGCCAGACCCGCACCGTCATCGTCGACGAGATCCACGCGGTGGCGGGAGACAAGCGCGGCGCGCACCTCACCCTCTCGCTCGAGCGGCTCGAGCGGCTGGTGGTCGGCGCCGGCGGCGCCCGGCCGGTGCGGGTCGGGCTCAGCGCCACCCAGCGGCCCATCGAGCTGATCGGCCGCATGCTGGTCGGAGCCGGCAGGCCCCTGCCCTTCATCGCCGACACCGGCTGGGCGCGCACCCTCGACGTCGCCATCGAGGTCACCGACGACGAGCTGGGCGCGGTGGCGTCCAACGAGCTCTTCGGCCGCATCCACGACCGGGTCGCCGAGCTGGTGCTCGCCCACCACACCACGCTGGTGTTCGTCAACACGCGGCGCCTGGTCGAGCGGGTGTCGCATGCGCTCGAGGAGCGGCTGGGAGCCGACCAGGTGGTCGCGCACCACGGCTCGATGTCGCGCGAGCGCCGGCACGAGGCGGAGCGGCGGCTCAAGGCCGGCGCGGTCAAGTGTGCGGTGGCGACCGCCTCGCTCGAGCTCGGCATCGACGTCGGCAAGGTCGACCTCATGGTCCAGCTCGGCTCGCCGCGATCGATCGCGACGCTGCTCCAGCGCATCGGGCGATCCGGCCACTCGCTGGGAGCCACCCCCAAGGGGCGCCTGTTCCCGACCACCCGCGATCAGCTGGTCGAGCTGGCCGCGCTGGTGCGCGCCATCGCGGCGGGCCGGCTCGACGCGCTCAGCCTGCGCGACGCGCCGCTCGACATCCTGGCCCAGCAGGTGGTGGCGATGACCGCCTGCGAGGAGCTGGCCGAGGAGGAGATCTTCGCGCTGGTGCGGCGGGCCGCCCAGTACGCCGAGCTCGAGCGCGGCCAGTTCGACCAGGTGGTGGCGATGCTGGCCGAGGGGGTGGGGGCGCGGCACGGCCGGGTCACTGCGCATCTGCACCGCGACCGGACGACCGGCACCGTGCGGGCGCGGCGCGGCGCCCGGCTGGCCGCCATCACCTGCGGCGGCGCCATCCCCGACAACAACAACTACGCGGTCGTCCAGATGCCGGAGGAGACCCCGGTCGGGACGCTCGACGAGGACTTCGCCATCGAGAGCTCGGCGGGCGACATCTTCCTGCTCGGCAACACCTCGTGGCGGATCCTGCGGGTCGAGTCGGGCCGCGTGCTGGTGCAGGACGCCGCCGGGCTGCCCCCCACGGTTCCGTTCTGGTTCGGCGAGGCACCGGCGCGCACCGAGGAGCTGTCGGAGGAGGTCGGCCGGCTGCGCGCCGAGGCCGACCAGCGCCTGGCCGACGGGGCCGCGGCCCGGGACATCGCGGCCGATCTGGAGTGCGCTGCCATCCCGCGTCCGGCGGCGGAACAGATCGCCGAGTACCTGGCGGCCGGCCGCGCGGCGCTCGGGGCGCTGCCCAGCAAAGAGCGCATCATCGCCGAACGCTTCTTCGACGACGCCGGCGGGATGCAGCTCGTCCTCCACGCGCCGCTCGGCGGGCGGATCAACAAGGCCTGGGGGCTGGCGCTGCGCAAGCGCTTCTGCCGCAGCTTCAACTTCGAGCTGCAGGCGGCGGCCACCGACGACGGCATCGTCATCTCGCTCGGCCCGGTGCACAGCTTCCCGCTCGAGGAGGTGTTCGCCTTCCTGACCGCGGCCACCGCCCGCGAGGTCCTGGTGCAGGCCGTGCTGGCGGCGCCGGTCTTCGGCCTGAGGTGGCGGTGGAACACCACCCGGGCGCTGGCGGTCCTGCGCCGCACCGGCGGCAACCGGGTGCCGCCGCCCATCCTCCGCATGCGCACCGACGATCTCCTCGGGCTGGTCTTTCCCCAGGCCAACGCCTGCCAGGAGAACGTGGTCGGCGACATCGAGCTGCCCGACCATCCGCTGGTGTTCGAGACCATGCGCGACTGCCTGGTCGAGTTCCTCGACGCCGACGGCCTGGTCGCGCTGCTCGAGCGGATCGAGCGGGGCGAGATCGAGCTCGTCGCGCGCGACACCCTGGAGCCGTCGCCGCTCAGCCACGAGATCTTGAACGCCAACCCGTACGCGTTCCTCGACGACGCACCGCTCGAGGAGCGGCGGACGCGGGCGGTGAACCTGCCGCGCCGGCTGCGGGCCGAGCTGGAGGTGGACGCCGGCCGCGTGATCGACGACGAGGCCATCGCCGCCGCCGAACAGGAGGCGGCGCCGGACGTGCGCAGCGCCGACGAGCTCCACGACCTCCTGCTCTCGCTCTGGGCCGTGCCGATCGACCCGGCGGTGGGCGCACCGGCCTGGGGCCTGGCCGCCGGCGACGCCTGGCCGCGCTGGTTCGACGAGCTGGCGGGGCGCGGCCGCGCCGGCGTCATCGCGCAGGGCGGCCGCACACTGTGGGTGGCGAGCGAGCGGGCCGACGCGGTGCGCGCCGGCGCCGACGCGGCGGTCCTCGAGATGGTCGGCGCGCTCCTCGCCTATGCCGGACCGCGCGGCGCGGCCGAGCTGGCGGCCCACTTCGGGCTCGAGCTCGAGCGGGTGGAGGCCGCGCTCCTCGCGCTCGAGGCCGAGGGCGCCGTCCTGCGCGGCGAATGGGGCGGCGGGCTCGAGTTCTGCGACCGGCGCATGCTGGCGCGCATCCACCGGCTCGCCATCGGGCGGCTGCGCCGCGAGATCGAGCCGGTCAGCCCGGCGGCGCTGATGCGCTTCCTCTTCCGCTGGCAACGGGTCGCGCGCGGCAGCCAGGCGATCGGTGCCGACGGCCTCGGCCGCGTGATCGAACAGCTGCAGGGGTTCGAGAGCGCCGCCGGCGCCTGGGAGCGCGAGATCCTGCCGGCCCGGCTCTTCGGCTACGAGCCGGAGTGGCTCGACCTGCTGTGCCTGTCGGGCGAGGTGGCCTGGGCGCGCCTGTCGCCGCGCGCCTCGGCGGCGGCCCGGTCCGACCGGTCCCCGCGCGAATCCGATGCCGGATCGAACCGGATGACCCCGTGGGCCCCGGGCAAGTCGGCTCCGACCCGCGCCGCACCGCTCGCGCTGCTCCTGCGCGCCGATCTGCCCTGGTTGCGCGCGTCGGCGCCGGTCGCTGCCGCCGACCAGGCCGAGCTCGGCGAGGCGGCGCGCGCCGTCCACGACCACCTGGCCGGCTCGGGCGCCTCGTTCCTGGTCGACCTGGTGAATGCGCTCGGCCGGCCGCCCGCCGAGATCGAGGACGCGCTGTGGGAGCTGGTCGCCGCCGGGCTGGCCACCGCCGACGGCTTCGCCAGCCTGCGCGTGCTGACCGACCGCCGGCGAGGCGAGAGTCGCAGCCTGTTCGACCGCGAGAACGGCGCGGTCGCCTCGCCGCGCAGCTGGGCCGCGGCGGTGAAGAAGGCGCGGGCGCGCGACCGCGAGAGACCGGCCCACGCCCTGCGCGCACTGCCCACCTCGGCGGGGCGCTGGTCGCTCCTGCGGCCGCCCGATCCGGCGGCGACCGATCCCGATCGCGCCGCCCGCCAGCTGCTCGCCCGCTACGGCATCGTCTTCCGCGACCTCCTGGCGCGCGAGTCCTGCCTGCCGCCCTGGCGCGACCTCCTGCGCGCGCTGCGCCGGCTCGAGGCGCGCGGCGAGATCCGCGGCGGGCGGTTCGTCTCCGGGTTCGTCGGCGAGCAGTTCGCACTGCCCGAGGCGGTCGAGGGGCTGCGCGCCGAGCGCAGGTCGCGCGGCTATCCGCCCGAGGTGGTGCGGATCGCCGCCGCCGATCCGCTCAACCTGGTCGGCGTCACCTCGCCGGGCGCACGCGTGCCGGCCGTGATCGGCAACGCGGTCCTCTACCGGAACGGGACGCCCATCGCCAGCCTCGAGGGTGGCCTCGTCGTCCTGCGCGAGCGCCTCGAGCCGGGCGAGGCGGTCGATCCCGACCTCGCCTATCACCCGCCGGTCCGCGTCGACCTCGACGAGTACCAGACCGCCCTACCCCTGTGACGCCGCCGGCCGGGTCGGTACACAAGTTGGCCGGCGCTTCACCAATTGTGCAGCGCGCGAACACGCGAGACCTGACCGCGACTTGGATCGCACAATGGTCGCGGCGCTCACGTGCTCGCTGCATGGTCCACATCCTGCTGAGCAGCACGCGCCATGGGGGCACGATGCGCAACTGCTTGACGGCTCTTCTCTGCCTGACCGCGCTGGCCTGCGGTGGTGACGACGACGGCGCAGCCGACGGCGCGCCGCCGGCCGACGCACAGCCAGACGCCCAGACCGTCTACGACTACTGCGCCGACGCACCGGCCACCTTCACGCCGATCGAGCCGGCCACCACCTACAACACGGCCTCCGAAGGTTTCGCCGTGGTCTATCCGACCGAGAACCCGTACAGCTGGGACAAGGCGATCCTCGGCAAGATCCTCTTCTGGGAGGAGCAGATGTCGAGCGACGACACCGTCGCCTGCGGCACCTGCCACCGGACGGGCGCGGGAGGTTCCGACCCGCGCGCCGGCACCGGCGCGACCTTCCCGAGCGCGATCGGCGGCATCCACGGGGCGCAGGGCATCCGGGCCTGCACCATCGACGAGGCCGGCCAGGTCGTCTACGACGACAGCAACGGCAGCACGACAGTCCAGGTCACCAAGCGCAAGCCGCCGACCTACCTCGACGCCATGTTCGGCAGCGACCTGTTCTGGGACGGCCGCGCCCTGTCGGCCTTCACCGATCCCGACACCGACGAGGTCGCCATCGCCGCCGGCGGCGGACTCGAGAGCCAGGTGGTCGGCCCGCCGGTCAACGGCGTGGAGATGGCCTGCGCCGAGAGGACCTGGCCGGACATTCACGCCAAGCTGGAGAACGCCCGGCCGCTGGCCAAGGCGCGCGACATCCCGCCCGACATGCTCTACGCCCTGTGCGCGCGCCCGAGCTACCCCGAGCTGTTCGAGGCGGCGTTCGGCGATCCCGCCATCACCACCAAGCGGATCGCCTTCGCCATCGCCACCCACGAGCGCACGCTCATCTCCAACCAGACCCCGTACGACAGGTTCCAGAGCGGCGATACCGCGGCGCTGACCGCCGAGCAGCAGGCGGGCATGAACCTCGTGCTCGGCAAGGGCAAGTGCCAGCGCTGCCACGCCGCGCCGCTGTTCGGCTCGAGCCAGTTCGTCAACCTCGGCCTCATCAACTACGACGATCCCGACGGCAACGTCGGCACCGACACGCCGCACGTCGATCTCGGTCGCGAGGAGTTCACCGGCCTGGTCGAGGACCGCGGCAAGTTCCGCGCCACCACGATGCGCAACGTCGGCCTGCGCGAGGCGCAGGGCGTCCTGCACGACGGCATCGGCGACGGCTCCAGCCTCGACGAGCTGATGGCGGCCTACAACGTGCCGCCCAAGAAGGACGCCCACACCGACGCGCGCATGGACCCGGACGTCGAGGGAAACCTCCTCGGCCTCACCGGCGAGGAGATCTCGCAGGTCCTCCTCTTCATGCGCGAGGGGCTGACCGACCCGCGCGTTGCGGCCGAGGAGTTCCCCTTCGACCGGCCCAAGCTCGGCAGCGAGTGAAGTGCGCGGGCGGCGCGTGGCGCGTCAGGCGAGCGAGGTGGACACCTTGTCGAGCAGGCGCAGGAGCTCGCGCCGCTCGCTCGCCGTGAGGGCGGCGAAGCAGTCGGCCTCGATCGTCTCGAGCGCGTCCTCGATGCGGCGCCGGCCGGCGGCGTCCAGGTCGGCCGGCTCGATGCGCCAGGCGCGGCCGTCGCCGGCGTCGGCCACCCGGCGGACCAGGCCGGCGCGCTCCATCCGGTCGATGGCGCCGGTCAGGGTGCCGCTCGACAGCATGACGATGCGCTGCAGATCGGTCATCCGCATCGCCCCTTCGAGCCAGAGGACCATCGCGATGTGCGCCTGCTCGGCCGACAGCCCGAGCGGCCGCAGGGCGCGGTTGCTGAACCGGTTGACGGCGCGGAACGCGCGGACGAGCGCGTAGCCGAGAGACCGGCGCAGCCGCGGGTCCCGGGGCAGGGGCGATCTATCTTGCATACGAAGCAAGTATCTCGTATACGAGATATCGATGCAAGCCTCGGCAGCTTCGGATCACCCCGCCCTGGTCGACCTCGCCCGCCGCCTGCGCGCCCGCATCCAGGCGGGCTCGCCACTCGAGACGGAGATCGGCGAGATCGCGACGACCGAGTACCTGTCGCAGGAGCGACACGCGTGCGAGCAGGAGCGGGTCTTCCGCCGGCTGCCGCAGATCATCGCGCTGGCCGGCGAGCTGGCGGCCCCCGGCGCCTGCCTGGCCCGCGAGGTCGGCGGAGTCTCGATCCTCCTGATCCGCGGCGGCGACGGCGTCGTGCGCGGGTTCCGCAACGCCTGCCGCCACCGCGCCACCGCGCTGATCGACGCCCCCTGCACGGTGAAGGCGATCGTCTGCCCCTACCACGGCTGGACCTACGACCTGGCCGGCGCCCTCATCCACGTCCCCCACCAGGGCGTGTTCGACGACCGATGCCGCGAGCGGCAGGGCCTGGTCGAGGTGCCGGTCGCGATCCGCCACGGACTGGTGTTCGCCGGCCTGGCGCCGTTCGACCTGGCCGGCTTCCTGGCGCCGATCGACGACGAGCTCGATGCCCTGGCGGCCGACCACTGGCCGGTCTACCGCCACGCCGTCCACCAGGTGCGCGGCAACTGGAAGCTCATCATCGACGCCTTCCTCGACGCCTACCACCTGCGCCAGCTGCACCGCACCACCATCTATCCCTACTTCGCCGACGCCTGCGCCGAGAGCGAGGAGGCCGGACGGCACATCCGCGCGGTGGTGGCACGCCGCGGTCTGGCCGAGGCGAACGACGACGCGCTGGCCGGCGGCGCCTTCCGCCAGCTGGTCACCCCGAGCTACTTCGTCTTCCCCAACGCGACCTTCATCATCCACCCGGACTACCTGAGCGTGCTCACCTGCCAGCCGCTGGCGGTCGGCCTCACCCGCTTCAGCCACTGGATGCTGATCCCCGAGCTGCCGACGAGCGAGGCGGCGGCGGCGCACTGGGCGAAGAGCTTCGAGCTCATCGACGGCGGGGTGTTCCTGAAGGAGGATCTCCACATCGTCGAGGCGATGCAACGCGGCCTGGCGGCGTCGGGCGATCCCACGGTGCTGTTCAGCCGCCTCGAGCACGCCTCGCTCTGGTTCCACCGGAACGTCTCGGACTTGCTGCCGGTCCCCTGACGGTGGGGTACGATGCGGCCGTGTGAGCGAGCCGGAGCGGAGCGAGGCGAGCGGAGTGAGCGAGGCCCGTAGGGCCCGCGGATCGCCCGTCGGGGCGAAGCCCCGTCGCGCGCTCCTCTTCATCCACCTCTACCTCGCGCTGCAGATCGCGCTGCCGCTGACCTATTACTACGCGCGGCGTGACAAGTACGACGAGCGCTTCGCCTGGCGGATGTTCTCGGCCGAGCGGATGGTCCACTGTCGGCCGATCTTCCGGGTGGACGGCAAGCCCGAGCGCCTCGGCGAAGAGTTCCACGAGGCCTGGCTGACCATCGCGTCGCGCGGCCGGCGCGAGGTGCTCGAGGCGATCGCCGCCCGCTTGTGCGCCGACCACCCCGGCAAGCCGGTCACCCTCGAGCTCACCTGCAAGACGGTCGACAAGAAGATCGAAGAGCCGAGCGCCGGCCTGTGGGACCTTTGCGAGAAGGGCCGCATCTGATGCTGCTGGCCCTCCTGGCCCGGCTCGAGGCGCACCCGCTCTATCGCCGCTACCTCCGGTTCTGGAGCGAGTACCGGGTGGCGCCGGAGGTGCTGGCGCTCTTTCGCCTGCTCTTCTTCGGCGTCCTGGCGGTCGACATGTGGCTCCAGGTGGATCAGGCGCCGCGCTACGGCGCCCACCACTTCAATGTCTCGCACCTGCAGGCGCTCGACTCGCTCCTGCCGGTCTTGACCCGGCCGGTGATGGCCTTCCTGTTCATCGTGCAGGCCTACCTGGCCGGCCTGGTTGCGCTCGGCGGCGGTGGGCGAGCCGCCATCGTCCTTCTGACCTCGCTCTTCGGGGTGAGCTACTTCTCGAGCCAGCTCGACTCCTACCAGCACCACTACCTCATGTTCCTGGTGCTGCTCCTGCTCTGCTTCGTCCGCTGGGAGCCCGAGCCGGCGGCGGCGGCCCCGCCCGCGGCGACCGGCGGCAAGAAGCGCAAGGAGAAGGTGCCCAGGGCGCCCGAGGCGCCGGGCGTGTGGCCGGTCCGCCTCATCCTGGTCCAGATCTCGATCGTGTACGTCTTCGCGGCGATCGCCAAGATGGACCGACTCTGGTGGGACGGCCGCGTGATGGAGCTCCAGATCTCGGCCGGCTGGGCGCGCGACCTCATCGAGCGGATGGGGGGATTCAAGACCGTGTCGCGCATGGTGGTCGCGACCGAGCTCTTGCTGGCCGGCGGCATCCACGTCCGCGCCCTGCGCCGTTTCGTGGCGCCGATCGGCATCCTCTTCCACGTCGGGATCGAGGCCAGCGGATTCAAGATCGGTCTGTTCTCCTACTTCATGGTGGCGCTCTACGTGCTGGTCCTGCCGGAGGCGCCGGTCGTGCGCCTGGTCCAGTGGGTGCACCGCCACCTGCCGGCGGTGCCTCTGGTGAACCACTGGGCGCCGCTGTCGCGGCAGCTCCTGCGCGCCGCAGCCTACGCGCTCGCCGGTGTGCTGATGCTGCTGGTCCCGATCGGCACGCCGGCGCGGATGGCCCTGGTCGCCGTGGTGGTGCTCGGCGTCGCCGGCCTCTACGCGGTCAAGCGCGAACAGCGCGATCGCCACGCCCTCGCCCACCTCGGGGCGTGCCTCCTGGTCGCGCTGCTGGCGCGCCCGGCGGTGACCGACACCTCGCGCGAGTACTTCCGCCTGTGGGGCGGCTCGCTGCGGCGGTTCGGCGAGCTCGACGCCGCGACCGACGCCCTCGAGCGGGCGGTCGAGCTGGCACCCGACTACGCCCAGAGCCACGTGACGCTCGGCAAGCTCTACATGATGACCGGCAAGCTCGACCTGGCGCTGCGCGAGGCGGGCCGGGCCCAGTCGCTCGAGCCGGGCAACTATCGCGGGCACCTGGTCGAGGCGATGACCCGCGACGCCGCCGGCGAGGGAGAGCTGGCGCTGGCCGCCGCCGAGCGGGCGCTCGAGCGCAAGCCGGGCGAGGAGCAGGCGCAGGCGATCGCCGACCGGTGGCGCAAGCGGCTCGGCAAGTCGCCGCGCGAGCGCGGCGCGCCGGCGCCACGCCGGCCCGAGCCGACCGGCGAGGAGGACGGGGAGGCCGAATGACGGCCCGGCGCGCGGCGCTGGTGGAGAAGGCGGCGCGCATCGGGACGCAGCTGGACGAGCTGTTCCCCCGTCCGCCGATCCCGCTCCACCACCAGGACCCCTTCACGCTTCTGGTCTCGGTCGTGCTGTCGGCGCAATGCACGGACGTGCGGGTCAACGCCACCACGCCGGCGCTGTTCGCGCGCGCCGCCACCCCGGAGGCGATGGCGCGCCTGCCGGTCGCCACCATCGAGCGGATCATCCGGCCGTGCGGCCTGGCGCCGGCCAAGGCGAAGAACATCCGCGCGCTGTCGCAGCTCATCGCCGAGCGCCACGGCGGCGTGGTGCCCGACAGCTTCGAGGAGCTCGAGGCGCTGCCGGGCGTCGGTCACAAGACTGCCAGCGTGGTGATGGCGCAGGCGTTCGGCGTGCCCGCCTTCCCGGTCGACACCCATATCCACCGGCTGGCCGGACGCTGGGGCCTGTCGCGCGCGCGGAACGTGGCCGAGGTCGAGCGCGACCTGAAGGCGCTCTATCCGCCCGAGCGCTGGAACGACCTGCACCTGCAGATCATCTATTTCGGCCGCACCTACTGCCCGGCGCGCGGCCACGACCCGGCCGGCTGCCCGATCTGCTCGTGGGCGGCGCCGCGCCGCCGTCGGTGACAACGCCGGTTCGTCCACCGCGCGTCGCGCTATAGTCACGGCGCATGGAGAACCTGCCCGATCTGTATCGCGCGCACATCGCCAGCCTGCAGGCGGGATACGCGCGCGCCCTCGAGGCGAGCGGCTTCGCCGCGCTCCTGGTGCACGCCGGAGCCATCCAGGCGGTCAGCCGGTTCGACGACCGCGAGTGGCCGTTCAAGCCGACCCCGACCTTCGCCCACTGGTTGCCGCTGGTCGAGCCGGAGTCCTGGCTGGTGGTCGAGCCGGGCAAACGGCCGCGGGTGCTGCGCTGCTACCAGACCGGCTTCTGGGACGGCCCGCCGGCGCCGGCGCCGGACTGGGTGTGGGCGGAGATCGACGCCGCCGAGATCGCGCCCGAGCGGCTGGCGGCCGAGCTGCCGACCGGCCGCATCGCCTTCGTCGGCGAGGATCCGGCGCGCGCCCAGGCGCTCGGGCTGGCGCCGGCGGCGGCCAACCCGCCGGCGCTGGTCGCCGCCTTCGATCAGATCCGCGCGCGCAAGAGCGAGTACGAGCGCGCCTGCCTGGCGGCCGCGACCCGGCGAGCGGTGGCCGGCCACCGGCACACGTTCGACTGCTTCCGCCAGCGGGCGGCCAGCGAGCTCGAGCTCCAGCTCGAGTTCCTCGAGGCGAGCGGCCAGGACGCGACCGAGACCCCGTACAAGAACATCGTCGCGCTCGGGCGCAACGCAGCGGTGCTGCACCATGTGTCTTACGAGCGCCGGCGGCCGCCGGCCAGCCGCTCGCTGCTGGTCGACGCCGGCGCCAGCGAGCTCGGCTACGGCTGCGACATCACGCGCACCGAGGTGACCGGCGAGGGCGAGCCGGTGCGGGTC
>Ga0111538_10003331_pt1 | contig 22478 bp, 22 predicted proteins | sample SoiMethybrSBSTD1_FD_79669 | JGI IMG/M metagenome (GOLD analysis project Ga0111538, IMG submission 79669) | Bulk soil microbial communities from a Populus tree surrounding site in Tennessee, USA - Soil MetaG P. TD hybrid SBSTD1 (version 2)... | ecosystem: Environmental > Terrestrial > Soil >...
CTGCCGCCAAGGCAAAGCGAAACACAATCAGAGACGAGGCGTCGTTGAGCAAACTTTCACCTTCGGCAAGGCTCACTAGCGCTTTAGGCGCATTTACCCGACGCATGATCGTTGTTGCGGAAATCGCATCCGGCGGTGAAATGATGCCTCCCAGAAGAAAGCCCAACGCTAAAGTAAAGCCCGGAATTAGAACGCTCGACGCCAACGCAATCACGCACGAGGTAATTATGACAATGGGAAAAGCAAAACTGGTGATCACGCGCCGCCATCTCCAAAACTCTTTCCACGAGATTTGCCAGGCGGTTTCATAGAGCAAAGGGGGAAGAAAAATAAAGAAAACCAGCTCAGGGTCAATAGTGATATTGGAAAACTGAGTGGTAAAGCTAAGCGCCAATCCGCCCAGTACAAGCACAATCGGGTAAGCCAGCCGAAGCTTATCCGCGATCATGACCAGAGCCAGAATAATTAGGATGAGATAAATATATTGAATGAAAATACTGTGCATACTTGAGTGATGGGCGAACAGCTTTATTACCGCATCGTGCAGTTCCGCAGACCTGGAGAGCAGATCGTCCTTCGTTGCAGCCGTTCGATACGTGTCCTGAAATTGAGTTTGTGCCGCTCGATCCGCAGCGTCCCGTCTTTGCTCACCAAGTGGCGTGACTGGGGTATCAGTCTACGGTAAGACGGCCAGCCTTCAGTATGGAAGCAGCCAACAAGGCACTTGTCCATTTGCTTGATCAATCGACGACATTCCTGATCGGTTCGACGGCCATTGACATGGGCGACGACTCTCTTCCGTTGTCGATCGAACCCATACCAAGTCCAGCGAGGCAGCCTTTTCGATCCGACAAATGACCAGAATTCATCGATTTCTATGTCCCCAATTCTTGCTGGCGCCGGCGATTCTGGGATTGAGTCAGCGGCCGAGCGAAGTGTCTTGAGCACAGTGTTCGGGCTCACAATTAGCACTCGCGAGATATCCCGAATGCCGCAGCCATTGAGCGTCATTGGGACAATCAATTCTCGGACATAATCCAGGCGACGGAGATAGGAATAGTTGGTAATGAATTGCTGTCCGCAATCCTTACAACGATGGCGTTGTTTGCAATTGGCGGTTCTGCCGTTTTTCTTGATCTCCAATGAGGCGCATCTTTGGCAAGCAATTTCTTCAAAGCTCATCGATCAGAAGAATATCATGGGGAGTCAAGCAGACCTGCTGAGCGGGATTTTACCTCGAAAACCCAAAGAGTCGTGCGGCAGTCTGGCCCAGGATTTTCGCCTGCTCTTCCAGCTTCAGGCGCGTCAGGTAAGATTGCACTTGTTCGCGCGCGGCGCGGTAGGATGCCGGGGTGGCCGTCGCGCCGAAGCCTCCGCCATATATCATCCGGTCGGCGCCGTATGCGTCGCACAACTGTTTGATTACGGGGCCCGGATTGCGGTGCGGATATTCGGTCGTTTGCGGCAGCGAGGCTAGTTTCATCACGGTGTTGGCGAAGCGCGACCAGCGCACGACGACCGCGTGCTCCTCGGGCGTCCCCTGAAATGGCCGTCCGAGGTGGTCAATGATCACAGTGGTCTTCGCAAACTCGCGGATGTAAGGCTCGAAACCCGGCGCATATCGTGGCTCGAAATGGAGCTGGACGGCCATCCCCAGATCGCTCGCCTTCTTCCACAACGCGCGCAGTTCCGGCTTGCCGAACGGCGGCAATCGGTCGGGCGCATAGGCGTGAATTCGCGTCGCCACGATGTCGCCGCGCTTCGCCAGGGCATCCAGTTGCTTGACCGACTCGGGCTGATCGGCGAAGACCAAACAGGTTCCCTTCAAACGTCCCTTTCCAACTTGCAAGCAATGCTCAAGGTAGCGGTGATCGTCCTGATACGGTTCGGGGTGCACGACGATGGCGTGGTTGACCCCCGCGCCATCCATGCATTTCAGCAGATGCTCCGGCGTGGCTGCTGCAGGGGGACGGTATGGCGCGCGTGGATGGTAAGGAAAGCGCGCATCATCCGCGCCAGCGAAGCAGTGCAAGTGCGTATCAATCACAACAGGCGCATCGCCTGCCTGACTCAAGACAACAGCCGACGTGGCCAGCGCAGCCGATTGCAGGAACTGGCGTCGAGAAGGGTGAGTTGACATTGAAAGCTCCTTTGAAACTTTACAGGTTGCTGGTGACTCCAGGATTTTGCGTTTTGAGCCCCAATTCTAGGGCAAAATGCCTTTGAGAACATTGCACCAGAACCATCCGGTATACTGCAAGTACACGGAATAACACTAGGCCGTAATCAAGCGGCGAAAACTATTACCGCCTGCGCGCCGAAGGTCTGAGTAACTCCGAAGGCAACAGCGCTTTACGTGTGAAACGCGCCAGGTGAACCGCCCCCTTAAAAAAGAACACTTTGTTGATCCGCACTCCGACCGACGCATGGCCCGGCCCGTGAGGAGCCAGGCGTAGTTGGGCCGAACCTTCTTGAACACCATCTACGTAGTTCCTGAATTCCTGACCGTCATATACCGACGCGACGTGGTACCAGGCTCCGAGCGGATGCAGCGCCTGGCGGTTCATCAAGGCTTTGCTCTCGGTTCCCGATTGGAAGTAGCTGTCGAGATACCAGTGATCATCGACGACCCGGATTTCAAAGAGCATCCGGTTGTCTGTGTCAGCGCCTGTCTGAGGATCCTGCTCGCTGAGATGAAACCACCGCTGCTCCTTTTGTCCGCCGTCGGGACGGAAGATGGCTTCCCATGTGAAGGTCTTGGCGCCGGCCAGTGGGTGGGTGTCAATGAACAGCGCATCATCAACCCCGTCGAACTCGACAGCCTTGCCGACTGGCGAATCGATGACTTTGGGTTGGCCAAGGACTGTAGTTTTATGGCCGCCAATATTCTCAAGCCGGTCAAAGGTCCACATTACGCCCTCGGAAGGCCCTTCCATAACCGCTTCGCCGCTCGAACTGAGCTGTACCGCGGCCAGAATTGCCAGCGTCGCGACAGAACTGCGTAGAATGATCTTAAAGGTCACTCTGCCCTCCGCGTTTGTCGCAAAGAACCGAGATAGGCGACCAGGTTTTCCAGATCGTCTTTCGGAAGCGAGGCGTAGTCCGGCATCAGCGAATCCCTGGGCAGCTTGATCTCTTTGAGCTCACTTTTCATGAAAGACAGCAGATCGCCCTTCATATTGCGCATATGGATCGAGTATTCATCTTCGTTGAGATGAATCCCGCTGCTGGTCTTTCCCGTTATGCTGATCACCTCCACTGTGCGATAGTCGAGTGGAATATCAGCGCTCGGCTCCATAATTGATTGGCGTAAATACAGCGCCGCGCGCTTGGCTCCAATGTCAGAAAGGTCTGGTCCCAAGATGGCGCCTTTTCCGTCGATACTATGGCATGACGCGCAGCCGTTCTTCTGATATACGAGCAAGCCTGCCGCGGTATCGCCTGTGACTGGCTCCGGCGCCCCTTGCCGACTCAACTGCCGCACGTATGCGACAATACGCCAAACCTCGGCTTCGGGAGTACTGAACGTGCCTGGCATTTCCGTATTGGGAATGCCGTTGCGGATGACGAGGAATATTTCGCGGTCGGAAGTGCCGTATCTAAACCTGCCACTGTTCAGAGTGGCGCCACGTCCCCCTTCGCCGTTCTTGCCATGACAGTGACCGCACCGGCCAACATATAGCTTGCGCCCGGCATCCAGGTCCGATGTTGTGGAATATGGGTTTGTTTCAGGGAGGCCGGGTCGAGACTGACCTGCCGGTCTTTGCGCCTGCATTGCAAGCGCCCAACTCATCAAACAGTAGGTGATCAGAAATATTCTTCGCATAAGATAAATGTTCAATCGAGTCCAAAAGCGATAAGGATGTCCCCAATTGGAATCGTGACCAACTGCTTGCCTCGGCTGAGGAAGGTAATCGGGCTGGCGAAGACGCGATCCCCACCGTTGAAATGCCATAGCTCCTTGCCCGTGCGAGCGTCAAGAGCATAGAAGTTACCGCTTGGCGTGGCCGAAAAGACCAGGTTTCCTGCGGTCGAAAGCGTCCCCGCCCAGGGTGGCGTCAGGATTCGATGCTCCCATTTGATCTCTCCCGTCTCCGGCATCATGGCAATCAGACGTCCCCAACTCTCTTCGGGCCGGAAACGCGCTCCCCCGCCCCCGCCCCCGCCGAAGTAGGCTTCGCCTGGTCGGAACTCCGGGGCGTCGGTTTTAAAGTAACGCCGTCGCTCCTCACGCGCATTAAAATATAGGAGCTTTGTGTCGGGATTGTAGCTGGGCGACATCCAGTTGTTGCCGCCGTCCACGCCGGGCCAGACCAAATCATTGCCTTCGTAGGTCGGATCTTGATTCGGGTTGAGAACCGGACGGCCTTTTTTATCAATCTCCTTCGCCCAGGTCTGCCGCACATATTGTTTGGCCAGCAAGAAGGCGCCTGTAACCCGGTCGAGGACATAATGGAAGCCGTTGCGGCTGGGGACGACCACCAGTTTGCGAGGACGCCCGTCAAATGTTGAATCGAGCAGGACCGGAACCTGCGTGGCGTCCCAATCGTGCGTGTCGTGCGGAGTGAATTGGAAATGCCACTTCAACTTTCCGGTGTCCACATCCAGCGCGAGTAATGAACATGTGTACAAATTGTCTCCGGGGCGAACGTCACCATTGTAATCAGGTCCGGGATTGCCTGTTCCCCAGTAGACCAGATTCAATTCCGGATCATATGAGCCAGTGATCCAGGTAGATCCTCCGCCGTACTTCCACGAATCGCCCTTCCATGTCTCAGAGCCAGGTTCGCCCGGCGCCGGAATGGTCCAGAAGCGCCATACGCGTTCGCCAGTTTGCGCATCGTAGGCGTCGAGGAAGCCACGAATGCCGCCTTCTGCGCCGGCGATCCCGGCGATCACCTTATCTTTGATTGCCAGCGGGGCGCTGGTAGCCGTGTAATTGAGGCCGGGATCGGCGAGATCCTTCTTCCAGAGCACGCGGCCGGAACGCGCGTCAAGCGCGATGAGCTTCGCGTCCAGCGTTGTAATGAAAAGGGTCGCGCCAAGGATCGCGAGTCCCCGATTGACCTGACCGCAACATGTGTAGACGCTGGCGGCTAACCTATATTCGAAGGTCCATAGCGCCCGGCCGGTTTCCGCGTCGAGGGCGATCACGTCGCTGGGCGGGCGCGTCAAGTACATCACGCCATCCACGACTATTGGAGTGGCCTCGACCTTGGGACGATGCATCTGATAGATCCACTTGGCGCGGAGCCTGTGGACATTATCTACTGTGATCTCCTTCAAGCTGCTGTAATGATGGCTGCGATAATCGCCGCCGTAGGTTAACCAATTGCCCGGCTCTTCGGTCGCTTTGAGTAGCCTTTCATAAGTGACCGGCAGGCCACGGGGCGCCGGCGATTGTCCCATCAGGGGCGGAACCATCGCCAATACCGCGACGCCAAGCAGAGAGACGATTCTCAAGATTTTTTCCGGCATTCAAAAACTCCTGTAAACAGGAAAATGTTGGAGAGGAAAATAAGACTCCAATTCGGTTCATTTTTCCTCTCCAACATTTTCCTGTCTGGCGCCTCGTGTGGCGACATGAGACCGCTCACTACCGCAAGGGCGCCAAAATTCTAGCGTCGAGCCGCGAGTCGCTTCTGGATCGAAGCGCGAGCCGACGGCAGGTATCGCATCGCATTAGCATAGTAAACTTTGCGCAGGACACTGTCCGGAAGGCCGATGCCGTAGATTCGCCAGCGGCCGTGCAACGGCGCGCCGGTGGCCGAGCGAAGCTGTGCCGGATGATCGAAGTGTTCATCATAGGTTTCGAGGAACCTCCAATGAGGCTCCCAGAACTCTTCCTTCCCGCGGCCAGGATTGCCGTCGGATCCAAAGAGGATACGGTCCTGATACTTCAGAAAGAACTTTCGAATCATCAAGGGCGCGCGGCCCAGGTCCTGAATGGTCGCGGATATTTCGACATCGGCGTTTGGATACTTGTCCAGCAGCGCAGCGACCTTATCCATATCGTAATAAAGCATAGCCATGTGCGCGTTGACGAATCGCGTCTTGGGATGCTTGGCGTGCATGTTCTCGCGCGCTTTTTCGATCACGTCGGGAGTCGGCTGCCCGGTCTTATAGTAATTCCCTTCGGGACTGCTGCGCCAAAGCCCGGCTTCGTAGCGTTCGTTCTCCGGGCCTATGGGAAGGAAACGGCCATACGAGTCGCTCGTGTGGATCATGACGGGCTTGTTGTGCTTGGCGCACATTTCCCAGATTGGATCGAATCGCGGATCATCGGATTGGATGTAGGAGCCCTCAGAATTTTTCAGATCGAGTCCGAGCGCCTTATTGATCTTTAGCCCTGCCGCGCCGGCCAGAAAACAGCGCTCCAGTTCCGCGGCGGTCCTTGCAGACCATCCGGGCTCGTTGATCCCTTCAAAGTCGAGCCTGGCAAAATGAATAATGCGATCCCGGAAGGGCTCGCCTACTTTGATGCTCTGATCGAATGTCTTTCCAAATCCGCCGTCCATGTTACAAATCACGCCGACGCCGGCATCGTCCATCAACTTGACCAATTCTTTATAGTCTTCGGCGGTCCTGAGGCGCGCGCCATGGAAATGGAAGTCGAGAGCTGGAAAGTTGGCGGAAGTAATCTTTGTCCTGTGCAGTTTCATCAGCGGCTTGGGCATGGCCGGCGCCTCTGGCGAGGGGTGAAAACCAGGATGCGAGGGGAACTTTGGATCCTGCGAGTTCGGGATGCCCGTCTGACCTGAGGGTGTAAAGCTGCTGACTACAATGAGCAATGCGCAAGACAGCAACCAGCGAAGCATGGTTACACCTCCTTTTAGGAAACCTGTGCGCTGTACCAATGTTGTTTAGTCTGATTTAGCTTGGATACCGGGGTATTTTGCCACAACCAGGTCGGATATCACAGTTTTTCATGCCGAGAACGTAATTACTCATGCACTGACAGATATGCGGCTCGAAGAAGTGGGCGCCGATTTCCTTTCTCACGCCAGGATATCCTTCAGCACTCTCCCTTCGTCGGTCGGCCCGATGAGGCGGTTGTTCAAACCCTGCCAGGGATAGCTGAAACGATGCGGGTCAAGACCGAGAACGTGTTGAATGGTGGCTTGCAGGTCTCGAATGCTCACCGGGTTCTCCACAGGGTAGTAGCCGAACTCGTCGGTTGCGCCGAACGCAAGACCGCCTTTCACGCCGCCGCCAGCCAGCCACATCGTGTAGGCGGACGTATGATGGTCGCGGCCGATGAAGCCTTTTTTCAATTCGGTACGAACGTTGTTCTGCATCATCGGCGTGCGCCCGAATTCACCCCCCCAAACGACAAGCGTTTCATTCAACAAGCCGCGCTGTTCCAAGTCGATGAGCAACCCGGCGATTGCGCGGTCGGTTTGCTGGCACTTGATGGGAAGCGTTTCGTCTATGCTCTCTCCAGGCGAGGACCCATGATGATCCCAGCCCCAATCATACAACTGCACAAAGCGCACGCCGTTTTCGATCAAGCGCCGCGCGAGCAGGCAGTTGTTGGCGAAAGTCGGATCGTCGCCTTTGTAGAAGATACGCGGGTCTTCGGCGCTTTCGGCTTGTGAGACGAAGCCAGGCTTTGCCCCATATAAATCAAGAATGGTCTGCGGTTCTTTAGAGATGTCCATCACTTCGGGTACGGACATCTGCATCCGGTACGCGAGTTCGTATTGCGCGATGCGAGTGAGCGTTTCGCTGTCGCCGCTCCGGCGATACTCGGCGTCGTTCATCCGCGCGAGCGCATCCAACATCCGGCGACGCAGACTGCGGTCGAGTCCCGCCGGGTTGCCCAGGTAGAGCGCCGGGTCGCCCGTGGCGGCGCACTGCACGCCTTGATACACGCCAGGCAAGAAGCCCGGTCCCCAGAGCGATTTGCCGCCATCGGGGGTCTTGCCGCCGGAGAGGAGGACGACGAAACCGGGCAAGTTCTCATTCACACTGCCCAATCCGTAAGTGATCCACGATCCCATCGAGGCGGCTCCGAGGCGCGGCGAGCCGGTGTGCACAAAGAGTTGCGCCGGCGCATGATTGAACTGATCGGTCAGGACTGTGCGAATGACGCACGTCTTATCCACCACTTTCGCGAAATGCGGCAGCAACTCGCTGATCCATTGCCCACTCTGACCATGACGTTCGAAACGGAATTGTCCGGCGAGAATCTTCGGCACGCCTTTGATGAAGGCGAAGCGTTTGCCTTCGAGGAAAGACGGCGGACAGTCCTTCATATGCAGCTTCTGGAGCTCCGGTTTGTGCTCGAACAACTCAAGCTGCGACGGCGACCCCGCCATATGCAGATAAATAACTCGCTTGGCTTTCGGCTCGAACATTGGCGGTTTGGGAGCCAGCGGATTTGCGCTCTGCGCCAAAACGCCGTCGCGGGCGAGCATGGATTCGAGCGCCATGGCGCCCAGGCCCAGGCCAGTCGTCTTGAAGAAATGACGACGGGTTATGGAGCATGTGTCTTGAAGTTGTTGGTTCATATTGTTTCTGCCCCCATTCTTCTGTCAGTTTCTGTTCAGAAATTCATCGAGATTCAGAATCGCGCTTGCGGTCACAACCCACGCGGCGAGGGCGGGTTTACTGACGCCTTTCGGTTCAGTCGCACGGGCAGACTTAAGCAGCGCGTCTGCCTTCTCCGGCGCTGCCTCGAAAGCCTTTTGCGCCTCTTTCTGCAACTCGATGAGGGGGGCAGACTCGCCCTTACGCAGCGGACGAATCAGCGCCAGCCTTAGCCCGCGCGCGGCGCGTGATGTCGTGGTCTCAGCATCCTCAATCATTCGTCGCGCCAGCCCCGCGGCGGCTTCCAGATAAACCGGATCGTTCAACGTGACAAGCGCTTGAAGCGGCGTGTTGGTGCGGATGCGGCGAATTTGGCAAACCTCGCCGCTGCCGCCGTCGAAGGTCACCATCGAAGGATACGGTGTTGTGCGCTTAAGATAAGTATAGAGGCCGCGGCGGAACCGGTCTTCGCCCTCGGCATCCACCCACGTCTTGCCGCTGTAAGTCGAACGCCATAAACCGGCGGGCTGAGGCGGCATTACGGGCGGGCCACCCATTTTCGCCGAAAGCAAACCGCCGACAGCGAGCGCCTGATCGCGCACCACTTCGGCGCCTAGCCGGAAACGCGCGCCGCGAGATTGAATCAGGTTGCGCGGATCAGCATCGCGCAATTCGGGCGTGATCTCCGAAGCCTGACGATAAGTATCGCTCATCACAATAGTCTTGATCAGTTTCTTCAACGACCAACCGTTATCGCGATATTCAGCCGCAAGCCAGTCCAACAAATCCGGGTTCGAGGGCGCAGAGCCGAGCGCGCCAAAATCCTCTTCAGTCTCAACGATGCCGACGCCGAAAAGCCGCGCCCAGATGCGGTTGGCCCACACGCGCGGCGTGAGCGGGTTGTCGCGGCTGACCAGCCATTGCGCCAGGCCAAGACGATTGAGAGGCGCTCCGTCGGGGAACTTGTGGAAGGCAGCAGGCACGCCCGCCGTGACAGAATCGCCTTGATCGAGAAAATTACCGCGCAGGTGAATTTTCGTTTCGCGCCGCTTGTCCGGGGCGAGTTCACGCATCAACGGCAGCCGCACGGTGTTTTCGTTAAAATTTTTCTGCGACTGGTAACCGCTGGCGAGATCTTCGCGCAGCTTGCGGATCTCCTGCGCATCCATCCGCGGTTGCAAGATGGCGGGATCGGCGTGACTGGTCGAAAGAAGGAACCGACGAAGCGTGAGGACTTCGCCGGCCTGTTGAGAGAGGGTCACGCGCAGCTTCGCGCTCGTGTTCAGGCGTAGCGGGTCGGCGAAGTTAAATAACGCAGCGTGCCGTTCATGCGTGCGGGGGCTGACGGCCCAACCGGTCTTTTCATCGCCGTCGATCGCCGCGGCGATGGGTTTACTGTCCTGCGCGAAATCCGCTCGCGCTCCGGTCAACTTCAATGGGCGCCAGCCAGTATCGTCGAGCGACTCTACTATCAATTCTGATAACACAAAATTCGGGTTTGCCCCATTGCGTCCGACCGCGAGCTCACCGCTGCTGAGTTTTTCCGGCAGAGCCTCCAGGCGCAACGCCGTGTGCGTCCCCTCGGTGAGCTTGAGCGTCACGGTGTAGATGTCTTCCTGCGGCGCTTTACCGCTGACGGTCACTACGCCATCCTTTTGCGCGGTGAGCGTCGCGCCGCCTTTGGAAACGGCCTCCACCACGTCGGCCACGCGCCATTTGCGCTCCTCTGTTTCGTAGTCCCGGTCGGCGGCCTCTTCGAGCGAAGTCAGCTTGCCGCTGAGCGTTTGCACGAGCGTCTGCAATCGCTTTCGTTCATCCTGATCCGCGGGCGAGAGGACTTCCATCGTGGGCGCGTCGTCATAGCGGTCGGCGTCTTCGGTCTGATTGAAGAGCGCGTAGAAGCTGTAATACTCAGCCTGCGAGATAGGGTCGTATTTGTGCGTATGGCATTTCGCGCAACCCATTGAGAGTCCCATCCAGACTTGCGCCGTCGTATCTACACGGTCCTTCACCGCCGCCACTCGAAATTCTTCGTCGTCAGTGCCACCCTCATCGTTGGCCATCGTGTTGCGATGGAATGCGGTGGCGATCAATTGTTGCTGGGTAGGACTGGGCAGCAGATCGCCGGCCAGTTGCTCCGTGGTGAAAAGGTCGAGCGGCATGTCGGCGTTGAGCGCGTTCACAACCCAATCGCGGTATGGCCACATCGTGCGGCCACGATCCTTCTCATATCCCTTTGTGTCCGCGTAACGCGCCAAGTCCAACCACATCCGCGCCCAGTGCTCGCCGAACTGAGGCTTTTTCAGCAACTCGTCCACCATCCGTTCGTACGCCTCGGGTGACGGATCGGCGGCGAATTTGTCGGCGATTTCCGGCGTGGGCGGCAATCCGATGAGGTCGAGCCATAAACGGCGCGCCAGCGTTTGTGGCGCCGCAGGCGCACGAAGCGCGGACCCCTTCTTCGCCAGCGCAGCGCTCACCAATGCGTCCACAGGGCGCCGCTCGCTTGCAGTCACGGGCCTCAGCAGCGGCTCGAACGACCAGTGCCGGCCCCATTTCGCGCCCTCGGCGATCCATCGGCGCAGCGTCTCAATCTGCTCCGGCTTGACCTGCTTATGCGTGCTCGGTGGAGGCATCACGACGTCCGGATCAGAGCTCCTCAATCGCGCAATGATCAAACTCTTTTCCGGCTGTCCGGACGCGATGGGCGCGCCTCTCCGGCGGGTTGCTTTTGCGTCCGCCTCTACATCGAGACGCAACCCGGCCTTCCGGTTCTTTTCATCCGGGCCGTGGCAGGCAAAACAGTTTGCGGAAAGAATCGGCAGGACATCTCGCCCAAAGCGCACCGGCTCGGCGGCGGAGAAAACAACCGAGGCCATTGAGGCCGCCGGGGCCACCAGGAGCAGCGACACTTTGAGCCAACGCTGCCGGGAAGCTGATTGTCTTGATTTCATATCGTTCAAGATTTGGCCGCGCCTTGCGCTTCGACCGCATAGACCCTGGGGATGCGCTCATCAACCGGGGCCAGCGCCGGGAACTTCAGGTGCGGCCAGGTCTGATACCAGTAACAACACAAGTAGAAATTGTCCGCGCGATGGTTCGCGTGTCCTGTTCCATCGTGTGGCGCATATACTTCGTCACCTACTCCACTTAAATCGCTACGCTGACGCTCCGCGATTGTAGATGGAGCTTGTCTCTCGGCTTACGCGGCCGGCCGCCGCTACGGAGACTTCGCGCGCGATGACTAGCGCGCCTGATCGAATGTTTTTCGTTCCTATGATGTCCGCATTTTCAAAATACCCGCATTCATCGCATAAGAACACATCTCGTCTTATTCGATTCTTTCCACTCACATGACTGCAAGCATGACATCTCTTGCTTGTGTCACGCGGATCTACCGGTATTACTCTCACACCGGCTAGCGCCGCCTTGTATTCAATATAGCCTCGCAACTCCGCGAATGCCCACTTACTCATGCGATCTCGTTGTTTTTTCCTGAACCGTGTCCGGTTTCGTATGCCTTCAAGGTCTTCGACGGCCACCCCTCGACCGGTGTCTGTGGCTTTCGCAACGATCTTCTTTGCAATCGTATGGTTGGTAGTCGCTTTGAAGTGTCTCTCACTACCAGAGATCGCTTTCAGTTTACGTCTTCACCGACTCGCCGACCAGGCCGCGAAAGATGCGATGAGAGTGAAAGGGGGAGATGAGCGCTCAGCTTCGTCCGAAATGGGCGATCGCTTTCTTCCGAAATATGCATCCAGCGCGTGGCGGTAGGAAACCGTTGGTGGAACAACGGGTGAAGTCCTGCAGATGCAGGCTCCACAGTGATTATCGCGACTTCGTGTCGCACAGTTATATTGTCCTGAGAGCTTGGCGCCCCGCCGTCGCCAGCGACGCGCGTCCCGGTAGGGTACTTGCGGCAGAACGCAAGGTGATCTCTTGAAATTCGAGGATCACAGTCGAAATGCGACCTCGTGTGGCGCCAGCAAACGATATGACGATTTACACCGGCTCACCAAAAAAGGTCTCTCGCCCCGCCTGTCAAAATTTATCTTGACACCTTGCCCGCTTAGCGTATTATGTACGCTAAGGATGGAATGAAAGAGACGCTATTGGTGGATGAGGTAAAAACGTAATGTCGTTTGAGTATGAATACGAAAGACCCGGTCTAACGGTCGATTGCGTGATCTTCGGGCTAGATCTCGATGAAGAGAGTCTCAAGGTAATGTTAATTGAGCGGGATCTCGAGCCATTCGCGGGAGTTTGGGCGATTCCTGGAGGCTTCGTACGCCCGGGTGAGACGCTGATGGCCGCAGCTACTCGAGAGCTTGAAGAAGAGACGGGTATTAAAGACGTCTTTCTCGAGCAGCTGTTTACGTTTGGCGATCCCTATCGAGATCCACGTGACTGGGTTGTGTCGGTAGCTTATTACGCCCTTGTGTCCCCGGAGAAACATCAGATTCATGCGACTACGGACGCGAGGCAGGCACAATGGTTTCCAGTGACGTCCCTTCCGTTCCTCGCCTTTGACCATGACAAGATACTCGCAACCGCGCTCCAGAGAATTAGAGGGAAACTTACGTACGCTCCAATTGGCTTCGAATTACTTCCGCTGAAGTTCACTATCAAACAGTTGCAGAAGCTCTATGAGATCGTCCTGGGCAGAGAACTGGACAACCGGAACTTCCGAAAGAAGATTTTCGCTATGGACGTCCTGCGCGAATTGGGTGAGATGCAAAAGGGGGTAGCCCACCGCGCCGCGCGACTCTATAGGTTTGATGAACGCAAGTACAACCAGCTGATAAGACGTGGCATGAGTTTCGAGTTGTAATCATGAAAAGCGATCGAAATATCAAGATCAGCAAGTTTTTGAGTCTGGCGCTGCGAAACCAGCCGGAAAAGAGCGGTACTACTGAACCATTTCTGCCGTCGATCAGAGGGGATGGTCTCGTTAAAGGACAGCGACGCGATGTACGCCTTTCAGAAAGTAGACAAGAAGCAGCTCTCGTTGCCGGTCGCCGTGGTCGGCCAGTGATTTTGAGAATCGCAAGCGAGCAGATGAACAGGGAAGGACACGCGTTCTTCCGCTCTCCCAACGGCGTCTGGCTCACGGAGCAGGTCCTGGTGAAATACACCGAGTTTCCAGAGGGTGAGACAGACCATGCGGCCTAAAATTTTTTGCCCTGAATAGTTAGCGTAGAAATAACGCTAAGATAATTTAAAGGAGCCTACATTATGAGTAAGAGAATTGAACTGTTGGTCATTGATCCCCAGGTGGACTTTTGCGATCCCCGGCGAGGGGCTCTGTACGTGCCCGGAGCGGAGCACGATATGACGCGCCTGGCGACAATGGTCCGGCGTCTTAAAGACAAGCTTGATGATATTCATGTTACACTCGATTCTCATCACTTTATTCACATCGCCCACCAGATCTTCTGGCGTGATTCCAGCGGCAAACACCCGGCGTTCTTCACCCGCATCAGCAGATCTGATGTCGAGGACGGTGTCTGGACGCCCACAGTGCCCAGTCTTTATCGTCGAGCGCTTGACTACGTCTGCAAGCTTCAGCAGAGCGGACGCTACGAGTTGACGATTTGGCCGCCGCACTGTCTTATCGGCAGTCTCGGTCACACTGTTTTCCCGGAACTCTTCGCCGCGTTGACTGAGTGGGAGTCGCGGTTTGCCTTCGTGGACTATGTGACCAAAGGCAGCAACATACTCACCGAACACTATTCTGCTGTGCAGGCCGACGTTCCGGATGCGGCCGACGCGTCGACACAGATAAACACACGCCTGATACAGACATTGGAGAATGCCGATATAGTCCTTATCGCTGGTGAAGCGCGCACGCACTGTCTGGCAAACACAGTGCGCGACATTGCCAACAATTTTGGCGACGACTCGTTTGTCTCAAAACTTGTCCTGCTTACCGATGCCTCAAGCGACATACCCGGGTTTGAGACTCACGCGCAGACCTTCATGAACGAGATGGTGGGCCGAGGTATGCAAGTCTCAACCACCACTGAGTTTCTTGCCTGACGAGAGGAGATTGAAATGCCAATACTCAACGATACACAACTTGATCAGATCAACCTTCCCAACAGTCACTATGGATACACGGCGACACGTTTGGATGAGTTGGGAGCCACGGAGTACACGATCGCAACCATCGTTGCTGATGTCAGTGGCAGTACAGCCGCTTTCACCTTTGATATGGAATCCACGATTACGAGGATTGTGCAGGCCTGTAAGTTCAGTCCGCGGGCCGACAACCTGTTGCTGCGGCTGGTTGCCTTTGACGACTCGTTAAGCGAGTTGCATGGCTTCAAGCTGTTGGAGAACTGTCACCTGGCCGATTATGGCGGGAGCCTTCGCTCCGGAGGCTCAACCGCGCTTTATGATGCGACGGAGAACGCAGTCGCCTCAACGACGAACTACGCGCAAAAGCTTGCCGCTGGAGACTTCTCGGCTAACGCAATATTGTTTGTGATTACGGACGGGATGGACAACGCTTCCAAGATTTCTTCAAAGCGGGTGAAAGCCGCATTCGCCGAAAGCATAAAGAGCGAAGCGCTGGAGTCCGTTGTCTCGGTCCTAATCGGCGTCAATGTTAATGACCATCAAGTGAGTCGCTACCTAAAGGACTTCCGCATCGAGGCGGGTTTCACGCAGTACGTGGAACTGGACAAGGCAGATGCGAAAACCCTTGCGAGGTTGGCTGAGTTCGTTTCGCAAAGTATCAGCGCGCAATCCCAGGCGCTTGGTACAGGCGGAGCTTCTCAACCACTTGTGTTTTAGAAGGCACACCTTCGAGGTCGTTGACCTTCTTGCCGTGGCGCGAAGCGGACGACAGCGCGCGCATGAAGGATATGTCTCGTATAATCCCCATCCTTCAATAGTTGTCGCCCGCTTCGCGGGCTCAGATGGGTTGCTTGAGTTTACCTGGGGCTTGCGACCCGGGATTTACGCTGGCGCCTGATTCGCAGGTTAAGATGAAACCGGGAGTTCACGATGAATGCTGACTGTGCTTTCACCATTGGATCTACACATTCGATTTGTCAAGACTATGCGGTCGCGGTTCCTGGATTCACTTCAAACGGCATTGAGGCAGGCCCTTACGTCGTGATTTCAGACGGGTGTTCGTCATCTCCCGACACTGATGTTGGCGCAAGGCTTCTGACCAGAGCTACCCGACAGATCTTCAGCGTCGACGTAGAAGTAGCGGAGCTTCACAAAGAGTCAGCTCAGTTGGCGCTCCGCTGGGCCGAGCTCCTTGGCTTGCCCACTCAATCAGTCGACGCCACTCTACTCACCGCCAATCTCAACCGAGACGATTTGATCATTGGCTGTTCCGGAGACGGAGTGGTCGTGCTGGAGACTCGAGAGGGACGCGTCGATGTTCATGCTATCTCTTCCCCTTCAGGCTATCCATTTTACCCGTGCTATGCTCATCAACCAGAGCGTCTCGACGAGCTAATCGCCAGAGGGCGAGCTTACAAAGAACTGAAACACTTTCGCCGTGTTTCGGCCGGCGAGCCACTGACACTGGTAAACGAATCTGCCAGTGATTCACTTACCGAGGTGTTTCGATTTAAGGTCTCAGATCATAAGTACGCAGCCCTTGTTTCCGACGGCATCTATTCATTCTTCAGCGCTAAACCATCGATAGACGGCAAGAGAGTTGAAGCCATTCCCATGGTCGAGGCCTTGAATGAGCTGTGGTCATTTAAAAACTCGCACGGAGCGTTCGTCTCGCGTCGCGTGAACAAGTTCAAAAAGGACTGCCGGGCGAAGGAATGGCGCCACGCGGACGACCTTGCCTTCGGCGCCTTATACCTTGGAGAGTAAATATGTTCGCCAGATCCGTGTTTCCTGGTCTCAAGTCGTATACGAAAAGGAGTAGCAAAGTCTCGCGCTACTTCGTCCACGGCAAGGGCGAGCTTCGCCTGTGCAGGTCTGATTTCAAGGCTCAGGGAGGCGAAGGGGCAGTTTATGTGAAGGGATCGACGGCTTATAAGATCTATGCGGATCCGACACGCGCCATTCCTCTGGCCAAGATCGATGAGCTTTCGGTCCTAGATCAATCCAATATCATCCGCCCTTTGGATCTAATCCTTGACGGAAAAAACACGCCGGTTGGTTATTCCATGCGCAGCGTCGAGAAAGCTCACGCTCTCTGCCAGCTTTTTCCCAAGGCGTTCCGACAGAGAAATAACCTTACTCCTGAACTTATGCTTCGTCTTGTGCTGCGGTTGCAGGCAGGGGTGTCACACGTTCACGACAAGGGCATTCTGATTGTCGATCTGAATGAGTTGAACTTTCTGGTTTCAGCGGACTTTAGCGAGGTTTTCTTTGTTGATGTGGATAGTTATCAAACTCCGTCATTTCCCGCGACTGTTCTGATGGAGAGCGTGCGAGACCGTCACACTATGACATTTAACCACGGCTCAGACTGGTTTTCCTTTGCAGTTGTTTCGTTTCAGATGTTTACTGGGATTCATCCGTTCAAAGGCGCTTACGCTCCATTGCAACACCTACCTGACAAAGCGAAGAAGCTCGATGCGCGTATGCTGGCTAACATCTCCGTCCTGCATCCGAATGTTTCAGTGCCGTCGTCTTGTCTTCCTTTTTCAGTGATTCCTCAGGCCTACCTTGATTGGTATCGAGCCGTCTTTGAGCAGGGAAAGCGGACGCCGCCGCCGGACAACGCGCATGCGCTCGGGATTGTGACCACAGTGCGCGGTAACGAATCAGTTGCGAGCGGCTCTTTTGTGATCAATAGGATCCGCGCATTCGATAGTGAGATAATCTGGCATGACGGAGTCATTACCGTAACTCAAAGCAGCGTTTACTTTGATGGCAAAAATTATCCCAAACCGCCATTTGACATGAAGTTGGTGGTGAGTCCGAGACAACGTCATCTCATCGCAGCTTTCCACGATGGAACAAGACTCAGGTTTCGGGATCTTACGGTTGACAAGGATGTCGCCAGTGAAGTTGAAGGCGAGGATGCGATGTTGAGCGGCGGCAAGCTTTACATCAAGCAACACGAAAGTATCTTTGCGGTCGATCTTATTGAACTGCCTCAAAGTCTCCTCCTCGGCCTCAGGTTGGTTGCAAATGTTATGATTAGGTCTACCAGGATGTTTGAAGGAGTGGCGATCCAGAATCTACTTGGCGCTAACTACGTTTCTATTCCCACTGCGGATGGTGTGTGTCATCAGGTTCGTATACCTGAACTCGATGACTATCAAATTGTCGATGCCAGGCGGGATCGGAATGTTTTGATTGTGGTGGTTACTACTGAGGGGCGATACGACAAGCTCATCTTTCGTTTTTCGGACGACTTTAGCGGTTACGACTGCCGCCGTTTGGATGACATCGTTTCAACCGGTATCGAATTCACTGTGCTTGATAGTGGTATCGTCCTTCACTTGGCTGAAGATGGCAGAATGGAAGTTTTCCCGAACGTCAGGGATTCGGCGAAGATCAGAGTTATTCGTGATCAGGCTCTTGATGAAGATTTCAGACTCTTCCATACGGGGACTCAGGCCCTGATTGCCAGAGGGCCGAGCCTTTATAAGATTCGACTCAAATCGTAAGGGCCGACCATGGTGAACTTTCGGAAAGCCGGTACACCTGCTCAAACCGGTTGTGTTGCAAAAAATGGGTAGTGACATAAAAGGCTTAACCCGGACTCCAAGTACGAACGCGCTCAGATCACAGAAAGAATGCGGCGCGGAAAAATGGAAAAAGCGCAACGCGGCGATTACATTCCGTGGGCCTATAGTTCGGGTTCGAGAACGATTCGGCTCCGAATTCTCCACTTGTCTAATCTTTTATGACTCCAGCATGTGCCGGGTCCATCCGATTCAAAATCCGAGGATTGGCAGGTGATAGCCGATCGGCGGAGGCTTCCGATTCAAATCCAACCGATCCTTTTCGGAAACGGAGCTTTTCAATCGCGGATAGGCAGTGTCGTGAATGGTCGGCAATTGGCGGCTCCCCACAAATTTGGTTTTGATGACGAAGTGGAGAGCGGATTATAGGGATTCGGGATAGTCAGTCCTGGCAAGATTCACTATGGATGTCTTCAAGATTAGTGAAGTGGAGAATTTTTAGGCGAATCGTTCTCGAACCCGGAAGATGGAAAGCGGAAGGGGAAGAAAAGGGGCGGGGATGACGCGGGCGATGGTAACATCGCGAGTCGGAAGTCGATCTCTGGAAAGCCCGTCGCTTGGAAACTTGCACAACGGGTTTGGGGAGGGGCGTGAGGGACATACGTGCTCTGCTCTGGGAGAACCAGAGCTTACAGCCTATGCAACGCGCCTTGCGCCTACTCTACATAAGTGCGAATCGTGCCCGTCGTCCAATATTAGTGCTGGAGCCGAACGAGCGCGGCGTCGTCATACCGTTGACGGTTCCCGCGCCGCGCAGGGAGAGAGAAAAATAAAGGAAAGACAACCGACAGGCGCGGATGAGAGAGCCGCGCTCCCTTCTTTCACCAATACTTCACCGTAATTTCACCACTTCTTTATGACTCGCGGTCCCGGGTTCGGATACCATCCGGTCCGTGGTGGAAAGGCCAGGATCATTCTCCCCAAAGACTAAGATGGGCGAGTGAGGCGCGGTTCGTGTGATAAGCGCGATTTGGGAGAACGAATGTTCAGGAGGGATAGCCCCTTCATTTTCTACCCTAATGACTTAAGTAAAGACAGATTGATATTCACCGCCTAGTTTCGGAGGCAGGCTATTTAAGGAGCAGAAGAAGCAATGAAACAGAATTCCGCGAATCACGGCAAAGGCGAGTACGTTCTAGCGACTGGAAGCGCGGCCGCCCACCGGCTTCGAATCTTGCACAGTTTATATGGGCCGGGCGCGCGCCGTGTACTTTTGCAAGCCGGGATACAGCCCGGGATGCGAGTCGCCGACCTGGGATGCGGCGTAGGGATGGTGACGGCTCTTTTAGCCGAACTCGTCGGCCCCACAGGGCAAGTCGTCGGAGTAGACTTCAGCAGCGCGCAAATCGCACAAGCGCGCGAATTGGCGCCAACCAGCCTTTCAAACGTCAGCTTCATAGAGGCTAGCGCGACCGACACGGGACTGCCCCACGAGTCGTTTGACCTCGTCTATTGCCGCTTCCTCTTAATTCACCTCACCGATCCCGAGCTGGCCTTGCGTGAGATGCATCGCCTGCTTAAACCGGATGGCATTCTGGTCTGCGAAGACGGCGACTTGACCTCGGCGGGCAGTGAGCCTCCCTCGGCGCTGAACGCCTTTTCCGACCTTTTTGGCCGCTTAGGTCCTACCTGGGGGGTGGATTACACGCTCGGACGCCGGCTCTTCCAGATGGTTCTCGCCGCCAATTTCTCGGAGCCGGAGATCACCTACAACCAACCCGTTGAGGCTCGCGGTGAAGTCAAACGACTTTTGGATTTGTCAGTGGCTGAGGCCGGGCCAGCGTTCGTTGGCGCGGGACTCATTACGAGCGATGAGTTGGATCACACCTTGGTCGAAATGCGGCGGATCGCCGAGGATGAGACCGTGATTGCCATGATGCCGCGGATGAGTCAGGTGTGGGCGCGAAAGCTGGCGCCATGCTCATCAACCGAACTGCTTCAAGCAGCTTAGGAATGGAGATGAACGCGGCGCTATCTCTTCTCTCACCGATAATTCACCGTAATTTCGCCGTTTGTTTATGACCGGCGGCCCCGGATTCGGCTACTCCGCGGCGCGTGATGGAGAAGATGAAAATCGTCCACAAAGAACACGAAGAATCACGAAGAGTAATTCTGATCTTCTTCGTGTTCTTTGTGGACGATTTTTTAGGAGAAGCGCTTAGCTACTGACGCATCAGAGGTTTGAGCACGGCTTGAATACTGTTTGAAAACTATTTGAGCGCTGTTTGAAGACTTCCGAAGCGCAACCGAAGTATTTCCTTGCGAGTGGTAAAGGGGCGCCGCGGGTGGAAGCCAGCGTCGCAGTCTCGCTCGATAATATCGCAGAACTCCGAGCAGACAGCCTTTACGTCGGTTACGGATGAAAGCAAGTTCGGCTTGAAGCCGATCGTGGCTTTCATTCACCAACAGCACTCAATTAAGGAGAAGTATGAACAACCGTAATTCAAATACGAAACGGAGCACGCTGTGCCTGAAGGTCAAAACCAACTTCCGCAAAGTCGTAATCGAAGCCGCTCCGCGTGATTTCGTTCTCACGCGGCGGTAGGCACGGCTCATATGTGCAGACCAGCCGAGGACGTCCACAGCAGTCAGCCGGGAGCGGTCAGAAGAACATGTCCCGCACCGACTCCATGCCGATCTGCTCGGGGTGGCAGATCAGGCAATCCGGATGATCGCAGGCTTCCCTATGAATGTTGATTGGCTTATGCGCCTCGCAGAGCTTGCCGTCCGGGTTGTTATCAGTTGACGCTTCATAATCGCAATTCCAGTCCATGTCTATGCTGTGCATAGTAAAAAGTCCATCTTATGCGTGAAGACAGCTCATATTGATTGCTCAGAAGCCAATTTCCACCTCACAATAGTAAGAACGCCGAGAAGATGGCCATAAGAGTCGAGGAAAGTAGTTCAGGAGAATGCGACGGCAGCTGGAACAGGATTGCTTCCTCCTCAGCTAAATGCAAGGGAAATAAGGCAAGACGGAATTTTTACCAGGGACAGGGAGTAATCCCGCCTGGCTACTCGGCGACACGATCCTGAATTGACCCAGCGTGGCGATTGCGCTATGAATTAGCGCGGTCACGCAATAATCTAATCATTCCGAGCATCAGGGCAAAAAACAATGCGCAAGAAATCACGACGCGACTTTTTAGAAGCGAGTCTGGTCGCCGCCGGTTCATTGGCGATAGCCGAGACCGGCGCAACCGCTTCGATCGTCGACGACAAGATTGTTAATCCTGCGCTGGGCGGCGGCGGATTCAAGCTGGGACTTGTGTCCTACAATCTGGCCAAGGACTGGGACATCCCGACGATCATCAAGAATTGCGAAGAGACGGGGTTCGAAGCCGTCGAATTGCGAACCACGCACAAACATGGGGTCGAGCCGACTTTGAGCAAAGAGCGGCGGGCTGAAACCAAAAACCTTTTTGCCGGGACGAAAGTTCGATTGCTAAGCCTCGGCTCAGTTTGTGAATTCCACTCGCCCGATCAATCAATCGTTCGCAACAACATTGACGAGTGTAAGCGTTTTATCGAGCTGGCCCACGACATCGGCGCGATCGGCGTGAAAGTACGCCCGAACGGGATACCTAGAGAGGTTCCTGAAGAGAAGACGATCGCGCAGATCGGCGCGGCGTTGCGTGAATGTGGCGAGTTCGCAAAAGGCGCGGGCGTCGAAGTCTGGGTCGAAGTTCACGGGCGCGAATCGAGCCAGCCGGCGCGAATGGCTAAAATGATGCAGGCCGCAAATCATCCCCAGGTTGCCATCTGCTGGAACTCGAATCAAGAGGACGTAGCGAACGGCTCGGTCAAACAGAGCTTCGCTCTGCTGAAACTATGGCTTCGCAGCGCTCACATCAATGAACTGTGGAAACCGGAATACCCGTGGCGTGAATTATTCGGTTTGATGAGGGCGGCTGGTTACAATCGTTACTGCTTGGCCGAAATCCCTGAGGCGCCGGATCCGATAAGGTTGATGCGATATTATCGCGCTCTCTGGATGGAGCTTCGACGGTAAGAGATCGGAACAACCTCGAGGCGATAAAGAGGCTTATTGTTGTTCCGCCATCCTATCGAAACAGGTCCCGCGCTTTCGGTCTCACCAGTTCTTGGGCGCTCCCCGCGCCATGGTCGAAATAATAACCTCGCATCACGACGGCGGGGATGCGGGCGGTCTTTCGTGATCTTTCGGTGCGCCGGTACGGCAATTGGCGCCACCCCACCGAAAGGTAATGCATCTGTCGAACGCTGACGCACGTCGGGTATAACAAA
>Ga0111538_10003332_pt1 | contig 22474 bp, 16 predicted proteins | sample SoiMethybrSBSTD1_FD_79669 | JGI IMG/M metagenome (GOLD analysis project Ga0111538, IMG submission 79669) | Bulk soil microbial communities from a Populus tree surrounding site in Tennessee, USA - Soil MetaG P. TD hybrid SBSTD1 (version 2)... | ecosystem: Environmental > Terrestrial > Soil >...
GCATGGCAAAAAAGACCGTGAAGAAAAAGGCTGCCCGGAAACCGAACGCGGCCTTCATGAAGCCGGTGACCCCGAGTCCCGTCCTGGCCGAGGTCGTCGGCGCGAAGCCGGTACCGCGCACCGAGATCACCAAGAAGCTCTGGGCCTACATCAAGAAGAACGGTCTGCAGGACAAGAAGAACAAGCGCCAGATCAACGCTGACGCGAACCTGAAGGCTGTCTTCGGCGGCAAGAGCTCGGTCAACATGTTCGCCATGACAAAACTGGTCAGCAAGCACCTGAAGTAGGCACGGCTTCACCTGTCCCGGGTGGCGGCTGACGGGCGACGGTCTTTCGACCGTCGCCTTTTGTTTTTTTGCGTCCGTTGTGAACCCGTGCATCTGTGAACCCGTGCACCATGAACCTGTGAACCTCGTTTGTCGGAGTGCTCCGATGACCTCCATGTCCATCTGTTCGTCCAGTGTGATGCTGGCCTTGATTGCCGCCACGCTTTTCGTTCCAGCGACGCTTTTCGGTCAGGAGCGGCTGCCGCCCATTCCGGCCGAGAAGATGACCCCGCTGCAGAAGCAGGCGATTGAAGAGTTCAAGGACGCTCGCGGCGCCGATGTTTCCGGTCCCTTCGCGGTCATGCTGCGCAGCCCGGAGGTGATGAATCGCGCGAGAGCGATGGGCGATTATCTGCGTTTCAAGAGCACGTTGCCGCCGCGTTTGAGCGAGTTCGTGATCCTGCTGACCGCCCGCGAGTGGACGCAGAACTATGAATGGGACGCGCATGCCCGCCTCGCCCTGCAGGCCGGCGTCAGCGCCGAGACCGTCGCCGCGATCGCAAAAGGCCGGCGGCCCGACCATCTCACCGAGGACGAATCCATCCTGTACGACCTGAACCTGGAGCTGCAGCAGCACAAGTCGGTGAGCGACGACACCTTTGCCCGGGCGGTGAAGCGATACGGCGAGCAGGGCGTCATCGACACGGTCGGCATCACCGGCTACTACACGTTCCTGGCGATGATGCTCAACACGGCCCGCACGCCCGTGCCCGGCGGACGGACGCCGGAGCTGCAGCCCTTTGTGAAATAGGACAGGGCAGGCAGGGAAGGCGGGGAAGGCGGGGAGGAGCGCCTGCGGCCACGCTGAGCCGAAGACGTGGAGATCTGAGGCGAAGCGTCGGCGTCAGTTCGCGATGGGGGTGGGGCCCCATCGCGAGTGAAAAAGAAAGCGCCCGCGGCCAATACCGGAGCGAGGACAATGCCGAATCGACTTGCTTTCTTTGTTCTCAGCCTCCTCCTCTCTCTGCCCGCGTCAACTTTCAGTCAATCCCAGACGCACCGGTTGGAGGCCACGCCAGCCACGGTGGCGTACGGCTACTACTGGTCTGAAGCGGCGCCCGTACTGCGCATTCGATCGGGCGACATCATCGACGTCGACACGCTGCTGACGAACACCCCCGACGGACTCGAACGGGCCGGCGTGCCCTCAAGTCAGATCCAGGCTTCGCTTCGATCGATCGTCAAGGAAGTGACCGGCGATCGGCGGGGGCCCGGTGGGCACATTCTGACTGGCCCGGTGTTCGTTGAGGGGGCCGAGCCGGGCGATGCGCTCGAGGCGCGCATCCTGTCGATCGATTTGCCGATCGACTACGGTTACAACGGCTGCGCCGGGTTCATTCCATCGAACTGCGATCGAACGGTGCCGATGAAGATCATGCGTCTCGATCGCAAGACGATGACCGCCGAGTTCAAGCCGGGAATCGTCATTCCCTTGAAGCCGTTCTTCGGGAGCATGGGGGTGGCGCCCGACCCGGCGCTTGGCCGCGTCAGCAGCAACCCGCCAGGCCGACACGCCGGCAATCTCGATAACCGGGAACTCGTCGCCGGATCGACCCTGCTCATTCCGGTATTCGTCCGAGGAGCCCTCTTCGAAATCGGCGACGGGCACGCCGCGCAGGGCGACGGTGAAGTCGATCAGACGGCGATCGAGACCTCGTTGAGAGGGCGCGTCCAATTGACCGTGCGAAAGGGGGTCGCGCTGAAGTGGCCCAGAGGTGAAACCGCCACCGACTACATCAGCATGGCGTCCGATGAAGACCTCAAGGTGGCGACGACCGTGGCGGTCCAGGAAATGGTGGACTTCCTGGCGGCCTCGCGGAACCTGACCGTTCACGAAGCCTATCAGCTGGTCAGCATCGCCGGGCACGTGGCCATCACACAGCTCGTGGACCGTCCGGTCTACGGGGTCCACGTCCGGATGCCGAAGGCCATCTTCCGCTGATCGGCTGAAGTATGATTCGCGGGTGAAACCGCGCGCTGCCCTACCGGCCATGCTGCTGCTCTTCGTCGGCAGCGGGTGTGCCGCCCTCATTTACGAAGTTGTCTGGTTTCAGCTCCTGGAGTTGGTGATCGGGTCGTCGGCGGTGTCGATGGGCGTGCTGCTCGGCACCTTCATGGGCGGCATGTGCCTCGGCAGCCTGGTGCTGCCGCGCCTGCTTCCGACCGATCGGCATCCGCTCCGCGTCTACGCGATGCTCGAGATCGGCATCGGCGTGATCGGCCTGGTCGTGCTCGTCGGCATGCCGCTCGTTGGCCGGGTGTATACCGCGTGGGCCGGAACCGGAGTGGCCGGTCTGCTGATCCGCGGGCTCGCCGCCGCGATCTGTCTGCTGCCGCCGACACTGCTCATGGGTGCGACGCTGCCGGCGATTGCGCGGTGGGTCGAAACCACGCCGAAAGGCGTCGGCTGGCTGGGGTTCTTCTACGGCGGCAACACCGCCGGCGCGGTCATCGGCAGCCTGCTCGCCGGGTATTACCTCCTGCGCGTGCACGACATCGCCATCGCCACCTACGTGGCCGTTGCGATCAATGTGATCGTCGCGCTGGCGGCGCTGGTCCTCGCGTCGCGCTCACCGCACGAGCTCGCCTCGGAAGAGGTCGACGGGCCGGCCATCGTCTCCGATCGATGGCCGGTGTATGTGGCGATCGGTCTCTCGGGCCTGACGGCGCTCGCGAGCGAGGTGCTGTGGACGCGTACCCTGTCTCTCCTCTTCGGTGCCACCACCTACACGTTCTCGTTGATTCTCGCCGTGTTCCTGACCGGCCTGGGCATCGGCAGCAGCGTTGGTGCGGCCATCTCGCGCGAGCTCGAGCGGCCGCGCCTGGCCCTGGCGTGGTGTCAGCTCGGAGTGGCCGCGGCGATGGGCTGGACGTCATGGGTGCTGACCGATTCGCTGCCGTACTGGCCGATCAATCCATCGCTCACGCCGAACCCCTGGTTTCAGCTGCAGCTCGATCTCGTGCGCTGCCTGTTTGCTGTCCTCCCCGGCGCCATTCTCTGGGGGGCGAGCTTCCCCCTCGCGCTGGCCTCCGTCGCGAGCCGCGGCGAGGATCCCGGCCGGCTCGTGGGCGGCGTCTACGCCGCGAACACGCTCGGCGCCATCGTCGGATCGCTCGGCGCGAGCCTGCTCCTGACGATCTGGCTTGGCACCCAACGGTCGCAGCAGCTGATGATCGTGCTGGCGGCGTTCTCTGCGCTGGTGCTGACGTGGCGGGACACGAGGTCGATGCCGTGGTTGGCGCTGCCCGTGTCGCTGGCTGCCCTGCTGGCGCTGAGCGTTCACCCGGTGCCGGGCATTCTCATCGCCTACGGCCGGTACGTGCCGAGCCAGATTGGCCAATCCGAGGTCATCTACAGCGGTGAAGGCTGGAACGCCTCGGTCGCCGTCAGCGAGCGGGCGAACGGCGTGTTGAACTATCACAACGCTGGAAAAGTACAGGCGTCGAGCGAGCCGCAGGACATGCGCCTTCAGCGCATGCTCGGACATCTCACGACGCTCGTGCCGGCGAATCCGAAAAAAGTCGTGGTCATCGGCTGCGGCGCCGGCGTGACCGCCGGCGCCGTGTCGATCGATCCGGCGGTCGAGCACGAAACGATTGCCGAGATCGAGCCGCTGGTGCCGCGGGTCGTCTCGACGTATTTCTCGGAGCACAACTTCGCGGTCGTCACCAACCCCAAGGTGAGCGTGCACATCGACGACGCCCGCCACTTTCTGCAGACGACGCGTGAGACGTTCGACGCCATCACGTCGGATCCGCTGGATCCGTGGGTCAAGGGTGCCGCCATGCTGTACACCCGTGAGTTTTTCGAGCTGGCGAAGTCGCGTCTCAATCCCGGCGGCGTGATGACCCTGTTTGTTCAGCTGTACGAGAGCAACAGCGACGCGGTGCGGAGCGAGATCGGCACCTTCTTCGAGGCCTTTCCGAACGGGATGATCTTCGCGAACACCTACAACGGGGCCGGCTACGATCTCGTGCTGCTGGGCCAGGCCGAGCCGACGCGCATCGACGTCGACGAGATGGAAGCGCGGCTCAAGCGTCCGGAATATGCGCCGGTGGCGCAATCGCTGCGCGACATCGGCATGAACTCGGCGCTGGATCTCTTCGCGACTTACGCCGGGAGCGCGAAGGACTACCGCATCTGGCTGAAGGATGCGCAAATCAATCGCGATCGCAATCTGCGGCTGCAGTATCTGGCGGGGCAGGGACTGAATCTGTACCGCGCCGACGTCATCTACGCCGACATGCTGAATCACGCGCAGCCGCCGCCCGACGGGCTGTTCGTTGGATCGGCCGCAAACGTCAACGAGCTCGAACGTCGAATTCTGGTTTCGCTGGGGCGGGCCGCTGAGTAGTCAGGGCGGGTAGGGCAGGGAAGGCAGGGAAGGCAGGGAAGGCGGGTAGGGCAGGTAGGCAGCGCCTGCGGCCATGCCGAGCCGAGGATGGAGATCCGAGGTGAGGCGTCGGCGTCAGTTCGTGGCGGGCGTGCGGCCCCGCCGCCAGTGGAAGAAGCCGCGCCCGCGGCCACACTCGAGCGAGGACAAGCGAATCCGAGCGAGAGTGTCAGCGTCAGTTCGCGGTGGGGGTGGGGCCCCGCCGCAAGTGAATAAATGTCGCGACAGTCGATGCAGGAGGTCAACGATGCCGAAGTTCATGATCAAAGCCAGCTACACAGCGGACGGCGCACGCGGACTCGTCAAGGAAGGCGGCACCTCACGGCGGGCGACGGTGCAGAAGATGATCGAAGGGCTCGGCGGGAAGCTCGAGTCGTTCTACTACGCCTACGGCGAAGGCGACGTGTATGCCATTTCGGACATGCCAGACGCCACCGCCGGCATAGCCCTCGCGCTGGCGGTCAACGCATCAGGTGCCGTTCGATTGTCGACCATCCCGCTGATCACACCCGAGGAGATCGATGCTGCTTCCAAACGCGCGGTCAGTTACCGAGCGCCGGGTGCCTAGCTACGGCAGGTAAGGCGGGGCAGAATGAGCGCCTGCGGCCACGCTGAGCCGCAGGCGTGCTACTTGACTCTGAAGACCAGCACCTCCTGTGCGAGCGTGAGCTCGAGGCTCTCAAGGGAGTCCACCGCGGCTGACTGACTGGTCCGCCGGCCACGGTAAGTGCCGCGCAGAAGATCGAGCAACGACTCGCGCGCGAGCACTTGCCGCTGCCGGAGGCTCATCCGCTCGATGAGCTCGAAACCGTTCGAATGATCGGCGAGCACAGTGATGCTGCGGTCTCGCTCGATCGATGTTCCTTGCACGCGCTCTCGCAATTCGATGAGATCGTCCGGCCCAGGAACGCTGACCACCAGATACCCCTCGGCCCTCAGCACCCGCGCACACTCCTCCGGATTCCGCCGGCCGTTGAGCGACATGATCAGACTGGCGCTGCCGGTGAGCACCGGCAGCCGCCGATCGGCGTTGGCGACAATCCAGATCAGCGCCGGAAACCGTCGAGCAGCGTAGTCGGCGGCACTGCTGGATAAATCGATCCCGATGCCTGTGATCCGGCGGCGGCGCGACACGGCGTCGAGCGCCTCTCCCGGCCCGCAGCCCAGATCGATGACGCAGGCGTGGTCACCGGGCAGGAAGGCGCTGATCCGGTCCGCCAGCTGTGCGAAGACGCGGTCGCCAACCCCGGCTGCGGCGAGACGAGCGCGAGCCTGGACCGCTTCCTTCGAGTCCCCGGCATTGCGGGAGTGACGGTCCGCTGGCTGCAGCAGGTTGATATAGCCGCTCCTGGCGATGTCGAACGCGTGTCCGCGAGGGCAGACCACCGCTGTTTCCGCCCGGTGGAGTTGGCGTTCGCATCCGCGCACGGGGCACGAGAGAGGAGCCGCAGTCACAATCCAGGCATCGTAAGATGAGACACGCATGATCACCAGACGGCGCTTCCTGCAGCAGTCCGCATTGGTGCCGGCCGCCGCCGTCTCGACGTCCCAGCCGGCCGGCTCCGGACCGCCTGCGTCGATTGCCGCGTTGACCTCGATGCGGTCGCGCGCGCAGCCAATCACTGCCGACGAGCGACGCGGCCGCCTCGAGAAAGCCCGGCGGCTGATGGCGGCGCAGAAGATCGACGCTGTGGTGTTGACCGGCGGGACGTCGCTGACCTATTTCACCGGCGCTCGCTGGGGCAACAGCGAGCGGCTGATGGCGCTGGTCATTCCCTCGCGCGGTGAGCCGTTCTCGGTCGTACCGGCCTTCGAAGCCGACCGCGTGCGCGAGCAGCTCGCGCCGGGGCCCCTTGCGTCGGCCGACCTGCGGCTGTGGCAGGAAGATGAGAGCCCCTTCGCGCGCCTGGCGCAGGCACTGAAAGAGATCGGCTCTGCCACCGGTCGCATCGGCCTCGAAGAGACCATCAAGTTCGTGTTCAGCGACGGCATCGCTCAAGCGGCTCCGGCACTGCGGCTGACGAGCGCCACGCCGGTGATTGCCGGCTGCCGGATGATCAAAGACCCTCACGAAGTGGCGCTGATGCGGCTCGCCGGGGAAGCGACGCTCGCCTGTTACGGGGCCGTGTATCGCGCGCTCGCGCCCGGCATGACGGACACGGAAGTCGAGGGCCTCGTGGCGGCGGCTTACGGCCGTCTCGGGTTCAGAGGCGAGGCCAGTGTCCAGGTCGGCCAATACACCTCGTCGCCGCACGGATCGGTCGAGCCACAGGTCATCCGTGAGGGCACCATCGTGATGCTGGACGACGGGTGTCTGGTGGAGGGCTATCAGTCGGACATCACGCGGACGTTCGTGCTGGGCCGCGCGTCCGACAAGATGAAGCGCGTCTTCGATCTGGTACTACGGGCGCAAAGCGCTGCGCTCGCTGCCGCCCGTCCCGGGGTGCCGCTCGAAGCGATTGATGCCGCCGCCCGACAGGTCATCGCCGACGGAGGCTTCGGGCCTGGTTACAAGTACTTCACGCACCGGCTCGGTCACGGTCTCGGCATGGACATGCACGAGTGGCCGTATCTCGTGAAGAACAACATGTTCGGGTGGGACCGGGCACTGACTGCGCAGCCGGGCATGTCTTTCAGCAACGAGCCGGGGATTTACATCAGCGGCGAGTTCGGCATCCGGCTCGAAGATGACATGGTGATCACGGCTGCCGGCGCCGAGCTGCTGACGCCGCAGTGTCGATCGCTCGAGCAGCCGTTCGCCCCATGACGCTCGACGGCTTCGTGCCGCCTCTCATCGTGATTGGCGCGACTCTGGCCGCGCTGTTGGCGCGGTTCGCCGTGGCCGGGCGTCCTTATCGCATTGACATCGTTGCAGCCGTGCTGCTGACGCTGCTCACCGGACGCCTCGAGCGGCAAATGGGCCGTCCGCTGACCTATCGGAACGGTCCTGTGCGGCTCTGGTCCGGCGATATCTCCAGCGATCAGAACTCTCAGCAGGTGGCCGATCCGTATACGTTCACGCACGTCACGCATGGCGCGCTCTTCTACGCTCTGACGAGCCTGGTCCTGCCGGCGGCGTCGGTCGGCCCGCGATTCGTCCTCGCCGTCGGTCTCGAAGGCGCGTGGGAAGCCTACGAGAACACGCGGACGGTGATCGAGCGCTACCGCGCGGTGACGATCTCGCTGGGCTATTACGGCGACAGTGTCTTGAACTCGGTGTGCGACATCGTGGCGTGCATGATCGGCTTCTGGCTGACGGCACGGCTGCCCCGTGCCGCGACGATCGCCTGGATTGTCGCCGTGGAAATCGTCCTCGCGTTCTGGATTCGCGACAACCTCACACTGAACATCCTCATGCTCATTTATCCGCTCGACGCCATCCGCACGTGGCAGGCAGGTGTGTAGGCGGCATGCCGTCATCACTCGATCATCTCTTCGCGAACAACCGAGCCTGGTCGGCGGGCCTGGCCGCCCGCGAGCCCGACTTCTTTCGCAAGCTTGCCGCGCAGCAGGCGCCGCGCTACCTGTGGATCGGCTGTTCGGACAGCCGCGTACCGGCCAACGAAATCGTCGGCCTGCTGCCCGGTGAGCTCTTCGTCCACCGCAACGTCGCCAATCTCGTCGTGCATACCGATCTCAATTGTCTGTCGGTGCTGCAATACGCGGTCGACGTGCTTCGCGTGTCGCACGTCATCGTCTGCGGCCACTACGGATGCGGCGGTGTCCGCGCCGCGCTGGGACAGGATCGGCTCGGCCTCATCGACAACTGGCTGCGGCACGTGCAGGACGTGCGCGATCGACACCGCGCCGAGTTTGCGCCTGCGACCGATCTCGAGGCGCGTGTGAACCGGTTGTGCGAGCTCAACGTGATCGAGCAGGTGGGCCACGTCTGCCAGACGACCATCGTCGAAGAAGCGTGGGGCCGCGGACAGGAGCTGACGATCCACGGCTGGATCTACGGTCTGCACGACGGCTTGCTGCGCGATCTGGGCATCAGTGTCAGCGCTGGCGGCGAGTTCGCCGCGCGGTACGCGCAGGCGCTGCACAGCGCGTAAACCTCCAAACGACACGCTGCCGTCGGTGAGATAACGCCCGACGGCCCCCGACCTAACAACCTTCATCCCACGAAAAACGCTTGATTTTATTGGCGGAATCCACTGTTGGACCTCCTCTCGCGTTGCGTTGCTGTGATCAGGTGCGTCCACGACGAGAATTTCTCGCGGCGTGTGACGGCCCGAAGGATCGACCGCAATGCGCCGCCTGCTTTCATCCAGTTGCTTCGCCGTCGCGTTTGCCTTGTTCGCCGGCCCCGCGCTCGCCGCGGATGTGCCGATTCCCGAGATGAGAGAGTCCATCGTGCTCCTCACCTCGCCAAAATCCCAGTACGCCGAGGGGACGATCATCGCCGACACCATCAAGGACCTGCGGGCGGTCTCGCCGACGTTCGACGCGATGATTCAGGTGCTCGGTGGGTCACGGATTCTGACCTTGATCTCGCCGGCGCCCAATCTCGAGACCGAGAAGGGGCTCATGGGCCAGACGCGGTTCTTCGTCGGGCCGCGGAAGATCGTCGCGATCGCGCAAGTGGTGACCGCAAGGGACAACGCCCTCCGGCGCCGTGAAGCGATTGCGCACGAGCTTGCGCACATCGTCGAGGTGGCGTGCCTGGGGCAAATCCGAAGCGGCGCCGAGCTTCAGGAGCGAATCCAGACGCAGTTGACGCGCTACTCCGATCGCCGCCCGGGCCGCCTCATGGAGACGCGTTTCCCCAACCGAGTTGCCAGCGTGGTGTTAAAAGAGGCGCGGCGGCGTGAGATGGGGTTCAGTCAGCTCGGCGAGTTGCTGTCGCGTGACGGCTTGACGTCATGCCCGGTCACGATACCCGGGCAGAATGTGATGATTGTCGAGAGGGCGCAGCGGGAGGCCGACCTCGCGGGTCAGTGAGGTCGGCCGCCTCGTCAGTCGGGCGGATTGGCGATTGTCAGCTGCCTCACCCACATACCCTGCGTCGTCTCACGTCCTTCAAGCGGCGTCGTAAACAAATCCCGGAAGCGAGCACCGATGTCCCGGCGTGGCTGGGTGGGCGCCAACCCGCCGACGCCGCGGAACGTGTCGATCGTCTCCGATGGGAGCTTGACTGCCGGGGGCTTCCGCTGCCCTCGCTCCGGTGCCGGCAGCTTCTTGAATATTTCGTCGAATGCCGTCAGTGGGTCGATGCTCGCGAAGACGAGAAAGTGTTCCTTGTCGCCGACACTGTCGACCCGCCAGTTGTCCTCGGCTGGCAGACGTACCGGCTGATTGGCCGGCACCGGACGCGCCAGACTTCCGTTTGGAAGCGGATACAAGAGAAAGGCGTTGCCCTTCTCATCCTCGTTCACGACGTAGACGTATGCCGGAACCGTCGTCTGAATCGACAGGCGAAGCTCGTCCTCGACGCGGAGACGGCTCGTGCTGGTCAGCTGCTCCTCATCGCCGCTGCGGATGCGGTAGAACGCCGCTTCGATGTCATACGACCTCACCCCGGAATCGCCGGCGGAGGCGATTGGCGGCGTCGTGGCCGCGACGGTGGCCACCAGCGGCGGCGCATTGCCGTTCGCGCGCCACGTGCTCGTTGCCGCCCACGCTGCGCCGCCCACACCGGCTCCGATTAACGCCCACGCCGTCCAACCAAGCGGAACACGACGCGTAGGCAGCGGAGCCACGTCGATCGGCGCCATCGGCGCCGTCGGCGGCGGCGAGACCAGCTTGACCAACGCCCCCTGCAGCGCGCCGGCCGACCCGAATCGTTCGGCCGGGTTGGTCGAGACGGCCTTTTCGACCAGCGCGACGAAGCCGTCCGACAGGTTGGGTCGCAAATCGCGCAGTCGCTTGGGCGTGCCGGTCCGGTGCGCCTCGATGAACGCGAGACGGGACGCGGCGTACACGGGATAGTCGTTGGTGACCAGATGAAACAGCAGGACGCCGAGGCTATAGATGTCCGACGCCGTGCTGCGCGGCTGGCCCTCGAGGACTTCAGGGGCGAGGTAGACGGGTGTGCCGATGACGTCGCGCCCGGCCTCCGGCGTGGCCTCCAGGGGTCGTCCGGCGCCGAAGTCGACGAGGACGTAGTGACCGCCGTCCTGGCGGATGACGTTATGGGCTTTGATGTCGCCGTGCAGCACGCCGACGCGGTGGACCGCGGCGAGCGCGCGGCAGAGCTCGATGCCGACGTTGATCGCCTCGCGTTCGGAAAAGCCCTGGCTCTTGGTCAGCTCTTCGAGCGTCTGACCCTGGACGAGGTCCATCCAGAGCCCGACGCGTCCCTGCTTCTGGTCTGCGCCGTAGACCCGGACGACGTTGTCATGGCGCACTTTCGCCAGCAGCCGGGCCTCGTCGAGGACGCGCGAGGCTTCGCCGGATCGCGCCGCGGCGACCGATGACAGCTTCAGGGCGACGTCGACCTGGAGGCGCGTGTCGTGCGCCCGGTAGACGTCGCCGAATTCGCCTGATCCGATGGTCTCGAGGATGATGAGATGGCCCCAATAGCGGGGCTCGTTTGGAGCGCCGGTCAGCGCCGTGCCGAAGCGGTGCTCGGTGTCACGGTGCGCCGCGCTGATCGCCGCGATTTCGAGCAGAGACTCGAGCGTCGCCCGGCTGGTATCGTCCGGCGCCGCCTCTTTCTCGCTCTCCGGATTGACCGCGCTGCCCTCGGCGATTTTCTGCGCCAGGGACAGCAGCGGATCGGTCAGATCATCGTCGTCGTTCATGCGACATCTCCCGAGCCAGCCTAACGAGCGCGCGGCTCACGGACAGGCGAGCCGCGGCCACTGACGACTTGTCCAGCAGATCGGCGACCTCGGGCCACGGCAGCCCCAGCTCGCCTCGTGCAATCACTGCCTCGCGATCGGCCGGATCGAGCCGGGTCAGCGCCACTTCGTAGCGCCGAAACAGCTCCGGACCGAGCCTCGCGTCGTGCAGTGGCGGTTCCGGACAATCGGCGTCGTCGCTGCCCGCCGTCAGACGGCCCGGGCGGGCGCGACGGAGCCGCGCCCGCACATTTTCATACAGCGTCCGTCGCAGGCGAAGCAAAAGCGCTTCATCCCTGGACGGTTCGGCGTCTTCCTCCCGGACGACCTCGAGCAAGGTGTCTTTGACGACGTCACTCGGATCGAACGTATCGCGCGCCCAGTCGGGCGTGCGTCCTCGCGTCCATTGTTCCAAGTGAAAACCAAATCGCCGGGAGAGCTCGTTTACATGACCAACGGCCGGATCACTCCCGGACATGCGACATCTCTCGGGCGAGCCTGACCAGGGCGCGGCTGACCGTCATCTGCGCGGCTGGGATGCTCGGTTTCTTGAGTTCGGCGGCGACTTCCGGCCACGAGAGCCGGAACTCGATACGGGCGATGATCGCCTCGCGGTATTCGGGCTTCAGGCGTTCCAGCGCCGCCTCGTAGCGATCCAGCAGCTCGGAGGCGACCGTGACGTCAAAGGGCGACGGCTCGCCTGAGGGATGAGTCGAGGAGAGCGGCTCGATGGGTCCCCGCCGTTCGCCTTGCCGGACGCGATCGATGATGCCGTTGCGCAGCGTCCGCCGGACGTAGCCGAGGAACGCGCCTTCGTGCTGCGGGTGGAACGAGTCGAGGTTGCGAATGACCTGGAGGAGGGTGTCCTGCACCAGGTCCTGGGTGTCGCCCGCGCCGCGGGCGTAGGCCGGCAGGCGCCCGTGCGCCCACACTTGGAGCTTCCTGGTGTAGCGGGCGAAGAGTTGGTTCAGCGCCTCTTCGTCGCCGACCTTTGCGCGCAGGACCAGCACGAACGACGATTCGGGGTCGATGACGACGTCTTGACCCGAGTCGTCTTGCAAGTCGTCAGGGTCCGCGGGCACATCCATCATCTGCTGCAATTCAGGCGGAAGCTGGAATTCAGCAATCATACGGTCTCCCGGGGCGGATGGCGTTGACATATCGGGTTTTGCGCCTCTTTGGCTAGAACGGTGGGGGAGACCGAAACTAACGTACGGATGAGTTGGCTCCGAGCAGATAGGTGGGTCCGACGCATTCCTGGAGGGCCTCTGGCTCGGAGCCGCCATTGGCAATCGAGAAGGGACCGGCGCCGTCATGCGGCGTCACGTCTGTGTCGATGCGTAACAGGCCCTCGCTTCGACTGTTACCAAAGACCTCCGATTGTTGTGCCCAATTCGCCGTTGCTCTCTCACCCGCGGTGTTAGGATTTGCGCTTCGCAGCGTTTAACACTCCATCCGCGTCTCTCGCACAGTATTCGCCCGGCAGTATCAGGTTTCCTCGAGATGCTGCGTGTACGTGTAGTCGGCAACCTACCTCACAACCATCTTGTCCGCTAGCAAGGGGAGTACGTCATGACTGACCAAGTGACTGATTCGGAAGACCGCGAACGGAAGCCACGTCCGTGGACGGTCATGGTGTACATGGTTACCGATGGCGATGCGGAGATGGATGGGTATGCCGTCAAAGACCTTCGCGAAATGGAGAAGGGGGCGAACGACAACGTTGATGTCGCTATCCAAATTAAAAGGACGTGGCCCGACAAACCTCAGCGGTACATCATTCGCCCCGCGAATGGTCGAGGGGTCACGACGCTGGAGATGATGCCTCCGGGGGAGGTCACGACGACGACTGACCCGGCAACCGATGCGAACGCCGCGGATCGCAAGAACGACATGGGACGGATGGAGACTCTCGGAGAGTTCATGACATGGGCGATCGACAAATGCCCTGCCGAGAATTACATGCTCGTGCTCTGGGGTCACGCGTATGGTCTCGGCTTCGGGCGCGACCATGGCGACCCTTTGCAACTTTCGGAGCTGGTCGAGGCGATTGACACGTTTCGCCTTCGACGTGAGGGCAAGGACAAGGTCGAAGAGCTAGCACCCGGGCAGGGTGCCCTTGAGATCCTGGGCGCCAACTCCTGCGCTATGAGCTATATCGAAGCCGCCTTCGAGTTGCGGAACAGCGCCAAGTATCTTCTGGCGTCTCAGATTTACATGCCGTTTGCTGGATGGCCGTATGAGGCCGTTTTGCAGAGCATCCACGACGGCACCGACCCAGAGAAACTCGGAAAGAGCATCATCAGATCATACGTGACAGGGTTGAATGCACCCTTGACCGGTGAACGAGTTCAGATGTCGCTGCTGAACTTGGCCAAGGCTCAGGACCTTCCAGACGCTTTGAGGTCATTCGTACGGAATATCCGTCAGGCATTCAAAGGGAAGGGATATTTCGACAGTGTTCGCCGAGCAGCTATTAGGGATGCCTTCATTGGTGCCGCGGCTGGCGACGTCAGGCCGCTCGTCGACCTCCTTGATCTGTGTCGTGCGCTCCTGCGAGATGTGTGCGATGTGAAGAACGTCTCGTTGTTTGGGTCCGCGGTTGATGACCAGAGCGTAGATACGGATCCGCTTCGAAAGTCTGTGCTCGCCATGGCATCTTTGGCGGATTCACTCAAAGTGGATGACGCCGCCCACGTCAGTCTGTCGGATCTTGGAGGCATCGGGATCTATGTTCCCTTCGTAACCGACGACAAAGATCTGAAGCGCTTGGGTCTTCAGGACGACCCAGTTGACCGGGTTCGAGATGCAGATCTGACGCGTGAAACGAGCCGCGAGACATACCGGAAACTGAGCTTGTTTGCTCCAGCTCCCGATGATGATGGTAATAGTTCATGGCCGAAGCTCGTTTACGACGACTTGAACGAGCCGATTTCACCAGAGCTCGTGGAGCTGATTACCAACATCGGTGTAACGAGCGTCTCTGACAGAGCGGAGATCACGCAAATCGTCCTTTCTATCGACAGCGCCTTCAACGCGCTCGACCGGCTGCTCGACGTGACGCGTATGGCGATGCCCAAGAGGACTCGTGAGAGGTCGCTGGAGCAGTCTCAAGTAGACCTTGCCGACGATGGTGTCGGCATGTTGCTGCTGTATGACCGACCAGCCCCGGAGGACGATACCGAGAAGCAACGCGTTCCCGCTCTGGCAACGGAGCAGTTACGCGAGTGGCTTAGAAAGGTCGAAGTTGCGGTTGGAAGAGTCGAGCGAGCGACCAAGCGTGGGTTGACTCAGGCGCGCTTTGGTCTCGGACCCGTCTTGTCGCCCCGGGGCTTCAGCCTCGACGGGCCTCCTAAGCCTGGCGACGGAGCCCCTAAGCCAGGCGATGGCCCCCCCAAGCCAGGTGACGGACCTGGGCCCAGGGAGGAGCAGTCCGGCACGTCCGGATTTGGTGCTGGGGCCAAGGAACGTGCAATTTTTCTCGCGGGCAGCGCAGATCCCGAAGTGCGTCCGGTGCTTCGCCTCTTCATTGAGGCGGCGCGTGCCCTTCAGCGACTCGAAGCGGCTACGCGGAGTCTCGAACACGCGGCCGGGCGAGCGTTTGGTCGTTCACACTCCAAGGCTACGACCCTCGAGTTAGCGCAGACCTTCGTGGTGCTCCGGGAAACGTCTACGAGCGTCCGACGTATCATCAGACGCATCATTGCCAATCCCGCATATGGCCTCGGGCCTGGACAAGCGCCGTTCGACCTCGACGATCGCGAGGAACTGGCCAACGCCGCGGGCATGAGTTCGGAGGATCTGTTGCTGCTGGCAATGCCGACGGTCAAGCTCCGGCAGCTCGAGGACGTCATTGACCAGGTGAATCATGCAGTCACTCCGTCGACTAGCCAGCGTCGTGACGATCCTGTTCGCCCTGGCACCCCTCGAGCCGGCAATGGAGGCTACGTCGAGCGTCCAGCAGTCGCCGCCGAGCTTGCTCGAGGTGCAGCAAAGGATCGACGAGGGCGAGTACCAAAGCGCTGAAGCCGGCGCGCGCACTCTTGCTGCGATGAGTGCTTCGCCCGGGCAGTCCCTCCAGGATCTGGCGGCCAGGGATCTGCTCGTCGAGGCGCTCATCGCCAACGGTCGTGGACAGGAAGGGAGTACGAAGGACCTCGCTCAATCGCTGCTTGATGACCGGCGATTGGCTCAGCCTGACGACAAACAACGGATTGGTGCAAGCACCCGACGAATCGGAGACGTGCTGTTTCAGGCCGGTGAATACGAGCAAGCTATCGTGTTCTATCGCGAAGCGTTACGTGTTCACGAATCGATGGCACCGCCACCTCCTACTGGGGACGTAATACGCGACCTCGTTGGGCTGTCGCGAGCCCTGGTGGAAACCGAACGATGGCGGCATGCGGGGACGATCCACGTCGATCATGCCGAGGCACTTGCGATCGCTGAACGAGCGGTCGGCCTGAGCGACAACAAACCTGGGGTCCCGAGTATCGATGCTGCCGAGGCGCTCGAAGCACGGGCTCTGGCATGGAAACTGGCTAGAGAGCGTCCGCGCGCTCGTGCCGACTTCGAACGTTCGATTGCTCTCCTTGAGGCGGCTTACCCGGCGAGTCACCCCAAGATCGCTGATGCGTTAACCCTACTAGGCGAGTTTCTAGTCGAGAGCGACGTTCAGTTGAGCCGAGCCGTCCTCGTTCGCGCCAAAGCCATAGCAGAAGCCTCATACCGTCCTGGACATCCGCTCTTGGCGGTGACACTCAGAAACCTCGGCGTGTCTCTGTCTCAACTTGGTGATTTCGCCGAAGCGGTTCAAGTGGGCGAGGCAGGCGTTCGCATCGCGCGAGATGCGTTCGGCGACGATCATCCCCTGGTCGCAGTGCAGCTGAACGATCTTGCGCTGACGCTATTCCTGCGCGGAGATTACCTCGCGGCGCGAGCTCGATACGAGCAGGCGCTCGCCATATACACCAAGCGCCACGGCGCCACGAGCATCGGCGCGGCCGCGGCTCAATACAATCTGGCGCTCGTGAGCGGCAAACTGGGCGATCTCTCGAATGCAAGACTCCAATTCGACAAGGTGAGTCGCACGTGGGCGACGCTGAAAGGGCCGGAGCATCCAGACGTCGGCAGAGCATTGTGGTCGCTCGCCGAAGTGCTCGCCGATCTGGGACGCGATCGCGAGGCAATTCCAGTTTTTCGCCGCGCGCTGGCGCTGCAGGAACGGACCTTGGGGGCGAACCATCCGTTCGTCGCGGCAGCCCAGTCAAAACTATCCCTCAGTTTGGCGCGGGCAGGGGAGCTGAAGCAGGCATTTCTGTTATCGGAGAAGACATTGGCGTTGTGGGAGATCATCGGGACATCAAGCGGACGCGCCCAATCGCTAATGGCGCACGGTGAGATACTGGCGCGAATGGGCGATGTGGAGGGGGCGCGTCGCGCCTACGAGCAGGCGGCCAACGCACGACGTGATGCTCTCGGACTGAACCATCCTGACGTTGCAGCTGCAGACATTGCGTTAAGCACGGTTGAAGCCGCTACGGGTGACTCCGATGAGGCCATCAGCCGCTCTTTGGCAGCTGAGCGCGTAGGACTGGCGCATCTCAAGTTGATGCTCGCTTCGCTACCCGAACGAGAGGCCTTGGATTACGCGGCCTCACGGCCTCGAGGCCTCGATGTGGCTCTCTCGCTGACGTCGACCGCGGTCAACACGAGTGCTTCTCTCAACGCGTTGATCCTCGAGCGATCCGTGGTCCTAGACGAAATGGCGTTGCGCCGCCGTTCGACGCTCTTTTCGACGGACCCCACTGTTGCTGAGACGTGGAAGGCTTTCAGCACCGCAAGGCAGCGACTCGCAAATCTAGTGATTAGAGGTCCGGACGAGGGTGTACCTGATCGGTACGCCTCGACCGTTGCTGAGGCCGAAAACGAGAAAGAACGCGCCGAGCAGGCCTTGGCCGAGAAGAGCGCCGAATTCCGGTTGAAGCTCTCTCGTTCGAGCCTTGAGCTCGACGATGTGCGCACGCACTTGCCTGACAAGGCGGCGCTCGTCTCGTTCGTCAGATACGCGCAGATAGGACGCCACGTTCCCGGGCCCACGAGTCCAAATGACCGAGGATCTCAAGGGTTGATTCGACAAACCCCGTCGTATGGCGCCTTCGTTCTGCGAGGGAGCGAGACCCCACCGGTATTCGTTCAGCTCGGTGATGCAGACGTCATCGACCGTTTGGTTTCGAACTGGCGGCTCGAGATGGCGAATGCCATTTCCAGAACAGCGAGCAGTCCACAGTCGGGTCCCTCGGTCCGGACTCTCGGACTGAGCCTGCGTAGGCGCGTCTGGGATCCAATGACAGACGCCCTGAGGGGAGCAGACCGTGTGTTTATTGTGCCGGACGGTTCACTGAACCTGGTCCCGTTCGCCGCGCTGCCGACAACAGCTGGGCACTATCTGATCGAGGATGGCCCTGTCCTCCATTACCTTTCGGCCGAACGTGACCTTGTGCCGGTTGAACCGCCCACAACGTCGACTTCTCAAGGCCTGCTGGCAGTAGGCGGTCCTTCCTTTCTCGACGGATCATCGTTCGCCAAGTTGACTGCGGCCCCGGCCGGCCCGCCCACGATGACTGTAGCCTCGGCATTCTTGCGCTCGGGATCGTCGAACTGCGGTGGCTACCGTTCGCTGGAGTTTGCAGCGCTCCCCGGCTCACGCGCCGAAGCAGAGGATATCGCGGGCCTTTGGAAGGATGGTGGCGCCACCAACGATACCGTCACCCTACTCACCGGGACGAACGCGACGGAGCGTGCGGTCAAGACGTCTGGAGCGGGGCAACGAATCCTGCACCTCGCGACGCATGGTTTCTTCCTGGACGAGTCGTGTAACCCCGTTCCCGCAGGCACACGGTCCGTTGGAGGACTCGTCGCCGCTAATTCAAAGGCCACTGGCAAGCCGACGACGGTTGCGCGGCCGACACCGGCGGCGACACGAGAGAACCCGCTGATGCTTTCCGGACTCGCTCTCGCTGGCGCGAATCGCCGCGCGGCGGCGGGTCCCGACGAGGACGATGGCATCCTGACCGCTGAAGAAGTCGCATCGCTCAACCTCGATGGCGTCGAATGGGCGGTGCTCTCGGCCTGTGACACTGGGCTGGGCACGATCGCAGCCGGGGAGGGTGTCCTGGGACTCCGGCGCGCCTTTCAGATGGCCGGCGCCCGGACAGTCATCATGAGCCTCTGGTCAGTCGAAGACCGCGCGACGCGTCAGTACATGCGAGCGCTCTACAGAGCTCGGTTGACTCAAAACATGGACACGGCAGACACCACGCGGGCGGCCAGCCTTAGCGTGCTCCGCGACCGACGCGCGAAGGGGCAAAGCACCAATCCGCTCTACTGGGCGGCGTTCGTCGCCGCCGGCGACTGGCGGTAACTCGTCAGACGCGTCCGACCTGATTGCTCCATGACTGGCTAAGTTGAAATTGGCCTCCGAGCACGTTCTTCTCTATGTGAGCACGTAAGGTTCACACATTCAGGAGGAACGCAAGATGCTCCGCAAGGCCCTCGTCGTCGCGTGTCTCGCCGGTGCTGCCGCGATGGCGCTGTCGCCGTCCCTGACAGCCGAAACCTTCGCGCGGACCAACTACATCACCTTCAGCAAGCCGGTCCGCCTGCCAGGCGTCGTGCTCGGTTCGGGCACGTACATCTTCGAGCTGGCTGATCCGATCAATGCCTGGGACGTCGTCTCGGTCAAGAGTGCGGATCGCAAACGCGTCTACTACACCGGCATCACGCGGGGTGTCGTGAGGCCGGACGAACTCCCCAAGTCCCAGCTGGTCTCCTTCGCGGAGGCGCGACCCGACGCCGCCGTTCCCATCCGCATCTGGTGGCCAATTGGCGAGCGCATGGGCCGCGAATTCTACTATGACAACCGCTAACTGACAGACGGCGGGGGTTCACCCGAACCACCGCCGTCTCGCCTTCACCGCGCGAGCGCCAATCGGTGCCTGTAGAATGAACTGGGACCGATGGCGCCTGCCGGAACCGAGATCCGTCCAACCCAGACCGCATTCCCGCCGGGACCGACGGCGTTCCTGTCCCGGCTGATCTACCGCCCGGGGCGAAGTCCCATCACGTTCTTCGAAAATCTGGTCAAAACCTACGGGCCCCTCGTCTACCTCAAGTCCAACGGCGAGCACGTGTATGTCGTGACCGAGCCGAGTCACATCCGCGACATCTTCGTGACGCACCAGAAGAAGTTCAAGAAAGGCCGTGGCCTCGAGCGCAGCAAGATCCTCCTCGGGGAAGGCCTGCTCACGAGCGAGGGCGAATCGCATCTGCGGCAGCGCCGGCTCATCCAGCCGGCTTTCCACAAGGAACGCATCGCCTCCTACGCCGACGCCATGACCGATTACGCCGGCCGGACGATGGCCCGATGGAGCGACGGGGGAACGGTCGATGTCGCCGAGGACATGATGCGTCTCACGCTCGGCATCGTCGGCAAGACGCTGTTCGATGCCGACGTCGAGTCGCAGGCCCGCGACGTCGGCCAGGCCATGACGAACGTCATGGAGTCGTTCTGGCTGCGGATGCTGCCGTTCGCCGACATCCTCGAGCGCCTGCCGATACCCGCGCTGCGGCGTGCCCGCGAGGCCAGGGCGACGCTCGACGGCATCATCTACCGGCTGATCGCCGAGCGCCGGAAGTCGCCGGGCGATCGCGGCGATCTGCTGTCGATGCTGATTCTCGCGCAGGACGAAGAAAACCACGGCCGGGGCATGACCGATCAGCAGGTCCGCGACGAAGCCATCACGCTGTTTCTCGCCGGCCACGAGACGACCGCGAACGCGCTGGCGTGGAGCTGGTACTTGATCAGTCAGTCACCCGAGGTCGAGGCGCGCGTCCATGAGGAAGTGGACCGAGTCCTGGGCGGCCGGGTTCCGTCAGCTCGCGATATCCCGGCGCTGCCGTACGTCGAGCAGGTGGTAACCGAGGCGATGCGTCTGTACCCACCGGCGTGGATCATCGGCCGCCGGGCGCTGGAACCCTACCGCATCGACGGCTACGACATCCCGCCCGGCGCCGTTCTCATCGTCAGCCCGTATCTGACTCAGCGCGACCCGCGATTCTTCGTCAATCCGAACGCGTTCAATCCTGATCGGTGGACGCCAGCGTTCAAGGCCGCGCTGCCTCCTTTCGCCTACTTCCCCTTCGGCGGCGGCACACGGCGATGCATCGGTGAGTCGTTCGCCTGGATGGAGCTGGTCCTCGTGCTCAGCACCATCGCACAACGATGGCACCTGTCCCTCGTGCCAGGACATCCAGTGACGCCGCAGCCCGTCGTCACGCTGCGCATGAAGCATGGATTGAAGATGACGACGTGGCTCAGACAATGAGGCGTGCAGGCTCCGGGCTTCGGGCTCCAGGCTTCCGGGGCTTAAGACTTAAGACCTAAGACCCAACACGACCTACGGCAGCCGCGGTGCCCGTCGCGGCTGCGTGAGCCGCTCGTAGGCGTACGCGACCCGCAGCAGCGTGCCCTCGCTGAACGGCGGACCGAGCAGCTCCAGTCCCACCGGCAAGCCATCCTCCGTGAAGCCGGCCGGCATGGAGATCGCCGGCCAGCCGGTCGTGGCGCTCAATTGGCAATTCGTTCCTGGCTGCGGCAGGCCGATTTTCTCGGCCTTCCGGCGAATCGTGGGGTAAGCGAGCAACGTGAGCCCGCGCGCCCGCATGATACCTTGCACGGTCGACGTCGCTGCCGTGCGACGAGCGAGGACGTTGCGGTATTCAGGTGAGTCGCGTTCCTGGACGGCGTTGCGCTGGCGGAAGTTCGTGTCGAGCTCGGTCCGGTACAGCCCCCATCTCAAGATCTCGTCGAGCGACCGGACCGGCGCGCGGTTCGCTTCGAGGTAGTCCATCAGGTCGAACTTGAATTCGAGCGGGATGGTGCTCGTGTCGCGCAGCAGGCTCTCGAGGTCGATGTCGATATCGGTCGTGCCGGCGCCCATGCCTTCCAGCGTATCGATGGCACCGCTGACGATGTGGCGGACCTCTTCATCTTCAGGAGCGCGACCCATCAGCGAGTCGACGACGCCGATGCTGACGTTCACGAGGCTGCTGTCGCCCATGAACTCCAGGTAGCTCCTCGGCACGTGATCGCGACCGGTCTCCGTGACGGAATCGGCAGGGTCGACGCCGACGGTGGCGTTGAGCAGCAGCGCCAGATCGGTCACTGACCGGGCAATCGGCCCGGCCACATCCTGCGAATGGGCGAGAGGCACGACGCCGGTTCGGCTCGACAGCCCCATGGTCGGCCGCAGGCCCCACAGGTTGTTGTGCGCGGCCGGAATGCGAATCGAGCCGCACGTGTCGGTGCCCATCCCCGCGGCGCCGAAGCTGGCGGCGACGGCTGCCGCGGTGCCTCCGCTCGATCCGCCGGGATTGCGCGAACGATCGTATGGATTGAGCGTCTGTCCGCCAGCCGAGCTCACCGAGGTGATGCCCGCAGCAAGCTCGTGCAGGTTGGTCTTGCCCATGAAAATGGCGCCCGCGTCGCGCAGCTTCTTGATTTGGAACGCGTCGCGGCTGGCCCTGAATCCTTCGAGCGCCAGCGTCCCCGCCGTCGTTGGCATGTCGACCGTCGCGAAGTTGTCCTTGATGACGATGGGGATGCCGTGCAGCGGACCGCGTGTCCGTCCACCCTGACGCTCGCGGTCCAGGCTCGCGCCTTCATCGCGGGCCTTCTCGTTCAGGGTGATGAACGCATTGAGGGCGGGCCCGGCTTTGTCGAAGCGGTCGATGCGCGCGCGATAGAGGTCGACAAGCTGCACGGACGTCACACGCCCGTCCCGCAGCGCCGCCTGCAGATCGCCAAGATCCTTTTCGACGATGTCGAAGGTCGGCGGCGGGGGAGTCTGGGCGTGGGCGAGGGTGAACCCCAACAGCGAAGCGGTGAGCGTCGCGGCTCGCATCGAGC
>Ga0111538_10003333_pt1 | contig 22472 bp, 21 predicted proteins | sample SoiMethybrSBSTD1_FD_79669 | JGI IMG/M metagenome (GOLD analysis project Ga0111538, IMG submission 79669) | Bulk soil microbial communities from a Populus tree surrounding site in Tennessee, USA - Soil MetaG P. TD hybrid SBSTD1 (version 2)... | ecosystem: Environmental > Terrestrial > Soil >...
CGAACAAGAACTCGAGAAGGTCGAGCGCGTGACCGCCGTTGTTCAGCAGGCCGCGCTGGTAGCGCACGACAACGTCAACGAGACGGACGCCCTCCTCGCGCCAACGGAGGATCTGCCCCCGAAGGCGGCCAAACGCGGGTAGGAATCGGCGCATGTAGTTCACCAGCACGACGGAGCCCGCTGTCGACCTTCGGTGCGCGCGCAGCCGACGAACGTCTTCGAGCTGGTCCGCCACGGGCTTCTCGCAAATGATGAGCGGCGTGCCCGCGTCAAGGAACAAGCGGAGCGCTTCGGCGTGGAGGTGGGTCGCCGTGCAGATGCTCGCAGCCCCGTACGCGCTCGGCGAGACCGCGCTCAGCGATTCGAACCCACGCGCGCCATAGCGATCCGCCACCCTGCGCCGCCTATCAGCGTCGGGATCGACCACGTCGAACGCAATTCCCAGCCGCTCATATGCGTGCGCGTGGGTCCGGACGTCCGCCTCCGGACGGTCATCCAGATCGTACAGGGCGCCGATGTTTCCACATCCGACGAGCAAACCGCGGCCCGGCGCCATGATTCAAAGTTTCTTTTTGAACAACCACCAGGTGATGTCGTCGAAGCCTCCGGCGTCGTAAACGTGGCCCCACAGGAATCCGTAGTCGACGATCTCGACCGCATGATTCTCGAGAAAGAGCTTGCCGAAATCGCGTTTGAACAGCTTGTTCGCCTGTCCCTGGTATTCGATCATCACCGGCGTCCGGTTGAAGTACTCGGCAATCAGGATGTACTTCCGCGAGTACTCGAACATCTTCGCCATGTTGGCGAGCAGCTGATCGGGGTGAATGTGGATCAGCACGCCGCATGTGAACACGAGGTCGAAGTGGCCGGATGGCAGCTTCGAATCAAGGATCGATCCGTTGAAGCTGTGCTCGGTGCGGTGGTCCGCCGTCGCGACCCGATACGCCTCCGGCGACAGCTCGATGAGAGACATCCTGGCCTGTGGCAAGCACGTCTCGAGGAAGCCGATGTTGCGCCCGATGTTGCTCCCGCACTCGAGCACCGTCTGAACACCGTCGGCCCGCCGGAGCATCTCCTTCCAGCCCGCGACGCCTAGGTCCTGATCGAACGACTGGTTCTTTTCGCGATAGCTCTTGGCGTACTGATCGCGCCAGAAGGATTCCTGTTCGTTCATGGTCCCGAGGCCTATCAGGTCGATATCCTTGGGTCAATGAAGGGCCTCGACGCTCGTGGTAGAAGACGCCCCGTGTCGTCGGGAGCGAAAGGCCTAGACCGGCTCGCGCTGCTCGGGGGGACGCCCGTCTTCGACGCGGCCCCGGCGCCGTATCCCTCCATCGGGCCCGCCGAGGCCGAGGCGGTCATGTCGGTGGTCCGCTCCGGTTCCCTGTCAGCCTTCTATGGCAGCCCGGGTGACAAGTACCTCGGTGGCCCACTCGTGCGCGCGTTCGAGGAGGCGTGGTCGCGGCGCTTTGGCGTCGAGCACACGGTATCCGTGAACTCCGCGACGTCGGGCCTCACGGCGGCGATGGGCGCCATCGGCGTCGGCCCGGGCGACGAGGTCATCGTCCCTCCGTACACGATGTCCGCGACCGCGATCGCGCCCCTGGCCTACGGCGCGATTCCGGTCTTCGCCGACATAGAGCCCGAGACGTTCTGCTTGGACGTCGGCGCCGTGGAGCGGGCTCTGTCTCCCCGCACCCGCGCCATCCTGGCCGTCAACCTCTTCGGACACCCGGCCCGCCTTCGCGAGCTGCGGGCGCTGGCCGATTCGCGCGGTCTCTTCCTCGTAGAGGACAACGCCCAGGGCCCGCTCGCGATGGAGGACGGTCGCTACGCCGGCACGGTCGGCCACCTGGGCGTTTTCAGCCTGAACTATCACAAGCACATTCACGCCGGCGAAGGCGGCATGTGCGTCACCAACGACGATCGGCTCGCGCAACGTTTGAGGATGATTCGCAACCACGGCGAGAACGTTGTCGAGGCGTGGGAGGTCGACGACATCTCGAACATGATCGGTTTCAACCTTCGGTTGACGGAGATGTCCGCGGCGGTGGGGCTCGCGCAGCTCGAGCAAGCAGATCGGCACGTCGGGGCGCGGGAAGCCCTCGCCGGCAGGCTCAGCCGCGAGCTCGCGGGGCTCGCAGGGCTGACGGTGCCGGCCGTCCGTCAGGGGTGCCGCCACGTCTCGTACATCTGGGCAGCCCGCCTGGATGCGCGGAAGCTCGGCGTGAGCCGTGATCTCTTCGGCAAGGCCCTCGCCGCCGAGGGCGTGCCCAACTCCCGCGGTTACGTTCGCCCGTTGTATCTCCTGCCGGCGTTCCAGCGGCGAACGGCCCTCGGGCGCGAAGGGTTTCCGTTCAACCTCTCCCAGGTGAAATACGAGCGCGGCATTTGCCCCGTCACCGAGAGGATGCACTTCGAGGAGCTCCTCGGCCTCGAGACGTGCGCCAGCGATCCGACCGACGACTACGCCGAGAAGGTGGTCCGCGCCATCCGGAAGGTTCACGAGAACAGGGCCGCTCTCGCCGCGTCGGGGTGAGCGCGCCGATCTTCCACTACCCTCGCTGTCGGGAATACCCTATCGTCGTGGGTCCGTTACAGCGCTGTCTTCAGCCGGAGAAATCCGAATGGCATCCACCGCTTGGAATCTGATCCAGTACAAGGAAACCGATCCTCTGGCCGACGCGTATGCGGAGATGGCAGCGCTGCTCGAGTTGCCGCTGCAACAGTCGAAAGACCTCGTTTCACGCGTCCTCGAGCACTACCACGTGAAGCGCAGCGATGGCCCTCCGCCTCACGTCGACGCGGCGACCTTTGACCTCGTCGTCCACGTGACCAGCTCGTATCGCATCCCATCGATGACCGAGCGGTTCGACTGGGTCATCGAGCGTCTGGCCGGAACCGGGCCAACCGTCCTGGACTACGGCGGCGGCGGTGGCAAGGACTCGATCATCTTCGCGCGCCTCGGCAAACAGGTGACGTACGCGGACATCCTCAACGACCTCACGCCGACAATCAAACGACGCTTCGACCTTCGCACGCTCGACATACCGATGGTGGACGTTCGCACTCTGGCGGAGCAGCGATTTGACGTCATCAATTGCATGGACGTCATCGAGCACTGCTATGACGTCGAATACGTCACCGCTGACCTGCTCAGCCGGTTGGTTCCGGGCGGGCATCTCTTCGTTTGGCCAGAATTCACGAATTCGTGGAACGGCGACCACGTCGAGAAGAACTGCGGCTATGTGCGGTACTACGCCAGCATGTTGTCGCGCATCGGGTTTTCCATCGCCGGTTCGGACAGCAGCGTGTTCCACGTCGTCAGGCAGCGTCCGATCGCTGGTCCTATCCCGATGGAACGCGAGACGATTCGCCAGGAGCTGTATCGGTTGTCGGAGCGCATGAGCGTCCGACAGGCGATGCGCGCAGCGGTTGAGTTGCCCGCTCGCGTGGCGGTCAAGGCCTATCGTGGCCGGCTCCGCCTCCCGCTGTCGTGGGCGATCGCCGAAGGGTTGTCTCCGATCATCGACAACCTATCGATCTGGCGGCTTTCGAAGCATAGGTTGCTCGAACGCGAAGGACGCCTGCGCTAGCGGCCTTGCTGTCGGTCCGCACCGTCATGCTAGATTCGGGCCAATGCCCTACTCGCCTGTGGAGGAGCGCGCGCGGCAGGTCTATGTCGAGCAGCACAAGGCGTACCTCCGTGATCGGTCGATCTTTGATCGCTTCTATAACGTGGCCGTCGAGCCGTCGTCTTACGGTGTTGGGCCCGAGTTCTTTCGGGGAAAGACGATTGTCGACGTCGGCTCCGGCAACACCGCGTACTTCCAAAAAGCGATGGTCGATCTCGGCGCAGCGCACATCACCTGTTTGGACATCGGTGAGGACTGGATCCCCGAACTGACGGCCGCGCTCGATGCAGTCGGCGTACCACGCGACAAGTACAGCTGCGTGCCCGGTACCGCCACCGCGTTGCCCTTTCCCGACGCGTCCTTCGACGTGGTGGCGAGCAACGGTGTCTGGATGCACATGGGATCGGTCGAACTAGCGGATCAGGCGTTCCGCGAGCATGCACGCGTGACGAAGCCGGGAGGCTCGCTCTACGCCTATGTCGGAAGTACGCAGAGCATCATGGATCGCTACCTGCTGCCGGCGTGGCGCCAAGCCTATCAGGAGGTCCCTGAGTTTCGCGCCATCATCGACGGCCTGACGCCAGAGCGAATGAAGAACTACGGTGCACGGTACCTGCAGACGCTTGCGGCGCATGACCCGACCGTGGATATCGCCGCCGTCGGATCCCTGCTTTCGCTGTTCACGCTCGACACGGTCACGTTTTTCCAGAACGCGTTGCAGGCGCCCACGCAACTTGGCCCGCAGCTCAGCGAAGCGTGGGCGCGCACGCATTACGAAGCTCTTGGGTTCACGAACGTCCGACGTGTCGGTGACCGGTATTGGCGGCGGAACGACATCCGAAAGTTCGCCGCACCGTTGCATTTCGACCACGAGCACCCGATCGGGCGCGTCATCTACGGCGATGGGCACGTGAAGATGATGGGGGAGAAACTCGCCTAGGCCCTGCTGTCGATCAGCACCGACATGCTAGATTCCCGGCCTCATGACCTATTCGCCTATCGAGCAGCGCACGAAAGAGCTTTATATCGAGCAGCACAAGGCGTACTTCCGCGACCGCTCGATCTTCGACCGCTTCTATCGCGTGGCCATGGAGCCGTCGTCTTACGGCGTTGGGGCCGAGTTCTTTCGAGGCAAGACGATCATCGACGTCGGCTGCGGCAACACCGCGTACTTCCAAAAGGCGATGGTCGATCTAGGCGCGGCACACATCACCTGTGTGGACATCGATGATGACTGGATGCCCGAACTGACGGCCGCGCTCGATGAGCTCGGGGTACCACGCGACAAGTACAGCTGCGTGCCCGGTACCGCCACCGCGTTGCCGTTCCCCGACGCGTCCTTCGACGTGGTGACGAGTAACGGTGTCTGGATGGTCCTGGAATCGGTGGAGCTGGCGGATCAGGCGTTCCGCGAGCATGCACGCGTGACGAAGCCGGGAGGCTCGCTGTACACCTATTTCGGAACTTCGCAGGGCATAATGGATCGCTTCCTGCTGCCCGCCTGGCGCCAAGCGTATCAGGAGGTCCCTGAGTTTCGCGCCATCATCGACGGGCTGACGCCAGAGCGAATGCAGGAGTACGGCGCACGGTACCTCCAGACGCTTGCGGCGCATGATCCGACCGTGGATATGGCCGCCGTCGGATCCCTGCTTTCGCTGTTCACGCTCGATACGGCCACGTTCATCCAGAATGCGTTGCAGCCGCCCACGGCACTTGGCCCGCAGCTCACCGAAGAGTGGGCGCGCGCGCATTACGAAGCACTTGGGTTTACGAACGTCCGACGTGTCGGTCAGCGGTATTGGCAGCGCAACGACATCCGAAAGCTGGTCGCACCGTTGCACTTCGACCACGAGCACCCGATCGGGCGCGTCATCTACGGCAGCGGGCACGTGAAGATGATGGGTGAGAAACTCGCGTAGGCCCAGAAGCCGCCGCAAGCATGGCTGATTCAGTAGCGATAGAGGCCAAAGGCGTATCGAAGCGCTACACCCTCGGGCGCCGCGAGGCCTACGGATCGCTGCGTGAGTCGCTCTCGAGGTTCGTGCGCAGCGCCTTCAAGCCGACGGCAAAGGGCGAGGGGGCCGACACGCTGTGGGCGCTCAAGGACGTCAACTTCGACATCAAGGAGCGGCAGGCCGTCGGGCTCATCGGCAGGAACGGCGCCGGGAAGAGCACGCTCCTCAAGATCCTCTCGCGAATCACGGACCCGACGGAAGGCCAGGTGCTCATCAACGGCCGCGTCGGGTCGCTGCTCGAGGTCGGGACGGGCTTTCACCCCGAGCTGTCCGGCCGCGACAACATCTATCTGAACGGCGCGTTGCTCGGGATGAAGCGGAACGAGATCCGCCGGAAGTTCGACGAGATCGTCGCATTCGCCGAGATCGACAGGTTCCTCGACACGTCGGTGAAGTTTTACTCGAGCGGCATGTACATGAGGCTCGCGTTTGCCGTCGCGGCGCACCTCGATCCGGAGATCCTCCTCGTCGACGAGGTCCTGGCGGTCGGGGACGCCGCCTTCCAGAAGAAGTGCCTCGGCAAGATGAGCGGCGTCGCGCAGAGCGGCCGCACGGTCGTCTTCGTGAGCCACAACTTGGGCGCGATCAATGCCCTGTGCACCAGCGCGATCTGGATCGACAAGGGCTCGATCCGGGAGCAGGGCGCTGCGCAGACCGTCGTCCAGCACTACATCGAGTCCGTTCGAGAAGGGTTCATCGTTGGCGGTGCCAAGCCGGATGACAAGCTGATCGTCGACCGCGTGCTGCTGAAGAATGCCGCGGGCGAGGTGACGACGACCTTCCGCGGTGACGAGCCGCTGTTCGTCGAGGTCCACTACACAGCCCGCGTGAAGATCCCGAACCCTCACTTCATGGTCAGCATCATGGGGCCGTACGGGGAGGTCTGCACCGCCTCGATGACGTTCGACAGCCTGACGCCCCACGCCATCGAAGGGTCGGGCACGGTTGGCTGCCGTTTCTGGCCGCCGCTCCTCTTGCCCCAGACCTACACGGTGTTCATCGGGGCTCGCGGCGGCGACGGGACCTCGATGCTGATGGCGTCGAAGTACGACGCCGCGTTCTTCACCGTGGTCGGGCTGATGAACGAGTACGGGATGGACGCGCCGGGCGCCGACGCCCAGGCGACGTACACCAACGGGCTCGTCGTGCCGTACGAGTGGCAAATGCCGGACGGGAGTGTCCGCAAGCCGCGTCACTTCGCGCGCGCGCGGTGAGCAGCCGCTGCTTGAAGGTGCTCTCCGCTGTGCGAGTCATTTGCGGAATTCACCGGGAAGCTCATGCTAAACACGAACCCTATGAGGAAGCTGCGCGCCGTCGCTCTCCTCGCCAGGCCCGCGGGATTGGCCGTGCTCGAGGATTGCTTGCTCGCGCATCCTGCAGTCGAGCTCGTCGCCGTCGCGACCCATCGCCTGAGGCCTCGCTCCGAGGATCCTGCCCGCTCCGTTCGTCCCGAGATGGCGCACTTCGAACGGCTCTGTGATGCGGCGCGCCTACCGCTGATCGTGGCGGACGATCGCGCGGCGGCCACGGATCTGCCGTTCCTGTCGGGCCTTCCCCCCGTCGACCTCCTGTGCTCCGTCAGCTGGCGCTTCATCTTGTCGGCGGCAGCGCTGCGGGCTCCGACGGTCGGCGCGATCAATCTTCACCGCGGCGCCCTCCCGGCCTACGGGGGCGCAGAGCCCGTGCGAAGGATGCTCGAGGACGGATGTCCTGATGCCGTGATAACCGCTCACCTGATGGTCGAGGAGGTGGACGCCGGCCCCACGATCGGCACCGTCCACTTGCCGATGAACTGGGACCGCCGCACGAGCGCCGCTGCGCACGCCGAGCTCGTCAAGGAGCGGCTGATCCCGCTCTATCCCAAGCTGATGGGGCTGGCCATCGAGACGATGATCGTTCGTCACGAGAAGCCCTAGCCGGCCGGAAGCAGCCCGCGGGTCTCGAGGAGCGCGCGAGACACCGGGATCACGTCGTGATCCCGGCAGAAGTCGGCGATCGCATCGATCGAGACGGTCAGCAAGCGGTCGTATTCGGTCGAGGCCCGACGTGTGGCCAGGAAGTCGCGCATCGAGAGCTCCACTCCGATGTCGATGACGTGTGCCTCGGGATCCTCGACGAGCGCGAAGGCCTGGGCGCTCTCGACGGAGGAGCGTGGAATCCCGGTCTCCTCTTCGAGCTCGACGTAACATTGCTCGAAGACCATCGCCGTACTTTCGAGGTCGCTCCCACCCGCCGGCGGCGAGAGGCCGCCGGACGGAACGAGCTCCCATCGTCCCGCGTCCTGCGTGACCTGGCCGGAACGCTGGCCGAGGAGCAGCTCTTGGGGGCTTCGGGAGAGCCCGCTCACGGCCAATGTTCTCAATTGAAGCTCCGCGAACAGCCCGGGCTCCCGGAGCTGGGCGATGAAGTGCCGGTAGTCGGTACGCCGCGCGTACAGGGCGTCGGCGTCGTTGCGCACGAACGAGAGCATCGCGCCGTTGTGGAGGCGTCCGCCGCGACGGGCTTGCTCGGCGGCCCAGATCTGTTCGATGACGGCGACCAGGGCGGGCGGCGTGGCGCTGCCCTCTTCCAGGCACAGACGGAATGCCGGCGTGAGAGGCGTGACGATGAGGGCCATCACACGATCCGCGGTAGAACTTCCCGCAGCGAGCGGATCGTCTCGAATCCTCCCCGCGCACCGGGAGAGGCCGTTTCGTCGGGTGGCGCCCCCTCGCCACCGCGGTCGAGGAAGAAGGTGAACAATCCGGCGCTCCGCGCCGACGACACGCCGGAGCGCGAGTCCTCGACCGCGATCGATGCCTGGGCGTCGGCGCCCGTCCGATCGAGGGCCACCCGGTAGGGAGCAGGCGATGGCTTGCCCTCCTGAACGGATTCCGCGCCGATCACGTCGGAGATGAGCCCATCCAGCGCGCGGCGGCGCAGCCACGCGCGCGCGAGCCTCTCGCTGCTCGAGGTGACGACCGCCGAGATCCAGCGACGCTCGGACGCGACGCGCAGCAGCTCCTCCGCGCCGTCGACGGCCGCAACCCCGATGAACTCACCATCGATGAGGCGCCAGTATTCCGCGAGGAGCTCCCCCGCCGTTTCGGGCAGGCCGTGGCGGCTCCGGATCCCGCTGACGACCTCGGACAGCAGAGGCCCGTTCGCCTTCTCGAAGTCGGCGTCGGTGCAGGTCAACCCGTGATGGGCGTGGAAGGCGACGAACACGGCCTTCATTACGCCCAGGCTGTCGGCCAGAGTGCCGTCCAGATCGAGAAAGAGGCCCCGGCGCACCGGGCCACAATAGCAGAGTCGTCATGGGACGTTTGCGCTAGGCTCCCTGGCCTACGAGGCGACGCGAGACCAAATGACGAAACCAGCTTCCGCCGACGGGCAGCCCTCCATCACGATCAATGGACGCCGCATCGGACCCGGCCAGCCGACCTACGTCATCGCGGAGATGTCCGCCAACCACAACCAAGACTACGGGCACGCGGTGGAGATCCTCAAGGCGGCCCGGGCCGCCGGCGCCGACGCCGTCAAGCTGCAGACGTACACCGCCGACACACTGACTCTGCGCTGCGACAACCAGTACTTCCGCGTGGGCAAGGGAACGCTGTGGGAAGGCCGCACGCTCCACGACCTCTATGAGGAGGCCCACACACCGTGGGACTGGCAACCCAAGCTCAAGAAGATCGCGGACGATCTGGGCATGGATCTCTTCTCGACGCCGTTCGACGACACGGCCGTCGACTTCCTCGAGTCGATGCAGGTTCCCGTCTACAAGATCGCGTCGTTCGAGATCGTCGACCTGCCGCTGATCAGCAAGGTGGCGAGCACGCGCAAGCCGATGATCATGTCCACGGGCATGGCGTCGCTGGCGGAGATCGACGCGGCCGTCAACACCGCGCGCGCAGCCGGCTGCCCGGAGATCGCTTTGCTCAAGTGCACCAGCGCCTACCCGGCGCCGCCGGAGGAGATGAACCTGCGAACGATCGGTCACCTGGCGCAGGCCTTCGGCGTGCCCGTCGGCCTCTCGGACCACACGCTCGGCGTGGCGGTCCCGATTGCGGCGGTGGCCCTCGGCGCCTGCCTGGTCGAGAAGCACTTCACGCTGTCGCGCAAGGAGCCGGGGCCCGACAGCGCGTTCTCGCTCGAGCCCGACGAGCTCAAGCTCATGATCGATTCGATCCGGGTGGCCGAGAAGTCCCTCGGGGCGATCAGCTACACGACCAATCCCACCGAGTCCGCGAGCCAGGTGTTCCGCCGATCCCTGTTCGTGGTGGCCGACGTCAAGGCCGGTGAGCCCTTCACGAAACAGAACGTGCGCTGCATCCGGCCCGGCTACGGGCTCGCCCCGCACCTGATCACGGAGGTGCTGGGCCGGCGCGCGGCGCGCGACGTGGCGCGCGGGACGCCCCTCGCTTGGGAGCTGATCTCCGGGTAGTGCCGTTGGGGAAAGGCCCACCGCTTCAACCGACGACAGCGCTCGGGGCACAGTTCACCGTGGCTTTCGGGCCCGCAAGAAGATCCATGAAGTCCTTCATCGCTAGGGGCTTGCCCTGGGCGTGGCGTCAGGCATTGACGCAGAGCCGACGTCGCGGCGATAAAGACTGCCGAACTCATTTGCGTAGGAAGGAGACTGGGATGTCCTCACTCATAAAGGTGGTCGCGGTCGTGTTTCCGGTTTTGCTCGCGGCGTGCGCGGTCGACAAATCGCCGCCGTCGCAGCCAGCAACGACGGTCGGTACCCTGACCGCTCCCAGTATCAGCACCGATTCCTCGAGCTACGCGTCCGGCGCGACGATCACCGTGACCTACGCCGGGCTGCCCGGGAACGCGCACGACTGGATCGCGATCGCACCCGCGGGCTCCCCCAACAACAGCTACCTCGTCCCGTACGTGTACGCCAACGGCCAGACCAGCGGCACCGCCACCTTCACCGCCCCCTCGGCGGGCTCGTATGTCACGCGGTCGTTTTCCGACGACAGCTTCACGCTGCTCGCGGAAAGCGCGCCGTTCACCGTCGTGGTGCCTCCCACGATCTCCACGGACATGGCGAGCTATGCGACGGGCGCCACCATCACCGTGACGTACGCGGGCTTGCCCGGGAACGCGCACGACTGGATCGCGATCGCACCCGCCGGCTCTCCCAACAACAGCTACCTCGTCCCTTACGTGTACGCCAACGGCCAGACCAGCGGCACCGCCACCTTCACCGCCCCCTCGCCGGGCTCGTATGTCACGCGGTCGTTTTCTGACGACAGCTTCACGCTGCTCGCGGAAAGCGCGCCGTTCACCGTCAGCGGCGCGACCGGCGGCGCGACGATCTCCACGGACCTCGCCAGCTATGCGACGGGCGCCACGATCACCGTGACGTACGCGGGCCTGCCCGGCAACGCGAACGACTGGATCGCGATCGCGCCGGCCGGGTCCGCCAACAACAACTACCTCCTCCCGTACGTGTACGCCAACGGCCAGACCAGCGGCACCGCCACCTTCACGGCGCCGGCCGCAGGCACGTACGTCGCGCGCTCATTTTCCAACGACTCGTTCACCCTGCTCGCGGAAAGCGCGCCGTTCACCGTCGCCGTCGTGGCGGCCCCGACGGTCTCCACAGACATGGCCAGCTATGCGTCGGGCGGCACCATCACCGTGACGTACGCGGGCTTGCCCGGCAACGCGAACGACTGGATCACGATTGCGCCGGCCGGCTCCGCCAACAACAGCTACCTCCTCCCGTACGCGTACACCAACGGCCAGACCAGTGGCACGGCCACGTTCGCGGTGAACACGCCCGGTCTTTACGTCGCGCGCGCCTTCATCAACGACTCGTTCACCTTGGCCGCAGAGTCCGCGATGTTCACGGTGTGCAGCGACGCGGGGGGGATGCTCTGCTTCGTCGCCAAGTTGAGCGGCGCCGAGGAGAACCCACCCAACTCCTCCACCGCGAGCGGGTCCGCGGTGATCGTCTTCGATCCCGCCACCCGTGGGATTACCTATCAGGTGCGGCACACGGTCGTGGGCGCCAGCGCCGGTCACATCCACCAGGCGCCCGCTCTCATGAACGGCTCGATCATCGTGCCGTTCACCCTCGACGGGCAGGGCGCAAGCGGCTCGGATGTGCTGACCGAAGGTGAGGCCGCCGACCTGCAGGCCGGAAACCTGTACGCGAACATCCATTCGCCGACGTTCCCGGGCGGCGAGATCCGCGGCCAGATCCTGCGGCCGGGCCAGATCCTGTTCGTCGCGCGCTTGAGCGGCGCGCAGGAAAACCCTCCGACCGGGTCGACTGCGACGGGGACGGGGAGCGTCATCTTCGATCCCGCGACGTTGGGCATCACCTACCTGCTGCAACACAACGTCGTGGGCGCCAACAATGCCCACATCCACCAGGCACCCGCCGGTGTGAACGGGGGAATCATCGTCTTCTTCACGCTGGTGGGCCAGGGCGCGAGCGGCAGCGCGACGTTGACCGCTGCGCAGGCCACCGCCCTGCAATCGGCCGGCTGCTACATGAACGTCCACTCGGGGGCGTTCGGGGGCGGCGAGATCCGCGGCCAGCTGTTGTTGCCTCCCGGAACGTGATGCGCTGACGCCGCCCTGGCGAGCCGTCCTCACCGGGCAGCTCGCCAGGGTATAGTTGCTGCCGCCTCAAATGTCCGCGTGTGCGCGCATCGTCGTTGTCTTCTTGGGTGGCGCGGCCGTCGTGGCGCTGGGGTGCTCCTCGGATTCGGGGGGCACGAGCGGCGCGGCCGGGAAAGGAGGCGGCGCCGGGAGCGCCTCCGCGGGCCGCGGTGGTGCGGGAACCGGCGCGGCGGGCACGACCGGGACAGCGGGCGCCGCCGGCGCGGCGGGCACGACCGGAACAGCCGGCGCCACCGGGACAGCGGGCGCCGGCGGCCGGGCCGGCACCGGCGGTACGATGGCCGACGTCGGGCTCGGCTTCAAGGACACGTCGGCGTCCGTGCTGACGCGCAACAAGCACGAGACGCGTGACGGACACTTCATCCAACCGACGTTCAAGCCCGTCGACGTGCGAGCACGGATGAGAGGCGACACCGCGTTCGCCCCGACGTTCTCCGGCGCCCTGCTGGGGACGCCCCTCTACATGGAGGACGGGCCCGGCGGCAAAGGGGCTTTCTTCGTCGCGACTGTCTCGAACGACGTCTACGCGCTGGACGAGACGACCGGCGCGGTGGTGTGGCAACACAACATCGGGCCCGCGCCGCTCGTGACGGGCGTCGGGTGTGGCAACGTCGGCCCCGTGGGCATCATCAGCACGCCCGTCATCGACGCTGCATCGCGGACGATCTTCGTCGCGGGCGGCGTCGGGGACGCGGCGACGATCATGCACCACGAGGTGCACGCGCTCAGCGTCGACTCGGGTGCGGAACGGCTTGGCTGGCCCGTCGATGTGGCGGCGGTGACTGCGTCGGGGCCGATCGCCTTCAACACCCCGGCGCAGAACCAGCGGAGCGCGCTGTCACTCGTCAACGGAATCCTCTACGTGCCCTACGGGGGCCACGCGGGCGACTGCGCCGACTACCGAGGCTGGGTCGTGGCCATCAAGATCGCCGATCCCACCCAGACCGCCGCCTGGGCGACGGGCGGGAGGGGGGAGGGGATCTGGGCACCGGGCGGGATGGCGTCCACGGGCGACGGCGTCCTGGCGATCACCGGCAACAGCACGAGCGGCACCACCATTCACTTCGACAGCGAGGAGGTCGTCCACATCAGGGGCATGGCCGAGGTCGATCGCACGACCGGCATCTTCTACCCGAGCATCTGGCGCGAGATGGACCTCGCCGACCAGGACTTCGGGTCGAGCAACGGCGTCGTCTTCAGCCTCCCCGGCGCGACACCGTCGATCCTCATGGCGGCCGTGAGCAAGAACGGCCTGTTCTTCTTGCTGGACCCCGCAAACCTCGGCGGCATGGACGGCCACCTGGCACAGCTCACCGTCGGCCAGGGCGTCAAGGCCGCGCCGGTCGCCTACAGGACCGCCTTGGCGACCTACGTCCTGTTCACGGCCTTCAACGCCCTCCCCTTCTGTCCCGCCGGAACGGCCGTCTCGACCAACACGATTTATTCGGTCGCCGTCGCCATCACGCCGGGCTCGCCGCCGACGGCGAAGGTCGCCTGGTGCAACGCCGGCAGCCTCCCGCAGTTCATGGTCACGTCGTCGGACGGCACCAACGACCCGATCGCCTGGCTCAACAACGGCGGTATCCTGTATGGCTTCATCGGCGACACCGGGGAGATCTTCGCCGCGGTCAGCGACGTGAGTTGCCCGGGAGTGGGAATGACACCACCGATCGCCGTGAAGGGACGCATCATCCAGGGTTCGAACCAGGGCGCGAACAGTCGACTCTGCTCGTATTCGCTTCACTAGGGCGGCCATCGCCGGGAGCGACAGCGGGAGGCGGGGCGGTGCCGAGCGTGAACGCCGCGACGGCCGCGGCAATCAGCGCCGCCTGTGACGTCAGGGTCACCCGGTCGACCGAGCTGTGGAGATGGTCGTACACCTTCGGGTAGGGCGACAGGAGATACACGAGCGACAGCAGCAGCGTGTACGCGAGAGCCGTGAGCAGCGCCAGGCGCAGCCGCGGATCGCGCGGCAAGCGAGCCAGCACCGTGCGGCGGCGGAGCCACAACGCGACGCCGGCGGCCCCCACGAACAGCACCGCGCCGCTGACCATGGGGGTCTGCTGGAGGAGGTACGGGATGATGAGCGTCGCGTATTCCGCATGCAGCCGCTCGCGGACCACGGCGACCAAGCCTCGGCTCTCGAAGTAGGTCGGCAGGTGCAGCAGCCTCACCTGGACCAGCCAGACGACCGCGGGCAAAAATAGCGCCAGCGCCGACCGCCAGCGCCACAGGTCGGCGAGCCTCACCGCGCGCAGGAGGAGGGCGCTGGTGATCAGCACCAGCGCGATGGCGCGGCCCTCGTACTTCAGCTGCGCGGCCAGCGCCAACGCCGCCAGGGCGAAGACGCCGAACTGTGCTCCGGCGCTCGACGGCGACGTGGGTGACGTCCGCTCCCGCTCCGGCGCGCGCGCCTCGAGCAGGCGGAACAGCGCCAGCAGCGCCACCAGCGTGAGCGCACCGACATGGATGTCGAGCGACGCCGAGTCAAAGTGGTATCGGTAAAGCGGCACGACGGTCATGACCCCCGTGAGCCCGAGGGCCAGCGGCCACCAGCCGAGCTCGACGAGACCGACCAGCTCGATGACGTGCACAACGACGATGGCGAGCTTCGGCAGATACTCGTTCCAGTAGCCGAGCAGGTAGGCCACAGAGGCCGACACGATCCCGATGAACTTGGGGTAGTCGGGGTGCGCGCAGACGGAGAATTTGTTTGCGGGCAGGCAGAACAGCTTGGCCCATTCGCCCATCGGGAAGTGACCGGACGAGAAGATGATCCGCCCGTGGAAAAACCACGTGTTGCGCGCGTCGTAGGCCCACAGGGGCCGGACCAGGAAGAACGTCCACAGCGGCAAGCAGACCGCCAGCACCACGGCCATGATCGCTGCTCGACGCCGATCGATCCGCAGGCGGTCGCGCTCGGCGACCACCACGATCACGAGCTCTGCAACGGCGAGCAGGAGCACGATCCCCAGCACCACCCCGAGGGGGAGGCCCGTGAGCGTGAGCAGGTGAAGCGCCGAAACCCCCGCCACCAGCGCGACGAAGGCGCTCCTTTGCTCGCGTGCAAACAGGAGCCGGCTCAGCAGCCGGCCGCTGCCGGCCGCCAGCGCCAGCAGCGCGCTAAGGACCACAATGAGCAAGGACGATCTCTCCCATTGTCGCCAGGACCTTGCACGACGGCTGGCTGGCGAGCTCGTCGGCGTAGCCCACGAAGTCCGAACCGGATCGGATGAGCTGGATGGGCCAGCTGGCTTCCACGATGAACGACGCGAGCTCTATGGTCGCCTCCATGCGGGGCGTGAATCGATAGCGCTCGAGGCCCGCCGCTCTCAGCGCCGAGACCACCGGTTGTACGCGGGGCGGGAGCGCCCTGGCGAGGCCGGCGGACGGGGTGTGCATCTCGCGCCAACGGGCGGCGGCCGCAGTGGGGAGGCGCCCGAGCCGCGGCGAGTATCGCGACGCCAGCAGCAAGACGCCCGCGCCGAGCAGGAGGACCACGGCCCCGACCACCACCCAAGCGGAACGCATGCCGTGTCGGAGGTGAACACGCTGTCCGGGCTCAGCTTGCAATGATCGCACCCACCTCCAGAGCCGGCAGTTTGCGCTCGGGTGGAAGCCATTGCAAGCGCGCGCGGCGGCGCTCTCGGTGCGATGTCGGACGTGCCGGCGCGTGGTAAAAGGATCGCGTGCCTGGAAGACCGCCCCGGGACGCGTTCCTCATCGGCCAGCGGATCTACCTGCGCGCGCTCCGCGACGAGGACGCCGACGGGCCCTACGCCGGCTGGTTCAACGACGAGGAGGTCTGTCGAGGCAACAGCCACCACGTCCACCCTTACACGCGCGAGGCCGCTGTCGCCTACATCCGGGAGACGCGCAACCGCAAAGACTGTTTGGTGCTGGCGATCGCCCTGATCGACGGCGCACCCCACGTGGGAAACGTGGCGCTGCAGCACATCGACCCGATCGCCCGTTCGGCGGAGTTCGCCATCGTGATCGGCGAGCGCGAGGCGTGGGGCAAGGGGGTCGGCAAGGAAGCCGGCGGACTGATCATCCGGCACGGATTCTCGGCCCTCAACCTGAATCGGATTCACTGCGGGACGCTCGAGACCAACGAGGCGATGCGACGCCTGGCGCTCGATCTGGGGATGCACGAAGAGGGCCGACGGCGGGAGGCGGCGTTCAAGGACGGACGCTTCGTCGACTGCGTGGAGTTCGGCGTTCTGCGGGCCGAGTTCTCGACGCCCACAACGCCTGAACCAGCGCAGAGCTGACGCGCCGCCCGCAGCCAGCGCCTTGACTCGCGACGACACGCCTAGGTAAATAGCGCCGTGTATTCCCTGACCGGCAAGTCGATCCTGGTGACCGGAGGAACAGGATCGTTCGGAAAGGCCTTCGTCAAACGGGCCCTGGAGGTGCTGAAGCCGCGCCGATTGGTGGTGTTCAGCCGTGACGAGCTCAAGCAGTACGAGATGGCAGAGCAGTTCTCCGCGCCGGCGATGCGCTACTTCATCGGCGACGTCCGCGACGAAAGCCGGTTGCGAAGAGCGATGGATGGAATCGACATCGTGGTGCATGCCGCGGCCCTCAAGCACGTGCCGATCGCCGAGTACAACCCCTTCGAAGCCATCAAGACGAACGTGATCGGCGCGGAGAACGTGATCAACGTGGCCATCGACCAGGGCATCGAGCGTGTCCTGGCCCTGTCGACCGACAAGGCCGCGAACCCGATCAACCTCTATGGCGCGACGAAGCTCTGCTCCGACAAGCTGTTCGTGGCGGGAAACGCTCTCTCGGCCGGGCACAAGACCCGATTCGCGGTCGTGCGCTACGGGAACGTCGTCGGCAGTCGAGGAAGCGTGATCCCGTTCTTCATCTCCCGCCGCCACACCGGGGTGTTGCCGATCACCGACGCGCGGATGACGCGGTTCTGGATCACGCTGGAGCAAGGGGTCGACTTCGTCATCAACTGCATCGGTCTCATGCACGGCGGCGAGGTCTTCGTTCCCAAGATTCCTTCGATGAACATGATGGAGCTGGCGGCCGCGATCGCTCCCGAGTGCCGCACCGAAATCGTGGGAATCCGCCCCGGCGAGAAGCTCCACGAAGTCATGGTGCCCGAGGACGACGCGAGAACCACGGTCGAGCTTCCCGACCGGTTCGTCATTCAGCCGGCCACGAACTGGTTCGAACCGGACAGCTATCCAGAAGGCAAGCCGGTCGCCGACGGGTTCAGCTACTCGTCGGACAAGAACGATCACTGGCTCTCGCGCGCCGAGCTTCTCAAGATGATCGAACCCATGATCGCGAGCGCCGCCTCCAAGAGCTGAGCATGGGGGGCATTGGTCCGCCGCTCTCGATCATGAAACGCAGTGCTCTGGCAATCATCACGGCCCGCGGCGGAAGCAAGCGGATCCCGCGCAAGAACATTCGATCCTTCCTGGGTCGACCCATCCTCGCTTACTCGACCGAGGCGGCGCGCACCTCGCGTCTGTTCGACGAGGTCATGGTCAGCAGCGACGACGAGGAGATCCTCGAGCTGGGGCGGACGCTGGGGGCGGCGACGCCGTTCAAGCGCTCGGCCGGCACCTCCGACGACGCCGCGACAACGGCCGAGGTTCTTCTGGAGGTCCTCTCCGAATACCGTCGCCGGGGGGATGAGTTCGAGTATCTGTGCTGCATCTACCCCACGGCGCCGTTCGTCTCGGCCGGGAAGCTGCAACAAGCCGCTGCGTTGCTCCGGGATTCAGGGGCCGACGCGGTCGTTCCCGTCACGGCGTTTTCTTTCCCCATCTGGAGGTCCTTCAAGATCGAGGAGGGGCGGCTGGCCTTCAACTGGCCTGAGAACGCGCTCCGCCGCTCGCAAGATCTGCCGCAGGCTTTCCATGACTGTGGTCAGTTCTACTTCCTGCGCACGGAGTCGTTCCTCGCGCAGCGACGGTTGATCATGGACCACACCGTTCCGATCATCGTTTCGGAAGGCGAGGCCCAGGACATCGACACGGAAGACGACTGGAAGATCGCCGAGATCAAGTACTCGCTCCTGTTGGAGCGCCAAACATGACGAGCGCGCCACAGTACGGTGGTCGCCATGAACTTCGATAACCCGGCGTGGCGGACGGCACCCGTCCGCACCAGCATCAAAGTCGCCAAGAGCCTGGCGCGGCGGATGGTCCCCGGCTGGAGCCGCGCGGTCGTCCCGTACGACGGCGGTCGCACGTCGATCTACGCCGACCTGATGACCCCGATGGGTCTGATGCTCTATCGCTACGGACAGGATGACCCCGACGTCGACCTGTGCGGCCGCCTGCTCGCGCCCGGCGACGTGTTCGTCGACGGCGGCGCCAACGTCGGGCTGTTCACGTTGGTCGCGGCCGACCGGGTGGGCGCGAAGGGAAAGGTGATCGCGTTCGAGCCGGGCCGCGTGGTGCGCCTGCGCCTGATCGAGAACGTCGCCCTGAACCGCCTGGTCCAGGTCGAGGTGATTCCGGCGGCGCTGTCGTCGACGCCCGGCGAAGCGGCGTTTCGCGTGTTCGACATCGGTGGCGCGGGCCTCAATCACTTGGCGCCCCTCGACGGTGAAAGTGGCGGTCTGGATACGGTTGCGCTGACGACGCTGGACGCGGCGCTGATCCCCCACGACCGCGCGCGCCTCGCGCTCATCAAGCTGGACCTGGAAGGGGCGGAGCACGAGGCGCTGCTGGGCGCCGCCACGATTCTGCGCGACCAGCGGCCCGACCTGCTGCTGGAGGTCGAGCCGTCACACCTCGCGCGGATGGGCAGCTCCGCGGACGCGATCGCGGCTGTTCTGCGGGGACACGGCTATTCGCTGTTCCGCACCGGCCGGCACGCGACGGGCCTCCCGTGTCTGTCACCCGCCGGCGATCTGTCCGTGCGCACGACGCACCCGAATGTGTTCGCCACCGTCGATCCGGAGCGCGCCCGCCAGCGCGGGATCGTGGTGAGCTGACGCCGTCGGTCGTGCGGATGTACATTACGAGGCCGCGTGAAGAAATACTGGTCTCACCCGACCGCGGTCGTCGATCGTCCCGCGCAGATCGGCGCCGGCACGAAGATCTGGCACTTCTGCCACGTGATGGCCGGCGCCCGCGTCGGCGCCGGCTGCGTGCTGGGACAGAACGTCTTCGTCGGCGCGCGCGCTGTCGTCGGCGACCGCTGCCGCATCCAGAACAATGTATCGCTGTACGACGGGGTCGAGCTGGCCGACGAAGTGTTCGTCGGGCCCTCGGCCGTTTTCACGAACGTGCGGACGCCGCGGGCGGCGTTCAATCGCAAGCATCCATGGCAGTCCATCATCGTCCGGCGGGGGGCGACGATCGGCGCCAACGCGACGATCGTCTGCGGCACGACGATCGGCGAGCACGCGTTCGTTGCGGCGGGCGCCGTCGTCACGCGTGACGTCCCCTCCCACGCCGTCGTCGCCGGCGTCCCCGCGCGCTGGGCGGGCCAGATGTGCGACTGCGGCGCGACGATCGTCCGCCGCAAACGGCGCGTCACCTGCCCGGCCTGTGGCTGATCCCATGTCAGGCGCCCCCCCATCAGCCCGCCCTCGCCTGCTCGTCCTCTACCACTTCTTCCACCCCGACCAGGTGGTGAGCGCGCGCCTCTTCTCCGACTTCGCCGCGGAGCAGGCGCGGCGCGGCTGGGACGTCACCGCCCTGACGACGAACCGCTCGCTCGACGACGCAAAGGCGCGCTACCCGTCCGAGGAGATCTGGAACGGCGTGAAGATTCACCGCGTGTTCCGGCCGGCGTGGACGCAGAAGCGTCCGCTGCCGCGGCTCGGGAACAGCGCCTGGACGCTGGCGGCCTGGTTCGCCCGCGCGATCCGCCTGGGCCCGTTCGACGCGGTGGTCATCGGCTCCGATCCGATGTTCGCGGCGTCGCTGGCGATCCCGCTGCGGGCGGCCTGGCCGCGCACGCCGCTCATCCACTGGTGCCTGGACGTCTTCCCGGACGCGGGCGAGGCGGAATGGACCAACGCGACGCGCCTGCTGTCGCCGCCGACGCGGGCGGTGATGAGCGCCGCGTACCGGTGTTGCGACGCGGTCGTCGATCTCGGGCCGTGCATGCGCCGGCGCCTGGAGGCCTACGGCGGCTCGCCGGCACGCGAGACGTTGACGCCGTGGGCGCTGGTCGAGCCCGAGACGCCCGCCGCACCGGATGCCGCCGTCCGGCGCGAGCTGTTCGGCGACGCAGCCATCGGCCTGCTGTACGCGGGCAGCATGTCGCGACCGCACGACTTCGCCAGCCTGCTGGAGCTCGCGCGTGCGTGCCGGGCGCGCGCCGGCGATCGGATCGCGGTCTGCTTCGCCTGCACGGGAACCAACCTGCCCGCGCTGAAGGCGGCCGTGCGCCCCGACGACAGCAACGTCCGCTTCGCCGCCTTCGCCGACGAGGCGGCGATCCAGCGCCGGTTCGAAGCGGCCGACTTCCACCTCGGGAGCCTGCGCCCCGGCTTCACCGGCATCGTCGTGCCGTCGAAGTTCTTCGCGGCGCTGGCGGCGGCGCGGCCGTTCATCTTCGCGGGCGCCGCGGACGCCAGCATCGCGCGCTGGATCGACGAATACGGCGTCGGGCTGGTGCTGGAACCGGGGCGTGCCGCCGACGTGGCGGCGAAGCTCGTGGCGCTCGCCGACAATCCGGCCGGGTTGCACGCGATGCGCGACGTCGCCCTCACGACCTACCGCCGTCACTTCGCCAAGCGCCTCATCAACGACCGCTGGGCGGATCTGCTGGCGCGCCAGCTCAGGCGGCCAGCGTGACGACGGCCAGCCCTTCACGAATCCCGGTCGCAGCCGTCGATCGCGAGCACGCAGCGCTGCGCAACGCGCTGGAATCGGCGGTCGCGGAGGTTTTCCGCCGCGCACGCTTCATCCTCGGGCCTGAGGTCGAGGCGTTCGAAAGCGAGCTGGCCGCGTATCTGGGCGCCGCGCACGTGGTCGGCTGCGGCAGCGGCACCGATGCCCTGGTGCTGGCCCTGCGGGCACTGGACATCGGCGCGGGCGACGAGGTGATCGTGCCGGCCTTCACCTTCGCCGCGACCGCCGAGGCGGTCGTGCTGGTGGGCGCAACCCCCGTGTTCGCCGACATCGAACCCGACACGTTCATGATCGATCCGCGTTCGGTGGCGAACCTGATCGGCCCGCGGACGCGGGCCATCATCCCCGTGCATCTCTACGGGCAGTGCGCGCGGATGGCGCCGCTCCGGGATCTCGCGGCGCGATCTTCGCTGCGCATCGTCGAGGATGCGGCCCAGGCCGCCGGCGCGCGCCAGGGCGACCAGGGGGCGGGAACCCTGGGTGACGTCGCCGCCTTCAGCTTCTACCCGACCAAGAACCTGGGCGGCTCGGGGGACGGCGGTGCCGTGACGACGGCGGACGCCCGGCTCGCCGAGCGGCTGCGCCGGCTGCGCGTGCATGGGCGGCGCGACGAGATCCACGAGTCGATCGGACTGAACAGCCGCCTCGACGAGATCCAGGCGGCGGTGTTGCGCGTGAAGCTGCGCCATCTCGATGCCTGGAACGATCGGCGGCGGGCCAATGCGGCCCGATATCGGGCTGCGATCGGTCCCGGCATCACGGCGCCGGCGGAGCTCGAGGGGGGCCACCACGTCTATCACCAGTTCACGGTGCGCACGCCCAGGCGCGCCGAGCTGGTTGCGCGTCTGGACGCGGCCGGGATCGCAACGGCCGTCTATTACCCGCTCGCGCTTCACGAGCAGCCCGCCTACACGCGCTGGGCGCGTGGCAGGCTTCCCGAGGCCGAGCGCGCGGCGGCCGAGGTCCTGTCGGTCCCCGTCCATCCCTGGTTGACCGAAGCCGAGATCGAGCGCGTCGCGGCGGCGCTCGGCGCGGGCTAAAGAGCGAGGCGCTCGCGGGCCGAGCGCTTGCGGATGCGGCGCTCGATGAGCTCGTGCGCATTGCGGCGCGCCTGCACCGCGACGTAACGGAGCGCGGTCATCGGATCGTCGAAGTGCGCGAGCTTGCGCACCAGCTGGCGCGGCCGCGGCAGCGGCGCGAGCGGGCCGTAGTGCTCGACGACCTCCGCGGCGAATCCGGGCGCGGCGTGAGAGGGCTGCCCGGCCTTCCAGGCCGGCAGAAACGCCCCGGTCAGCGCCGCCGCCGTCACGAACGGCCGCCAGCAGCCCCACGCGCGCGCGGTCGCTTCGGCG
>Ga0111538_10003334_pt1 | contig 22472 bp, 12 predicted proteins | sample SoiMethybrSBSTD1_FD_79669 | JGI IMG/M metagenome (GOLD analysis project Ga0111538, IMG submission 79669) | Bulk soil microbial communities from a Populus tree surrounding site in Tennessee, USA - Soil MetaG P. TD hybrid SBSTD1 (version 2)... | ecosystem: Environmental > Terrestrial > Soil >...
CCCATCTGGTAATAGCGCTCGACGTTTTCGAGCTTTTCATCAATCGCATAGCCGCCTTCCAGACCCAACAGCGCGGCGATCTTCCCACTGGTCGCGATGCGCCTGACATCGGCGGCAGTGGTCGCCAGCTCCCAGGTTTCAGGATGCCGTTTTGTCAGGTCGTGCACGGCCTGAATTTGAACGTCGGCCCGTTTGACCGCGTTCGCGCCACCGCCGCCAAACAGGTCGGGCTCGACCCAGATGGAAAAGAACTGCGCGTCGAGTCCACCTTCATTTGCGCGCACGGCATCGAGATGCCCGTCGCTGAGACGCGTTTGCAGATCAACGTCCTCATCGACCAGACGTTGGGTGGTGTCGGCGTGCATATCAACTACAAATGCACGCCGGTGAATGGCAAGCGGATCGTTAGCTGCAGCTGGTGTTTCCGAAGTAGTCATTGGTTTCGTTGGTGGATTCTCAGTCTTTTGGGTCGGGTGACAATTGTTCGCGACCACAAGCGAGAACAGCACGATGAACAGCACAAGGGCCGCCGGATCATTCGCCCGTCGAGTCCGAAACTCGCGTGGGTTGGATATTCTCACTTGAACGCAAACTCAAATCGAATCCTACGAAGCGCCGGAACCATAAGCAAGCGACGGCGGTACGCACGCCTCCGGCGTGCCGGAATTCCGGCCACACTGCGCAACCGCGGCACGCCGGAGGCGTGCGTACCCACGATCAATTTTCTGTCAGAAAACTGCATCGTAAACCTAAAATGCGCGGACAGCGATCCATCTTGCAAAGCCCGGCGAGTTTAGAGTATCGTGCTTTCTTAAATCAGCCCGAAAAGACATCCCGCGTTTTAATAAAGCAGTCTCCAAAGGAGAACCACTATGTTCACAAAAGGGAAGGGTAAGGACGTGAGCACTCCAAGCATTTGTGACGTTATCTGGCATGACGGCGAGTTCATCAAATGGAACGACGCGCGTGTGCATGTGATGTCGCACGTTCTGCACTACGGATCGAGCGTTTTTGAAGGAATCAGGTGCTACAAGACCAAGCGTGGCCCGGCCATCTTCCGTCTGCGCGAACACATGCAGCGTCTTCTGAATTCGGCCAAAGTTTATCGCATGGATCATAAGTGGACCATCGATGACCTCTGCGATGCCTCGGTTGAACTCGTCAAACGCAGCGGCCTTGATCAGTGCTACATCCGCCCCATACTTTTCCGCAGTTTGGATGAAGAGAACCCGGCATTTGGCGTGAATCCATTTCCCAATCCGCTGGCGTGTTACATCGGCGCCTGGGACTGGGGCAAATATCTCGGCGACGAAGCGATCGAACACGGCGTTGATGTACAGGTCTCGACCTGGAATCGGCTGACGCCGAACTCGCTGCCGGCGATGGCCAAGAGTGGCGCCAATTACATGAACTCGCAGCTAATCAAGATGGAGGCGCTGCTGAATGGATTCGCCGAGGGCATCGCGCTCGACGATCGCGGCTACGTTTCGGAAGGCTCGGGCGAAAACATTTTCGTCGTGGCTAACGGGATTGTTAATACACCTCCATTGTCTTCATCAGTGCTGCCCGGGATTACCCGTGACAGCGTGATTCAGATTTGCGGCGAGCTGGGATTGACGATCAAAGAGCGAAGTATTCAGCGCGCGGCGCTGTACGTCGCGGACGAGCTTTTCTTCAGCGGCACGGCGGCAGAGATTACTCCGATTCGTTCAGTCGATCGCATCAACATCGGCAACGGAAAGCGCGGAGAAATCACCGCGCAAATTCAGAAGATGTTCTTTGAGATTACTTCCGGCGAGCGCCAGCCACCGGGACCATGGCTTACTTACGTGAAGGACCAGGAGGCAAATTCCGGCGCCAATGGATTCAAAGAAAAAGCCGCCGACGAGTTGAGCACGTCGCCGGCTGCGGCAATCGAACCTGTCGGCACACTTCGAGCTGCTGCTCTGAAGTAAAGGTTGAATGCAAACACTGGGAGCGCGGGCGCCCTCGCCCGCACCCTCCGCACTCTCGATCTCTAGAACAGGCTTTGTAAAAGTTCGCGCTTCGCGCTCAATTGCGGCGAGGGCGCCCGCGCTCCCAGTGATGACTGTTGGAATATTAAATCGACAGAATTTACAGGATTAACAAAATGTTTTAGGAGCAGTTTCAAGAAATGTTTGGTAAATCCTGTTCATCTTGTTAATCCTGTCAAAATAATCCTCAATGAACGTAATTCGCAGACGATCCTGAACACGCCGGCTCATTGATGCGTAGTGCCTTGAGGCTCGAGCGCATCAGCTTCCGTACTAGAAACTCTCTCGCCCATTACGACTCGCACTTCGTGCGGCAGGCCATCGCTGCTCAGGAGGATCGCATCGTCGGGCTGACTCACTCCATCAACTTCAACGCTCGCCACGCCCCGACAAAGCGCGTGCGGATTCTCAATTTTGATGTGATAAGTTGTCTTGCCGCGCCGGTAGGTGATCTCAAACTCGCGCCAGAAACGCGGCACGCGCGGATCGAGGCGGAGGCGATCGCCGCTTAACTTGAATCCGAGTATGTATTCGAGGGCCGCTCGATACATCCAACCTGCCGACCCGGTGTACCACGTCCAGCCGCCGCGGCCCGTGTGCGGCGGCACCGCATAAACATCGCCCACGGCCACGTACGGTTCTACCTTGTACTTGTGCATGCCCGCGCGCGTCGAAGCATGATTGATCGGGTTCAGGAGGCCAAACAGTTCACCCGCCCGATCGCCATCTCCGAGCATGGCAAAGGCAATCACTGTCCAAAGAGCGGCGTGAGTATACTGCCCGCCATTTTCGCGCACGCCGGGCACATAGCCTTTTATGTAGCCAGGATCCAGACCACTCCGGTCGAAAGGCGGATTGAAAAGAACAATCAGTCCGTCGCCCCGACGGACCAGGTATTCGTCGACCGAAGCCATCGCTCGTCCGGCGCGATATTGATCCGAAGCGCCGGAGATCACGGCCCAGGTTTGCGCGATCGAATCGATGCGGCATTCGTCATTCTCAGCTGAACCCAAAGGCGTGCCATCGTCAAAATACGCGCGTTTATACCAATCGCCGTCCCAGGCCTGCTCGAGTGACTTCTTAAGTTTTTCAAGGTAACTGCGGTAACGCTGGGCGCGATCGAGGTTTGCACCTGACCCGGTCGCTACCACCACCCCATGCGGGCTGCCCGCCTGGGGACCCCGGTCCGCTTTCGGTTTTGAGACTGCCTTTTCAAACAGCGGCAGGAATCCCTGAATCACCGTGCAAAGAAACCAGCCGAGCCAGACGCTCTCGCCTTTTCCTTCGACGCCGACGCGATTCATGCCATCGTTCCAATCCCCGGATCCCATCAGCGGCAGTCCGTGTTGCCCGGCCGTGAGACTGCGATCGATTGCCCGCGCGCAGTGCTCAAACACGCTCGCCTGCTCCTTCGAAATTTCCGGTTGCAAATAGTTTTCGACGTGGTCCGGCTCAAGCGGCGGCCCTTCGATAAATGGCACCTCTTCGGCGAGCACTGAATCATCTCCCGTCACCTCGACATAGAACGCGGTGACGTAAGGCAGCCACAAGAGATCGTCTGAGAAGCGCGTGCGCACGCCGCGACCGGCCGGCTCGTGCCACCAGTGCAGCACGTCGCCTTCTTTGAATTGGCGGGCCGCGGCGCGAACGATCTGCGCGCGCGCGACCTCGGGTTGTGAATAGACCAGCGACATCACGTCCTGCAACTGATCGCGGAAACCGAACGCGCCGCTCGATTGATAAAACGCCGACCGCCCACGCACACGACAGGCTAATACCTGGCACAACAACCAACGATTTATCAGCGTGTCCATCGAAGCGTCGGGTGTCTTTATCTGCACCGTGCCCAGCATGCCATCCCAGAAACCTAGCACCCGCTCAAACGCCTCGTTCACGTTGGGCAGGTTGCGAAATCTTTCGACGACAGAAACCGCTGTCTCTCTTGATTCTGCTTCCCCGAGAATAAAGACGACCTGGCGCGCCTCGCCCGGAGCCAGCTCAATCAAGGTCTGAATCGCCGCGCATGGATCCAGTCCCGCGCCGTCGCGTCCGCTCAGCGCCGCGCGGGCCATCGCCGCCGGTTTGGCGAGCGAGCCGTTGCGCCCGATGAATTCTTTGCGATCGCAGGTCATAGTGAAGCGTCGTTCGCTGGTAGCCACGAACGCGACGCGCCCGGCAAATTCATTGTTGTAGGAATTGCGCGCAAGGATTGCGCCGAGGTTTTCTTCCAAATCCGTGACGATGTGCGGCGCGGTGGATTCGCGACTGACACCGAGAACCAATTCGTTATAGCTGGTGATCGTCAGCCTGCGTTTGCGATTAGTGCGATTACGCAAGCGCAACAGCGAAATCTTCACGGGCGCGTCGAGCGGCGAAAACAATAGCAATTCCTGAGACAGGCCATGGCTGGCATGCTCAAAAACTGTGTAGCCCTGGCCGTGACGAACCAGATAGCTTTGCGCTTCGCGAATCGGCAGGGGCGTCGGCGTCCAGATGTCGCCGCTGTCTTCATCGCGAATGTATATGACTTCGCCCGGAGGATCGCTGACGGCGTCATTGGACCATGGGGTCAGGCGGTTCTCATGACTATTGATTGACCAGGTGAATCCCCCGCCGGTTTCGGTCACCAGGAAACCAAGATCCTCGGTGTTGGCAATCACATTGGACCAGGGCGCCGGACTCCACTGCCCTTCACCCAAAACGCTGACGTACTCGCGACCGCCGTGTGCAAAGCCGCCGAGGCCGTTAAAGAATGAAAGCGCCGGAGGCTCCACGATCGGCTCCGGATCAACCTGCGAGGCGGTGCGGGGCGCAAAGGCCGGCGGCATTTCCTCTTCAATCGGCCGGCGCGTTAACTGGTCCTCGAGCGATCCTCGTTCGCTGACGATGACGATGCGCGCCACCGCGTGGAGCAGGATCCGCTCAGGCTCTTTCAACAGATCGGAACGACGCACAAAGACGCCGCCGGGCTTATCCAGTAACATCTGCGCGCCTGACGCGCGCACGGCCGCCTGCAAATCATCCTGCAGGTTTTGCGCATAACTCGACGGATGATCGTTCAGGATCACCAGATCAAATTGCAGGCCCTTCATCCGCAGGTACTGGTGTCCACGCAAAAGCTGACGGGCCATCAGCACGTCCTCTTCGCGTTCGAGCCGCAGGATCACGATCGGCAAGTCGCCACTGATGCCCTGCCCCCAGAGCGAAGACTGCGCGAGCTGGTTTAGCGCCAGCACATGCGATTGCGGCCGCAGCGATGGATCGATATAGAGAATTCGTCCTCCGAGTCTTTGAAACAGATGGGCCTCGTCCGGATCAATGTGCAGGTGACTCATTTCGACCTGCGCCCGCGTCCAGGCCATCCGCGATTCACGCTCGAAAATGTTCGCGTCGTAATACTTCTCAGCGAGGGTGATCGCGTGCTCGCGGGATCTGGCAACGCCGGTAGTAAAGACAATCTGGGCAGTTTCATTCGGCTGTAAGCGAACGCGGCAACGCAAACTGAAGACTGGATCGAGCACGGCGCCGACCGTGTTCGACAGTGGGCGATCCTCGATGATCGCAACCGGGTCTGCGGTCGTGTGACCCCGGCCGACAAAACGCGAACGGTCAGTTTCGAATTGAATCCCGCCAATCGTATCGCTGCTGGTAGACAACACATGCACGCCCCAAACAGCCTCGTCCTTTGATGAGCGCGGACGCCGGCGGGCCAGCAGCGCGTGGTGCGCCGAGTGAAACGCAGTTTCAATGAACAGGTTGCTGAACGCGGGATGGGCGAGATCATCAGCGCGCGGGGCCAGCACGATTTCAGCATAGCTGGTCAATTCGATTTCGCGGGGGCGGTTCGAATAATTCGCCAGCGAAATGCTCCGCATCTCAGCATTGTCTTCGGCCGACACAATCACTTCCATGTGAGTAATGATGCCGAAGTCGCGCCGCCAGAAATCGGCTTTGTCTTCAGAAAACGCCACTTCATAGCTCTGCGGTTTGGTGGCAATCGGTTGATATCCGGCGGACCAGACGGCCCCGCTGCGCAGGTCGCGGATATAAACAAAGGCGCCCCAGTTATCGCGAGTGACGTCTTCGCGCCAGCGCGTGACGGCGCGTCCACCACAGTCTGAATAGCCGCCGCCGGCGGTCGTGACCATCACGCTGTATTTTCCATTCGATAACAGTTGCGTTCGCGGCGTCGGTAAATCAGCAGAGTCGTAAGCCCGGGTCACCAGGCCGGTGAGGGTCCGCACGATGCGGCCGCTCAAAACTTCTTCAGCGCGCGGATGCGCGGCTTGCACGCCACGCGGGATGCGTTCCTGCAAAATCAACTCGGTCGCCTGCACGGCCGGATCGCTGTGAAATCGATTCGGCATGATCTCGTCATTAAGCAGATTGTCGAGGGCGATCAAGCTCATGCCCTGATGGTGCGCCATGAACGCGCGAACCACTGTGCAGGTTTCGCCCTTCTTCACTCGTTCCGGTGTGAAATCCAGCGCTTCGTAAAGTCCGTAGCGAGAGAGCGCCCCTTCGCGCTCGAGCCGGCGCAGGTTCTCCATCGCGCGCACCGGCGAAATCATCGACGCCAGGATCGTTGAGTAGGGCGAGATCACCAGGTCCTCGATCAGCCCGCGCTTGAGGCCAAGACCGGGAACACCGAAGGGGCCGTACTGGTAGTTGAAAGACAAGTCACGCGCGGCATAAGCCGACTCGGAAATTCCCCACGGCACGCCGCGTTCGTATCCGTATTCGATTTGACGATGGACCACCGACTCGTAGGTTTCGCTCAGCAGCGTCTCAGGATAGTTGCGCATGACGATCAGCGGCATGAGGTACTCGAACATCGTAGCGGTCCACGAGATCAGCGCCCTTCCACCATCGACCGAGGTCATTTGCCGGCCCATGCGAAACCAATGTTCCTGGGCTACGTCGCCTTTGGCAATCGCGATGAAACTCGCCAGCCGCGCTTCCGTGGCCAGCAGGTCATAGAAAGACTTGTCGTGATGTCCTTCAGTGACGTTGTACCCAATCGTGAACACCTTCCGTTCGGGATCGAGCAGGAACCTGAAATCCGTGTCATCGACCAGTCGCTGACACTGGGCCGCGGTGTGCGCAATTCTGTTTGAGATCGTCCGCGCCGGCTCAGCCCCTTGTTCGAGGGCGATGGTCAGAGCTTTCAATTCTTCCAGGGCCGCGTCGCGATGACCTTCAGCCGCACCTTTTTCGATTTCCGAACGCAGGGCCGCCAGTTGGACCAGCGCCCGGTCGGCCGTCTCGGACAGCTCAGCGAGCGATGGCACGCGGTGCAGTTCTCTTTGCACGCTTCGCCAGTTGACGGCCACGTCTAATTCTCTGCAGGACAAACTCAGGTTCGTTACCGGCACGATAGCCCAGGGCGTCAACAGATTCAGGTCGCGGAGATAATTGCGCGCCTCCTTCAACAACGAGGCGGCCCACCAGCGCACATCGGCAAATTGTTCGCCTCCATGTTCGTGCGAAAACGCCGCGACGATGTCGTCGATCTCGTGGGCCCGCTGGCTCAACTCTTCCAGCAAAGCTGCCCACTTGGGAAGAGTCTCCGGCGCATCGCGTGAGAGCAATCGGGCGCAGGCTTCCACCTCGGCAGTCAACTCCTTCATGGTGATTGCCGAGGTGCGCTGTCGCGGCGCTGCTAATTGCGACAATTCAAGCTTGAGCGCATTTAGCGTGTCGCCCATTCCGAGCAACGCCCCGCCATCCAAAAGTTTTTGATCCGGGAGTTCAACCAGGGCTTGCTTGAGCGCAATGAAACTGCCGGCGAGGTTTCCACTGTCCACAGTCGAGACGTATTGCGGCCACAAAGGCTGCAGCGTGCGCGTGTCATGCCAGTTGAAGAAATGGCCGCGAAATTTTTGCAGCTTGTCGAGGCTTACGAACGTGAATTCCAAACGCTCAAGCAACTCAGTCAGACCGATATAGCCAAAATCGCGCGCCGCCACAGTCGAAAGCAGAAGCAATCCGATGTTGGTGGGCGAGGTGCGATGCGCAACCACTGGCGGGTCTTCCTGAAAATTGTCCGGCGGCAACCAGTGGTCTTCGTCCCCCACGAACGTTTCAAAGAAGCGCCAGGTACGTCGCGCCACGATTCGGGCCGTCCGCACGTCACGAGCGCTGAGCGGTGCTTTAGTTTGTATGCGCCGGCGACTGACATAAAAAGCGATTAGCGGAGACAGAGCCCACATCACCAGAGCCAGCCCGGCATAAGGCAACGCCCGAGGCTTAAGCAGAATGATCAGCACCACGATCGCCAGGCAGATGGCTTCCACCGACCACATGAATCTGAAGAACGAGCGAAGATCGTGCTTGTTCGATTTCTCGACCCGGGCCTGCGTTACCCACTCCAGCAGGTAACGGCGGGAAACTAGTTTGCGATAAACCGTGCGCACAATCGCATCGGCCATTAACCACGACTGATGTGCGATAAAAACAATTTCAACAACCAGCTGAGCGGTGCCCGTCCGGAAGTCGCCCCAGACACTCCAGAAGTGACTGGTCCAGGGGACGCCTCGCGGATGAATCAACAAGCCGCTGGTTAAGTGCGCGTAAACGGGAAACGCCAGTGTCAGAAGCACAAAGAGACTGATCCAGACACCGCGTCCCGGCAGGACCGTCCAGCCGGCAACGAGCAGCAGAACTATTGCCGGCGCCAACAGGCTGCGGCGCAAATTGTCGAAAATCTTCCAGCGCGAAATTGTCGAAATGTCATTTCTCTTTTTCTTGCCGCTCGCGTCGCGAACCGTGGGAGCGAGCCAGCCGGCAATTTGCCAATCACCTCTGGTCCAACGATGCTGGCGTTTCGCATAGGTGTCGTACTGCGTGGGATAGTCGTCAAGAAATTCGATGTCCGAAACCAGCGCGGCTCGCGCGAAGATCGATTCAAAAAGATCGTGGCTCAGCAATGTTCCGTCGGGAACCCGATCGTCCAGGGCGCGCTCGAATGCATCGACGTCGTACAACCCTTTGCCGGTGTAAATGCCTTCGCCGAAAAGATCCTGGTACGCATCCGAAGCCGCAGTCGTGTAGGGATCGATCCCGGTATTACCGGAAAAGACGCGCGCGAAGAGGGATCGCGAACCGCTCTCCAGCGAAATGCTCACGCGTGGTTGAAGAATTCCGTAACCACGAGCCACCATGTCCGTCTCCGGATCGAACTTCGGCTGGTTCAAAGGATGAATCGCCGCACCCAGCAAACGCCACGCAGCGTCCCTGGGCAATTGCGTGTCGGCATCCAACGTGATTACGTAACGAATCTTTGCCAGCAGCTCGGCTTCGGCGGTGGCCACCACGAAGCTGGTGTCGCCGGCGCCACGCAGGAGTTGATTGAACTCGCGCAGTTTGCCGCGCTTTCGTTCCCAGCCAATCCATTTTCCTTCCGTTTCGCACCATTGCCGGCGACGATGGAAAAGATGAAAACGAACTGACCCGCCATCGTGATAACGTTGGTTCAGTCCTTCAATTCCCAGCCTCGCGGCATCGAGAATTTCTTTATCCGCGGGTATCTCCGGCTTGGCCGCATCGGTGAAATCACTCAACAGACCGAAGTACAAATGCTCGTCGCGATTGGCGAGATAGGTGACTTCGAGTTTATCGATCAGTGTTTCGATCGTAGCGAGGTCGGCGAGCAGAACGGGCACAACCACGATCGTCCGGGCTTCGGCCGGAATGCCCTGCGAAAGATCGATCTTGGGAAGCAGGCGTGGCTCAAACAGATGCGTGATGTCCCAGTTGAGCACGCTCAGCGCGAGTTCGCTCGCCGGGATCAAAGCGAGCAAAGCCGTGATGACAACTAACGCGACGCCGCCGCCGCTCGCAAAAACTCCCAGTCCCAGCAGGCCGACAAGTAACCCGGTTAACAAGATCAGCCCGCCCAGGTACACACCCGTTGCGTGCCGGGTAACGAGACGCCGAACAAACTCGCCGAGGCTCAATCGACAGGAAACCTCGCCCTCGAGCTGGGGCAGCCCTTCGTCAATCAGAAAATATCCAACATGGGCCCGAGCTGAAGCATGGTCCGCATCGTTCGCCGCTTCAGCCAGTGCCAGGACCTTTTGCGCTATCTCAAGTTCACTCTTTCTCGTGCGTTTGCTGACCCGCTCGATCATGTGCCGGTATCGATCGCGAGTGGCGAAATCCATCCGCGAATATATGCCGGCAGGATCTTTAGCCAGCTCCGGATCGATCAGGCTGACTGTTTCAAAGAAGTCTCTCCAATCCAGCGTCGAGAGCAGCCGCATGCTGGTGATGATGTTGCCCACCGTGACCTGCGCCGCTGCCTGCCGGCGATGCTCGTCGCGCACCACCTGATCAATCGAGACTTGCTCTTTGACCAGTTGTTTTTCCAGCCATTCGAAAACCACCAACAACCCGGGATCCTGTTCGCGCAAACGCTGGGTCAGCTGCACGGCAAACGTGTGACTCATCGTCTTGCGCTTTCCGTAACGCGAAGAAAGCAGCGGCACCACTTCATCAGGCTGGCGGCGAATAAGCTCCAGCAACTTGTCGGCGAGCTTGTCGGCTTCTTCGCGTTCCGCGCGCGCCGACACGATGCGCGAAGTGAGGCGGCGCAGGTTTTCCACCAGGGCAATGCGCAGACTGATCGGCACCGCCCACAACTCGCCGATGGAAAGCGGCGACACCGTCTGATAGGCGTTGATGAACCGTCGCAGCGTTTCCGTATCCAGATGGCTGTCGGTATGGGCGACCAGGGCAATCGAAAGAGCATAAATGCGCGGATAGTCCTTGTAGTCGCCCTCAGCGAGCTTAGGCAATTCCTGGTAGTAGCCGCGCGGCAGGTCTTCGCGAATTTCGCGCACTTGCTCTTCGACAATATGAAAGTTATCGACCAGCCATTCGGCCGCGGGCGAGATGACGTGTTCCTGGCGGATCGATTCTGCGAGTTCTTTATAAGCTGCAATCAGCTTGCGGCTGTTTTCTTCCAGCCGAGGCAGTAGCAGATTTATCCGCCGAACTTTTTCTGCCACCTTGTGTTCGGCTGCCAGGGTCGCGGCGTATTGTTCCAGGCGCTCGACGCTGAGCAACTCTTCACGGATCGGCGTCTCGCCGCTGGACGCGTGCCAGAGTTTGCCCGTCAATGTATTCAGCCAGGTCAGCATACCTGTCGACCAAAGGGGGATTTTTTAGGGGCTGAAAATGGGATGCCTTAGGATATCACGACCGCGGCAGCACCACAGTTAAGGAGGCAGTTCGATGTTTCGCGAATCTGTTTTTAAGCTTGAACTTTTTTGTGGAGTGCCCGTTTATGGAGTGCGGCGACTTGTCGCCGCTTTTGAAAGCGCTGACGAGTCAGCGCACTCCAAATCTCGTCACCAGCCGGATCTCAAAGGAGGGTCTCAGCTGAACGGAAACGCTGCGCGAGAGTCGAACTGAGTTCAATTAATCCGGGAATTATGAAGAAGATAGCCACCGAACTCAGGAGGGCGCCCGTCACGAACCGTGATAGGTGGTTGTTGTGCCAGATATTGAAATAGCCGAGCGCGAAATCGATTGCCAACGGAATGGCCGCCAGAAACAACCAAAACAGTCTCGGTGTGTCCGTTTGTTTTAAGGATCGCACCAGCGGATACGCCAGGGCCGCGAGCGCTAAGCCTGAATACAAACCGGTGCAGCGTGAACAGACGCCAAACTTGTGACCGGCCAGATGAAACGAGCGCTCGGGAATCTGATGACAGACGAAGCTGAACGCTGAATAGATTGCCGAGGCAAGTGCCGGGTGCCCGCTTGCGTGCGCAATCGGCGCCGCGAATATCAAACACAGCAGCCCAAAGGAGATGGCAACCACCAGCAGCCAAACAACCCGGGCGGTGGCCAAGGTCTGCCCAGCTGGCGCGCGCATAACCGCGTTTGGAGTTGAATTCAAAATCCCAAATTCAAGATCTAAGATCCCAGACCTAAGACCCAAAGCCTAAGACCTAAGACCCAAGACCTAAAACCTAAAGCCTAAAATCTAATCACTGTGTCCGGCCCGCCCTCGATATGAATACTGTCGACGAAGCGAATGTGTTTTGACTCGCTCGTCATCACCAGAGAGTGCGTGCGCTTGCCGGAGCCGAAGAAGCGCACACCGCGCATCAACGCTCCATCAGTAACACCCGTTGCGGCAAAAATGATCTTCTTGCCGGGGGCCAGGTCGTCCGTGTCGTAAACCTTGTTGTGATCCGGGATGCCCATTGACTTGAGCCGCTCGATGACTTGCTCAGCCGGCGGGACCTTATCTTTATCGACCCCCAGCCGGTCAGGATCGAAAACCAGACGTGCCTGAATCTCACCGTTCAAACATTTGACTGCGGCCGCGGTCAGCACGCCTTCGGGGGCGCCACCGATACCGATGCACGCGTGGATGTTGGTGCCGGCCACGGCCGCGGAAATTCCGGCGGATAGATCGCCATCTGAAATTAACCGAATACGCGCACCCGCCGCCCGAACGTCATCGATGATCTTCTTGTGCCGCTTGCGATCCAAAACAATTACCGTCAGGTCCTCAATGTCGCGGCCCAGCCGCCGGGCGATGTTGCGCAAGTTGTCTTTCACCGGCGCGTCGATGTCGATTACTCCTCGTGAGGAAGGCCCAACGACGATCTTGTCCATGTAGATATCCGGCGCGTGCAACAAGCCTCCGCGTTCGGCTGCTGCCAGGACCGCGATTGCATTGTTAGCGCCCAGCGCGCAAAGGTTCGTGCCTTCGAGTGGATCGACTGCAATGTCGACTTCGGGACAGGATGCAGCCAGCTCTTCGCCTACGCCGAAGCCTCCCCCTACTTCTTCGCCAATGAAGAGCATCGGCGCTTCATCGCGTTCTCCTTCGCCAATGACGATGCGGCCCCGCATCGGCACAGAGTCCATCACTTCACGCATCGCTTCGACGGCAACCTGATCCGAATACTTCCGATCGCCCTGGCCCATCGTTCGCGCCGCAGCGATTGCGGCGGCTTCGGTCACGCGCAGGAAATCCAGGGACAACTCGCGTTCAGTTCTCACTTCTGGCGCCATTATTTGTCTCCTTTTGCGCAGAAGAAATCTCTGCGATCAGTGCGATTTGAATGTGTTGAAGAAAACGGCGACATAGTATCAGAGGAGTGTTTCGTTTTCCCAAAGTAGTTCGCAGAGAAACGCTCTTCGCGAGTTAGACCTAACGGGTGCGGTCCATCCGGCAATTGTCAGCACGATCCGGTTCTTCTCCATGGATTCGACTGAATCCATCCGTCCATGCACGACCGCGGCCAGCCTAAAATGATCGTCGCGGTCGTGAGTTTCCGTTTTCCACCATGTCGTCCGTCAGTCAGAGGCGAAGCACCTGAAGACAAAAAATTCTTGTCTCAATATCTTTTGATTACTTTTTTTGAAGATATAGCAACGGTTATCGACATTCGCATGAATTCTTGCTTTTAGGCTGGCCTCTTTGGTCGAAAGTATCTAGAATGCCCGCAATGGCGAATGTTTTGATTGTGGATGACGACGATGCCGTCCGTGGGATACTTCTGGATCTCCTTTCGGATCGCTATCAGTGCAATACTGCCAGCACTGCCGAGGAAGCGTTTCAGTACCTCGAAATTGAAAACTATGACGCCGTATTGACTGACATTGCGATGCCCGGGTTAACTGGCGTCGAGCTCATGAAGCGCGTCCAGCTCAAAGACCTGGACACGCCGGTGATTCTCATCTCAGGTAAGAACGACGAGCAGGATTCAGAAGCGCTGATCAAATTGGGAGCGTTCGCATATTTGAACAAGCCTTTCAGCCTGGACGAAATTGAATACATCGTCGGTCGAGCGGTTGGTTCCAGAAACGGTTCCGCCTGAACATCGTCAAGGGCCGCGGACTTTCTACGAACCCAAACGCAAAGGCCGAAGCCAATGCTTCGGCCTTATTGCTTTGTCAGAGGCCCCGGGCGTAAGCAAGGGCCCACGATGGTTAGCGTGCTCTCTCTTACGGTCGAGCTTCTGACCCGAGTTGGTTTGTGCTTTAGGAAGCGACGGCGCTGGCTTCGGAGGATTTCCAGGCCGGCAGAGTCTTTCGCGCCGGCTTCTCCTTTTTCAAACCCAGGGCCCAATCCGCCTGCATCAATGTGTGAATGTCGCGCGTCCCTTCATAAATCACTGCGGCTTTGCAGTTGCGCAGGTATCTTTCGACCGGATAGTCATTCGCGTAACCGTTAGCTCCGTGAACTTCGATCGCCATTGAGGCAGCCTTCTCGCTGCGCACGGTCGCTTGCCATTTCGCCAGACTGGTCGCCCGGCCACTCGGCTGGCCCTGGTTCTTTAACCATCCGGCCTTCAACCAAAGCAGGCGCGACATTTCATAGTCAGATTCCATCTCGGCAATTTTTTGTTTGACGAGCTGATGATTGGCGATCTTTGTTCCGAATGTTTCCCGTTCCAGCGCGTAGGCAACTGAAGCGTCGCGCGACGCGCGAATCACGCCGGTGGCGCCGGAGGCGACAGTGTATCGGCCTTGTTCCAGGGCGAACATGGCGATCTTGAAGCCTTCGCCTTCTTCACCCAGCAGATTCTCTTTGGGAACCCGCACGTCCTGCAAAGAAAAGTAGCCGGTGTTGCCTGCGCGAATCCCAAGCTTTCCGTGAATAGTTCCCGAAGTGAACCCTTTCATGCCCCGCTCAACGATGAAGCAGGACATGCCCGAATGATCGCGGTTCCGTTTTTTCTCTTCATCGGTCCAGCAGAAAAAGAGGAAGTTGTCGGCGAAATCGGCGAGGCTAATCCACATCTTCTCGCCATTCAAAACGTACTCGTCGCCTTCGCGTCGCGCAGTCGATCGCGAGCCTACAACGTCCGAGCCTGCTCCCGGTTCAGTCAAGCCGTAAGTTGAAAGCTTCTCGCCTTTGGCCTGCGGCACCAGGTATTTTTGTTTCTGCGCCTCCGTGCCCCAGCTCAAAAGCGTCAACGAATTCAAGCCGGTGTGAACGGACATAGCAACGCGCAGAAATGTATCAACGGCTTCCAATTCTTCGCAGACCAGGCCGAGGGAAATGTAATCGAATCCGGCGCCGCCGTATTCTTCGGGAATGCAGACGCCGAGCAGATTCAGCTCGGCCATCTTCTTGAAAATCTCGGGATGCGACTCCTGTTTCTCATCCCATTCTTTTATGTAAGGCGCAACTTCCTTTTGCGCGAATTCGCGCACGGTTTGCACCAGGGCTTCATGGTCGTCGGTAAGTTGAAGGTCAATCATAATCCACAGATTACACAGATTACCTAGATTTTAGAAAAGGCCATGACCATTATCCGCAGATTACGCAGATTTCGCAGATAAGGTAAAAACAATTCGGCGATGTTCAAGGCTCCGTGTTCCGAAGTTTAGCAGCAAGCCCAATTGATACCTTGTAGCCTTAAGGTAGTTAATAACTTGTGCCTCTTCAACTCCGCTCATTCGTGCAAGTGCCTTTAACTCGACTACGATTGAGCCGAAACAAATAAAATCAGCGCAATACTTCGTGCCAAGAAGTTGATCCTTGTAATGAATTGCCAATTTCACTTCGCGCTGAAACGGAATACTTCGTTTTTCAAATTCGATAGCCAACGCTTCTTGATAGACCGGTTCCAGAAAACCGTGCCCTAACTGTTTGTGTACTTCAATTGCCGCGCCAATGATCGCATAGGTACGGGGATCGCGCTCTCTAAGAGTGTCGCTAATGTCCACGAGGCAGAATTTTTCACCCGGATCATCCCATAACGTAGCCAGTTATTTCATAGCTGTTTTTTCATCTGTGTAATCTGCGTAATCTGCGGATATAAAAGTCTTTGCAACTTTTTTCGCTTCGTCCAAATCGCTTACCCGGCCATCCAACTGCATTTCATAAATCGCTTTGGTGATTTCGCCGATACGGGGACCAGGCTCAAGTCCCATTTCCAAAAGATGCCGGCCAAGTAACATGGGCGCCGGCGCTTTTGACTCGACTGCCAATTCACGCGCCCGCTCTATGAACCAATCCTGTGCTGCGGCGTCATACCATTTCTCGCGCGGCACCCACTCGGCATTGCGGCCGAGCGAATCAGCTTTGGCAACGCGATACAAAAGGTCGAGTTCGCACTTGCGCGCCAGTCGCCGAAAGGCACCGTCGCCAACTTCATTTCGCTTCTTATAAAACTCGCCGGGCTTGAGATGGTCGCGCACCAACGCAATCACCTGAGCGCGCACGTCATACCCATCCATCGTGTGAACCTTCAGTCGATCGAGAAAACTCTCGGACGGAGGGACGCCCGCTTCCTCGTGTTCGCGCGAACGCGTGCGCCCATCGATGAACGCGGTCGTCGCCGGCTTGCCAAAGTCGTGACACAACGCCGCGAGTATTACCGTTACCTGCTTTGGGTAAGACAAGTCGTCGATCAGCTCGCGGGCCCGGTCCACAGTCAAACGTGTGTGAACGAAAACATCGCCTTCGGGATGCCACTCGGGATCCTGCGGCACGTCGATGAGCGCTTTGATTTCGGGAAACAGTTGATCGAGCACGCCGAGCTCATGCAGCCAACCTAAACCAGTTGAAGGACGTCGGGCCCGCAAAAGCAGCTTCTCAATTTCTCCCCAGATTCGTTCCGGCGGCAGGTCCGACAAATCGATCTGGCGACAGAGCTCAGCAGTTTCCGCGGCGATCCTGAATTCAAACCGGGCGGCAAACTGGGCGGCGCGCAACACGCGCAGGCTGTCTTCGGCAAACGTCTTAGGCGAGACCGCGCGCAGGACTCCGCGATCGATGTCTGTGCGACCATCAAACGGATCGAGGATCTCTTCGGTAAGCGGATCTTTCAGAATCGCATTGATGGTGAAGTCACGCCGCAGCGTCGCGTCTTCCACCGTCATTGCCGGGTCGCCTTCGATAACAAATCCGCGATGACCGCGTCCGCTCTTTCGCTCACGACGCGGCACCGAAACATCAAGGTGGGCGCCCAGTTTGTAGACAGTGAAGGCTTCACCGACGACATTAACTTCGCCAAACTCGTCCAGCAAGTCTCGCAATCGCCCCGGCTCAACTCCATAGACTTCCAGGTCCCAGTCTTTGGCCTCCCGGCCCATTAGCTCGTCACGCACACATCCGCCGACGAGCAACGCACGACCATTTTCGGCGCGCACGGCCTGGGCCAGGGCAAGCACTTTGTCGGGAAGGCGGGCCATTTCAGTCCAATGTCCAATGTCCAATGTCCAATGTCAACGACCGCGAGGACGTGTCCAGCGTGACCTTGGACTTTGGACTTTGGACTAATCCTGATCGCCGATGATGACGTTTGTTCCGCGCGTGGACGGCAAGCAACTGATGATTTGGGCGCGTTCAATCTTAGTCAGTTCGGTTCCGGCGGCGTGCCAGAGCTTCACCCAGAATGTGCGGGTCTCGCCATGAATCGCGAAAGTCGAACCATCATTCATGACCGGCACTGGCTCGGCGGTGGTTCCATCTCTTAACTCTTCGAGCAATTCAGGAATGTATGGCTTTAGCTTTTCGAATTGCACCAGCACGGCGCCTTCAGCGATTTCGGCCGGCGGCAATTCAACCGGGTCGGCGGATTCGAGCAGCAGACGCGACTCGGTCTGGTGATCGCGTTTTTTAACAATTGGCATGATCTAAAAGGAGCGGCCAGAAATCGTTTCGCAAATGGTGCCCTCCCTGACGGTCGGGCTTCTGACGCTGTCACCGCAATCAAATCACAGTGTGCTCAAAACTCAAAACGGCTTGACTGAAACGACCCGGTCGCTTACATTGGGCCTGCGAAAAACAGCGCCGCGATTACAGATGATCGGTCAAAGCCACAGCTATCGCTACTGTTATTATTACGGTCCGCTCTCCATTTGGAGGGACGGTCGGGCGATGAGCTGTCGCGAGACTATCAGGTAACTCGCAGACAAGTTTCAGAAACCGGCCATCGGTCCTTCCGAGTGAAGGATCGGTGGCCGGTTTAGTTTTTGCATGAAGGGCTTTGAGCTTAGACATTAGAGCTTAGCCGGTTATCTCGCTCTAAGATCTAAGCCCTAAGCTCTAACCACCGGAGAAAAATATGGACGAACATCAACCTTCAATCCTGTCCGATCACGTCGACGCCCGAATCGTCACCGGCGATCTGGACGAAGTCATTGCCGATCGAAATGCGATCGTCCAACTCGATCCGGATCATCCGGGATTCCGCGATCCCGAATATCGCCGCCGCCGCAATCAAATCGCGCAAATCGCGATGAACTACCACCCCGGCGATCCCATTCCTGATGCTCCTTATACGGACCTTGAGCATCAGGTTTGGTCGGTCATCTGGCGAGCTTTGCGGCCGGCGCATCAACAGCACGCCTGCGCCGAATATCTGAAGGCGATCGAGCAACTAAATTTTTCCGACGATCGCATCCCACAGTTGCGCGAAGTGAACGAGAGAGTTCGGGCCATCAGCGGATTTCGCCTGGAGCCGGTGGCGGGCCTGGTCCAGCCACGCGTCTTCCTCGAAAACCTCGCGGATGGAGTCTTCCTCTGCACCCAGTACATTCGTCATCACTCGACGCCCTTGTACACGCCCGAGCCTGACGTGGTTCACGAAATCGTGGGCCATGGCGTAACTCTGGCTTGCCCGCAATTAGCTGAACTCAACCGCCTGTTCGGCGAGGCCGTCAGGCGAACCACGTCCGCCGACAAACTGGAGCAATTGTCACGGGTCTACTGGTTCACTATCGAGTTTGGAGTATTGCGCCAGAACGGATCGATAAAGGCCTACGGCACCGGACTATTGTCATCGGCGGGCGAAATGGAAGAAATGCACAAAGCCGATTTGCGACGGCTGGATTTAGCGGCCGCCTCGAATGAGAAATACGATCCCACACACTTTCAACCAGTTTTGTTTTGCGCTGATTCGTTTGACGACCTCTATCAAAGGCTGCGCGAGTTTCTGGTGAACTGGTGAATCGACTGGAGCGACCGTCCCGGGTGCTGCGTAAAACCGAGTGACTTTAAGCTGCCCGCGAGGACGCTGGCGCTTCAAGTGATCGTGGATCTCGGAGAATTTCTGAAAATTTGAATTCACAAATCTTCTTGAGAATTAGACTGTCCCCAAATCGGCAATAAATTCGCTCGCGGGTGTACCAACGCAGCGGCATCGTCGTTGCATAAGCCCAAGACAACCCCAGGAACCCTTGTATGTTCAGCCGTTCAAAAAGCTGAACCTGATCACTCTGCGAAGGAGGTTCCTATGCCAACCAAACTGAAACTTACGTTCCAGGTAATTATCTTTACGTTTGCATTGTTATGCTTCGGCGGTGTTTCCCGGGCCCAATCAACGGCTACGTTGCAGGGCACCATCAAAGACGAAAAGGGATCGGTGGTCCCGGGGGCAAAGGTGACAGCCCGCAACCTGGCCACCGGAATTGAACGCACCAGCCAAAGCGACTCTGACGGCAACTATCAGATCGCTTCGTTGCCGGTCGGCAGTTATTCCATCGGAGTCGAGGCCAGCGGTTTCAAGCGACAACTCGTCAGCAATATGAGCGTCGAGGTCGGCCGCACGATCGAGAAGGATTTCTCGCTCGAAGTCGGGACGCTGGAACAGAACGTCAACGTCACGGCCGATACTCCGGTGATTGAAACCACAACTATGTCGGTTGGCCAGGTCATCAATCAACGGACCGTGCAGGAGATTCCTTTGAATGGCCGGCACTTTGTTGATCTGGGATTATTGATTCCCGGTTCGGTGACGCCTCCTCAGAACGGATTTCTCACGGCGCCGCTGCGCGGCCAGGGTTCGTTCGGGTTGAACACTGCGGGCGGACGTGAAGACACCGTGAACTTCATGATCAATGGGGTCAATCTCAACGACATGGTGCAGAACCAGATCACCTTTCAACCATCCATCAATACGGTGCAGGAGTTTAAGGCTGATAATTCAACCTTCAGCGCCGAGTATGGCCGGAATTCCGGGGCCATCGTCAATATCGCAACCCGCAGCGGCGGCAACGAATATCATGGCGAACTGTTCGAATACCTGCGCAACGACGCGCTCGATGCTCGCAACTTCTTCAACTTCTGTCCGCCGGGACTCACAACCTGTAAGAACCAGGGCAGACCTCCGTTCAAGCGCAATCAGTTCGGCGGGAATATCGGCGGTCCGATAAACCTGCCGCACTTCGGTGAAGGCGGCTCGCCGTTCAGCTACCATGGCAAGAACAAGAGCTTTTTCTTTTTTAGTTACGAAGGCTTGCGTCAACGTCAGGGTCTGACGCTGCCCACGGTCACTGTGCCCACTGACGCGCAGCGGGCGGCGGTTACCGATCCCTCTATTCGCAAGTTGCTGCCGCTGATTCCGAGATCCTCGACCGGGCTTACCAGCGGTTCCGCGACTGCGCCGGTGAACATTGATCAATGGACACTGGACGTCAGTCACAATTTCAACGCTAACGATCGGTTGCACGGCTATTATGCTTTTCAGCGAGATTTTCGCGGCGAGCCAACCTTGCAGGGGAACAACATTCCCGGGTTCGGTGATACGCGCAAGTCCAGCCGTCAGATCTTCACGCTGAACGAGACTCATATCTTCAACGCCAACGTTGTGAATGAAGCTCGCTTTGGCTTCAATCGCATCAACATTCTTTTCAGTCCAAATGCGAAACTGAATCCGCTGGATTTCGATATTCAGAACGGCGTGACCGACCCAATCGGCTTGCCGCAGATAGCCGTTGGCGGTGGCGGGATCAATATGGGCGGCCCCACTGGATTTCCGCAGGGCCGATCGGACACCACCTTTGTCTTTTCAGATACGCTTAACTATCTGCGCGGAAACCACTCGTTGAAGTTCGGCGGCGAGCTGCGGCGCTTTTACAACAACAACACTAATCGCGACACAGGCAGCTTTACTTTCGCAAACACGGCCGCCTTTCTCGCGGGGAATGCGAACGGTTTCACCTCCACACTCGGTGATGTCTCAACAGCCATCGCCCAGGGCGCACTGGGCCTGTTTGTTCAGGACAACTTCAAAGTGCGACCCAACCTGACCCTGGAGTTGGGACTGCGCTGGGATTGGCTGATGTCGCCCACCGAGCGGTACGACCGATTTGCTGCCTATGTGCTGGAAACCAACTCGCTCGTGCGCGTCAATAACGGCATAGCCCCCATCTATCAGACCAACTGGAAGAACTTCCAGCCGCGTGTCGGCTTTGCGTGGGATCCATTTAAGGACGGCAAGACGTCGATCCGCGCGGCCTATGCGATTCTTGCCGATCAGCCGGTTACGAACCTGGTCACTGGTAATGCCACGAATCCGCCTTTCGCGTCTGCGGTGGCCTTACCGATTACGGTTCCGACGACCACTCTTTCCAACGCAATCAATGTGGCCGTTCCCGGCGCCACGGTTTCGCCAAGCTCGTCAGACCCGGGTTTTGAGAACGCTTACGTTCAATCGTGGAACTTGAACATAGAACGCGAAATCAAACCTGGTCTGGCCATCACTGCCGGATACTTCGCTTCGAAGGGAACTCATCTGCGTCTGACCCGAAACCTGAATCAGACATTTCTGAATGCTGCTCTGGTGGCCACGCGGCCATTTCCGGCTCTCTCGCCGACCAGCCCAATCGCGCCCGGAGTTCCCTTGCAGAACATTACCTTCCGGGAAAGCACAGGTAATTCGAGCTACAACGCTTTATGGGTTACCGCTAACAAGCGTTTGTCCGGCGGGCTGCAATTCAACGCTTCGTACACGTTCTCGAAGTCGATTGATTACAACTCGCAAAGTTCCCAGGGCGTCACGCTCCAGGACAGCAACAACATCAAAGGCGATCGGGGTCTCTCGGATTTCGATGCCCGCCATCGATTCGTAATCAGCGGCCTTTATGAATTGCCCTGGAAGAAAGATAGCGTGCTCGGTGGGTGGCAGTTTTCGGCGATCGTGCAATCGCAAAGCGGCAATCCGGTCACACTTTTGGCCGGCAACGCCGGGGCGATCACCGGCGGCGCGCCCGCAGCAAACGCCAATTCCCTGACGGGCCTGGCCACTCTGCGGCCCGATGTCGGCGCGCCGATTACCATCTCGCCCGTCGCAGCCACCACCGGCAACGGGGTTCAATGGTTTCCCAATCTGGTGTGCGATCCACGGCCCGGCGGATCATGTCCGGCCGGCGCCGTAGCGATTTTGCCGGTGGCTTTTGTCAGCGGCAAGACCATCTATCACTTCGGCAGTTTCGGCCGCAACACGATAACTGGACCGTCGTTCAACAACACCGACTTCTCAATCATCAAGCGCACCAAGGTCGGCGAGAATAAGATTATCGAGTTTCGCTGGGAGATCTTTGATCTTTTCAACCATGCTAACTTCGGCCAGCCGGGCCGAACCGCGCAGGTGGGAAGCACAACGTTTGGGGTAATCACCAACACGCGATTTGCCACCGGCGACTCCGGCTCATCGCGGCAAATGCAATTCGCCCTCAAGTTCAAATTCTGAG